>Ga0209515_10004809_pt1 | contig 17974 bp, 26 predicted proteins | sample Subgroupgradi54m_FD_187454 | JGI IMG/M metagenome (GOLD analysis project Ga0209515, IMG submission 187454) | Subsurface groundwater microbial communities from S. Glens Falls, New York, USA - GMW60B uncontaminated upgradient, 5.4 m (SPAdes)... ...
TCAAGGCAGATAGTCTCAGTCTGCTCCTTGACGAATCTCAGAGAATAGCCGTTGCGCTTCACCGCTTCAAGGCAGATAGCCTCAGTCTGCTCCTTGACGAAGCTCAGAGAATCGCCGTTGCGCTTCACCGCTTCAAGGCAGATAGCCTCAGTCTGCTCCTTGACGAATCTCAGAGAATCGCCGTTGCGCTTCACCGCTTCAAGGCAGATAGCCTCAGTCTGCTCCTTGACGAAGCTCAGAGAATAGCCGTCCTGCTTCACCGCTTCAAGGCAGATAGCCTCAGTCTGCTCCTTGACGAATCTCAGAGAATCGCTGTCCTGCTTCACCGCTTCAAGGCAGATAGCCTCAGTCTGCTCCTTGACGAATCTCAGAGAATAGCCGTTGCGCTTCACCGCTTCAAGGCAGATAGCCTCAGTCTGCTCCTTGACGAATCTCAGAGAATAGCCGTTGCGCTTCACCGCTTCAAGGCAGATAGCCTCAGTCTGCTCCTTGACGAAGCTCAGAGAATCGCCGTGGCGCTTCACCGCTTCAAGGCAGATAGCCTCAGTCTGCTCCTTGACGAAGCTCAGAGAATCGCCGTGGCGCTTCACCGCTTCAAGGCAGAATTTCTCATCACTCCACTGCTCGAACTCAATTTCTTCCCTCGACTTTGTTTCCTTCGCCATGTTTGTTCCCTCCGCAGTTTTGCAGTATAACTCTGATTTGATGACTTCTCATTATTCCCCTTTCCATTTTCTAGTTTTACATTTTGGGCAGCACACGATTTCGGTTTTTCTGGGTATCCATTCATGGCTGCAGCTCCGGGTTCTCGAAAATATTGCCAATGACTTCAAGGTTTTCAGGTCTGAATGTAGAAGCTCCACCACCATAGTCGTGCAAGCCATCATCGCCGTATATTCCTTCCCAATCGTAGCCACATTCAAATGTAGAAATATCCCAAACAATTTTTGCAGTAGTAAATTTTCCATCCAATTTCTCCATTCTTACAATGTCGCCTTCATAAATTTCCTTCCCGTTCTTATCTTTCAAGCTAGTACACTGCATTAAAATTAAGTCTCCCACAGTTTGCATTTCTCTTGAACCGTCATTTTCTGAGTAAAATTGAGAAACTTCGCCTGAAAAAGAAATATATAAAGTATGTCGTTGGTCAAAGCCATCTGTCATGATTTTTTTTCTCACGTCATATGCTCTGAATTTTATTTCCCTCATGGTTTCACTTCGGTGTGGTATACGCAAAATCCGCGCTTGTCTACTTCAATGCTAAAGTAACAACTAGGGGTTTCTAGGACAATCGTATCGCCGGGCAGGACTCTTATTTGTTTATGGGTTTTACGTTTTCCGTTCATTCTTTCACCTTTTGGATTATGAATGTGCCTTCGGTTGTCCCAATTGGTATTTTTTTGTTTTTCCGAATTTTTTCTCTTCGGCTCTTAGCAGCTTTTTAATAGCTGCCCCTAAACTTGATGCGTGAACATTCCAATTTGAGTCATTAATCCGCATTTGGCAGGTATTCACACTATCACCTCTTCGCCGGTCCTGATGGCTATGTGTTCTGTGAAGTCGTTGCTGACCTCGAGCGCAATGTTTTGGAGGGCTTCGTGCGCGGTTTTGTTGCCGTAGGACCAAGAAGCAAGGCTCATTCAACCACCACGTCATCAAGTGAGTATCGGCTATTTGTGGTTTCAACGATTTCTTCCAGCGTTGAAGCCTTTTGGGTAACTTCGCCTTTTTTGTATGAACATTTGCTGTCGAATATGCCCACAACGAAGACTTCAAAATCTTTCGTTGTTTTATTGTATTTTATTGAGCGTAACCCTTCCTTTTCTTTGATTTTCCAATTTGCAGGTATATCAACTTCTAGTCCTGCCATTATCTGTTTCTTGCTTAGTTGCATTTTGGTTTTCCTCCTTGTTAGCGGATTATTTTTTTTGTAGCGGATTTTATTTTCTTATGATAATACAGCCTATCTTGTATATATACCTTACTGATAACCATCATTATCTGTAACATATTAATTTTAGGGTATACCCTATTTGTATTATGGTGGGTTTTGCCCATACTACTGTAAAATGCATTTAATAGCCGATTTGAGGCATTTTAAAATGTCGGCACGAAAAAAAGGAATAATGCCCACTCGAGGGGCTAAACGAGGCATAATGGGCTATGCTTGTTTGGGCTGTTTTAGTTTACTGGATTAGCGTTTCTTTTTCTTTTGGGTCAGGATGATGACTCCGAGGGCTAACAGTGCTAGGGACATGAGCTTTGGGTTGAGGGCTTGGAATAGGGTTCTGCAGGTGTTGCCGGAGCATCCGGCGGAGCAGTACCGGTGTAGTTTCCAGCCGCCGCCTTCGCATCGCCATTGGTGGGTGCCGTCTGGTCCGCATTGTAGGTCTCCTGAAAGGCAGTCTCCGGGGGATACGCAGTCGGCGTTTTTGCAGACGAGGTTAATGAGGTGGCAATCGTCTGTGGTTTGCCATGCTCCGTTGAGGCATCTTTCGACTCGGGTCCCGTCTGGGCTGCATCGGGCTTCCCCTTCGTCAAAACACATTAAGAAAATAGGGCATCCGGGGCATAAATACTTTTTACTAGCCTTGACAGGATTCGCACCCATGTTGCCCCGTCCAAAGCGGGGTGTCCTTGGCTTCTAGACGACAAGGCTTTTGTTGTCAGTTTGCGGTTTGTGCTGTTAATCCTATGGGAGGGGGACCGCACTTCCACTAATCAGGCTTCCCAAAAATTTATTAGGGTACAAGTTCTAAATTATGAGTGGTTGGTATGAAGGTTTGGCATTTGGCTGTTTTTGCAGTCGGGGTTGTTGGGGCGTTTTTTCTGATTAAGAATGTTTCTGCCAGTCCGATTATAGGGAACCCTGATTTTGGGGCAACGGAAGATGTTTCTCCCGGTTCTGGGCAGACTGTCGATCCTGACCAGTTTGTGGGGCTTCCGAGGATTGCGAATGGAATAGCTGGTGATACTACGCCCCTTGTTGCTGTGAATCCTTATGGGCAGGCGGAAACGGCTGCGGAGTGGGCGCGGGACCTTGAAATCTATAATGCTGGCTACCAGTTTCCCTTCTATGATTGGCGGCACTCGAATGTTTATTCCGGGGTTGCCCGACGTTAGAGCTGGACCCCACAGACACCACACTTCCACTAATCGGTGCCGGTCTTTTGTTGTCAGGTGCCGTCATTTTTTACCGGGATTTCCGGTAATTTTGCACAGTAATTTACTATGTATTATACATAACAGGTTTCTATTATACCTTTCTATCCTATTACTGGAAGTATGGTCCCCCTCCCCCGTTCTATTTGCCTAAACCAGAGCAATTACTAATAACTACTAATAAGTGTCAATTTAGTATTTGAGGATTTAGGGTGCCGAATGCCAAGTGTCCTTTCGGGCCCCTAAAAGGGGGAGGGGGGGGCATTGCCGGTGCGTAGGATGGGAATAGCCGTGCGTGTACTGTCCAAGAATTTGTGTTTTTGAGTAGGGCGAAAACTTTAAGTATCTGCACGCCCAAGGTTTTTTTAGGTGATTTTCAATGGATTTGCTTTATTCAGCATTATCAGGGCTTGGCGGCGGTATTCTTTACGGCATTACAGGATATGCTCAAGCTGCAAAGAAGGAAGACCTCAATGTTGTCAAATTCGGCACTAGCGTTCTTGGTGCCGGGCTGCTAGGCGGTATTGGCGGTTTTGCCGGTTTAACGCCTGATGCAGTTTCTTCAGCAAGTTTTGGTGTCGTTGTGACACAAATGCTCACCAAGTTCTATCACATCCTGTGAGCTTGCCGGGGGGAAAGAACTGCGGCTGCTTGAAAGCATTGGTGATAGCCTTAGAAAGTTGTCCGGGCGATCCGTTAGGTGAATTTACATGCCTAAAAAGATTTTTGTGACATAAGTTACTATGACGGGAACAATTACCATCCCTATGGCATAAATGGTTCTTAATTCGGTTCTTGTTGTCTCGAGGGATTCTAGGCGGGTATTGTAGGTAAGGGCATATTGTTTGAGGTCTTGTTTGGCTTCTTCTTGGTTTTTTTCTATTTCAATTAGTTTGGCTGCAACATAGCCCCGGAATTCTGCTTCGTCCAATTGACCCCATTTCCTGATGTGGTCATTTGTCAATCCTAAATCTTCAAGGAGCATTTTTCTGCCCCCTTTCATTTTCGTCCCTTCTTAAAAAGTATCCATGCGAGGGCTATTCCGCCAAGGGCGACCACCACAGCCGCAGCTTTTGGAGTGGTGGCGGGTAGTTGGGTAATTGTGACTGTTTGTTGAGGAGGATACACAAATTCTTGGACAGGATACACAAATTCTTGGACAGCATCAGGCGGCGAAGCATCAACAAACCGCGTAACAATATCAGTATGTTGTACTTCCACTTGGCTTGGTTGGGGTATTATAGGCATTGGCAAATTCGTGTTTTGCAGTACAAGCACTATTGTTTGTGGGTCACTGGTTACGGGTATATTCGCTATGTCAATTCCGCGTGGGTCTTTGGTTGCGATTATATTGTTTAGATCGACTCCAATAGTTTTTTCGGGCAAAAAAATCCAGCCGTCAAGCGTAGGATCCCCCGTTCTATCTGAGCCTACCGCAGCATCAACACTAAAAACATTCGTATCTATTTCGGCATTCCGCTCCCCCTTGGCATCTGTCCAGCGTTGAAGCCCGCCTCCCCATCGCGGATTCACCCTTGCTAGGACCCCGGGTACAGGATTTCCGTTGACATCCACATATCTTGAAATTATTAAAGTCATCCGTAGTATCTTCCCAACATGCACGAATAAATACTTTACTGTGTCGAAACGGGGGTTTTCAGTAGTAATTCGTGGCTACTGCCATCCATGCGATAGTTGATGCTGCCGAAGCCACTATAACAAGGCTAGATGCGCTTGGAGTATAACCATAGTTGGCTAGAGTAATTGTTCCTGTTTGGTAAAAGTCCAAAGCAATGTATGGTGTTACTCTGAATGCGGGGGAAAAAGTGATTGTAGAAGCAACAGCCGTAGCTACTATGACTGTGCCTGCTTGAATAAACCTTCTAGCTGCAATACTTTCTTCAACATAAAGGTCTTTTCCAACGTAAGCACCACCCCGGTTCATAAGAGTTTCTGATTGTAAAATTTCGCTAAAATTCGCAGTATTAGTTTGAATATCACCCGCGCTGAGGTTAGGTATGTCAACAGCAGTCGTGTTTAAGATGGCTAACTGATTACCACTATTTACTCCCACATAAGCATACCGTCCAGAAAGAGCCATACCGTATGCCCCGCTAAGGCCTGCGATGCTTCCAGCTAGTGTTGGAGAAGTAGGGTTGCTCACATCAAGTACAGCCAATTGGTTTCCACCATTATTCGTGACATAAGCGTATCGCCCGGAAAGAAATATTGACTGGGCCCCATTCATACCAACGATGCTAGAAGCCAGAGTTGGGCTTGCAGGGTTCCGAATATCAACAATACTTACTAAGCTTCCAGCGCCTTGTGCACAATAAGCGTACCTCCCAGAAACATAAATTGATGAGAGTAACCAGTTGTTTGTGTTAATAACGAGGCTTCCAGCTAGTGTTAGAGAATTAGGATTGCTCACATCAATTACCGCAAAATTATTGAAGCCCACATAAGCATATCTTCCCGAAACAAAAACCGCGCTACAATTAGACAAAACGGTTATAGTGCTAAGCCTCTTTATAGTGTTTGGGTCTGAAACATCAAAAACTGAAAAAGCATCATTTCCCAACTCCGCAACATAAGCATACTTTCCCTGCACAAAAATAGATTCTTGACCAAAGGCAGCAGCTATGCTAGAGGTTAAGGTTAGACTATTTGGATTAGTAACATCAACAATCGCTACAACCCCAGTAGTATTATTAACTCTTGTATCAACATAAGCATATCTCCCCGAAACAAAAACATGGCTCGCATTTGCAAGTCCAGCAATACTAGATGTCATGGTTGGGCTTGCAGGATTACTAATATCGACCATTGCTAACTGGTTTCCCGTAAATGTGGTCACATAAGCGTATCTTCCAGAAACAAAAACATCTCTTATTCCACTAAAACCGGCAAGGCTAGAAGTGAAAACAGGAGCACCCGCAGTCATGTAAAGATTGCCAGTCAATGTACCTCCAGTAGTCGCTAAACCACCACCGCCGCCCGCACTGGGAAATGGAAAAAACGGCATGGTTCACCACTCCACGATTCCCAAGGTGCTTGAAGCTGCACCCATTACAGCTTGCAATTGACCTTGGAAAAGATTAGTTCTATTGATTTCATATAGCCCCGGCTGGGTAAACACCAGGCTAAAGGAATTGGCTGTCGGGACATTTGTTCCAAAACCCAAGAACAGTGTTGAGTTTGCAAAAGATACTCCCGCATAATTCCTTGAGGTATTTTGTGCAAGTATTGTTGCAGCACTTGCCCCAAGTATAATTGTTGTCGATGCACTCGTAGTTGTTGCGGTTCTGTCCGCCATTTGCACGGTACTTCCAGAACCCGTAAGAACAACAGTACCAGTACCAAAGACCGCTTGCACTGTTGATCCACTACCAGTCAAAACCATTGTTCCTGTTCCAAATTGTGCTTGGACAGTAGAGCCGGTGCCAGTAAGAACCATCGTGCCCGTGCCAAAAACAGATTGCACAGTGCTTCCAGAACCTGCAAGCACTACGGTTCCAGTTCCAAAGACAGCCTGAACGGTTGAACCAGTTCCACCCAATACTACCGTCCCAGTAGAGAGCATGGTAATAGTTCCTGTTCCGAACACTGCTTGTACGCTAGAACCCGAACCGGAAAGTACCATGCTTCCGGTCCCGAATTGGACTTGCATTGTGGATGAATTATTTGCCATGCTCATGCTCGAGCTATTGAGGGCGCGTATATCCATTGTGCCTGCAAAAACGCCGAGGACTTGAACAGTCGAGCCAGAACCCGCAAGAACAACCGTACCAGTGCCGCGCAATATGACATCAATAGTCCCCGCAACTATTTGCACTGTTGAAGTATTTTGTGCTACAACATCTCTTCTAGCTAGATTAAAATCTATTATCGCCATACATTTTTCACCATCAAAGTTGAGCTATCCATTCCAGTGTCACGGTCGTAGAACTTCCTGCTACAGCACTTTGTGCGCGTAGCCTTGTAAGGTGATGGGGGGTATCTACATTAAGCCACAAGGTGTCGCCATTATTCAGAGTTCGTGAGAAACCAACTGCTGAATCGAACCCTGCATTACTATTGGTACTTTCTCTAAATTGCAAGTCTATAGTAGCATTGTTGCTTCCAGTGTTTTTTATTTTGAAACTTTGTTTTCCAAAGTTTACTGTATGCCTAGATAAAACAGTTTGGTAAGCGTCAGTTGTTGTAATAGAATTGTATTGGGCATCATGCACTTTGAAAAAAATCGGGTCATAACTAAATGGACTATTGCTTGCAATAAGGTAAAAATCGAATCTATCTGGAACTCTCCCACTGGGACAATTTATTTCTATCAAATCTATCTCGACATCATTAAAAACAGCCAAACTGCACGGTTCTAATTGAAGTGTCACGCCTACAGGTTGAAGGGTCGCGGTTATGTCGTCTGAACCCGTAAAAACAAAAATACTTCTTATCCAAGGCACCCGCATTGATGTAAGACTGGCACTCATGTTTCCAGTAGTACCGTCTTGCCGGGTAACAACCCCATTCCTAAAGTTTACTATTGTTTTTCCCCCGCCTATTATGTCTACCGAACCGTCATTTGGATAGCTAATAATTACTTGTTTTTCAGGCAAAACCATATTCTCTACTGATTAATGGTACCGAAGTTATTATTTCTTTCTACAGATGGAAAAGGAGGTCAACAATCCTCTTCTTGCCGAAAGGGTGTAGGTTGGATATGAGGCGACATTCTCCGCAGTTTCTTTCTATACAGGTTTGCCCTAAAGTAAAGCTTCCGTCATCCTCTATGTTGCAACCGCATTTTAGCATTATCACGTTTTCACCTTCTATTGTATTACTACCTAGAAAGATTATTAAATGTAATGTGTATAACATTACTGTTATGGGGAATATCAAAATGCAAGTCATTGTTCCAGAACAATTAGCACAAAACTTTAGAAAACAAGTAGGTCAAAAAATCGGCGCAAGAAAAGGCGCAATAAGCGAAGGTTTTATCCAAGCACTCGAAGACTGGATAAAAAAAGATTGAACTCCCTATTTTTTCAGGGCATCTTCAACAACGTTTTTCAGGTTGTAGATGTATGTGTCGTGGCTGTGGTCGGTTGCATCGAAGTGGTCTTTTGGGCGGAATTCGTATCTTTTGCCTTGGTAGGCTGATGCGACCAAATCCTTGACTGATGCGACATAATCCGTGAGTTCGGGGTTTTCTATAGTAATACCAAAATCATATATTTTTGTATTACTGTTTGCCCCGTCAAGGACATCGACCATTGTTTTTTTGTTGAAGTACCCGACTTTTGGGGTTATTATCGGCAGTTCACAGGACATTGCTTGGAGAGTATAAATATTCTTGTAATCCCACGGGTTGACGGTAAGATAAAAATTGCTGGTGTTGAATACTTTTCTACGCATTTCTTCATCCGCCCACTCAACTATTTTCACGTTCTTGCTTTTCAGGGGGCGCGGATTGGTTCCCTCTAGCATTAGGATCCAAAAGACTTCCGGTGTCCCTGTAACTATTTTTCTTAGAAGAGAATAGTTTGCGGTCTCATCAAATCTTGTTATAGCGCACGCAATCGGCTTTTCTAGTGGCACTCCTAATTCGGTTTTCAAGTTTTGCTTAGCGTTTTCTCCAAAAGGATTGCTCCAATACTCAGTATCGGGGGCATATTCTAGGGTAACAGTTTCTCCTTTGTACCCGATTTGTTTGACATAATTTGCCATATCCTCAGAAGAACACACTACTTTTTGGGATTTATCATACTGCATTTTTTGCATTTCGGCAAAGAAAATCCCATCCCTAAAGTATTGATCCTTTCTCCATAATCCTTTTGTCTGCATGTTTTGAGCAATGCTACCATAAGGGTTCGATGCCATGCTTATGATGGGTGTTTTGAGTTTGCCCATGCTAAGAACCATGTCATCAGCAAGAACGGCATCCAATTCAAATAGTTCCTCGTAATTCTTCAAATAATCACTGATTATTATTGATCCATCTACCGGGAAGAATCTGTCCGCTCCATTGAGTATAAAGTCAAGGTGTGTTCCATTCAGGGCATTATCTATATTGATTTTTTCCACATCAATATACTTTCTGATTTCATTGAATAGGCTTTTTGTCTCATTTTTCGTGTCAAACCACTCAATTGTCATTGTTTTCATTTGTTTTCCACGCTCCTTTCTGTGAATATCCTTTCTTTGAATATTTTTAGCATCAGGTGACTTTCTTTTTCGCTAATTTTTTTAGGTCCCCTACATTCGTGGTGTTCATAGCGTGGGCGGCTTTTCACCCCAAAAGGATACCATTTCCTTATTTTTGCGTGGCAGTTTCCGCATTTCATTTGTATCCCCATGTGTCTTTAAATCCGAAGTGGATGCCGTGAGCATAATCACTGTTTTTCTTGGAATGGATGTTGAGTATTTGGCGGCAGATCCTGCATTTATTCATCGGGATTCTACCTCTTTTGGGAACCATTCTTTATTCACTTTTTCTAATTTGAAATCCTTGAAAAGTTCCTCGGATTGGGGCGAGATCCTGTCCAATGGGTAGCCTTTTTGCCCTAGTTTCTTGTATTTTTGCCACTTGTCGGTGACATATTTTTCGCTTGAAAAACCATAATGCAGGACCACTTCCTGAGCCATTCCGGTAAAATAAATGTTGGTAGGGTGCTGTTGCTGATGCAGCCCTGTTGCGGTATTAAACTTGAGTTTTTTTGAAGCACCACAATCCCAAAGGCGGCAGAACCATCCGTCAAAAAACTGGTTGTCAGTCCTATAGTATTCTTCTGACTTCCAAAGATTAATTTCCTTGAAAAACATGCCATCATACTTGTTGGCTCTCATCCACATGCAGATTTCCTGTATATTTTCCACTATCTGCTTAGAAGCAACTTCGTCCATGTCCAGCCAAAAAATAAAATCCGGCTTGATTTTCTCCTGAATTTCGATAGCAAGCTCTTGCTTATGCTTTAATTCATTCCGCCAATCATTGGTTTTCTTATGAATAAGAACATCACAAAAAGGCACCAAATAATCGTATGACCCATCATCCGAACCATCACTATACACGCCAACCGCATCACAAAATTGCATGACATTATTAACCCACCTTTTCAAGTTCCCGGATGCCATCTCATTATAAATTTGGGAAAAAACACAGATTTTGAAAGGTTTATCAGGCATCATTTCTTCGGCACCTCCTGAAAAGTAATTTTAATGAGTTTGTCGTGTTCAAATTCTTTTATAATTTTTCTAAATATAATGGTATTACGGCTAGAGAAACTATGTTGGTTAGTGAATTTCTTTCCATATGCATCAACCGGAAGCACTTCCACCCGATCATAACTTTCTGCACCTCCTATAATATAGATAGTTCGTGCCAAAAAACTGATTTTTTTACCCATAGGTTTTCCCCTATATTGGCTTGTGAATCCTCACATCGTTGTCAAAGCCGCCATCAATGTCTTTATTCAGGTGGTTTATTAGTCCTCGGCGTTGGTTAACCAAATACAACCTCCACTTTTCTAATTCAATTAATGCTGTACCATCTGGGTTTTCTTGTTTCAATATAGTTTGGTTGCCGTCTTCGACATCAAACATTTGGATATTCGATAGATGAAGTGACATGATTGCAAAAAGCCAATCACCGCGCATATCCTTGCCTTTAAGCTTCTGACTCAATTCCCCGGAAAGGTCATCAATTCGTTCATTGGTTTTCTGTAAACTATCCACGTTTTCTTCTTTATTTGGGGACCTAGTTAGCCGGTCAAATTTCATTATTGCCACGCTCAATTTGTCAATCAGTTCTCCCGTTCCTTCTTTGTAAACCATTTTGTTTCACCTTCCAATGTCTTTCTTTATAGCTTGTCTTTGAAAATGGTAGACGATACTATTGTTTGCCCGCAGCATTTTTACTCCGTTTTGCATTGCTTTGCGAATAAAAAAAACATCTCCTGTCACGCCATTAATGATTTCTTTTGGCTCTCCCCCTAATTGCAGGTAGGTTTCCCGCCAGCAAGCATAAGGCTTGGCTGTCAATTGCTCTGGGATTTCCTGTACCGAGTCCCGCGATAGGCTCTTGGCATATAATTGAAAATCTAACTCACGAAAATTGGGTGGTATACCAAAATCCTTACAATGATGGTAAGATGGTAATGCCCCGCGCTCAATCAAATGGCAATTCACAATATTCTTGGGCGTAGAGTGTGCGACAAGGTTTTTTAGCCAATTTTTGTGAAAAACCATGTCTCCTGCAATAGGCACTACTATGTCAGCATCGGAAATCTCGAAACCCATGCGCCAGCCCGTATAAAGGTTCTCATAATTGTTTTCTGTCTCTGGAAACTTCGTAAAAAAATAGCCTTGCTCAATAAGCCAATCCCTTGTTTCATCAGGATTGTTCCAGCCAACCCCGAAAAACTCGAAATCCATGCCAGCATTCTTCTTAGCAGACTCAACACTATACTTGGCCCAATCAAGCTCCCTAACCAATTCGTAAACCGCAACCCTAGTCATTTTCTCACCATGATGAAGAAGTTTTGGCTTTGTGGTGGGTCTCCAGCAGTTAAATATCTGATTGTGGGTGCCATGCCTTCCAAGTAGCTGTGAATGTTTTCTTTTGTGAAATTTGTTTTGTGGAAGCCTTCTGTCCCGGAGTTTACGGGGAAGGTCATTATTAGTAGTCCTCCGGGTTTCAAGGTTTTCAGGAATTTCTTGATTTCTTTAGTGGGGTCCTCGAAATGTTCAACGCATTCTATTGCAATAACCTTGTCATACCTGTTCAAATCTGGGTTAAAGTCTTTCATGTTTAAAATGCTATACTCGATGTTTCCTCTGGCATTTCTTGTCCGTGCAAATTCGATGGCTTCTTGTGAATAATCGAATGCGTGGACTTGCAGGCACTTTTTTGCAAGAATCGTGGCACCGCCGCCCGACCCACAGCCAACATCAAGGACCAGATCGTCTTTTCCTAAAAACCCAGAGACAAACATGTAAATGAGCCAATGAGCATTATTAGGCGTAATATCCGGCATGACCCCCTCATCAATCCAGTAAACCCGCTCACCCAAAAGTTTCACCTTCTTGAAAATGGTAAAAACATGTGTTTCCCGCAGTCATATGCCGTATTCCAGCATTTTTCAAAGTGACATTAAAAAAGTACCAATCGCCCGAAACCTCTCTCCCATCGTAAATTGGATTGCCTTTAGGATAACCAACAGTATCTCTCACTAGCTTTGTCTCGAGCATGACCGGCATATATAACCCAGAAGGCATTAGCAAATCTTGTTCAACTGTCCGGGCAAAAATCTTGAAATCTTTCTTGTTTTTCTCAAATTCCTTGATAGTTCGACCAAAGTTTTTTTCGATACCCCACGTCCCGCTTTTCATTTTTCCAGATTCAACAAGCCGCGCAGTAAGCGCAATATCGGGTTTATGAGCCTCTAACATCTTTTCCAACCAAGAATCTGACGAAGGAAACATATCTGAATTGAGCAAAACTATCTTTTCTCCTCCAGCCATTGCCACTGCAAAATTCCACGCTTTATATATGCTTGACATATTATCAGGGTAATTAGGTTGTTCTGGTTCATCTTCATAAACATGGAATAGGTAGTTTTTTTCTTTTAAATGTTCCACAACTTTTTCAGATATTCCATTCTTAAAATTTACGACAAAAACAAATTCTGCCTCGCCTGTCTTAATTTTAGGCGTGTTTTTGATAATTGCATTGTAAATAAAATCTGCATATTCTGGGCTTTTGTAAACGAGACTGAAAATGCTTATCATGTTATTTTCCCCTTTAGATAGATTTCCATTCCGCAGCAAAAGGTTCGGTTCATTATTTTTGTGTATTCTGGGTCTTTGCTGATTGTTTCTTGGATGGCTATTCTTTGGGTGAAGTCGTATGCGTCTGTATCGTGGATTGCGAGGTAGCCTTGTGGTTTGAGGAATGGGAGGTATGTTTCTAATTGTTTTTTTGTGTGGTCGTATTGGTGGCTTGAGTCCAGTAGTATGACATCGAATGGGGGTTCTTTGGAGAATCGTTCTGCAAGTGAGGGGTCGTTATCGTTTATTCTGATGAATTCTATGGCGTTTTCTACTTTGAGTTTTTCGCTCATGGTTTTCAATTCTGGCGTAACCGGGAGGTGGTCTACCGTATAAACTTTGCCGCCAATGTACTTGCATGCTATTGCCATTGGGAATAAGCTGCCTCCATATAGTCCTGTTCCGAGTTCTAGGGCCCGAGGCTCTTTTTTGTTGTGAAAAGAGTACACTAAATCAAAAAGGGTCAAGAAATGCTCACCCATATTATTGACTGTATCTTCTAGGCAAGCGTCCTTATAGATCTTCAAATCGTCAATTATTTGGTAAATCATGCTTGGCATATTGTGTCTTTCCCCTGTAAAAATTATGCTCGTATTTTTATGTTGGATTCCATCATTTTTTGTTTGGTTTCTTGAATAATCCGGTTGTCATTTTCGATGATTTTGCCCCATTGTAGCTGCGTGGTCATTGACTCATGCACCCGGTACTGGATTAGCGCAAGATTGACGTGGTGATATGGTATTTCGTGCAGGCTTATGCTCTCTAAAAGGAACCTATAGTCTTCTCCTATTCTGTCGTTTTCGTTGAAATTAATTTCTTGGAAAACCTGTTTGGGAATAAGTATCCCGGAAAAGTTCACGAACATCTTGTATTTCCGTGCTGCGTCCCATGTTTCTTTTACGAATTGTGATTGGGTTTGGAAATTGATTTCCGGGGTTTCCGAATAAATCTCTCCGTTTGAACTGATTATTTTTGTCCTGCAATAAAGTATCTGGTTAGGATGGGCTTTTGCGTAGTCCAGCATTTTTTCTAAAAAGTTAGGTTCCCATACATCATCGCTGCTTAAAAACGTGAGATAATTGCCTTCTGCAAACTCAACCCCGGCTTTTCTCGAAAAACCAATGCCAGAATTCACGGTATTCCTAAGTATGGTGAACCCGTTCTCGAATTTCTTTTCATACTCTTTAGCTATTTCCAAAGTACCATCTACAGAGCAATCATCCACAATAATTACTTGGTCCGGCTTGCGCGTTTGACCCAAAATAGAGTCTAGACAGGTCTTCAAATATTTTTCCGAGTTATACGCCGGGACTATCACGCTTACAAGAGTCATTCTATTACCTTTTTCTCCAAGCAAAAATTAAACACGACTGACGGATGGTTTTCAAGTAAATGGGCTGCCGTTTTCTTCCGCATATCCACAAGTTTCTCTTCCTCAGTGTCTCCCTCACCCTTGAATTCTGTAAGCCCTTCGCAAATCAAGCACTTCATTTTATCCCCTCCGTTGGGAATGTGAGGTCAAACTTTTTCTTCCTGTTTATTGTGTCAAGGCGCATATCCTTGGTGAGTTTTCCTGAATTAGGGTGTTCTGCATAGTATTCCTCAAGCGTATAGGGCAGCGTGTTTTGGGAGTCCGGGCAAAGCCGCGCTAAATCTAGCATCGTCATTTCTTGTGTGCCGACCAAATGATAAACCGTGTTCCATTCGCATTCCTCGATTGTTTCCTTAATTGCCCTTGCAAGGTCATGGGCAAAAAGATAATTCGAGGTCCTATCACTAAATGCTTTCAAAAACGCCCACTTCTCATATGGCACGAAATTGGCACGGAAAACCATCCAATTCTGACGAGAATTTTTTATTATCGTCTCTTGAATGACTTTAGTAAAACCATAAAATTGACCATCAGGATTTGGAATTGAATACTCATCGTATGGTCCGTTTCCAGAGAATATACAGGGCGTTGACATTAATCCAAGATTAAATTTTAATCCAAGATTATTAATAATCTCTGTTAAATTTTGCGTTCCCTCAACAGTAGTTCTCCATGCCCATCCTTTATTTTTTTCACATTGTGGGGGGGAAACACCCGCGACTAAATTTATAATAGTATCATATTCGTCTATAGATTCTTTAGTAAAAAACCTTGTAAGTTTATCATAATCTGTAATATCTAAGTCAACATGTGATGGTGCAAGTGCATTAGGGTATAATTTATGCAGCTCTTTTCCAAGTTTTCCAGATGCACCAAATAATATAACTTTATTCATCAGTTTCCACCTTCTTTTTTTTCAAATAGGTATCTGTTTGTTTATGGCAGGGAACACAAAGCGTTCTACCATTGTTTAATTCAAATCTTAGTTCTGGATAATATGCAAATGGTTTTATGTGGTCTGCATGGAGTTTCCCACCTCTATCATGGCATTCTTGGCAAGTATAATTATCTCTTTCAAAAATGGCTTTGCGCCATTTAGCATATTGAAAAGAATTTCTAATACAGTGGTTTATTGTAGAAACTCCACCTTTCCACGCTGGACTTTTTTCTCCCTTTAAATCCATTTGACCTTTTTTAAATTCAGTTTTCGGAGATATTCTTTGACCTTTTTTTATTTCAGTAAGTGGAGAATAATGTTTACCCCTACTAATCTCTCGGAGTTTTTGTCTCATTTCGGAAGTAATTATTTTCCCTTTCTCTTTTTGACCATAATCTCTAACCCGAGTATCGGTTTCTTTAGATAGCCCCGCATTCCAAACTTTGTAATGTAATTTTTTCCCTTTATTCCATGCTATTTGCAGTCCTTTCTTGCCTTTATTCCAAGAAGATTTACCTAGATGGATTATTCGGAGATTTTCTCTCCATTCAAGAGGTACGGCATGCCCTTTTTGAAAATGATAAGGTTTTAACCATTCTGGATTTTGTGTCATATTTTTCCCTCCTTTTTGAGTTTGGCGTACCATTTTTCGTTGCTGTAAATGGGGTTTTCGTAGTTTTTCCATGTTTTTGTTTTTTGGATTTCGTCTACTGCATCAAGTATGGAGTATGTGGGGGTGAATCCTGTTTTATGGAGTTTGTCGGGACTCACTAAGTAGTTTCGGGTGTCTTTTGTGCCGGTGTGCTTTATTTTTACGTTAAGGCTTGCGGCAATGATTTCCGCGACTGTCTTTATTTGGTAATTCGCGTAGAGGACATTGTATTCTCCTCGAAGGTCTTTTTGGATTGCATGGATTATTGCCCGCGCAGCATCCTTAATATGCAGAAACGGTCTCCACTGGTTGCCCCCATGTAGTGTCAGGTTTTCTTTATTGAGTGCCTGTGCAATAAATCTATTGACGACCAAATCATATCTCATACGGCAGGATTCGCCAAATAAGGTAGAAAACCGAAGTATCGCAGCGTTCGGACAATTCAACCTAATTTTCTTTTCAGCATTATACTTGGTCAAACCATAAAGACTTTTCTTAGGCTGGACCGGTGACTTTTCCGTTAGGACTTTGGTGCCGTCAAATCCGTAGAAAAAGCAGGTTGAAGTGAAGACCAATTTTTTCCGATACTTTTTGCACAACTCGCTGATTTTGGTTGGTGCGGCATAATTTATTGCCTGCACTTCCTTGCTAAGGACCTGACAAGCAGGCTCCCCCACAATAGCCGCAATAAGAACTATCACATCATGGGTCTTTATTTCGCCTTCAAGTGCAAGAGAATTTACGATATTGCCCGTCATATTGACATGCCCAAGATAGGGTTCGGTTGGGAAATAATACATGTCAAAAACCGTGACATCATACCCTTCTTTCGTCAAAGCAGGAACCAGCACCCCGCCCAAATAACCCGCGCCCCCTATGCACAGTATTTTCATCTAGGGTTCACCTTCCAAATGTCTTCTCCGAATTTGTCCCACGCAACTCGGAAGTCGTCTTCTTTAGATTCTTCTAGGCTTGAACTGGAAAAGCATATTACTTCTGAGTCATCAACAAGGGCTTTGAAACCATTGTAAAAGTTAGGCGGAATGACCAAAAGTTGTGGTTTCTTTTGGCTTAAAACATAAGAAAAAATGTAAGAATTATCGACAGTAGGCTTGGCTAGGGAGTCGTATGCCATGTCAATTGCAATGAATTTAACGATGCCATGAGGAACGTATAATCCTTTGAATTCGGCTCGGTGCCCATGGAATGCGCGAATAATATCTTTCAAAAGCTGGATTCTATAAACCCGCTTGAGTGTGAAAGGTTTTTCCTTTTCATCAAATAACTGGTCAAGCCCACCTCTATCATCATTCACGAAACTCGGCAAATCAATTACATAGGGTTCAGTCATCCCACATCACCTTGTCATCCCTGATCCATTCTTCTTTTTCTTTGAGGGTTCGGGTTATGGTGTTTGCTGTTCCTGCTTTGTAGAGTCCTTTTTTTGGGATTTTGTTTAGGGCTTCTCTTGTTTTGTTGGCGAATGTTTCGGGGTTGAAGGTGCCATCTTGTTTGCCGACCAAAACGCTTGTGCCGTCAGTCACGGTCTCGGGACGCTCGGTTGTCGGTCTGGTTATGAGGCTGGGAATGTTGAAATAGGTTGTCTCTTCGGAGCAAGTTCCAGAATCTCCAATATACATGAATGCGTTTTTTTCTAGGGCTACGAAATCAAAGAATCCGGTTGGATCGTAGACTCCGAAGTTTTCTGGCTTTTTTATCCGATACTGATTTATTGCGGTTATTGTCCGAGGATGAAGGTATGCTAGAACGGGTTTGTCGTATTTTTTGGAGATTATTCCAATGCCTGTTAGGATGTTTTGAAGGTTCTGTTTGGATTGAACGTTTTCTGCTCTGTGGAGGGTTGTGAAAATATAGTCCTGTTTTTCGAGCATTCCTAATTCATCATTCCCAAAAATCCGTTTTTCCGCTTCTCTAATGTCTTGTTCATGTTTTTTGAGGACATCTATAATGAGTTTTCCGCAAACCACAATTTTCTTAGGATGGACATTTTCTAACCAAAGAT
>Ga0209515_10004810_pt1 | contig 17972 bp, 14 predicted proteins | sample Subgroupgradi54m_FD_187454 | JGI IMG/M metagenome (GOLD analysis project Ga0209515, IMG submission 187454) | Subsurface groundwater microbial communities from S. Glens Falls, New York, USA - GMW60B uncontaminated upgradient, 5.4 m (SPAdes)... ...
TTTCTCCCGGTGACAAAGTGATTGTGGTGGATGGAGGTAAGTTTGGAGAGCGTTGGTGGAAGATTGCAAAATCTTATGGGCTAGAAACAGACATCCTTACGGTGAAGTGGGGAGAGGCGGTTGATCCCAAGGAGATTGAGAAACGTTTGAATCAAGGGGGATACAAAGCTGTGTTTGTACAAGCTTCTGAAAGTTCAACAGGGACTTATCATCCAATTGAAGCTATCGCGAAACTTACCAAAAATCGTACAGATTGTTTGTTGATTGTAGATGCCATTTCGGCATTGGGTGCCATGAGTCTTCCTATGGATGCCTGGGGTATTGATATTCTTGTCGGTGGATCTCAAAAGGCTTTGGCTCTTCCTCCTGGATTAGCCTTTGCCGGTGTTTCTGACAAAGCCTGGAAATTTTCTGAAACCAGCAAGATTCAAAAATTTTATTTTGATTTCAAACGTGAAAAGAAAAATTTGGAACAAAATACAACAGCTTTCACACCCGCCATCACTTTGGTGATGGGTTTGGCCGAATCGTTACGATCGATGAGGAAAGAGGGGTTGGAAAATCTCTTTGCCCGCCATGCTCGATTGGCCAAGGCTTGCCAAGAGGGGATGAAAGCTCTCGGTTTAAAGTTGTATTCCAAGTCCCCCGTTAATTCACTGACAGCCGTTTGTGTGCCTGAAGGTATCGATGGGACCAAGGTCACCAAGATCATGGAAAGTAAATTTAATATGACCATCGCTGGTGGTCAGGATGCCGCCAAGGGTAAAATTTTTAGAATTGCTCATTTAGGATATTTTGACGATCTGGATATTGTAATGGTTGTGAGTGCCATTGAAGGGACGCTTACGGATCTGGGTTATAAATTTGAGATGGGGAAGGGTGTTGGAGCGGCGATGAAGTCATTGTGGGGGAAATAAAAAGGATTTTATATGCCAAAAGTGTTGGTGAGCGACAAATTATCAGAACAGGGTCTGTCCGTTTTGAAGGCGGGCAAAGGTCTTGAGATTGATGTGAAGACGGGTCTTCCCCCTGAGGAAATCAAAGAAATAATTGGCGGTTACGATGCCTGGATTGTGCGGAGCGCCACCAAGGCGACGGCGGAGTTGATTGGTGCTGCTGATTCTTTAAAAATCATTGCCCGTGCCGGTATTGGTGTCGATAACGTGGATCTTCCTGCGGCCACCAAGAAGGGTGTTGTGGTGATGAATACCCCCTCCGGAAACGCCGTGACCACGGCGGAGCACGCCATTGCGATGATGTTTGCCATTGCCCGCAAAGTTCCCCAAGCGACGGCCTCGATCAAAAGTGGTAAGTGGGAAAAAGGCAAGTTTATGGGGACCGAGCTTTGCAATAAATATCTCGGTGTCATTGGCGTCGGAAACATTGGCAGGATTGTGGCGGACAGGGCCTTGGGCCTCAAGATGAAGGTTCTCGGTTATGATCCTTTTCTATCCAAAGAAGCCGCCGATAAACTGGGGGTTGAGCTTGTTGAATTGGAGGATCTCTTCAAGCGTGCCGACTTTGTTACCGTGCATGTTCCCTTGAGTGACAAGACAAAAAACCTCATTGATAAGGTTGCCTTTCAAAAAATGAAAAAGGGTGTGTATGTGATCAACTGCGCTCGTGGTGGTATTGTCAACGAAGAAGATTTGCAGGAAGCGATTGAGCAGGGGATTGTCAAGGGGGCCGCTCTTGATGTGTTTGTCCAGGAACCTCCTCCCGTCACCCATCCGCTTCTCAAGATGGAGCAAGTCATTTACACGCCGCATCTGGGGGCCGCCACCGATGAGGCCCAGGAGAATGTCGCCATTGAAGTTGCCGAACTCGTGGTGGATTATTTTGCCAATGGCACGATCAAAAACGCCGTCAATTTCCCCTCTGTCACGGGTGAAATGGCCAAGATCCTCCGGCCTTATATTATTCTCGCCGAAAAACTGGGATCCCTGCAAGGCCAACTCACATCAAAACTTCCCGCCGAAGTGGCGATCGAATATCGCGGCGAGATCATGGATTATCATACAGCGCCCGTCACCCAGGCCCTTTTGAAGGGGCTCCTGAGTGCCATGTCGAGTGACGTGACGGTCAATTATGTCAACGCCAGCCTGGTGGCCAAGGAAAAGGGTCTCAAGGTTGTCGAATCAAAAGTACGTGAACATCAAAACTTTGCCACCTTGATTACACTGACTCTCAAAAATGGTCAGGAAGAGCGATCGATCTCCGGATCTATTTTTGGAAAGACAAACCCCCGCATTGTGCAAATGGGAAGTTTTTATCTGGAGGCCGTCCCTGAGGGGACTATTTTGGTTATTCACAATCAGGATCGTCCGGGGGTCATCGGTCGCATTGGCACTTTTTTGGGTGAAAAGCAGATCAATATTTCCAGAATGCAACTGGGTCTCGAAAAGGGCAAGTCAGAGGCGATCGCCCTCTACAATGTGGAAGGGGATGTAACACCCAAGATTATTCAGGAGTTGGAAAAATTGCCGGATATCATTTCTGTTAAGAAAGTTGTTTTATAAATGCCTAACGTCGTTATTGTAGGGACACAATGGGGAGACGAGGGTAAAGGCAAGATCGTCGATGTCTTTACTGAATTCGCTGATGTCGTTGTTCGCTTTCAGGGGGGCAACAATGCCGGCCACACCCTGGTCGTGAACGGCGAGAAGACGATCCTCCATTTGATTCCTTCCGGCGTTTTGAGTCCCAAGGTTGTTTGTGTGATTGGCAACGGTGTCGTTCTTGATCCCGAAGTCTGCCTTCAAGAAATCGAAAAGATTAAGGCCAAGGGTTTTTTAAAAAAAGAAGGATCCCTTCTCATTAGCGAGACGGCTCATGTCATATTTCCCTATCACAAACGCATTGATCGTCTTCGTGAGGACAATAAAGGAAGTGAAAAAATTGGCACGACAGGTCGTGGTATTGGGCCGACTTATGAAGACAAGATGGCGCGCATGGGTATCCGGATGTGTGAACTCATTGACGCGGATCTTTTGAGAAGACGTCTCGAGAGTATTCTTCCCGAAAAAAATCTCTACATCGAAAAAAATCTAAATGGCCAACCGTTTAGTTTTGATGAAATCTACGAGCCTTATTATCGCTATGGAGAACAACTCAAACAGTATGTGACCAACACGCCGCTCTTCTTGAGAGAAAAAATAAAAAAGAAGAAAAATATCCTTTTTGAGGGGGCTCAGGGGACATCTCTGGATGTCGATCATGGCACTTATCCCTATGTTACTTCCTCCAATACCGTTTCCGGAAATGCCTGTTCGGGAGGTGGTGTCGGGCCTACAGATATTGATGCCGTGATAGGGGTTTCCAAAGCCTATACCACGCGTGTTGGGAGCGGTCCTTTTCCGACCGAGCTTCATGACGCCACGGGAGGACATTTGCAAAAGGAGGGGGCCGAGTTTGGATCAACGACGGGGCGTCCTCGTCGGTGTGGATGGTTGGATCTTGTCGTGCTGCGCCATGCAGCCCGCGTCAACGGTCTGACGGGTCTTGTGCTGACCAAACTTGATATTCTTTCGGGTCTTAAAGAAATCAAAGTGTGTACGGCTTATCGCTATGGTGGAAAGGTTTTAAAGGAGTTTCCAGGTTCGATTGAAGTGCTTGAAGAGTGTGAACCCATCTATGAAACCCTTCGGGGATGGGAGGAACCGCTGACTGGAATCAAGAAAATAGCCAAACTCCCGGTGCCCGCTCAGAAATATTTAAAGAGAATCGAAAAGGGAGCTGGCTTGCCTATTATCATGGTCTCGTTAGGAGCCTCGCGCGAGGCCCATATTTTTATAAAAAACCCTTTTCGCAAAAATTAAACTACATTGTAAAGCACCTGTCTGCAGATTCCACGGATAATCCTTACCTCTCTCTCTGTCATTCCAGTCCGTCCCAGGAGTCCACGAAGAGTCCGCATCATATGAAACGAATTGTCACTTGGGAGAAATTTGATTTTGATGAGCATTTTTTCTAAATGTTGATACATCCCCTCAATTTGTTCCATCGAGGCCAGGGGGAGCGGCTTTTTCTCCGGTATTTTTTCTTTAGATAACAGGACCAAACGGAGTTGATAGGCGATTAGGGCTACCGATTGAGCCAGATTGAGCGATGGAAAGTCAGGATTTGAAGGAATCATCGTTACCAAATGGCAGTGGGAGAGCTCGCGATTCGTCATACCTCTTTCTTCAGCGCCAAATAGAATCCCTATCTTCTGCTTCCGCGGAAGTTTTGCCTGGATATCGGGCAGATTCACAAAATCCTGACGATGTTTTCCGGTGCGTCGGCTGGTTCCTACGAGGAAACGTAACCCCTTGGTTGCTTCTTCAATAGAGTCAAAAACTTTGGCCTTCTTCAAGAGATCGGCGGCCCCGACGGCAAGACGAAAACACTCAGGATGAGTCGGAAGGACTGAGGGAAGGACCAGGGAGAGTTTTGAAAATCCCATGTTTTTTAAAATACGAGCCGTGGCCCCGATATTTCCCGGATAACGGGGGCGTACCAAAATAAAGGTTATATCTTGTGCTCTCAGCTTGTTTGTCATACTGAAACTCTTACCCTTCTTAAGGAGACCTGATGAAAGACATTATTTGGGAACCCTACGGCGATTATCTGTCAAAAAGCAATATCAGCCGTTTTATGCAGAAACATTCTATTAAAAATTATGACGAGCTGATCCAGCGTTGTAATTCCAACATCGAGTGGTTCTGGGATGCGGCTCTCGAAGATTTGCAAATTGATTGGTACCAACCCTACACAAAGACGCTCGATCTTTCAAAAGGTTTTCCTTGGGCGCGCTGGTTTATCGGAGGCAAGCTCAATTTGATTCATAATATGCTCGATCGTCATCTTCCCCGACTTGCGGCAAAACCGGCCTTTATTTGGGAATCCGACGATGGTCAAAAAAAGAAGCTAACCTATGGTGATCTTGCCAAAGAGGTCACACGCCTGGGCTCGGCCCTTAAAAATGCAGGGATTGTTAAAGGAGATCGTGTGGCCCTTTATCTCCCTATGATCCCCGAGATGGTTGTTGCCTTTTTGGCTATTTTGAAGATTGGCGCTGTGATTGTTCCCGTCTTCTCCGGCTTTGGTCCGCAGGCCCTTGCCGCGCGTCTACAAGACGCCCAAGTAAAGGTCCTCTTCACCTCCGATGGTTCATTAAGACGGGGTAAGACGATTGAAATCAAAAAGTCGGCCGATGAGGCCCTCGAACAGGCTCCCTCTGTTCAAAAAGTGGTCGTTGTCAGGCGTACCGGACAAAAAGTTGCCTGGGATTTCAGGAAAGATATCGAGTGGGATGATTTTATCAAAACAGGTGATAATCAGCTGGCGACGGAGCCTATGAATTCAGAAGAGCACTCTCTCATCATTTATACCTCAGGCACAACAGGACGTCCTAAAGGGACGGTGCACACGCATGCGGGATGTCAGGCTCAAATGGCCAAGGAGCTGGCCTATTATTTTGATCTCAAAAAAGAAGACATCTTTTTTTGGGTGACCGACATTGGATGGATGATGGGTCCTTGGGAGATCATTGGGGCGATGACCTTCGGGGCGACGTTTGTTATTTTTGAAGGAGCTCCGGATTGGCCACAGCCGGATCGGCTTTGGCAAATCGTCGAGGATCATCGTGTGACCCATTTGGGGATTTCGCCCACAGCGGTACGATTGCTGATCAAGGCAGGGGAGGAATGGCCTAAGAAACATGACCTCAAGAGTTTGCGTATTCTTGGCTCCACTGGGGAGACGTGGGATCCCGAATCCTATCATTGGTTCTTTAAAAATATTGGGCAGAAACGGTGTCCCATCATTAATATTTCTGGGGGGACCGAGATTGTGGGATGTCACCTGGCGCCCCTTCCGATCACACCCCTGAAGCCCTGTACTCTCCGTGGACCGGGCTTGGGGATGGATGTCGATGTTTTTAACGAAGAGGGGAGATCGGTTCGTGGTGAAGTCGGTTATCTTGTTTGCAAAAAACCCGCACCATCGATGACGAAAGGTTTTCTTAATGATCCCGAACGCTATCTGGATACCTATTTTTCAAAATGGCCCACTGTCTGGAATCACGGAGACTGGGCCTATGTTGATGAAGATGGTTATTGGTTTTTGAGGGGAAGGGCCGACGATACCATCAAGGTCTCGGGACGTCGGACAGGTCCCGCCGAGATTGAGGCGGCCCTCCTTCAACACCCCGCCGTTTCTGAGGCCGCCGTGATTGGCGTGCCCCATGACATCAAAGGCGAGGAGGTCCTCTGTTTTGTTGTTTTGAAACCAGGTTATGAGGTGGAGGAGAGCTTGCGTCGTGCCCTCAAAGACCAGGTTGTTAAGCTGATGGGTAAGACGCTAACGCCCCGAGATGTTCGCTTTGTCAAAGCCCTCCCCAAGACACGCTCGGCCAAGATTGTGCGTGGTGTGATCAAGAAAAAATATTTGGGAGAACCTGTTGGGGATCTCTCTTCCGTAGAGAATATAGAGGCTGTTGAGGCGATTCTACATTCCCTTTAAGGGCGTGATGAATTAAGCCCCTACACACCGTACTCCCTACCAACGATTTCCGCCACCACCCCCGCGATCACCCCGATTACCGCGGTCGTTTCCACCCCGGCCACCGCCACCAAAACCGCCACGGCCACCGCGACCACCCCCACGACCTCCAAAGCCACCACCTCCACCACCGCCTCCTCCAAAGGAGCGGGGTTGTTCAGGACGGGCCTCATTCACGATCAGGTTTCTGCCATTCATTTCTTTGCCGTTCATTCCTTCGATGGCTTTTTGGGCTTCTTCATCCGTGGCCATCTCAACAAATCCAAAACCTTTGGATTGTCCGCTGAATTTATCCGAGATAACACGACAGGATTCGATCGTCCCAAAAGGCACGAACATCTCGCGCAATTGGTCCTCGGTAACGCTGTAGGGAAGACTCCCTACGAAGAGCTTTTTATTCATACACAGGTCTCCTTTATGTCTTGATGTCTTGTGAGTAAATCAATTGGGTAGGATTTAGGATCAGGTGAGTTCCTCTGTGACAACCACAACGTCATACAAATAGACACGAGTCCTATAGTACCAATTTCAAGTCCCAGAGTCTATTGTTTATTTGGAGGATGTATTTGGAGGAGCATTAGCCCTTGCACTGAAAAACTCTCTTTGCTAGTGTCCGCCAGCTTTTGCCCCTTGAGCCGCTAGCTCAGTTGGTAGAGCACCGCCCTTTTAAGGCGGGTGTCCTGGGTTCGAGTCCCAGGCGGCTCACAGTTTTTTAGGGTCCCCATCGTCTAGAGGCCTAGGACATGACCCTTTCACGGTTAAAACACGGGTTCGAATCCCGTTGGGGACGATTGAAATAAAACGGGGCCTTCTGGTCCCGTTTTATTTCAGACTGTTTTCACTGGAGCCGAACCCTTTCAGCCGAAGGCTGACGGGTTTCGACCGAAGGAAGTCCCTGGAGCGAAGCGTAAGGGAGAATCCCGTTGGGGATGCTCTCACACCACCGGTGCTAAAATACAGCATCGGTGGTGTTTTTTTATCATGAACACACAATTTGTGACCTATAGGTGAGATGGATTCCCAGATTCAAGAAAGCGGGAACGATGATTATCTTCAGATTCCATTTCAATACTGAGTCTTCTGTGTAAAGCCCGCGCAATTTTATCCAGCATCGTTAAAGAATGTCCCTCATAATCAGAATCTTCAAGCCTTGAAATAACGGATTGAGTTGTACCAACACGTTCAGCAAGTTCTGCCTGAGTAATTCCTTCCGCTTCTCTGGATTGACGAATTATTAATGCGATGGAGAAATTGATTTTCTCCTCTTCATAGAGTTTTTCTAATTCGGGATCTTTGGCGAAATCTCTTTTTAAAATTTCTACAGCACTTTTTATTTTAGCCATAAATTTAATCTCCAATAATATGGGTATGGATTTTCGGATTTTTCGAAAACTCCGTTTTCCTTTTAACTGCCAAATCAATATCTCCAGGAGGAACTTCACGTTCCATCTTGCTCCTGATAAAATATCACTCCAACATTCGGCATAGTGATTATAGCAATATTGCGATATGATTGTAAAGTCAAGTTTTAGGGTTTATTCCCTATTATCGCCAAGGAACGACGAACGAGAACGAACCACGGCTTGTCTTTTTCTGGGGGTTTGGTCTGGCGCCGAATTTCGTTCTTCCGTTTTTTAACCTCACGCCACCTCCAAAAAAACCAGTGTCACTCCTGGATTGAAGGGGGCCTTCCTAAAGTTTTTGACATAAGGATAATTCTTCAGCCACTGTGGTAATCTTTCAGCAATCGTTCCAAACCCATGAATAATTCGGCCGCTGGTTTCACCATGATAATAAAGCCGATCGACAAATTTCATGACCTCGGATTCTGCTTCTTCGAGTCGGAATCCATGGAGGTCGATTTCGGTGATAACAGAATCCTGAGACATGGCTTTCTCTACAGCAGATTTTTTATAGATTTTACACAACTATATTTCCGCGTCGACCGCATTTTGATGCCTATCGCTGTTTCCCTTCTTGATTTTTTCAGTCTGATGGAATAGCAGGAGCCGAGGAGAGGTTTTTATGAAACGAGTTCTCACCGTTCAAAGTATAGACGGGTACGGTAAGGGGACACTTTGAGTTCCATCAAAAACTTATTGGCGAACAATGCAGCGTGGGCGGCTCGGTGTCTTCAAGACGATCCAGGATTCTTTCAGAAACTTGCAGCGGTCCACCAGCCGCGTTACCTCTGGATCGGCTGCTCGGACGCTCGGGTCCCCGCAAACACACTCCTTGGTGTCAATCCTGGTGAGGTCTTTGTACATCGAAATATTGCAAACCAGGTTTCTCCCTACGATTCAATAAATGCACCTTCGGCGATCGACCACGCCGTAACAACTCTCGGGGCAGGGGACGTCATTATCTGCGGGCATTATGGTTGTAGCGGGATCCAGGGCATTTTGGGGATCCAAAGGGTTGAAGAAAGTGTCCGTGACTGGCTCCGTCCCTTGCAGGAGCTCTACCTCCGCCATCGAGAGGAGATTGACGCGATTCCAGATTTGACAGAGCGAGAGCATCGACTCGTTGAGCTTAATGTGCAACAGCAGGTCTTGAATATCTGTCAAAAAGGATCCATCCAGCAGGCATGGAAGACCGGAAGAGATCTTTCTGTTCATGGACTTGTGTATGCCCTCGAAGACGGACTTCTTCGAAGCCTTGATCTTTGCATTTCGGGTATTTCAGACCTCTCCCACTTCCTCAAGAGGATACAACGAACAAGACGGAGGACTTCCTTGAAAAGAGGCAAATCTTCCTGAGAGATGGATATGATTATCCACGGAGGTAATTGACTGATTTTTTGACATACTAACGTAAAACTCCACCACGGCGCACGACAAAACCAAGCCATGATCCAGCCAGGAGAGAGGTGACGATGGCTAGCATGACGAGCACCGTATAAAATCCTTCGTTGATGATGTGGGCGTCAAAGGCAAGTGAGGCAAGGACAATTCCTGGGCCCCCACGTGCATTCATGGCAATCGCCAGATTGAACGAACCCGGCGGGCTTTCACCGGCCAAGCGACCGCCTGCATAGACACATATGACTTTGATTAAACAGGCGCAGACCAGAAAGCCAATAAAAAAGACAAGATTAAAATGGTGAATTAAATCCAGCTTGAGCCCAATCATGGCAAAATAAATCGGAATAAAAAATGCGAAAGAAAATTCCTTGATAGACTCGCGTGACACCTCGGCATCCCCTCTCAATTTTCTGGCGATGATGCCGGCCGCGAAGGCGCCGAGCATGGGTGTGATTCCAAGCAGGGTCGCCAGCCCTGACATGACGAACAGGATTAGGAGTAAAAACGCCAAAGGACTTCGCCGTCTTGGGAGATTGAATCGAAAAGAATCCATCCAGCGAAAGACTCGGGGACCTATCAGCAACGAACTGCCAAAGAAGACTAGGGTGACCACCACGTGATAACTCAATCCGAGGCTTGAGGTGGGACTAAGATGGAGTAATGCCGGGAGACCAAAGGCATCTTTGTCGGCTGTCCCCACCATGGCGAGTGCGATCGAGAGAATAATATAGAGAATGACATCTTCGATGAGGGCTGACGAAAGGACAATACGTGAAAAAGGTGTATCCAGAATTTTGAGGTCAAAAAGAATTCGAGAGATGACGGGGATGCTTGTGACGGCGATGCCGATGGCAAAAATGAGTGTAAAGGCGGTCAAGTTGTTAGCTGAGCCTATGTGTTGATGGGGATCGATAAAGTGCAGCAGAACAAAACTAAAAATAAAGGGAAGAAAAGTCCCTATGGCAGAGATGAAAAGGGCCGCCTTTTTTTCGTCTTTTCGGAAGTTGGAAATCATTTCCATGCCGGAACAAAACATGAGGAGCAAAAGCCCCAGGTTATAGTAGGTATTCAGCACGATCTGCGTTGGTTTGTTCTCAAGAAAAATAAATTGATACCCGGATGGCATGACCATTTTAAAAAGAGTGGGCCCTAACAGGAGGCCGCCAAGGATCTCACCGATAACCGGCGGTTGATGCAGGCGTTGAAACAAATAACCGAGGCCGTGGGCCGCAAGCATGAGGAGGCTGAGGGCAAAAATCAGATGAGCGATGTCGAGAGCCGTAAGAGTCATTGGTCAATCAAAAACATTTTCGCGTTCATATCAAATCGCCTCTGGGAGGCCAAGCTAAATCAAGGACTTACAGGCCCACCTTGTATATACAAAGAAAAAATGACTTCACCCCTTTCTTCAAAGGGAGTATCTTTCTCTAAATGATCTTATTTTATTGAAGTAAAATTGTATTTTAATTATATAAATAATTTTTGATATATTATGAAAATAAAATATTTAGTAAGACTAATTTTTAATTTATTAATAGTTAGTTATAGTATTTTAAGTCTACAGCATACGGGAATCTGGGGGTGCGGGGGAGACAGTTCTTCTTCCTCCAGTTCTGGCGGAAGCACTTCAAGCGGGACCGGTTCAAGTGGAGGTTCATCGTCAGGGGGATCGACTAGCAGCGGTACCTCGAGCAGTTTCCAAATCAAGGGTAAGCTCGCCTCGCTTCAGGTGAGTGGTCTTCGGTGGGAAAAAGACTCTGTTTCAGGCACAGTCACCGATGTCATGGCTGTTAACCCACAGGCTGGTAATGCGAGTTGCAAGACGGCCTCGGTGAGTTCCGATGGCTCCTTCCAGATTGAACTCGAGGGGAAGAAGCCCTGGTACTTCTATTTTTTCAATCACTTTAACAGGGGCCCGGATATGTTTATGGGGCGTTTTGTAACTTCGTCACTCCACACCATTGCTCCGGCCACCCAGACAGGCTCAGCGGATCTGGGGACGATTACGATTAATTCCAGTGAGGCAACGGCTACTTCCGATAAGAGTAACAGCGATATCCTCTCGAGTTTGAGTCTTGACTCATCAACGGCAGACTCTCTTGGAAGTTTGGATGAAGTGTCACGTCGTTACAGTAATCCCGATATCGATGGAGATGGAGAGGTGGATTGCAGTAATTCCAAGAGCAAGTATTTTTTGGATTTTCACGTTCGCTATAACATGGTCATTAATGGCCAGCGCGCTGTTGTGAACGACATCATCGACAGCTATTTGAGTGAGAGCGCAACAACGACCACCTATACGGGTACAGGAATTTATGTCCAGTATCCTACTTCGTTTTCTTCAGAGACGACCGGCTCCGTCAAATGTGTAGACAGCAGCATCACCACGTCAGAAGCGGGTTTGGTAGCCGCTAACACAGCAATCTCGAACGTGACGTCGAACAGTTATGCGAATTACAATGGTTACGGCCCCAACACGACAAACACCTCGGAGCTCCCTTCCGGGAAGATCATTTTTACTTTTGGTTCCAAGACCCTGACTTTTTCAGATGTGAAGACACCCGCTCTGGCTCAATTGACGGCACCCACCGGTCGTATTTTTCCTTTTGTAAAATTTACGAAGACTCATTCTGGCTGTAATTCTTCATGCACCTTTTCCGGGATCAGTTATAAGTGGATGAAGAAGACCTCGGATGGATGGACATCCGCCTCCCTTGCTGAAATTTCTCTCCTCATAAAAAGCGGTTACTTGAGTTTTCGCCTGGGAGGAGACGCCAACAAGACGGTTGGTTTTAGCATTCCAGTGACCAGTGTGCAGGGGACGATCAGCTGGGAAGCGGCCAACGCTTCTTTAGTCGGTGTCACCGAATCTGAATTTAATGCGGTGACTGCGGAACAGCTTTGCCACTTTGGTCTCAGCCATGACGACCAGCTTGGGATGCGCTATTTTGAAGGCCTCAATGATAGCAGCAATAGCTGTTCGTCTTAAAAACAACACAGCGTCTCATTTAATGATAAAAAATAAATATAATAAATAAAAAATCATTATTTTATAATGATTTATATGTCTAAATGAGCCATTGATAGGGCCTATAGTAAGGTGTAGAATCAAGGGGCCGTGAAAAGCAAATTTCTACATCTCTCTATCATGGGTCTCCTCGTCTGCCTTCTGGGTGCAAATGGGTGTGGCGGTGATGCCTCAAGTGATGGGGGTGACGATGCGGTTGATAGTGGTCGGATAGGCCACTTGAGTATTCAGGCTTCCCTGGCTGTGCCCACCTCTTCTTCAATGTCTCAACTGGAAATCGACCCATCTCTTCTCATGATTGAGAATCAGTCAGAGGCTCCAGCTCTCATTGTGGGTGAGGAGGGGGAGGGGGTTGTCACCGTCAGGTATAAAAAAGTAACAGAGACACCCCAATCAGGCGTGAAGATCCATTGCGAGGATTTAAGCGGTCATATCATTGGTGAGCCTTGTAAAACCCAGGCCGACGGGACTTGTCTTATTCTTGGATTGAAAAAAGAACAGATCACCGCTGGTGTGATTGTTGTGTCTGAAGATGCCCAGGCACCCCTTCATGACTTTGTGCAACTGGATGAAAAAGAAGTGGATAAGCTCGGTCAAACGGCGGCGCTTGCGACGACGACCCCGCCGATCTCAAGTCAACTCAATACCAAATCCGAGATGGCCTACGGTGTTTTAAAGACAAAAGACTACGGTTGTAATGGCGATTTGGGAAGGTGTGACTCGAGTTTGGATAGGAAATGTCTTAAGGAAGTCATGCAGGCTGTGGTCGGTGATGACGAACCCTCCAATGACGATCTCGGCGGTTATGCCGAGGCAAGTTTTCAGGCCTTCGCCAAGGTCATTCAAAATTCCACAAAAGGGGGACGAAGTCCTTCCGATTTTTTGAAATCGGCTTTGGGTGGAGATACGAAAAGTTTTACAGAGGTGGTGGGGGATAAAGTGGCCGGTGTGCCCGTCGATGAGGCCTTGAAGAATTTTGGTACGATGCTCAAGACAATCAGGGAGTCGTATTGTACTCAAAGCCCCGGATTGAAGGCCGTGTGGAAAGAAGTAAAAGAAGAATCAAAAGATTTTGATCCAAAGGCTGTGGCCAAGGTGATGAAGGGTTTTACACCCACGGAAATTGATAATTATGATGCAGCCCAGTTTTCGGCCTTTGCCAAGGGACTTCCCCAGTTAGACAATGGTTTTAAATCGATTGGCAGTTCCGAAGAGATGCAGCGTGGTTTTGTAGAAATGTTTCGGAATGGCGCCTTTACTCAGACTGCTCAAGTTCCCCAGGCCATGGCCTTCATGATGGCCACCAAGCCATCCGATGGCGATTTTTCAAAGTTTGATCCCTCTCATGCGGCCCAGGCGGCCACGAATATGTTTCTTGAGTTTACCTATCAGGGCGGAAGCGCTTCCACCGACCCTAGGACAATGCAGAAAAAATTTGAAAACGTATTGGGAAATCCGACGTATCAACAGGCAGCGGCCTCGGGGGGTAGTGCTGCCAATCACGATGTGGTGAACGCCTTTATCAGCAAGGGTGAGAAGTTTAATCCGGACAGCTTTACTTCAAACATAAAGTCATCTGCAGGAGGATCCTGCAAGACCGGCCAGGATTGTCTCCCCGGCAATACATGCAACAATTCAGTTTGTATCTCGCTCTCCACAAAGATAGAGCAAGCGTGTTCCTCATCTCAGGATTGTGATGATATTACGGCTTGTGCCAGCAGTACCGGTAACGACAAAGGCGGCAAATGTATCTCCAAGGCTGTGGTACCTCCCGGGTATTATGTTTATAACAAAAAGGGCAAGGCGTTGCCTCGCGATGCCAAAGGGTCAGCCTTTAGCGGCTCTGTGGGGGCGGAGTGTGGAACAGGTATGGCCCCCTGTGGAAGTGACAGCCGGGGTTGTTCGGATACTGTCCATGGCATTTGTCTCCCTCCCATGACCTCAACGACATTTAAACTGGCGCCGTTTTCCCGTTGCTCCAGGGATGATGACTGTTTGTCGCGTCAGTGTGTGATGAATGGTCCCACACCGATGTGCAGCGCTTTAAACGCCAGTCAGCTCTCTGAAATGAATCGGGCGAATAAAGACGCCGGCAAAAACTCTCCTTCTCGCTCTGACATCGGCACTCGCATGGTTGGCCAGCCTTGCAGGGTTGCTTTGAATTGCGCTACTTTTTATTGTGAGGCGGCCGTTTGCAAAGCCGCCCCGACAGCCTTCCAGACGGCCAATCAAAACTCTACCTTGAAATCAAATGGGGCTTCCTGCTCCTATTCGGGAGAATGTATTTCCGGTTATTGTTTGGGCAGTCCCAAGGTTTGCTCGGCAGCCCCTTTGACGACACCCACCACTTCCTCTGGCAGGACGTCCCCCAGTGGACTTCCTGCAGGGGCCTATTGTAACCTCTCTTCGGGAGCTCAGTGTGTCTCTCGCAGTTGTAACATGCAACAGCTTGTTTGCCGGTAAATCTTTACAAGCCTCTGAGAGTATGGTGATTAGCAGCAATGATAACGGCTACCCAGATTCGCGTGGGTCATGTTCTTAAAATTGACAATGCCCTTTTTCGTGTCTTGAAGGTCCAGCATATTACCCCCGGCAAGGGAAATGCGCAGGTACAGGCGGATATTCGCAATTTAAAGACGGGGATCAAAACCAATATTCGATTTCGCTCTGTAGAATCCGTTGAAAATATCGACACCGAAGAGAGAGCGATGGCTTTCCTCTATCAGGAAGGTTCTACCTATCATTTTATGGATCCTGAAACCTACGAACAATTTGAGCTTCCCGCCGCTCTTTTGGAAGATGCCCTTCGTTATCTAAAACCCGAAGCGCAAATTACCCTGATGAGTTGTGAAGGTAGTCCTGTCAGTGTAACTCTCCCTCAACGTATGAACTTTACTGTCGTTGAATGTGACCCCGCCGCCAAAGGAATGGCTGGCGCCTTCAAGGAAGCTAAAGTGGACAATGAAGCGACCTTTAAGGTGCCACTCTTCATCAAACCTGGGGATGTGGTGGTGATCAATACGGAGACGGGGGAGTATTTGGAAAAGGGGTCATGATTAAGTCTCAATTATTCTTCTATATACAAATCAAGTCCTAGTTCACCTTTGGGGTCGACCTTATATTTTTCAAAATCCTGATACCCACGGGAGCGAAGAAGGGTTTCATCGACAAAAGTTTGCCCTGTCACTTGGGTTGGGTCGCTGGTGACAATTTCAAAGGCCGCATCGGCCATAATTGCAGGTGTTCGACAGGAAGACATAGCTTCCTGGCCCAGAAGCATTTGCGTGGCGGCGCTGGCAATAAGGGTACGTGGCCAGAGGGCATTGACACCGATCTTGTATCTTTTTAATTCCTCGGAGAGACCGAGAGTAGCGAGCGTCATTCCGTATTTGCTCATTGTGTAAGGAGTATGATTGTTGAGCCATTTAGGATCATAACTGAGGGGAGGGGAGAGATTCAGAATATGGCCTTCTCCTGATTTTTTGAGATGGGGGATACAATAATGGCTGCACAAAAGTACCGCTCTCATGTTGAGAGTCATCATGAGATCTACTTTTTTCATCGGCGTTTCTTCGAGGGGAGTCAGAGAAATAGCACCGGCGTTATTGATCAAGACATCAATACGGCCAAAAGTCTTCATGGTGGTATTGATCATATCAATGACGGTTTCATCAGACCGAAGATCGATAGGAAGGGGGAGGGCCTCCCCACCGGCCGATCTGACCTCTTCAGCAACACTATAGATGGTGCCCGGCAGTTTGCCTTCCTGGGTTGATTTAGCTGCCACAACAATTTTTGCCCCGTCCCTGGCACATCGAAGAGCCATGGCACGTCCGATTCCCCGACTGCTTCCTGTAATGATGATAACCTTGTCTTTGAGTTTAGAATTTTGCCGGCTCATTTGATACCCTTGTCTTTTCTTAGTATAAGGAAAGCTCTTAGCTAAGAATTTCCAGAAATGCAAAAAATACTTCCTTCGAAACGGACTTGCCACTTGTAAGGATGCCTGATAGGAAAAAAAGCCATTAAATTTGCGTCTAAAAATACAATTCCTGGCAACGGCAAGAAGATCTCTTCTCATCGTGGGGGGGCCCTTCTTGTGGCCGCAGGGATTTTTTTGAGTCGTGTTGCAGGGCTCATTCGCGAACGAGTCTTCGCCCATTTTTTTGGTAATTCGGATGCGGGCGATGCCTTTAAGGCGGCTCTTAAAATTCCAAATTTTTTGCAAAATCTTTTTGGAGAGGGAGTTCTCTCGGCCTCGTTTATTCCCGTGTATGCGAGATTGATGGCTCGCGGAGAGCATGAGGAATCCGACAAGGTGATGAGTATTGTTGGTTCTTTGTTGGCCTTGGCGACGTCAATCCTTGTCGTTGCAGGTGTTTGGGCAACCCCTTTTTTGATCGATCTTATTGCCCCCGGGTTTCATAACGAAAAACGACTTCTTACGATTCATTTGGTCCAGATCTTTTTTCCAGGAACGGGCCTTCTCGTCATGTCGGCCTGGTGTCTAGGTATCCTCAACAGTCACCACAAATTTTTTCTCTCCTATGTGGCGCCAGTTCTCTGGAATGCGGCCATCATTATCACACTTATTATTTTTGGTCACACCCGGGGCCAATTTGATCTTGCCATCCTGACGGCGTGGGGATTGGTATTGGGGAGTGCTCTTCAGTTTGGGATTCAGCTTCCGACAGCCCTCAGGCTCGTCAATAAATTCAGTCCTCGTCTGAGCTTGAAGCTTCCCGCCGTCCGCGAAGTGATTCGCAATTTTTTCCCTGTGGTGACAGCGCGCGGTGTTGTTCAGATCAGTGCCTATATCGATAATGTACTGGCCAGTTTTTTGCCTACGGGGGCCGTTTCGGCGCTTGCTTATGCCCAGACGATTTATTTGTTACCTGTCAGTCTTTTTGGGATGTCGGTATCGGCGGCTGAACTACCAAAGATGTCCAGGGCCGTTGGTTCTCCCCAAGAAGTTGCCCACACTCTTCAGAATCATCTCAATGCGGGACTCAAGCAGATTGCTTTTTTTGTTGTTCCTTCGGTCGTCAGTTTTCTATTTTTGGGAGATGTGATCGTCAGTGCTCTTTTTCAAACCGGAGAATTTACCCATCAAAACTCCCTCTATGTTTGGGGTGTGCTAGCCGGTGCTACGGTGGGTCTTTTGGCTTCTACCCTGGGACGCCTCTATGCTTCGACCTTTTATGCACTCCATGACACCCGCACACCCCTCCGGTTTGCGCTTCTTCGTGTTTTTATTACAACGGGATTGGGCTACTTTTTTGCCCTCAAACTGCCCTCACTGCTTCAAATCCATATCTCTTGGGGGACGGCGGGTCTGACGGCTTCCGCAGGCATTGCCGGCTGGGTCGAATTTCTTCTCCTGCGCCGAAGCCTCAATCGGCGTATTGGTTTGACAGGGATCGAGGTCATTTATACGATCAAACTTTGGGGCTCGGCTCTCGTGGCGGCCCTTCTCGCCTGGGGGATAAAAGTGACAACAGTCCTCTATCCCCCTATCGTACAGGCGGCGATGGTTCTCATCCCTTACGGTCTTTCTTATTTGATAATGACAGATATCTTGGGAGTGAGTTGTAACT
>Ga0209515_10004812_pt1 | contig 17970 bp, 13 predicted proteins | sample Subgroupgradi54m_FD_187454 | JGI IMG/M metagenome (GOLD analysis project Ga0209515, IMG submission 187454) | Subsurface groundwater microbial communities from S. Glens Falls, New York, USA - GMW60B uncontaminated upgradient, 5.4 m (SPAdes)... ...
TTCGTCAAGCTACCGCTTGCATTCAGATCGTTCGTTACTAACTGCAATGTCCCCGCACCGGAATGAATCACGTTACTAAAACTCGTCCCTCCGCTGTTCAAGGTCTGTGTCCCTGACGTCCCGTCAAAGGTCACTGTCCCAGTCCCTGTATTGAGTGTGCCACCTGTTTTTGTCCAGTTTCCGGCAACAGAAATACCAAAATTGCTTGCGCCAACATCCAAAGTCCCGGAACTCAAGGTAAAGTTTCCGTTCACATCAAGCGTATTGCCTAAAGTAATTGTCCCACTTGTATTAACCGTAACGCTATTAAAAGCTTCGTTGGAATTAACCGTTCCTATACCATCAAAAGTCACGGTACCATTTCTTTCGTTAAAACTCCCTGAACCCGTATCCGTCCAGTTCCCCGCAACTGAAATTCCAAAATTGCTCGTGCTGACATCCAGCGTGCCTCCCGTGAGCGTTAAATTGCCATCCACATCAAGGGTATTACCTAAGGTCACCGTGCCGCTTGTAATCGTCACATGATAAAAAGGTTCATTGGAATTGATCGTCCCAGTACCGCTAAAAGTCACCGTGCCATTTCTCTTGTTAAAACTCCCCGAACCCGTATCCGTCCAGTCCCCAGTCATCGTGATTCCAAGATTACCCGCTCCCACATCCAAAGTTCCGGCTTGAATAGTAAGAATGCCATCTACATTGAGATCGTTTCCGGATAAAGTCACCGTAGCTCCGCCCGACTTGTTGATGGTCAAAAATTCAAAATCATTCCCGTTACCCGTACCTCCTGTATCCAGAATGGAATTGCCGGAACCATCAAAAGTTACAACGCTGTTATTCGATGTGAAAGTACCTGAGTTCGTCCAGTTGCCGGCAACGTTCACGCTAAAATCAGAGCCACTCGTGTTAAGGGTAGCTCCTGAATCAATAGTGAGATTGCCGTCCACATCAAGATTACCCGCAAGAGTCGCTGTGCCACCTGCAAACTCCACATTGTCAAAAGCCATAGTGGAAGAAGTCCCTTGACCATCAATCGTATTCGTTCCATTGAAGACCACCAGAGAATCATTGGTGGTAGCATCCACACTTCCGGCTACATAGGTCCAGGCGCCAGATCCATTACCATTCAAACGAATGGTTCCAGACAAAGTCAGTGTCCCTGAAGATTTGTTGATCGTAAGATCTGGAATATCCCCCGCACTACTCGTGGCATTTCCTGTAAAGGTCTGATTGCCGGTTCCATCAACTACCAGAAGACCGCTGCCACCGTCAAAAGTTGAGGCCTGAGTCACATTTCCACGGGCGGCAACCGTTCCGGCGGTGGGAATCGTCGACTGATTAATATTCCCTTCGGTGAGAGTAAGCGTTCCATTCACAATAAGGGTGTCATTATTCGATACTGTTTTATTCGCTCCGGCAGTCGCAGGAGCAAACGTGAGATGGTTGAAGGTTTGAGTTGTGAGCACATTAATCGTAGCGCCAGCACCATCGAGAATAACGGTACTTGTTCCCTCGTTAAAAACACCCGTGCCTGAAATAGTAAAGTTATCCGCCAAAGAAACGGTGCTGGAGCTGGCGCTAAAAGTACCCCCTGAAATCGTGAAGGTTCCATCAATATCTACTGACTGGCCATTGGCATCGAAGGTGCCGGCTGAATTGGTGAAGTTATTGCCCAAGGTCAGCGAGTTGGTAATAAGTTGGAGGGTACCGCTGCCGGAATGAGTCAGGTTATTAAAGCTGGAACCACCGCTGTTAAGAGTTTGGGTACCCGAGCTGTTAAAATCGACTGTGCTGGTACCAGCCGTGAGAGTACCTCCTGTTTTCGCCCAGGCGCCTCCTACGGTCAGAGTCCGGCTGCTCAAATTCAAAGTGCCGCCTGACAAGGTAACATTTCCTGTAACAGTCAGAGCGCGGCTGAGTGTGATCGTTCCGCTGTAACCAGATTGTATGTTTAGGACGGCGATGGTACCGCCAAAAGAAGAATTGACTGTGGAATTCTTATTAGGATTGGATCCGGTAAGGCCATCGAAAGTCACCGTGTCCGATGATCCCGGCACAACTCCTGTGTCCCAGTTTCCAGACGTACTCCAGTTATTATTCGAACCGCCTCCGGTCCAGACAGGATCTGTATCCCAGTTGGTGTTATTTCCAAAACTATTGGAAGGCAAAGCTTTGATGGAAGCATCCGCCAGATTCCAGGCATCCCCTAAATGCACATATTGAACAGAGACTTCTCCTAGGGGATTCAGCTTCCATTGTTCAATACCGGAATCTGTGGAACGAAGTTCAATAAGCCGTCCGGGTTCACCCTTTAGAACGAATTTCCCTGAAACCGTCTGGATAGCCCCAGCCTCAAAATAGAGCTTTTTCGAAGGAGTGTTAGAAGTGAAGTTGTGAAAGGTATTGTTTCCGAAAACGAAAGAGTCGTGAGAAGAATCACTGAATATTATGGTAGAGGTATCGGCTTGAAAATACCCGTCTCTTTGAGTCCAGTTTCCTCCTACCTCAAGGGTATAATTTCCACCCTTCAAAACACCGCCCAACAAACTGACATCACCACGGACGGTTAAATCAGAAGTCAAAACTAAATTGCCTTGATAACTAGCTTCAAGCTTCAGGCCTCCAATAACACCCGTAAAAGAAGAATCAACCACTGATTCGGAGGATAGCGAGCGGAATGTTACAACATCCCCTCTGCCCGGCGTAAAACCTCCATCCCAGTTCCAAGCATCAGACCAACTGGGACTATCTGCTGTCCCAGTCCACACAGGCCCGGCCTCTGAAAAATCCCAGCCTGTGTTCCCGAGAGAATTCCTAGCATGCGCGGGTTTGATCGGAGGGCCGTGGATATTGACATTGGTTGAATTTTGAATCTCCGCATAAGAGATATTTCGTACCCCGGTAGAATCCAGTTTCCAGGGAATATCCAATTGGGTAGATCGCAATTGCAAGAGCTTCCCAAAACCACCACGTAAAGTAAGCGTCCCCACAATAGTCTGAGTCTGATTCGATTCAAAATAGAGGGTTTTACCAGGTTCGATGATCTCCAAGTCATTGAAAGTTGTGCTGCCTTTGATATAGGCTTCAGCAGGACCTATAAATCTGACCATAGAAATCCCCGGAATAAAATCACCTAGATTGACCCAACTTCCTCCAATTTCATAAACGCTGTTGCCAGCCGTAAGGACAGTGCCTTTACCAATAGACAAGACCCCGCCGGTTTTGATGGATGAGTTCGGATGCTGTGTATACACTACGGGAGCACCTGCTCTGTTCAAGTAAAAACCCCCTTGAGAAACGATATTCGCAAGTGTACTTTCACCGGAACTCGAAATCGAAATATCCCCGAAACCAACGGTTTGAATGGTGGTACCTTCTTTCTGAAGAAAAGCCCCCTGACCATCATGATCCGAATCCGCTTGAAAGGTAAGATTACCGGAATTGTTTGTGACATTGGCATTAATTGAAATACTGCCTTTTGCCGCGAAGCCGGTTTCACCCGCTGTAATCGTCTGTCCGGCAACGCTAAGATTTTTGCCCGAATCAAATAAAACTTTTCCTTCGGGAGCTTTATAAGTCCCTTTAACCTCTATGTTATTCTTTGAAGAAATATTAATTTCACCGTGGCTTGCCGAAACCTCCCCCGCAGCGCGGACTGGGCCAGAGGCCAAAATTTCAACCGTACCGTTGCGATTGACTACCTGATCAGCTCGAACCACTCCTTCCATATTCACGGCTTGAAGAAAAACCTGATCAAGAGCATCTGCCTCAAGACGGACTTTGCCCCCTTGAGCTTTAATCTCACCCGTATTTTTAATCTGGTCACTGATCACATTTCCAGCGGAATCTTGCACTTGGCCTGAAACTGGTTGATCTACCGCCACTGAAACCAGACCGTCTCCAGAGATACCGACGGTTACAACATCACCGGAATTGAGCGATGCCGTGCCAAGCGGTGCCAGAATCTCACCCGCATTCGATACAGCACTGCCAACCAAAGCAACAAATCCGCCGTCCCGGCTCAGAAGCTGCCCTTGATTGATTACGGACGAAAATTCTCTCACGGCCTGGTCTGTAGTTCCAAAAATATAGCGCCCTTGAAGAAAATTTTGATCTTTGATGTCCAGGGTTGAAGCAATCAATCCGCCTACTTCCACGTGCGCGCTGGGACCAAACACAATGCCGTTGCGGTCGACCAAAATTAGATTTCCGTTCGAACTGAGATGACCTAATATTTCTGTGCCCGTGCCTCCAAGTACCCGATTCAAAGCGAAAGCATTCACATCAGGCAGTAAAAATTGAACCGTTTCATTCTGCCCAACCTGAAAGGAGGAATAATTAATAATGGTTTGATTCGAAGCTTTGATCTGAAGGGTATTATCGTCTATTTTCTCTATCGTGGCTTCACCTGAAACAACGGTGGGATTTTCAGGCAAGGCATAAAGGGAAACAGGCGCAAGGTATAGGAAGTAAACTGACAAAACGATCGAAACAATAAGAGAATAGGAGCCTCTTATCGGCTCTTTGATTCGGAACATCTCCCCTGCCTTTTTGTCTGCTCTCCCATCTTTTGGGAAAGCATAACTCTGCTTTATTTATCGAGATACTTCGATACTTTCTTCAATCTTTACTGCAAGGTGTGAGGAAAGAAAAACACCCTGGACTTAAAAGTTAGCATATAAACTAGCTAATTACAAATAGGTGTTAAATGATGTGCCTTTTAAGCCGTACCATATAAAGGTAGGATAAAAGCTCTTCATCGGGTGGATACATCGAAGCTAAAAGTATTAGGTTGAATTTAGAGTCCTAATACACTACACTTAAAGGCGTTAGACTTAGATGATAGGGTTTGACAGTAGTTTTCCCGCAGTAGTTTACCTATCTTCTTTAATTACAAATTGTCGGAAAGGGAATTTATCGTGCAAAAATCGGAAAAGAAGCTGAATTACGGCCCTCTTATGGGTCTCATTGCTCTGCATATTGGTGCTATTCTCGCTCTTTTCACATTCAGTTGGACTGCCTTTTGGATTACGGTAGTGCTCTTTTGGCTCACCTCCGGCCTAGGTGTTTGTTTGGGATATCACCGCCTTCTGACTCATAGAAGTTTCAAATGCCCCAAGTTTCTGGAATACTTTCTCACAGTATTTGGCACTGTTTCCTCCCAAGGCGGTCCCATCAACTGGGTTGCAACTCATCGATACCATCACATCAACTCCGATAAGGAGGGAGATCCCCACAGCCCGCGGGATGGATTTTTCTGGTCACACATGTTGTGGTTTCTCAAACATTCCCCTGTTTGGGATAATGATGATTTCAGGGCGCGATACGCACCGGAAATGATGAGGGATCGCGTGCATAGATTTCTGAACCGTTTTGAGTGGGTCAGTCCGTGGATCGTAGGATTTGTTCTCTACTTGTGGGGAGGCTGGTCATTCATACTGTGGGGCATTTTTTTAAGAACCGTCGCTACTCTCCACACCACTTGGTTCACCAATTCGGCATCTCACAAATGGGGCTACCGGACTTATGAGACCACGGACAATTCAAGAAATCTCTGGTGGGTAGCTATTTTCGGTTTCGGCGAAGGCTGGCACAATAATCATCATGCCTTTCAATACTCGGCACGGCATGGTCTACGCTGGTGGGAATTTGATATGACTTATATGACCATCAAAATACTTTCTTTTTTCAAACTCGTAAACTCTATACGTCTGCCCAACCTGGCCTTCGCGCGCCTGACGAAACCCGCACTTTCTGCAAACAATTTACCCCAAGAGAAAGCTTTCAAAACCTCTTAGCGTCGCGATTCGTTTTGAGCTTGTGAAATTGATTTCAAACAGTGAGGGAGAACTTCAACTCTTTTCTTTCTTCATCTCAGGGGTATAGACCTTATAACAATTTCTTCCCCCTTCTTTACAGGCGTAAAGCGCGATATCCGCTTTTTCAATCAAACCTTCCACATCTTCAGCATGAACCGGGTAAGTTGCGACCCCTAGAGAAATCATAACCTTGAGTTTTTCACCCTTCAAGCCCGGGTACTCATAACTCTCCACCTCTTTTCTTAATCTCTCTGCGGTCAAAGCAGCCCCCTCAGAATCTGTCTCGGGAAGAATGATGGCAAATTCCTCACCGCCGTAACGGCAGGGAATATCCGTTTCCCTAACAGTTTTTCTGTAAATTTTCGCCGTGGTCACAAGCACTGCATCCCCTTGCTGATGACCATAGGTGTCATTGAACTTTTTGAAATGATCGATATCCGTCATGATCAGAGACAGAGGATGTTTGTAGCGTTTGGCGCGAAGAATTTCATCGTGGAGTTTTTGTCGAAAATAGCGGTTGATAAAAAGCTGGGTCAAGCCATCCGTGATGGCCAGATGATAAAGATTCGCATTGTTGATGGTCACAGCCACTTGACCCGCAAGCGTAAGGAGAAGATTCACATCTTCTTCGGAAAACTTTTCGCCTGTCATCTTGTTGGTGACATTCATGACGCCGATACACTCCCCTTCAGCCACGAGGGGCAGGCATACGATATTATCTACATTGGAATTCTCAGACTTCTTGAATCGATTGTCATTTGCCGTATTGTCCACCACCATATACTGCATCGTCTCAGCCACTTTTCCCGCTACCCCTTCGCCCACCTTGATTTTCGTGCACTCAAATTCGCCGTCGTTGATCTTTTTTTCAGCAATGGGGTCGATGCCCCGAACCACCTTGACTTCGAGCATCTGCGTCTCCTTGTTGAGCAGCATGATCGAACCTTTCTGAGCATTGACGGCACTGCGCGATTTGTCAAGAATGAGAAGAAGCGTTTTCTTAAGGTCGTTCACAAAGTTCATGGCTTTCGACACATCATACAGAACCGAAAGATTTTCCATCTTCTTGCCGAGAGCCACCGTAGCCCTGGATTTCTGCTGATTCAGGATAGCGCTGTCAATGGCTACGGCTGCTTGCGTAGCGAGTTGTGAAATGAAAACGAGCTCCGGCCCAGAATAAAGTGAGCCGTCTTTTTTCTCGCTCAATGTCAGCACGCCGCGTAAGACGTTCTTCACCATCAGAGGCACCCAGGTGTGGGATTCTAGAAGCTCCAAATGAAATTTTTTGATAACACGCTCAAAATGATAACTTCCGTTTGAATCCTTAATGGGAAAGGGTTCACCCCCATTGATAACCCGCCAGAAAAGGCCTTCCTCTTCCACAAAGTGAATATCTTTGACCTTTTCAACTTCCAGCCCAACGGAATAATGATAGGTGAACGCTTTTTTCTCAAGATCATAAATCAGAAGCGCCACATTTTTGGCGTCGCTGGTTTCATAAATGGCGGAGGTAAAGACCCGGGCGAGATTCTCCATGTCTTGAATGGAAATCAGTGACTTTCCAAGCTGAGAAAGGGTAAAAAAATCAAAGACCTTTTTTTCCAGAGAACCGGTATCGCTATTTTTCAACGACTCGTAGGGCTGGTCATTCGGCTCCATAAATTTTGTCCTTTATTCTATGGATTGTAACCCACATGCAAACATAAAAGGAAGCTAAAAAACCTTTCCAGCCTGTAGGCCATTTAAAATAAACTGAACCGCTACGGCAGACAGCAAAAGACCCATCAAACGGGTAATGATTTTTAACGTGATTCCGCTAAAACCTAAAGGACGATGGGCCGCCAGACGCAAAACAAAAAAACTGATCAAAGCAACCAGGAAAATATTAGCCATCAAGATGAATCGGTGCAAAAAACCTGGTGCCTGGCTGGCCAGCAAAACCACCGTGGTAATGGCGCCCGGCCCCGCCAGCATGGGAACAGCAAGAGGCGTCACCGCAATATCTTCCTTACTCACTCCTTCTGCTTCCTCCTCAGGAGTCTCTTTGATCAACGTCCTGCGCGCCTGCAGCATATCCAATGCAATCTTCATGAGAACAACTCCCCCGGCAATTTCAAAAGCAGGCATCGTGATCCCAAAAGCGCCCAGAACCAATCTCCCCGCAAAGGAAAAAACAAACAGGACAAAAAAAGTAATGATCGAAGCAAGCCGTGCCATACGAATCCGCTCTTCCAAGCTATTGGTTTCGGTCATAGCAAGAAAAGTCGGAATCGTAGCAATGGGATCCACAATCACAAAAATAGATCCAAAAGACAAAATGGCAAAATCTTTAATGTCCATCTGAATTCAGATACCCATCCATTTTGAAACTGACTCAAAAACCAGCTGAAATTGGAAAACCGGAATAAAAAGCAATGATCAACCCGCCGGCACCGAAGGAGTCGTGGTTCCTGTTTGCCCCATGGTCTGTGAACTGAGTTTGGCAATCTTCCCGCTGCGCTTACTTTTCTTGAGGCCGCAAGCTTGTGCATGCGCATCCCATGTCCATGAACTCACAACAACCAGCAAGATCAAAACCACCATCAATCTTTTCATAAGTAAGATCCTTTCATTGAGCTTCACCATTGGCAGAAGTTTACCTTAGAACTCAAAGCAAATCAAATGGACACGAATCCAAACAAACCTTCAGAAAGCCCTCTTGTACAAAAGGGTCCTGCGAGGAATTTTCACGGCCGACTACGTAGTCGCACCTAAGTTTCTGAGTATTTCAGTCAAATGGCAAAACCCCAATGAGCCAAGGCCAAATGAATGACCCATCCCAAATGACAAACCAGTCAAAAGAAATCTCAAACCGGGAAACTTTTTATTCTTTTATTTGTCGTTTCTCTGATTCATTTGTCATTTGAAATGGGGCCATTTGTCATTCAGCCAAACGCACGGAAACCTTTGATTGCTTACTTAGAGTGGAAACTTCAATATAGGTGTGCTTTCCTAAACGTTGCGGCGACATGCTAAGTCGACAGCAAGGTAGCTGCCGAAAGATAAAAAGAACGGCGAAGACGGCTGCAGAGGCTCACAGCATATTCAGTTTGAGCTTGGCGGCCTCGGACATTTTCGACTGATCCCACTGGGGTTCCCATACCAATTCCACGTTGGCAGTCTTCACGCCGGGAACAGTAAGAATTTTAAGAGCGACGTCTCCTTTGAGAGATTCTCCCATCCCGCATCCCGGTGCTGTAAGCGTCATCTTCACATCCACCTGATAACCCTCTTCAGACAAAGGTTTGATATCACAGGCATAAACAAGCCCCAGATCCACAATATTGACGGGAATCTCAGGATCGTAACAAGTTTTCATCTGATTCCAAACTGCTTCTTTCACAGAACCCTCATCCACAGGTACCGTCTGAGCGGTATTCTGCCCAACCTTAGAAACTTCTTTACCCAAAGCATCAGCATCCTTTTCAGAGATTCTCACCATATAGCCGTGGTCTGTGACTACGGTGTAGGTCCCACCCAATGCTTGTGTGATTCGAACCGCCGTACCCTTTGAGATCACCATTTTAGCACCTAAAGGAATCTGCGTGGCTTCACAATCCCGCTTAAGTTGAATCATTTCATTGGTATTCATTCCTTGGTTTCTCCTTCCGTCGAAACAACCTTCGCTCCATTCTCCTCAAGACCCGCCCGAAGAGTATGCCAGGCCAGATTGGCACACTTGATACGAGCCGGAAATTCACCGACACCCGAAAAAACTGCCAACTTCCCAAACTCGCGATCGTCAAACGGCTGATCAATCTCGCGGCTAAGCATCTTGCGAAATTTTTCTACCAGTGCTTCGGCCTCAAGCTTCGTCTTACCTTTGACCGCCACGGTCATCATGGAAGCAGAGGCTTTCGAAATCGCACAGCCCGAACCCTGAAAACCGATATCTTTAATGGCACCATTTTCAAGATCAATGTAAAGTGTGATACGATCTCCGCAAAGAGGATTGTATCCCTCAGATTTTTTCACGGGTTCAGGCAGAGGATGAAAGTTACGAGGTCTCTTGTTATGTTCAAGGATCATTTCTTGGTAGAGTTCATTCACAACAGACATTTTATTTGAAAACCTCCCTCACATGCCGAAGCGAAAGGATAAGTTTATCAATTTCTTGCTTGGTATTGTAGAAAGCGAGCGAGGCTCGTGCCGTGGCTGGCACTGCAAACCTTTCCATGACCGGCATCGCACAGTGATGGCCGGCCCGAATGGCGATTCCATCCCTGTCAAGAATCGTAGCAATATCATGCGGATGTACCCCGTCCATCACAAAAGACAAAATACTCCCCTTTTCCTTCGCGGTTCCTATGATTTTGATCCCGGGAAAGGCCGAGAGGGCCTGTGTTCCGTAAACCAGCAACTCCTGTTCGTAAGTTGCAATGGCCTCCAAACCAATTCCATTCACATAATCAATCGCAGCCCCAAGCCCGACCACACCTTCAATATGGGGCGTGCCGGCCTCAAACTTGTAAGGCAGTGTATTGTACAAAGTCTTACCAAAAGTCACCCAGCTAATCATATCTCCCCCGGCCTGATACGGCGGCATCACGTCAAGGAGCTCAGCTTTTCCATAGAGGACACCAATCCCTGTGGGACCATACAACTTATGTCCCGAAAACACATAAAAATCGCAATCAAGATCTTTCACATCAACGGCCAGATGCGGCGCTGCCTGAGCTCCATCGATCAAAACCTTGGCATTCCAGCGATGAGCCATTTCAATCATCCTTCTCACGGGATTGATAGTTCCCAAAGCATTTGACATATGTCCTACCGCCACAAGTTTCGTGCGTTCGCTCAGAAGCTGCTCATACTCATCCAACAGGAGCTCTCCGTTATCATTGACAGGAATCACTTTCAGATTGGCTCCCGTCTGCTCGCACAAAATTTGCCACGCCACAATATTGGAATGATGCTCGATGGAAGAAATGATCACATCATCCCCTTTCTTGACGTTGAGCTTCCCATAACTCCGCGCGACAAGATTGATCCCTTCCGTAGCCCCACGAACAAAAATGATTTCCCGCGACTCTCGGGCATTAAGAAATCGCTGGACCTTGACGCGAGCACTCTCATAGGCATGGGTAGCCTGCTCACTTAGAAAATGCACCCCACGATGGACATTCGCATTGATCGAGGTGTAATAATGAAGCAGGGCATCAATCACCACACGAGGTTTTTGAGTTGTGGCGGCGTTGTCCAAATAAACCAGAGGCTTCCCGTGAATCTTGCGGCGCAGTATGGGAAAGTCGCGGCGCAACTTGCGAACATCAAAAGGAATCTCGGATTTCTGAGATGGCTTCTTGGACAAACGGACTGTCTCTTGGACTCTAACATCTACAGACGTCTTGGCAGAATCTTTCAGAAACCTTGTTTGTAAAAGACGGTCCATTTCCTTCCGAATGGGGTTGCATTCGATTCGACTTATCACTTCGTTAGCAAATCCATAGGTGAGAACCGACCGTGCCTTTTCCTCACCCATACCGCGGCTCTTAAGATAAAAAATTTCTTCTTCGTCCAGTTGCCCTACAGCTGCTCCGTGCGCACATTTGACATCGTCTGCGAAGATTTCGAGCTGAGGCTTGGTATCTACTTTCGCTCCGTCGGATAATAGAAGATTTTTATTCTTCTGAGCGGCATCGGTTTTCTGGGCATTTTTTCTCACGAAGATTTTTCCGCTGAACACTGCTGTTGCCTTCTCATCCAATATACCTTTATACAGCTGACGGCTGGTACCATGCGGCTTGGTATGATCAATCACCGTCGTGTTATCAATGTGCTGGGTGCCGCCTGCAAGATAAAGACCATTCAGGGCGCACTGACATCCCTCCCCATCCAGGCTGACACTCAGATTGTTGCGGGCAATACGGCCTCCCACATCGAGAGAAAAGGAAGAAAAAACACTATCCTGATGGCATTTCACATGCGTGGTCGCAATGTGAAAAGCTGATTGGCTCTCCTTCTGAAGTTTGTAATGATCAAGGGAAGCCCCTTCATCGAGGACAATTTCCGTAACGGTATTGGTAAAATAGGGATCTTGACCAACAGCTACATAACTCTCAACAAGGGTGGCGCTTGATCCGGGTCCCATGACAATGAGATTTCTCGGCTGAGAAATAATCTTCTCCCCGTGAGAAAGGGCAATGAACAAAAGATGAAGGGGACGCTCAACAGTCACTCCCTCCGGAAGATAAACAAAAGCTCCATCATAAATAAAAGCTGTATTCAGAGCGGCAAAAATATTGCGATCACAACTCACATATTGACCCAGATGCTTCCGTAGTTGGTTGGGGCTTTTCAGCGCTGCGCTTTTAAAATCAAGCACAACCGTTTTCTGAGGAAGCTTAAAGACAGAAGACAGCGATTTCGAATAAAAACCGTTCACAAAGACAAGCCGATGGCTGTCCTGCAGACCAAATTTTCCTTCAATCTGCTTAACAGTCAGTCCGTTGGAAGCAGGTGTGGAAGCAAATCGGAAAGAGGATTGGACAATCGGATCGACATTGGTGTACTTCCATTCCTCCTGCCGCGTGGTGGGAAAATCCATTTCACGAAACCGTGAAATGGCGGCTTTACGAATGGGAGAAATCCAGGAAGAAATCTTCGCCGCTTTTCCCTTCTCCAAAGACTCGAAAAGAGAAAAATATTTGTCTTTATCTGCTAGAACCTGCGCGGTCTCAAGTCTCATTCTCTCAAGCTCCTCTCAAGCCTTGATTCCTACGGTATCCTTCTTTTCCGATTCCTCTTTCACCCAATCGTAACCTTGAGCCTCGAGTTGAAGAGCAAGATCTTTTCCGCCCGACTTCACAATGCGGCCGTCAAGAAGCACATGCACATAATCAGGGGTGATATAATTCAAGAGCCTTTGATAATGAGTCACAAGAATCACAGAACGATCGGGTCTCTTCAGACGATTGACTCCTTCCGCCACAATCCGAAGGGCATCAATATCCAAACCAGAATCAGTTTCATCAAGGATCGCAAGCCGAGGCTCTAGAACCGCCATCTGAAGAATTTCATTCCGTTTCTTCTCACCCCCCGAAAAGCCTTCATTCACAGGGCGATTGATCAAGCTCTGATCCATCTCAACCCATTTAATTTTCTCTTTCAAATAATCCAGAAACTCGACTGCATCCATTTCCGCAAGCCCTCGATAAGTACGTATCTCATTAAAAGCTGCCTTAAGAAAATAGGTGTTGCTCACACCCGGAATTTCAATGGGGTATTGAAAGGCAAGAAAAACTCCTTCACGGGCTCTTAGCTCAGGAGCCATTTCAAGAAGATTGTTCCCATCATAAAGAATTTGCCCCTTGGTAATCGTGTAGGAGGGATGCCCCGCCAGAACCCGCGCCAGCGTACTCTTACCGGAGCCGTTGGGTCCCATCACAGCATGAGTCTCACCAGCATTTACTTTGAGATGAATCCCTTTCAAAATTTCTTGACCGCTCACACTAACGTGCAAATCGTTTATTTCAAGCATTTCGTTCTCCTAAGGATTTACCATTTCTTCAATCTTGAAACCTTCTAATAAATTTGCTGGACCGGGTGAATAAGATCTTAAAAAATGCGGCCGTCAACCAACGCTTCCCTCAAGACTCACTCCCAGAAGTTTGGTAGCCTCCACAGCAAACTCCATCGGCAAATTCTTGAAAACTTCTTTGCAGAAACCATTGATAATCATGGAAATGGCATTCTCTGTCGAAATGCCGCGCTGCTTGCAGTAAAATAACTGTTCCTCACTGATTTTTGAGGTAGAAGCTTCATGTTCGACTTTTGCCGTGTGATTTTCGACTTCAATGTAAGGAAAAGTGTTGGCGGAACATTGGTCCCCAAGTAGCAGCGAATCGCATTGGGTGTAATTGCGGGCACGGCTGGCATGGGGAAGGACCTTCACCAGACCGCGGTAGGTGTTCTTTCCGAAGCGCGCTGAGATTCCTTTGGAAATGACGGTACTCTTTGTGTTTTTTCCGATATGAATCATCTTCGTACCGGTATCCGCCTGCTGATAGTGATTAGCCAGCGCCACTGAGTAAAACTCTCCCACGGAATCATCGCCCTTCAGAATCACGCTGGGATATTTCCAAGTGATGGCAGAACCGGTTTCAACCTGAGTCCATGATATTTTGGAGCGTGGCCCATCACATTTGCCGCGCTTGGTAACAAAGTTATAGATCCCTCCCTTACCTTCCCGGCCGCCTGTGTACCAATTTTGAACGGTTGAATATTTAATCTGAGCATCCTTATGGGCAATCAATTCTACGACCGCGGCGTGAAGCTGATTCTTGTCACGAATGGGAGCCGTGCATCCCTCCAGATAGCTGACATAACTTCCTTCATCCGCGATGATCAGGGTGCGCTCGAATTGACCTGTGTCGGCAGCGTTGATGCGAAAGTAAGTCGAAAGCTCCATCGGACAGCGGACCCCTTTGGGAATATAACAAAAGGATCCGTCACTGAAAACTGCGGAATTCAGAGATGCGAAAAAATTGTCGGCATAAGGGACAACCGATCCCAGATATTTCTGAACCAGATCCGGATGATTCTGCACCGCTTCGGAAAAAGAGCAGAAGATAATCCCAAGCTTGCCCAAACTCTCCTTGAAGGTCGTCGCGACCGACACACTGTCAAACACGGCATCCACCGCCACACCAGACAAGCGTTTCTGTTCGTCAAGAGGAATCCCTAATTTTTCGAAGGTTGCCAAAATTTCTTTGTCCACTTCTTCCAAACTGCCCAGCTTCTTTTTCGACTTGGGCGCCGAATAATAGATAATGTCTTGATAATCAATGGGTGGGTAAGAAACATTCTGCCACTTAGGTTCCTTCATGGTGATCCAACGTCGGTAAGCCTTCAGACGCCACTCGAGCATAAAGGAAGGTTCGTGCTTCTTAGCGGAAATAAGTCGAATGATATCCTCATTCAAACCTTTCGGAGCAGCATCTGCTTCAACTTCCGTCACAAATCCGTATTTGTATTCCTGATCAACAAAATGTTCTGGCTTGCTCATGGTGACCTTTCCTTCAAAAAGAAGCTCCTTTTCTCTCGGATATCGAATTGAGGGCTTCTTTCTCCTCTTTCGCAATCATATCCAGAGTGATGGAACTATAAAAATCGTCCAAAAGTTCCTTAGTCTTTGCCCAGACAGGTCTGATCCCACACATACAAAAATGAGTGCACACAATATGGTCTCGAGTTCTTGGCTCGCAGAAAACATCAAAGGTATGACCTTCTAGAGCTTCAATAACTTGCTTTAAAGCAATTTCCTGAGGAGAACGAGCCAAGGAATAACCGCCATTTCTTCCAGGATGGGCGACCACAATATTCGCCTGCCGTAGCGAAAGAAATATCTTTTGTATATAAGTCTCGGACATCTTCTCGTGCTTTACCAATTCAGCCACAGTTACAATCTTATTGCTAACTTGTTTGGCCATATAGGCTAAGCACACCAAAGCATATTCCGTCTTCGTAGTGAATCGCATAGAATTTACCCCTTCTTACTTATCTAGATTAAGGATACCAAATAGGACTATATTTGTCTACTTTTAATTTAGGCTTCTTTTCGAGGTTGGTTTGAATAAATACACCTTAAAAGCTAGACGTGATGGTAGGCTTTTTTGATCTGCTCACGCTTCCAGATTTCCACACCCCGACGGACAGATTCCATGACCACTGATCCGACAAGGTAACCGATTAAGGTATGCTTTCCAGCATAACGTAGCTTCGGATGACCTTCAGGAGTAGCCATCACAATGCAATCCGTCCCTGTGCCGGTAACCGTATTCTCTTCCCCTGTTAAAATCCCCGCACAGGAAGCTTCGAGAATCACTGTGGTTTTTGCCTCGGCGGCCACAGCTAAAGCTTCAAGAAGAGCTTCTTCCGAAAGTGACCGGGAGACATGGCAGAGAATATTAATCGTCCCGACACCCATTTTCTGAGAAGGAGGTTCTCCCACACGCAAGGCATTACTCAAACCCACTGTGGCAATAGAGCGCGCAGAAATTCCATCGAGATTTTTTTCAATGTCGACATAAGAATCAAGACTTCTACTAGTCATCAAACCCACGGCATTTTGAATTCCCTCTGCGGAAAACCGAGCTTCAAGGAACTTCTTAGGATCCATCGACACGGGAAGCTCAACATTTCTGACTTCACACCATGCCACCGTCTCACCTTGGATTCTTCCCCCTCCGATGATCGCCCAACTCAAGAAAGACTGGGGTTTGGGAAAATGGACTATCAAAAATCTTCCTCGGCGGGTGATTCGAAGTTTTTCTATCGTACCATTTGCAGAAGGCATGACGCATGTCCTCAGGTGATTAGGAACAACTCTACGATAGCATGACAAAGTCCCGCAATCAGCAAGAATCTTATGAATCACCACACTGCTGAGCGATAAAATCGTTACCACAGATTGACTCAATCTTGTGGAGCCCACGGCTTGTCATCCCGCCAAGAGCCGGAGATCCCGTCATCCTGCAGGAACAGGTGGCGCTTTCTGCGAAGGCGGGGTAAAATGAGTTTGTTGCTTCATTTTCGCCTATGTTCGGATCGAAAAAAAACACTCCACGTAAAATAACCTTTAGCGAGCCCGTATCCTTCGAGCTTTATCTTCCGGAAGGGCAAGGCCCTTTCCCTCTTGTTGTGATCACACCTCTGCTGGGAAGATTGATCCTTTGCGAAGATCTTTATCTGGAAAGAAATTTCGCCCGCTTTTTTGCACGTTCGGGTCTGGCTTCAACTATTGCGCACAGAAACATTTTTCAATTTAATTCATCGCGCGGACTTGAACAGCTGCAGGGATACTTGGATCAATCCGTTGAGAGAAATACCAAAATTCTCGATCACCTCGCAACTTTTAAAGAAGTGGATGCCCAAAAAATCGGAAGCTTTGGAATGAGTTTTGGCGCAATCGCCAACTTACTTTGGGCAGCTTATGACCAGCGTATCAGGGCTCATGTTTTCGCTTTAGGAGGAGGCAATCTTCCGGAAATTTTTATCAGCTCAAAAGACCCTTTGATGCGTCTTTACCGCAAGCAGGCTTTAGAAAGTTCGGGATTGAACATGAAAGAACTGCCGGCTTCCCTTCAAAAAATATTCAAACATGACCCGTTAGAGGCTTGCCATGTGATCCCAAAGGAAAATGTTTTTATGTGCCTTGCGATTTTCGATCGGGTGATTCAATTACGCTATGGACTGGAACTCTGGCGAGGCCTGGGAAAACCCAGCACTCTTTTCATTCCCCTAGGACATTACAGTTCCATCCTGGCTGTCCCTTTTATTAGAGGGAAGGTGCTAAAATTCCTCAAAACGAAATTTAAGATTTGAGGAAAACCAATCAGAGAAAACTTCAGGGGAAAAGTTTAGCGGAGGGGTCTTTTAAAGAAAATTCACTTGCAGTGGCCGCAAAAGCAAAGTTCTCCATGCTGATCACGGCAGAGAACATCTTCACTTGCCATTTGTCTGAGCTTGTAATGATTCTGTCCGTACACGTAATCCACGTTGATCTGAAACTGCCGCTGCTTATAGCTCTCGTAAGAGTAGACGCTTAAGCACACAAAAAACAAAACAGTCGCAAATCCTAACATTTCCTTCATATTTCTGTCACTTCCTTACAATCCATTCTTTTTGAAACTTATTAAACTATATAAAATAAGATACCTGATATAAGTAAAAATGTCAAATCTAAACAGTAGTTATAAAATATAAGATTTGATGAGAAACTGCGTAAGAGACTGAAAACAAGCGGCTTAGGGAAAACGACAGCAAGACTGAAGAAAAAGTCTAAGATTATTTGGCCTTATCCCGGCGGGAGAGATATTTCAAAACGTCTTTGATCATGATGATGCTCAAAGGAGTGCCATCCGCCGCCAAGACGGGAAGATGACGATAACCTCCCATGGCCATTTTATTGACCGCATAGGCAATGGGATCCTCCGCCTTGACATATTCCGGATTGGGAGTCATCACCGTTTCAGCTTTGACTTTGGTAAGATCTTTGTGCTTTCCCGATACCTTACGCAATATGTCGCGGAAGCTGATAATTCCAACCAGCTTTTTCCTTTTATAAATCAGGACACAATTTTTGTTTTCTTTTTGAAATATCTTCACAATTTTT
>Ga0209515_10004813_pt1 | contig 17960 bp, 15 predicted proteins | sample Subgroupgradi54m_FD_187454 | JGI IMG/M metagenome (GOLD analysis project Ga0209515, IMG submission 187454) | Subsurface groundwater microbial communities from S. Glens Falls, New York, USA - GMW60B uncontaminated upgradient, 5.4 m (SPAdes)... ...
TTTTTAGCTTTTCTGGTATTGCTCGTGGCAATACCAACAACTATGTATTTAGTAAAACAACAACAAAATATAAAATCAAGAGCTGATTTCCGCAATTTGGCAGAGTTTTTAGATAGTAACGGGAACATTATTACCTCTACCAGCAGTACAAATGTTAAACTCCGTATAACGCATCAATCTTTATCTCCCAGCCCGTCTCTATCCCCTTCCCCATCTCCTACTCCAAGTATTCAGCTGACTACTATAGATTCCAATGCCAGCTTTTATGGAACCTATCAAAGCCATAATCAAAAGGTTGTCTCAAATCAGAATGGTTATTTTATGACTTATGTTCACCAGACTACCAATAAAGATTCTGTCGGTGGAGTAGAAACAAATACTTGGAGGTTAGCAAGAAGTATTGATGGCGGAGCAACATTTGCCACAATTTATGAGGTTGTGAATGCTCATAGCAGAGCTCCTGTTATCGAGACTGATTCACAGGGCAATATTTATTTAGCAGAGGCTAATTGGGTAGATCCCAGTAAAGCTCACTTTTATAAATTCTCCCCCAGTAATAACTACGCCAGTCCCCTAATCCAGACCAATATAAGCCTTGGAACAATTTCTGCTAAATATGCTATGGAAATTGATGAATCCCGCAGCCAACTTTACTATTTTACACTCCCCGGTATTTTTACTACTATACTGAGTCTTGATGGGAATGTTAAAAAACCCTCTGTGCAACTTACTCAAGATGGTCCTCACGGCAGAATGCATTATCCTTATTTATATTTGGATGAAAATAATAATCTTTATGCTGCCTGGACTACTTCACCGGATGGCTCAAATTACTGGTCAATTCACTTTATCAGATCAAATGATGGAGGTAATACCTGGGTGAAACCAAATGGTCAACCTTTGTCAGCTCTGCCGATTATTGCTGATGAGACTGGCCCGTCAGCAATGATTAACCTGTCCGATGAGTTGGATCCTACACACAAAGCTGATCCATGGTTACATAGCATGATTGTAAAGGGAGGAAAAGCTCATTTTATGTATGATACCCGGGAACCTTTCAGGATGCATTATGTTAGATATGATTTGTTGTCAGGAAGGATAGACAGTAATCTTTACCCTATTTTTAAAGGAGAAAATATAGACCTTCGTGGACTGGATGGTTTTTGTGCAACTAATCGGTTGTCTGGCACAACAATTTATTGTATCAATAGAAATTTTGGTCCATATGGAGTAGGAATTTTAAAAAGTGATGATAATGGGTCCACCTGGCATGACTTTGTTACTACCCCCTCCCAAAATGAAATTTATTCGCTAGGAGGTTCACCTCAAATTACAAATAATGGGTTTATTATTGGTTCTTATACAGAAAGCAGTAACTTTCAAGATAACAATGCTGTGAAAATAGTAAAGTTTTTTAACGTTCTAACGCCTTCTTCATCTGTTAGTTCCCCGTCCTCCCCAGCTCCATCTGCCGGAAGTCCTGTAACAGTGGTTAGAATTTCAGTTAATGGTCAGAATTTAACTGCACAAGCTGATAGTCAGTTAAGTTTAAATTTGGCAGTATCAGATGTAAATAAGGCAGAAGATAAGCCAACACAATTCTTAATCACATACTCAGATGGATCTACAAAATCTTTGATACTAAATTTTCATTATCAACCAAAGGTTACACCTTCTCCAAGCCCCACCTCAGCTCCAACTGTTGCTCCCACCTCTCCTCCGGGACTGACAAATACAAGTTATGATCTAGGTGTATTAGTAATTAAATATTTTCCTTTAACCTCCGACGGACAAAAAATTGATATTAACGTGACAGGCGATGTGGGAGAACTATATTCAATTATTAAACAAAGGACTATTGATGTAACAAATTCTTTAAAAATATCTCTTGAAAAAGCGTCAAAGTATCTAGGGTATAAAGACAGTTCTGCTCAAAGTGCATTAAGATATCAAATTATAGATACTAAAGAATATACTCAAGTTGTACCAATCAAGCCAAGAGCTGATAAACCTAGATATCCTGATTATAGCGGTATTCTGACTGGTAATAACATCTGTAATTATGTTGATAATCAGGGAGTGAGAGAGGTTTGGCTTTGGGCTTACCAAGGTCCTCCAAAATCAGACGGTCACCCATTCCTTGAAATTTATGAATCTAAGATGTCAGGGCCTTTCGGGGATATTAGCAATAGTGGCAGAGAAAATGATATGCCGGTTTGTGGACATACCTATAGAGTTTATACTTTTAACTATCAAAGATATACTTCAGACGCTTTGGAGTCGTGGGGACACCAAATAGAAGCAGAGATGGATGCTGTAGATAGAACTCTATATAGAGATAAGTTTCAAGGACCAAATTTTCCTCAAACTCTAGGAGTCAACGGGAGATGTGGTTCAGTTCATAATCCACCTAATGCAAGGAGTGAATATGATAGAGCTAATCCTATTCCAAACAAGTCTGATTGTTTAGATTGGAAACCTGATGGTTTAGGACAGCTTTCAGATATTAGTTGTCAAATTTGGGGTTGTCAGGATATAGATCCAATTGCTAATAATTCTTCTTTAAATTATCAAATATGGATGCTGCAAAATATGCCGGGTAGAGGTAATACTAAAACTTATCAAGGTAAACAACTGAGGAATTGGTGGGATGTACATGGAGATTTTGATAATGTAATGGGAAGTTCAAGAAAGTTAACTTTATGATTAACTTTAAATACTTAGACAAAAAACTAATAATAACAATTGCCGGATTTATAATCTTGCTTATTGCAATTCCTGTAACGATCTATTTGGTTTCTCACCAGCAGATTTTAAAAAGTAAGGCTGTTCAATCTCCTGTAATTGATGCTTTTGAATTTAAAGATTCAAGTGGTAATGTTTTAAACTGTGACGGAAGCACAAATCCTCCTACTTGTACAACTCAAACTAATAATATTGTAATCAAAGTTAAAGATTTAAATCCGCTATTGAATTTATGAATAAAAAACAAATATTAGCTATTTTAATTTTTATTGTTTTGCTCATAAGTGTTCCTGTGACAATATACCTGGTTCGACATCCACAGATTTTAAAATCAAAAGCAGATTTTGTCAGTAATATTGAGTTTTTGGATGCTGGTGGTAATGCTGTTACAGTCACAAGTAGTGCTAATGTCAAACTCCGTATTAAACATCAACCATCAGGTATTATATCTATCTAAGATATTTAACTTGTTGCAAAAAGGTAGGAAAATGTTCTAAGCTAAATTATATGGTAAAGTATATTTTTACAACTTTGGTAGTTGCTGTTTTTGTGGAAGTTGTTTGGGCTGGATGGACTTTACTTAAGCCATCTCCTGCTGTTGTCTTAAATACGCCTACGCAAACTGTTCAACCAGTTGTACAAGTGAAGCCAACAGTTTTTTCACTTGTTACTCCCAATACAAATCTAAAGGTTGGTGAGAAATTTAATGTCTTAATAAATATTTCCTCAGAAAAATTAACAGATGGAGTAGATCTGATTATTCTTTATAATCCAAAGCTTTTATCTGTGCTGCCAACAGCAACGGATAAATCACCAATTACTTTAGGTACACTTTATAATGATTATCCGCAAAATAAAGTAGATGCAACAGTTGGTAGAATTACAGTCTCCGGAATTACTAACGGAAAAAATGGTGTTATTCCAAATGGTTTATTTGGCTCTATATCATTTCAGGCAAAAGCTGCAGGTAATGCTAAAATCTCTTTTGATTTCGCTCCAGGGAGTACCACACATTCTAATGTTACTCAAACCGGAACTAGTAAAAATATTTTGGATAAGGTGAATGATCTGGAGGTTATTATAAAATGAAAATAGTCGTCAGAAGATTTTTTGTTTTTATTATTTCTGTTTTATTTTTGCTATACGCTATACCCTATACCCTATACCCTGTTTATGCTCAGCAGGCAACTCTATCTTTGTCCCCTTCATCCGGAACATTCAATAAAGGTTGTCCTTTTGCGTTGCAAATTTTACTTAATACCTCAGGTGCACAAACTGATGGGACAGACGCAATACTTTTATATGATTCAAGCAGATTTAGTGCAACATCTATAAGTAATGGTACAATCTATTCTGATTTTCCCGGAAATAATATAGATGATACTAATGGAAAAATTACAGTCTCAGGCTTGGCTTCAGTTGCCAGTCCATTTAGCGGTTCGGGAATTCTGTCAACAATTAATTTCTCAGTTAAAGCTACTGCTCCAGAAGGAGCTTCTCAAATTACGTTTGATTTCGACCCTTCTAATAAAGCAAAAACAACAGATTCAAATGTTGTGCAAAGAAGTACGATTGCTGATATTTTAAATTCTGTTGTTAACGGAAGCTATATAGTTGGCAGTGGAACTTGTTTGGCTCCTACCCCTGGTCCTGGTAGCGGGGGTGGACAGCAAGGAAGCATTGGGGTGGGTACTCCCTCTGGTCAACAAAAAACAATTGATCAGGTTGTGGATAATAGAGGAAAAGGACCAGGTACTTCGGAGTTAACATTTACCGTAGCTATTGTAGGAGGGGTATTAACGGTTCTAGGGATTTTGGGATTAGTACTTCTTTAAATTATGCTTCTTTCTGCCTTAATTACAGACTTTCTCGAATATTTAGAGCTAGAACCTAATACTTCTCAATTAACAATTAAAAACTACGATCATTATTTAAAAAGATTTCTAGAATTTAGTGGAGATATTGACCCTGAAAAAATTGATTTAAATTTAGTTAGAAAATATAGGTTTCACCTGTCTCACTGGACTATTCCTGAAAATAATAAAGGTTTAAAAAGAATTACCCAAAATTATTTTATGATAGCTTTAAGAGCTTTTTTAAGGTATTTGTCTCGTATTGATATCCAAACTCTTTCTCCGGAAAAAATAGAGTTAGGAGAGATAGATCCAAGACCATTAAAAATTTTGGATGGTATCAAACTTAGACAGCTTTTGGAGGCGCCGGATGTAAGTAAAAAGACAGGTATAAGAGATAAAGTAATACTTGAGACACTTTTTTCAACAGGCTTGCGTGTTTCAGAACTTGCATCACTTAACCGTGACACTATAAATTTAAACAGAAGAGAGTTTGGGATAATTGGTAAAGGTGGGAAGGAGCGGGTGGTATTTATATCAGATTCTGCTGCCCAATGGATAGAAAAATATCTACAGGTACGAAAAGATACTTTTAAACCTTTATTTATTCGTTTTCAGGGAAAAGTTGATTCTGTAAATAATGGTGAGGTAATGAGGCTTACCCCTCGTTCAATTGAGCGGGCTGTTGAAAAATATGTTAAAGCTCTGGGATTATCTATAAAAGCAACTCCCCATACCCTAAGACATTCATTTGCAACAGAATTATTAATAAACGGAGCAGATATCCGCTCAGTTCAGAAGATGCTAGGGCACTCAAGCATCCAAACAACCCAAATTTATACCCATGTAACAAATAAGTAAGTTTTACTTACTGGTCACTTTTTAGCAATATCTTTTATTAAAGATGAAAGGATTGTAGATACAACTGATAAAACAATTGCTCCCAAAATTGCTGCAAGCCAACCATCAATTGTAAATCCTTTAACAATAGCTGCTACTATAAATAGTACTATGGCATTTAGCACAAAGGTAAAAAGACCTAGTGTTAAAAAAGTTAATGGTAGCGTTATTAAACTTAAGACTGGTTTTATGAATGTATTAACAACTCCCAATACTATACTTGCCAAAATTGCTGATGTGAAATTGGCAACATGAAATCCAGGAACAATATATGCAGTTGTCATCAAAGCCAAAGCATTTAAAACCAAAGCTATAATAATTTGCAAATTAAATCACCTCCTATTATCTTTAATTTAATAGTGGACTAAAAACTTAAAGATGTCAAGGTTGACAAGGGAAAGTTAGTCTTGTAGTATGCAAGTCTGCCTCACTTTATGTCCAAAATAGATCTTAATATTCCGGATTTAGGAAACAAATTTATAGATATTAGAGATACTATCCCGGGTGATTCTTTTAACTGGAGCTGGGTTAGACTCTTATCAGGGGTAAAGTATCTGGCAATACATCATTCTGCCAGTCCTGATACTCAAACACCGGATGAAATAGCAAACTATCATATTAAAAATAATGGTTGGGGTGGGATAGGCTATCATTTTTTAATAGGCAAAGATGGAACAGTTTACTATGTTGGAGATATTTCAACTGCAAGAGCCAATGTTGCAAATTTGAATGAGCAAGTTATTGGAATTTGTCTTATAGGTAATTTTACATCAGGCAGAATACCAACCAGTGAGCAACTGGATAGTTGCCATAAACTTTGTTACTTTTTTATTAATAATTATCCGGATCTTTCAAATTTAATTTCTTTTGACTCTGTTTTAGGTCATAAAGATTTGCCCGGTCAATCAACCATTTGTCCTGGAGATAGCTGGCCTTCGTGGAGAGTGGCTATTACCCAACGATCTAACCCTTTACCTTTAGACAGGGCTGCTCAAATTATACAAGTATATAAAGCTGTCCTGGGACGCGATCCGGATATTGGCGGATTACAAACTTATATTAATGGTCCTATGAGCGTAGACCAAATAATAATATCAATGGTTAATTCAAAAGAGCATAGTGATTTAATTGCTTTGGCAAAGGAAAGCACCTCTTTGAGGTCACAAGTTGATAGCTTGCAAACTTCTCTTGCCTCAGTTAATCAGCAATTAATCACACTTTCTGAAAACTTACAGGAGAGAGAGAAAGAAATAAGTGATCTAAAAGCTACTATTTTGCAAAGTAATCAGGCAAATATTGCTCCGCACACTGATACTACCTTAACAATAATTGGTGCGCTGAGTAATCTTTACACATTTATTTTTCCGCCCCAAAAGGCAGAATAATTATGGAAAATTTTCATTTGACTTCACTTATTGTTATATTGGCTTTTTCAATTCTTAATGAATCTATAATTGAGTATTTTTTTGGAAGTATTAAGCAAATTTCAGGATATTTACCACTGATTTCTCTATTTGTTGCAATTTTTTTGACTTTTATATATCAAATTAATATTTTTGCAATTTTAATAGGAGTTCAAAGTAATAGTCCTTTTTTGGATTTTCTCCTGTCAGGATTTGTTATTTCGCGGATTTCTAATTTTGTTAATGATTTGGTTCAAAAAGTAATTGGAAGCAAATGAGGCTTAAATTGGTTTGCCGGCAAGACCGTATGATAGGAAATCCCGGATAAACCCGATTATCTGATATGGCCAGGTTAAAATTACACTATAAAATCCCGGAGACAGAAAAGACAGATATGACCAGCGATAGTAAAGTGCAAACAAAATAGCAACAACAAAACCAACCATAAAATATGTGATAGTAATAGTGGAAATTAATGCTGATTTTTTCATGTCTTTTTATTATCTTCTGTTTTTTCCTTGGATGAGACAACTGTGGCTGCGGCTACCTTTTCACCCTCCCTTACCCTCATAAGTATTACTCCCTGTGTTTGTCTTTGAAGGGTCGGCACTTCTTTTAAATCCATTTTGATAAGCTGCCCTTTATTGGAGGTTAATACCAATGTATCTGTATTTTTATCAATTGCCTGTGCTGTCACGATCATACCTGTTTTAGCAGTAACCTGTGCAGCTTTTACACCTTGTCCTCCTCTTCCCTGTCTGCTCCATGAAGAGAATTTGGTCTTTTTACCTAAGCCGTTTTCCATAATTACCAAAAGCTCATCGTCATTGCTCTCAACGGTATTTAAAGATACCACATCATCGCTTTTATTAAGCCTGATTCCTCTTACTCCGGAAGTATCTCTATGTGTTGGTTTAACTTGTGTTTCTGAAAAACGAATAGATTTTCCACCTCTTGAGACTATAATAAGATCATCTTTTCCGCTCGTTGGACAAACCCAACCAAGTTCATCACCTAAGTCCAGTTTTATAGCAACCAAACCATTTTTTCTAATATTGGCGTATTCTTCAAGTGAAGTTTTTTTGACAGTACCCATCTTGGTACACATAAAAAAGTACTTGGCAGTTTCATTTTTTCCTCTGGTTGTAAGCACGGCAGTTACTTTTTCTCCTTGCTCAACATTGATTAAATTAACAATAGCCTGTCCTTTGGCTGCTCTTTGAGTTTCCGGAATTTCCCATACTTTGACTTGAAAAACCCTTCCCTTCATAGTAAAGAATAAAATATTATCATGAGTTTGAGAATAAAATATGTGGGAGACTGCATCTGTTTCTTTGGTAGAGATTCCGGAAACTCCTTTGCCTCCGCGTTGTTGAGTCCTAAAAGATGCTGGGGCCTGTCTTTTGATATAACCGCCTTCGGTGATTGTTGCAATGGTGACTTCGTTTGGTACTAAATCTTCTTCATTAAACTCCCCTATTTTTTGTTTATAAACCCGGGTTCTTCTATCATCTGCATATCTTTCTTTAATTTTTGATGTTTCATCTTTAATAACTTTAAGAATTTTTTCAGGGTGCGCTAATAAGTCTTCCAAATATGCAATTGTTTCCCGAACTATTTTTAATTCATCGTCAATTTTTTGGACTTCCAGAGCCGCCAGCCTTCTTAACTGCATGTCTAAAATAGCAATGGATTGAATCTCTGTTAGTTTAAATCTTTTAATTAAGTTAAATTTGGCTTCCTCAGAATCCTTGCTTTTTTTGATAATTTCAATAACTTCATCAATATTATCAACCGCAATTTTTAACCCTTCCAATATATGTTCACGGGCTTTTGCCTCTGAAAGTTCGAATTGGGAGCGTCTCCTTACAACAATTTGTCGGTGGGAAACAAATTCTTCAAGAATACGTTTAAGGTTTAAAAGATGTGGAACCCCATCCACTAAAGCTACTAAATTTACATTAAAAACAGACTGCATTGCTGTTGATTTATAAAGATTATTTAAAAGAGATTGAGGCTTGGCATCTCTTTTTAAATCAAAAACAATTCTGACCATCTGTTTTCTATCAGATTCATCCCGTAAATCCGCAATACCTTCTAATTTTTTATCTTTTACCATATCTGCAATTCTGGCAATCAAGGTTGCTTTATTAACCTGATAAGGCAATTCTGAAACTATAATTTGCATTTTTCCTCCAGGTGTTTCATCAATTTCTGCTTTTGCTCTCATTACAATCCGTCCCTTTCCTGTTGCATATGCTGCCATAATTTCAGATTGGTCATAAATAGATGCTCCTGTTGGAAAATCCGGCCCTTTAATAAAGCCCATTAAATTTTCAACTGTGGCATCGGAAGAGAAATGATTATCATTGCGAGGAGTCCCGACGTCAGTCGTGGACGTGGCAATCTCTATTTCTGAATCAGATTGCTTCGCTTCGCTCGCAATGACGGGATTAGGTTTTGCTTGTTTTGCCGGATTCTCAATCATATAAATAAGTGCATCACAAATTTCCCCTAAATTGTGTGGTGGAATTTGTGTTGCCATACCAACTGCAATACCAGATGCTCCATTAAGTAATAAATTTGGTATAACTGATGGTAAAAGTACCGGTTCCTGAATAGTTCCGGAATAATTAGGTATAAATTCCACAGTGTTTTTACTAATATCCCGCAACAATTCATCTGCAATTGCAGAAAGTCGGGCTTCTGTATTATGGTTTATAAAGCCATTTCCCACAAATGAATGGCATTCACCGTCCACTTTTAATGAATAAACTGTTTGTATTCCCCCATCTTCTACTTGAGTTACGGAATCAAAAAGATAATTATTTGATATTAAATGTTCAAATAATCGTTGGGTGTCAAGTTTTAGAGTGGGAATTATAGTTGGCACTATTTGTGTATAATTTTGAGCTAAGTGAGGGTAACGATCAAAATTATGTTTTATCGTAAACTCACGCTTACTATATGATAAATTAGCATCCAATTGGTTCAAGACGTAATCTCTTAAAAAAGGCACATAATCCAAAAGAGAAGAATCTCTATGTAAAAAGGATAAGATTTTGTGCAGTTTTTCATTTTTACGCTTTGATAAAAATCCGATTTCTTTTTGGAATAACCTATAGTTTTTAAGACCTCTAATATATAATTTGTGTGTTGATCTATAACTATCAAATCTTTTTGTAGAAGTAATTCCAAATCTTAAAAAAAGTATTTGCATTTGACTGATTAACTTTTCGCTAATGGATATTGCTGATAACTCGACCATTTTTGTGCTACTACTTACGCTTCCATCACCCTCAAAGTAGGATTGTAAAAATCTGGCTGCTACTTCTTTGGGAGATTGTAATATAGTTTGAGGAATTTCTTTTTGTGCTGCTTTAACAGGATTTAAACCCAAATTTTTCAAAAACTCTATTATGTATAAACTGTGGATTTCTAATCTGTAATATGGTTTTTTCCCATAGGAATTGGGTTCTTTATAAAATTTGTGTAAACGGCAGTCTGGAAAAACTTTCCCCCAAATCTTTTCAAACTCATTTATCCAATCTTCATCTCCATTACAGAATTCAATCTTGTCTTTTCCTATATAGCCTTCTGAAATTAGTGCTCCAAGGATATATGCTAAATCAGAAGTTAAAGTTTTTGGCAATATTTTGATCTGGGTGCGATAACTGGGGGCAATAGGGCTAAATGATTCCAAAGAAATTGTTTGGGTTGGCCATAAAAGATCCGAAGTTCGGTCTATTACTGTTATGTCCCCTTCTTTTATCTGACTTAGTAACTTCCATTTATATTCAGGTTTACCAGTAAGAGGGTTTTTAGCCCATGTTAGCAGAGGATGATTGTGGGATCCCTGAATAGTAAATCCATGATTGGTTGTAATTTTAATTGTTGGGTGTTTCCCACTATCAAACCATTTGGAAGTAGTATTGATAGTACGATTTTTGGAAAGAACGTAGGTTGTGAAATTTTCTAACTGGTTGGGAGAGATTTCCTTAATTTGCTGGAGTCCCTTATCAGTTACTACTATGCTATTACCTGTAATACAGTATCTCATTGCAGCCGGAGAGTCACCATCAATTGATCCAAAATTTCCCTGACCGTCAATTAACATATATCTCATGGAAAAATTTTGCGCCATTCTAACCATAGCCTCATAAACAGGAGCATCTCCGTGTGGATGTAAATTTTTCAATACTTCTCCCACTACTGCGGCAGATTTTTGATATCTTGAGGTATGATGTAATCCCTGTTCATGCATGGCAAAAACAATACGTCTTTGAACAGGTTTTAGACCATCTCTCACATCAGGGAGAGCCCGGGAGGTAATAACAGACATAGCGTAATTTACATACGAAGTCTGCATTTCTTCAATAATTGGTGATGGTTGTATTTTACCAATGTTACTCATAAAGAGGCATTAAAAACGAGCTTATCGCTCTAAGTTTATTATACCTGTTTCAGGTTCTATTAAGCAAGAGTTTCTTCTTTAAATTTTACATTATGGAAGTGTTAAGCGATAGGATAGGCGGGGAATTTTGTGGCCAAAGCTCTCAACATAGTTAACTCTAGGATTATATTTAAAAGGTAAAGGTAGTCTTGGTGAATTGTCTCTCATAATTGATATATTAACGGAATCTCTTTCTGCTATATGTTCTGGGTAAGGCCAATCAATATATACATTTATGCCCTGTTTTTTCCACAATTCCTCTAAAAGAGGTTTTTCTTTTAATTTTAAAGGGATATGTAAATTATTTATAAACATGATTCCCTCTGGTTTAAGCATACGGTAAGCTTTTTTTAAAACAGCCAAAGGGTCGGCAAAATATTCAAAGGAATATAATGCAGTGATAAAATCAAACCTTTCGCCTGCAAAAACCTCATTCAATCTGTGAGCTCCTCCAATTCTGTAGTCTACTCTTTTTATAAGCTCACTCAAATTCTCTGGCAGTAGGGGTCTAAAATCTCTCGCAGACATTCCACTTGACTTAACTTGTGGAAAATCCCGCATTAGCATTGCAGAACATACACCTTGCCCACATCCAAGATCTAATACTCTTACATTACTACTTCCTGATGCTATTTTTGCCTCTATATGTTCAACAAAGTTTCTACCACCAAATTTTGGAAGTACTCTTTTATAATCGTCAAGATTTTTACCTGTAGTATTTATATGTTTTGCTGGAAAGGTCCATTCATAGGCTCTTTGATCAGATTCGTTTCTTATTTTTCTGATCAAACTGGGATTGATAAACCTTCTCTTTTCCATGAGCAACATTTTACTAAATATTAGCCAAATGTTCAACTATAGGATAAATCAATGCTTGATCCTTTTCCATTTCTCAAAAGAGTACTTATTAGGCCAGTTTTTCCAAGCTTGTTTGTTTCTATATATGGAAAATTCTTTTTTTAAAACCCAATGAAGTTTGTTTGGATCAGAAATTAAATCCGGAAACCTTATGCCATTTAAATGATCTATCTCATGCTGAAAAATCCTTGATACGTACCCTTTAAATTTTTCTTCCTTTAATTCGTATTCCCCCTTTCGATGTGGGAATTTAGTCTTTAGTGTATAAGCTTTCACTTTTATAGAGGTTGATCTGGAAACTATTCCGCATACTCTTCCAATTGAGAAGCAACCTTCATACCATTCCCCTTCTTTTTTAGAAGCCCATGTTATTTCTGGGTTAATAAAAACTCTTAAATTACCTATTCCTCCTTTTCCATCAGCTTTTATATCAACTAAAATAATTCTTTTTAAAATTCCAATTTGTGGCGCAGCCAGCCCAACCATGATCGGTTTATTTCCATCTTTCTGTTCACCATGAGCTATCTTAAGCATTTGTTCTATAACTTGTTTTATCTTTGGGGAGTTAATTTTATCTGGGGTTAAAGTTTTAGCAAGCTTAGTTAATATTGGATGGTTGGGTTTGACAAATTTCATCTTTGGGTGGGATCTTTTTGTATCTTATCTGTTTCTCCTGTAGTTTGAATTCTCCAGCCAAATTCAAGCAGAATGCAAACTATAGGATTTAAACATTTCTACTTATTTTTCTAGCTGTCTCAATAACCCAGTTTAATTTGTAAGATAAAGGATTTATTATTAAATCTCTAGCATGTAGATATTCTAAATCCTGTCCTCCAAAGCCTCTTTTAAAAACTGATACTCCCCAAAATCTATGAGATGTTTCTCCGTCTGGTGCAACCCCCCAAAAGTTATATCTTTTAAGTCCTCTTTTTTTAGCTTCTTTAATTGCTTCCCATTGAATTAGATATGCCCCCGGATATTTTCTACCATCAAGAGTGCTAGCCCCATAATGATAATCTGCCTCTTCCCCATAAAAAATAATAAATGCTTGTGCCAATTTTACCCTTCCCAGAGTAGCTGTATATAAAAGTACTTGATTATCGTCTGTAAAGGCCTCGAATTGTTTTTGTAAATATTTTTTATCAAATTCTACAAATCCCTGCCTTTTAGCTGTTTCTCTTTGCAAGTTGTAAAATTCATCAATATCTTTAATATTGTTACTAACAGTAATATTAATTCCTGATTTATGCGCCTGTCTTATTTCATAGCGTGTTGTTTTTCTCATCTCAGCCATTAACTGTTCTTCAGTTTTAGTTAAATCTAACTGACGGGTTAATTCTGCATGTAAGTGCATAGGAGCAAGTTTAAATCCTAATTTTTTAAATAACAAACTATTTTCTTCTGTTTCCAAAATTTGGGCTCTGACTCTAACAAAACTACAATTTTCGCTCTTAGCTATTTCTGCGATGGTTTTTCTAAATGATTCAATACATGATTGATTGTTCCAATCAATCAAAGGCCCACCTGGGACAGTCAGATATGTAGCCCTTTTGGCTTTTTCTACAACACAAAGCATGATCCCAACTAATCTTTCTTCTTCAAAAAAACCTATTCTTTTAATAACTCTTCCTAAATTTTTATGAAATTCCCCAAAATTCCAGCTTTGCAAAAAATTAGCTCCTGTATATAACAGGACAAATTTTTCCCAATCTTTTTCTTCAATAATTTCTTTCACTGTAGTTTGAGCCATTCGTTTGTTAAAGCTGAAATATTTTCAGCATCTTTTTCAGAAATGTTTATATGGGTTGGTAAATTTAAGATTGTGGAAGATATTTTTTCAGAATTAGGACACTGATTATTGTAACTGGTTTGATTCATATACTTCAAAGGTGCAATTGGAGCATCATACCAAATATCAGAAACGTAAATTCCATTTTGGGCCAAATAATTTATAAGACTTTGTCTATTTTTAACAAATATGGGGAAGCGCAGGTTTGTAGAGTTTAAAACATTTTTTAAAAGTTTAGAAGATAAAATTTTGTTGTTAATATTTTCAGAATAGATGGATGCGATTTTTCTTCTGTGAAGCAAATTATTTCCCAGCTGATTAAACTCATCTGCTATTAACCTGCAATACCAGGGAGCAATAGTTTTAGTTGAAAAGTTATTATCCATAGGTTTAGATAATAAATTCAACATTTTTAATAACACATGAATTATTTTTCCCAGTTCGGTTGAATAAGTAGTTCTAATTATATATGTAAATAGTGGATAGAGTCTATCCTTTATTTGATTTACTTTTTTCAAATTAGTTAAATTTGATATTTTTTTTCGATATTTTTTTTCTCTTATTATTAATGCTCCTCCTGATACAGCATCAATTATCTTATCTTGACTAAAAGAAAGTATTACAAAATCTCCAAAGTTTCCGGTTTCCTGATTATTTTGATATATCGTCCCTACGCTATGCGCTAAATCCTCTATTAATATGACATTTTTTTCTTTGCATATTTTTGCAATTTGTTCTATTTCACAAGGATATCCTAAAGTATTTTGAATTATTACAACTTTAATTTTAGGATTTTGATTAAGCTTTGTTAAGAGTTGTTTTGCTGAGAAGTTTAAATCTTCCTTTTCAATATCTATATAATCTACATTTAGTTGGGCTTTGGTTATTGCCTCGTATACGGCAAAACAGGTAAAACCATTGATTGCAACAAAAGAATCTTCTGGTAAATTTAAAGTCTGTAATGCCATTGTTATAGCCTCCCTGCCTTTATAGGTAAGTAGCACGTTTCCCCCATACTTATTTGATAAATAATCTCTAAGTTTTTGCTTGTAATCTTCTTTATTTCGGGAGAAAAAAGTTTTTAAAACAAAACTTAAATTATAGTTAGAACCTAAAGAATTAAATAAACTCATGTACCTCCTCTACAACTTCCTTGGTGTGAGTAAATTGTGGTGAATGCCTGGCTGATTTTACAATGTAAAGTTTGGAATTTTTGATTAGCTTATGCATTAGTTTACCATCTTTAAATGGTGTTATTTTGTCGTTCTCACCCCAAATTATTAAAGTAGGAATATTTATAAAATTTAATGAATTAGTAAGATCTGTCGTTATCAGATTCTGCATAGTTTGTCTTACAATAGGCGAGGCTTTTTCATAATCACTTTCCCTTGAAAGTTTATAGAGCATTTTTCTTAAAGTTTGCGATGTTGTTATTTTTCTGCCAATCTTTGCAATGTATTTAAATATAAATCTCCTTAATCGGATAGATAATTCCTTATGATAAATTCCGGCACTATCAATAAGAATTAATCGCTCAACTTTTTCAGGGTACTTTAAAGAAAAAGCCAGAGATATTCTCCCTCCATTGGAATGACCGATCAAAATAGCTTTCCCGGTTCCTATTTTTTTATATAACCATTCAACATAGTCATCCAACTTCCAAACGTTTTTCAATTCTTCGGTAAGTCCGGGAATTTTAAGTAAGGTGACATCTAGATTTTGTTTCTTTAAAGATTCTTTAAATGGTTCCCACTTTTCTGTAGAATATGTCCAACCATGCAGAATGAACAATTTTGAATTTTGAATTTTGAATTTTGAATTTTTATTCACAATCCCCATCTTTTACGCCTTTCTTGCCACATTTTTTCTCTTCTGCATAATTTTGAAATATCTTCTTTATTTAATAAAAGCTGCTCAATTATTCCTTCAAGAAATCTTGCTCCTTTAAAAAGAATAACCTCTTTCCCTTTAAGATTTTTTTCAAGATATTTTAAAACCTCTGAAGGATAGATAAAAGTGATAGCATTTTTTACCTTCGGTTTTGTATACTTTGTTAGACGCGGACCAATCAGAATAACTTTATCTAAATTCATAGAGTTAATTATTTGGCCAAGTGCTTCATGCTCTTGTTTTTCCAAGTCACCCTGTTCTACCATGTCTCCTAATACAACCCATTTATTTTTGAAAGGCGTTTGATCAAACATATTTAACATGACTCTCATAGATTCCAAATCTGTGTTATAACTGCTGTCAAGTATTGTAGTATCTTTTTTGCCTTTAAATAAAGAACTGCGCCCTGGCGGTAAAGTAAAATTTTTAAACAAGGGATCCGGGGTAATATTAAGATATCTTAATATTTTTAGTAATGCTTCTATTTGATAATAAGTCTCTTTTGGAAGCAAAAAATTGAATTTGTAAATTTTTCCTTTAATCTTAAATTCACTAGTATTTTCAGATACATAATAATTTTCTAAATTTTCAATTGAGATTTTTTCAATTATTGATGTTGATCTTTTAATTTGTTGCTGAATTAATACCGAATCATTATTAATTATTGAAAGCTTTTTTGTGTGCTCTAAAAAATATCCAAATTCATGTGCTATGTTTTCTTCAATAGGTTGTCTAAAATTTGCACTGTGAGTTTTGGTGCAACTAAGCCAGCAGGTAACTTCCGGATTGAGCAAATCTGCTAAGAATTTCCCCTCATTGGGTCTATCGCAATCTGCCTCAACAATATATAAATTTTTAGTGTGCCCCCCCCCAAAAGCGTTTATCGGAGCAAGGAGAAAAAGTAAGGGCCATTCAACTAAAGTTAAATCTTTTCTTTTAAGGCCCAAAATATCAAAAGGTATACCAAAACTGCTATTGGCAAAATGAGAATATTGCGCCCCTTTTTTAATTTGAGATTCCAAAAGATGCAAAAGCGTTGTCTTGCCGCTTGAACCAGTAATTACAATAATTTTTGGCTTCCAAATTAAAAGCTGAATTTTAGCAAAAAATCTAAAATAGTAAGCTACTGGAAAGTATAATTTTTTTTTAATTTGGCCGAATAGTTTCATTATTTTGCCCAATGTAAATTATATCTTTTTTTGCCTTAACTCTCCAGTTTTTGTATACTTTACTATATGGGTTTTAATGATCTAAGGAAAATGTACCCGCAGTTTACTTATGAAGGGTATAGCAGTAAATTTACGGATGGAAGTTTAAAGATAAATTTTAATTTTCTTTTGTCTCCTGATGTAAAATTTAATCCGGTTATTATTTTCCCCAATGTTTCCAAAGAGAGATTGTACAAAATTGGCAGTAAGATAATAGAAAATTTGGTGTTTAACTTAGGGATGATCGAACTTTTAAGCTATTGGAAAGTAACCTGTTCTCCTCGAATTATTATTAAGGCCGGATTTTTGAATAAAATGCAAATAGCTTTCTGGAAAAATTTACTATTTAAGGGATTAGGTGAATTTTTTTATCGAAATCAAATTCATTTTACTCAGCCCGGGTTAGTAGATATAGAAATAGATAATCAGAACATTTATGAAGTTTTTAATGGTGAATTTAATGATCAGGATTTAGCTCTAGTAGGAGGAGGAAAAGATTCTGCAGTAACTCTAGATTTACTTAGCAAAAAGGGAAAAGAATTTAACTGTCTACTTTTAAATCCAACTGTTGCAGCTCTTAAAATAACAGATGTTGCTGGGTGTAAAAATCCAATAATTGTTAAAAGGAACATAGACCCAAAGTTACTAGAATTAAATAAGTTGGGATACTTAAATGGTCATACTCCTTTTTCTGCGTATCTGGCATTTTTGGGGAGCTTAGCAGGGGTTCTTTATGATTATAAAAATATCGTTGTTTCAAACGAGTCCTCATCAAATGAAAGTAATGTTATCTGGATGGGTCAGGAAATAAATCACCAATATTCTAAATCCTTTGAATTTGAAAAAGACTTCAGGCAGTAT
>Ga0209515_10004815_pt1 | contig 17955 bp, 22 predicted proteins | sample Subgroupgradi54m_FD_187454 | JGI IMG/M metagenome (GOLD analysis project Ga0209515, IMG submission 187454) | Subsurface groundwater microbial communities from S. Glens Falls, New York, USA - GMW60B uncontaminated upgradient, 5.4 m (SPAdes)... ...
GGAGCCAGCCGGTAGGTTCTTGTTCGATACTTCTTTTTCTCTGTTTCTTCTTGACGGGTTCTTGTTTGTGTCCAGGTCTGATGGTGCTTCCAGAGCCGTCTCGTATGGAGGTGCGGTGTCCGTCGGGCATGGAAGTGGTTCATCCTTCGAAAGTGGATGGATGAATCGGCCCTTGGCATCTCGGGGCTTGAAAAGGGGACTTTTGTCCATCTTGTGTGGCCCTTGACTGACGTCCATGGTGAATGGCAGTAAGTCCTCGAGCTCCTGCTCGGTATACAGATGGTAGAAGTTCTTCCGATCCTTGCGCCACTTCTTGATGAGCTTCCGGCGGACGAGTTCCTCCGTCGCAGCGGGGACGCTTTTCTCATGCAGCCCGGCCTCCTGGGCGAGGAGCACATTACTGGGCCAGCAGTTCCTGGTGTTGTCGTCTATGTGGGCGTGCAGCACTGGATAAACCGCTTTGGCTTTATTGGACAATCGGGCCCACATTCCACGTCTCACGACGACATGAAACAGCTTCGACCAGTTGATGTCATATCGTCGCGCCTGTCTCATACGCTAACCCTGGGCTCACGGGAAATCTCCAAACAGCGTCTGCTCGGGCACGCGCAGGACCCGGCTCAATCGACGCCGCACCCGCAGGGAGGGGCGGACTTGGCCTCGCTCCACGCGACTGAGCAGCGTGGGACTGATGCCAGCCCGCCGCGCGACCTCGATGGCTTTCAGACCGCTGAACAACCGATGCAGTCTAAGTTGTGTTACCATGGGTGTACTCTAACCTTGCGGGAGGTCCCCGCCTGTGAGGGCGGGGGTGAGAGCCGTATCCTGCGAAGCAGGACAAGCGCAGCTTGAATGGTGATTTGAGTACCACGCCTGTAAGGGCGTGGGTATCTATAATATTCAGTGATATAAACATTAACTGTAACTATAAGTCAAAAATAATAGGGCTATTTCGTCCCATCCCCCGCACCGGGCTGTTCTGTGGATCCTGGCGATGTCAGCTGAGCTTGTGGAGGCGGCTTAGCTTCCTGGTTCGCCTTCGCTGGCGGTGTGCTCCAGGCCCGTTCGAGCACTTCTACCACCTCAAGCAGTGAGAGCTCCTCTAAGGTCTCTACTTGTGCGAGCTTCTCGAAGAAGTACTCGCGGATGATGCGATTCCGCACATTCTTCCCTGTAATGTCAAGAAATGGCCAGGGCTGAACCGGGTAGTCCGTCGCCAGCCCTCCCAACATGTCCACAAGCCGTTTTAGGTCCTTCTGATGGCGGGATAGCACGCGCGAGGCCGCTCGGAGAGGGGCGTTGAACTCACGGTTTAAGATCCGCAGCGCGCCGACAAAATTAATGATGTCAATTTTTTCAACATCATAATAGCCCTCGCGTCCCTCGTACTCAGGCTTGGGGATGAGCCCCTCGCTGAGATACCACGACAGCGTCCGAGGGGTGATCTCGAACTGCTCCTGAAGGAACTCTCTGAGTGAACTTAACGAGATTGTTGTTTTCATTTTCAGTGATAGAATCAGTAACTGCAATTATTTTACTCCGAAGCCGCCAGCTGTCAAGCCCAAAAACGCAATTTTTTGACGGGAGGGATCGTGCTGCTGGAATGTTCAGCCTTCCACTGGCCAATTTGCTCTGTTATAATCTGTTAACCCCACCTGAAGGAGACCAGCACATGAAGGCGTTTGAGACGCTCACCCCGAACGAAATCTCAAAGATCCTCAGAATCCACCCGTTTACTGTCACTCGCCTGGCCCGCGAAGGCAAACTCCCCGGCTTCAAAATTGGTGGCATCTGGCGCTTCCGGAAGGACCAGTTTGAGGAATGGATCAACCGACAGAGCAACCACAAAGGACGCAGGAAAAAGCGTTGAGGCGAGCCGCATGGGGCTTGGAGAATCCGATACCAGAGCTAAGCTAATCGACCCCAAAATCCACGCGCGGGGCTGGACAGAAGACCTGATTCGGCGCGAGGAGACAGCGGGGGCTATCGAAATCGTTGATGGCAAGCCGCGCAAGCAGGCTCGCGGACGTGTGGACTACGTCCTCCGCGTCAAAGTCACCCCCGATTCCCAGCCGGTAGCTGTTGCGTTGATCGAGGCGAAGGCGGAGCATCTGCCACCGACACGTGGCCTGGAACAAGCTAAAACCTATGCAGCCTGCAAGCGCCTCAACGTCCCCTTCGCGTTCTCCAGCAACGGCCATCTTTTCGTTGGATTTAGTCGGATCACGGGCAAGACCTCCACGACAAAGTCGCTAACCGAATTCCCGACGCCTGATGAGTTGCGACGTCAGTATGAAGAAATTATGGGCTTCAGCCTCGCTGACCCAGCAGCACGTCCGCTGCTTGCCAGATACCCTGGTGGGGAGGCGACCCGCCGCTATTACCAGGATGCCGCGATTCGGGCCGCACTGGAGAAGATCGCCGCCTGCGAGAAACAGAATCAACCCAAGCGCGTCCTGCTGTCGCTGGCCACAGGATCAGGTAAGACGTTCATCGCGGTGCAACTCCTCAAGAAGATCGCGGATGCCGGACAACTCCGGCGCGCACTCTTTGTCTGTGACCGCGATGAGCTGCGAAGTCAGGGTCTCAACGCCTTCCAGAATGTCTTTGGTTCAGATGCCGCTCCTGTCTTCCTACAACCCGACGGTACGAACAACGCCAAGAACGCCCGCATTCATATCGCCACGTATCAGACATTGGATGTCGATGCTGAGGAGGCCACGGCCAACTTCCTCACCAAGCACTACCCCAAGGACTATTTCAGCCACATTGTGATTGATGAGTGCCACCGTTCTGCGTGGGGGAAGTGGTCGCAGGTGCTCTTGCGAAACCCCAGCGCCGTCCAGATCGGACTGACGGCAACCCCGCGACAGTTTGAGGTCGCCGAGCAGACGAAGGAAGCCCAGGCCGACCTGGCGGTGACAGCGGATAATCTCCGCCACTTTGGTGAACCGGTGTATGAGTACGATATGAGCCAGGGGATCGAGGATGGTTATCTGGCCGCGTGTGAGATTCATCGCTTCGACCTCTTTCACGACAACAAGGCGCTCAATGAGCGGGTGGGCGGGGTGATTCGGCAAGACCTGGTCGGCAAGCGCGTGACGGATGCCCTGACAGGCGAACTGCTCGGTGCCAGTGTGGCCAGGGATCAGTACGACGCCAGCCAGATTGAGACACAACTGCTCATGCCGGAGCGCGTGGCGGCCATGACCAAGCACTTCTTTGATCGGTTGCTGGAAACCGGTGGGCCGGAGCAGAAGACCATCATCTTCTGCGCCAGGGATCGGCACGCCGATGACGTGGCAATTGCCATGAACAACCTCTACGCCGATTGGTGCAAGAGTCAGAGTAGACGACCTCTTGAGCGCTACGCCTTCAAGTGCACGGCTTCCGTAGGCGGCTCAGATTACATCTCCGATCTCAGGGGCGGTGCTCGCAATCACTTCGTCGCGACAACCGTTGATCTCCTGACAACGGGGGTGGACGTGCCGATTGTCCGCAACATCATCTTTTTCAAGTACGTACAGTCCCCGCTGGCGTTCCATCAGATGGTCGGGCGCGGCACCCGCCTCCACGCCCCATCGGGCAAACTCATGTTCCGCGTCTACGACTATACCGATGCGACCCGGCTCTTTGGTGAAGGCTTCATCACCAAGTTCAGTGGGCCGCGCCGAAAGGGAAATGGACCTAAGCCACCTGATGAGCCGGTTCTGCAAGTCGAGGGGATTGAAGTACACGTGACGGACGCCGGGCGCTTTATCGTGACTCAGGTGGATGGCAAAGCACTGCCGGTCACAGTCGAGGAGTATAAGCAGCGACTGGCGCAGAAGCTGACCGAAGAAGCACCAACGCTGGAGACGTTCCGTGCACGTTGGGTAGTACCTCAACAGCGACATGAATTGCTCAACCAACTCCCCGATGGAGGCCGCTCCGCTCGCGTCCTGCGAGAGCTTGAGGACATGGACGACTATGATCTGTATGACGTGCTCGGCGAGCTTGGGTACGGCTTGGCCCCCAAGCGTCGGGCCGAGCGCTCATACGCATTCACGTACAAGCATGAGCAATGGCTGTCCAGTTTGCCGGCCCCTGCGTCTGCGACATTGAAGGCGCTGGCCTCGCAGTTCAGCCGTACTGGCACTGACGGGCTGGAGAATCCCCAGGTATTCCAGACACCGGAGGTTGTGCGGGCCGGAGGACTATCGGCCTTGAGGGCGCTCGGCAAGCCAGCAGAAGTCCTGTTCCAAACCAAAGAACGGATTTTTGCGGTCTGATGGATCGGGTCCTGTGGTTGGGTGCAGGAGCCTCGGCGGCGTCGGAAGTTTCTGGCTGGCCACGAAAACCACCGACGATCAATCATTTCTTCCGTATCGGCCAAGAGATTGGGTTGCATCAAGACGAGTACTTCCGGAGACTCTTTACCTTCGTCCAGAACAGGTGGGGGATCGGTGCAAATGCGCTTGTGGCCGAGGAGCCGCAAATAACCATCGAAACATTGCTGTCTTTCTTTGACACAGAATCCCAAATTTACCCAGTGGATGAAAACAGACTATCTCGAGACACAACGTATCGGGATGCCTATTTCGAGTTCCAGTGGTGCCATGACCTGTTACGGAATTACGTCCGTGAAGTGCTATTTCGTAGCGGCGCCGTTCCCGATCATCCCCGCGGGAGCTGTCCGCTCCACGCGGCCATCGCGTCAAATCTGGATCCCTCTGACGCTGTGATCAGCTTCAACTACGATCTGATCATGGATAAGGCATTAGCGGATACCGGCCGATGGAACGAGTGGGCCGGGTATGCGCCAATGATCTTCAACAAGATCTATGACATTGGGCATTGGCATACAACAATGCCGTCGAGACACGACTTCCCTCGGTCCTCAGAGTTGGTCTACTTTAAGCTACACGGCTCGATCAATTGGTTCAGGTCAACCGGCATACGATCTGCGCCGCAGTCCGCCGAGATCGATAGGATTGAACAGGACCCAGAGCACCCACAACAGCGGGTGATTTCTCTGTTTTCGAGTCAGGCTGCGGGCAGGGACCTCATGAACGCTGAAGGGCTCTTTGAGGGACAGTTTTGTGAACAGCTACTCGTGCCGCCCACGATGCATAAGAACTACGAGGCATTCCAGCCCTTGTGGGTCAGGGCAGAAGAAGTCCTTGCCAAGGCGAAGGAACTCGTCATCGTTGGATTCTCCTTTGCACCCGCGGATACCCAGGCTCAGTGGTTGATCCATCGTGGACTGGCACGAAACCCAAATACCGTGTCCGTAATTCTGGTCGATAGTGATGAAGTGACGCGGGAAAGAATCGGCAATCTGATTCTCTCGATCAATTCCAGGCACCAGGTTGCGCAGAAATATGGCGATTTCGGGAAGTACGTCAGAGAACAGTATGGTTCAGCCGACGCTCAGAAAGAACATGAACCTGCTGGGGTCTGAGAAAACGGAGCTGCGACCGTTGTCAGTGGGCTGGCGATGGGCGCGGTTGGGTGAGGTGTGCGAAATAAACCCCCGCCGAAGGAACGGTTTGGCTTATCCCGACGACCGTCCAACGAGCTTTGTCCCAATGGCTGCTGTTGACGAGCGCTCAGGCAGCGTCGTTCGGCCAGAGACGAGGTCTTTCGCGGCAGTACAGAGAGGCTACACATACTTTGAGGAAGGAGACATTTTGTTCGCCAAGATCACCCCGTGCATGCAGAATGGCAAGCACGCAATTGCTCGAAATCTCTTGGACGGTTTCGGTTTCGGGACGACCGAATTTCATGTCCTCCGCCCGTCACTTGAGGTACTCCCTGAATGGCTACACTACTTTGTGCGTCAGCCTGGAATCTTACAGACCGCGACCGAGTACTTCACAGGGACGGTAGGGCAACGGCGATTGCCTCAGTCGTATCTCGAAGGCCTTCCGCTTCCTTTGCCACCACGCGGTCAGCAAAAGCGTATTGTCTCAATCCTCCATGAACAGATGGCAGTAATCGAACGGACGCGGACGGCTACGGAGGCCCAACTCGAAGCTGCAAAAACGCTGCCAGCGGCCTACCTGCGCGAGGTCTTCAACAGTCCAGAGGCGAAGCAATGGCCGATCAGAAGCGTCTCACAGGTGTGCGAGACCATCGATTATGGTTTTACGGCGAGCGCTGACTTTTCTGTCGCCGAACCCCGCTTCCTGCGAATCACAGATATTCAGAATGGGGGTGTCGCCTGGGACAGGGTGCCCGGCTGCCAGATTGCACCGGACGAGGAAGCGGCGCACAGGTTGGTGGATGGAGACATCGTGTTCGCGCGGACGGGCGCGACAACTGGTAAGAGCTTCCTTGTTAAGAATCCTCCTCGCGCAGTGTTCGCTTCGTATCTGATTAGGTTGAAGCCGACTCAAGAGGTAGTTTCTGATTACATGTATGCATTCTTCCAAAGCGATAGCTATTGGAAGCAAATAAGGCAAGCCGCTCGTGGGGGTGCGCAGCCGAATGTGAACGCAACGTTACTCGGCAGTATTGTGCTGTCCGTTCCGCCGATTGAGGAGCAACATCAGCTTGTGAAGAGGCTGTCTGAGCAGTTCTCAGAGCTGCAATCTCTTCTGAAGAAGCTGGAAGGACAACTCAGCGCTATACAGGTTCTTCCAGCATCTCTTCTGCGATCAGCGTTCAGCGGAGAGCTTTGACATGGCGGGGCGAAGAAATAGCGGTACAGGTAACGGAAGACGACTGGCAACTCAGCAGTCGGTCAACAGCGCTATCAAGAGCATCTGCGACATCATGCGGCGCTCCAATTGCGCTGGAGCGTTGCAGTATGTGCCTGAGCTGACCTGGATTCTGTTCCTCCGCATCCTCGATGAGCGCGAGACAAGGGAGGCAGAAGCGGCCGAGGCCGTTAGCGCAGAACACGTCCCATCGCTTGAGGCCCCGTACCGCTGGCAGGACTGGGCAGCGCCGGATGGGCCGAAGCGGCGAGAGTTGCAGAATGGAGCGATGGGAGCCTTCTTTGGGTTTGTCAATGGTGACCTCATCCCGCACCTGAAGGGACTACGAGACCATCCGAATGCTACTCCCCGTCAGAAGGTGATCAGCGAGATCTTCTCAGGCGTCGAGCGGACGCGGATTGATACCGAGCGCAATCTGCTCGATGTGTTGGACAAAGTCAATGAGATCAGCGATGAAAACGTAGACAAGACCCACGTCTTCCCACTCTCACAGGTCTACGAGGGGCTGCTGCTCAAGATGGGCGAACGGGGTAACGATGGCGGCCAATTCTTCACGCCACGCGAGATCATTCGCGTGATGGTGGGGGTGATCGATCCCAAGATCGGAGAGACCATCTACGATCCAGGCTGTGGGACAGGAGGCTTCTTGGCCCAGTCCTTCGAGCACATGGCCGGCAAGGACAACTCGAAGATCACATCGCCTGACCAGCTTGGGGTGCTCAAAACGCGCACCTTCTACGGCAGAGAGAAGGATAACGCCATCTACCCCATCGCGCTGGCCAACCTGGTGCTGCATGGGATTGACGAGCCGCACGTTTGGCACGGGAACACCCTGACGGGCGGCGAGAGTTACGGCGGCCTATTTGACGGTGCGCCGGCCTTGTACGATGTGATTCTGATGAATCCACCCTTCGGAGGTAAGGAAGGCAAGGACGCACAAACCCGCTTTCCCTACAAGACGGGCGCAACGCAGGTGCTGTTTCTCCAGCACGTTATCGACAGCCTGGAGCAAGATGGCCGCTGCGGGATCGTGTTGGATGAGGGGGTGCTGTTCCGCACCAACGAGACCGCCTTCGTACAAACCAAGCGCAAGCTCCTTGATGAGTGTGACCTGTGGTGTCTTCTGAGTTTGCCTCCTGGTGTCTTCACGGCCGCGGGAGCTGGCGTCAAAACGAACCTACTGTTCTTCACCAAAGGCAGACCAACTGAGAAAATCTGGTACTACGACCTCTCGGATCTGAAGGTTGGTAAGAAGACCCCGTTGACTGTAGACAAGTTTGAAGAGTTTTTCCGCCTCCTGCCGGAGCGTGCCGACAGTCCCCGCAGTTGGACTGTCACCCGGCAGGAAATAGAAGCCAAAAACTACGACCTTAAGGCTGTCAATCCTAAGAGGAAGCTGGTTGAAGACGCGCGGACACCCGAAGAACTTCTGAACTTCATCGAGGCTAAGAGTCGTGAGGTAGTAGAGGCCTTGTCCGTGCTGAGGAAGAAAAAGTAGTTGCCAACACGCAACTATATGCAAGTGAGAATCATATGAGCCTCTCTATGTGCGCTGCAAGGAATAATAGTCAAGACGCGATTCGTAAAGTCGCATACGCCATTTATTTTGAATCGAAAGAAAACGGGCTTGAAAATGACCCGCCTGGGGATTGGTTTAAGGCAGAACGCATTTGTCGCAGTAGAGCAAGATGGTTGCTATGGCAAATTCTCTGGCATCTTAAGAGATACCCAAACTCCATCACCGCAATCGTTGCCATCGCGGCTCTGGTTCTGAACCTCTTTACAACGTGGTGGGTAGTGCGTACGAACGACCGTTCGACTGACCTTGCGAATCGAGCTTATGTCTCGGTCAATATGAAAGATCCTGTACGGTTCAAACAGGGCAGCGACGTGTTTTATGGCAACGGCGTTGTATTAAAGAATGGGGGCAAGACACCCGCCTCCAAGATCTCAACCAGCTATTACATAACGAGCGACTTGGATAAGAACAACATGAACGGGGAGAAGTGGTTCGACGAACATTTGGGTGGATTTGGTGCGGTGTCTTTCATATCTCCTGGAGCTGAAGAGGTTGAGCCGGGTTTCAGGTCTCTGTCACCTGCGACGGACTATTATTACTTTGAAGCTTTGACAACTTATGAAGGGCTTCGAGGAGGCAGGAAGTATTGGACGCGCGTAAGGAAGGTTTTCTTCCACCACAAACCCGATGGACGACTGTATCCTGTCTTTTCAGATGGTGAATGGGATAGGAACTCCGATTTTAACCCGCCGCGTCTCTCTAATACCCAGGAGGTTGTTACCTTGCTTGAAAGCATGAAAGGTAAAAGAAGAACAGGCGTGGTAGATGAAAAAACCGTACCGAACACCGATGGAACACAGTGACACCAGCTCACTTACGAAACGGTACCACTACGTGCCGCAGTTTTATCTCGCCTACTTCCTTCCAGACACGAAGACAGGAGCCAAGACATTTTGGGTCTACGACAAGGACGGCGGCCATCCCCGTCCTCAGACGCCGATCAATACGGCTGTCGAGAGTGGCTTCTATTCCTTTGAGTCGGCGCCTGGCACAAGCGATGACGTCTTGGAAAGAAAGGTCTTCGGGCCCATCGAGCAGGCAGCCAAACCGATCCTGGACCAGTGGCAGACGCCAGGCGCGAGACTACAGCCGCAGGACGTGCCACGCATGGCTGCATTTCTCGCATTCATGCATACTCGTGTCCCCCGGGCGGTCCAGATGGTGAAAGAAATCAATGAGGCTGCGGCGGTGCAGATCAACAAGGACTTAGCCAAAGATCCAGACCGGCTACGTGCGCTGTACGAGCGATACAAGAAAACGGCTACTGATAAGGTTCCATCATTCGAGGAGATTCAAGAATCGCTGCTGAAATTCGAAGAGAATTACGAGGTCGAGGCCGATTCAAAGGCAGCGCTTATCCAAAGCATCGAGGTAGCTGGACCGATTTGCGACGTATTACTGAAGATGCACTGGTGCCTCTGCACGGCGCCTCGCGGCCAGTTCTTCATTACAGGAGACACACCCCTTACCGTCTTCGCACAGATGAACAAGAGGCAGGCAATTTTCAGCGGCCTCGGGTTGCCGCAGGCTGAGGTCTCGTTCCCAGTGTCTCCGACGGTGTGCCTGTTTCTTAATCGGAGACGTCCTCAGCGATACCGACGTGTCAGTGAGCAATTTGTTCGAAAGATCAACCGTAAGACCGCCTGGATGGCTGAAAGATACGTCATCTCGACACGCCAAACCAAGGCGGTTGCAGCATGGGTCGCAGAAGCGGCACTGACACGAGGGATGCCAAAGGTTGATCCAGCTGTGATCGGAAAGCGTTTCAAGGGTCTGGCCCAGAAGGGGACCTGAGATGGGGCAACTCGGAGAGTGGAATTATAACCACCTGCGGCGGCGGGCCAACCAGTCGGTCAGTTTTTCCGTTCCAAACAAAACCCCTGTGACGACTCAGCACCGTCAAGGACATCCTAAGGTAGGATTCTGAATGAGCCAGCAAGACAAAGTCAGTTCAACGTTTCATGATCACATTCTGGCAACAGCTTCCGAGTTAGCAGGTGTCCTGCGGCCCGTCAGTGAGCGCCTCGATGAGGTACTCAAAAAGATTGAAGAGGTGAAGGACGTTGAATCGAGCCAGGATTACTTGGCGGTTCTTCGAGTGGCGGAGCTCTTTTGCGCTTACCCAGGTGTACGACTGGTGTTTGAGGAGCCATGGTCTGGTGGCTCAGTATCCTTAAACGTCAGGCCTCACGACTTGGTCGCCTACGCCGATTCACTAAGAGTCGTTAACGAGGTCCGACGCATACGGGAGAACAAGTCCGGTGCATCGGAGTTCTCCAAAAGAGCACGGAAGGGCTTTGTGGAATTGCCGAATCGCTTGAGTGACTTGATTGGCCTTATTAGGGAAAAGCAGGTGCAGCTGCAAGGTGGAGTTCCAAATATACTTTGGTTTGTTAGCCGGAACATTCTATTCGACAAGCAAAACATCCGCGATGCATGCTGGTTTGAAAGGGAGGGCCACCTACTCCGGCCTGCCGACCAAGTTGAACCGACGTATTCCATGCTGCCAGACCTTGTGGGGTTGGGCTGGCTTTTTGATTCGAGCCGTTCATCTACCAGCTGTACGCCCCACTGTTTTGTGCTGAGATCAAACCCTCAGGTTGAGGAGTTCCTCAAGCGCTCAGGGGTGTGTATGGGGAAAGAGTGCCTGGACTGTGCCCCTGCGTTGCCGCGTGCTCACAAAGCTCGTGTAAAATCAGAGGCAGCCCAAATAGCCCCGCCCAGCTGATCTGGGCTGGTACATTTGGAATGTCTCCGAACGTTCGTTTTTGCCAGTTCAAGATAGAAGGGTTAGGATAGAGATATGGTTCGCGTTGAAGTTAAGCCGGAGTTGATACGTTGGGCGCGTGAGCGCGCCGGGCTCGATATTGACGTGCTTACCGAACGATTCCCCCAACTCGAAGCTTGGGAGCGGGGAGCGATCCACCCAACTCTCAAACAAATCGAGCGTTTTGCGAAAGCGACTTACGCCCCCCTTGGTTTCCTCTTCCTTCAGGAACCACCAGTTGAGCGCGTGCCAATCCCAGATTTCCGCACGATCGGGAGCGAACGGATTGAACGGCCGAGCCCGGATCTGCTGGACACCATTTACATCTGTCAGCAACGGCAAGAGTGGTACCGTGACTTTGCGCGGTCGGTGGGCGAGGAGCCCCGCGCGTTTGTCGGCTCGACCAACATGACAAGCGACATCGAGGCTACGGCCGCGGACATCCGGCGCGCGCTCAAGTTCGACCTCGAGCAGCGTCAGCGGATGCCGACCTGGTCCGGTGCCCTGCGCCTCTTCATCGAACAGGCCGATGCGCTGGGGATTCTCGTGATGTGCAGCGGAGTGGTGTTGAACAATAACCGACGCCATCTCGATCCGGATGAGTTCCGCGGGTTCACGATCACCGACGAGTTCGCTCCGCTGGTGTTCCTCAATGGTGCGGATACCAAGGCGGCGCAGATGTTCACGCTGGCGCATGAGCTGGTCCATCTCTGGCTTGGGCAGTCCGCGGTCTCCGATATGCAGGCATCGCAGCTACCTGAGCACCAGGTCGAGCGTTGGTGCAACCAGGTAGCCGCCGAGTTGCTCGTCCCGCTTGCGGTTCTGCGCGCAGAATACCGAAGAAACAGTGATCTGCGCGAGGAAACTGACCGCCTGGCGCGCCGCTTTAAGGTCAGCACGCTGGTCATCTTGCGCCGGATCCATGATGTCGGTGGCCTCACGCGTGAACAGTTCTGGCAGGCGTACAGGGAAGAACTTGAACGGCTCCGCGCGATTCCCAAGGGAAGCGGAGGCGATTTCTACCTGACGCAGGCGGTACGGGTCAGTAAGCGCTTCGCCCGTGCGCTCGTCATGAGTACGCTGGAAGGTCAAACGCTCTACCGCGATGCCTTCCGCATGCTCGGCTTCTCCAAGCTGGCGACGTTTCAGGAACTCGGACGCAGCCTTGGAGTGGCAGTTTGATGGCGTACGTGCTCGACGCCGACGTCTTCATACAAGCAAAGAATCTCCACTATGGTCTTGATTTCTGTCCTGCATTCTGGGATTGGCTTATCGCTAGCAACGCGGTCGGGCAAGTGATTAGCATCGAAAAGGTTGGTGATGAGATCGAGGCTGGCGCCGATGAGCTAGCGACATGGGCGGCGGAACGCGGGCCCAGCTTCTTTCTCAAGCCTGACGCGGCGATCCTACCCGCCCTTGCCAAGGTCAGCGCGTGGGTTACCAGCCAGCACTACGAGCCCGCCGCCATCAACACGTTTCTTCAGGTAGCCGATTACTACCTTGTAGCCCATGCACTGGCTCACGGGCACACGGTCGTCACGCACGAAAAGGCATCGACTTCGGCAAAGCAGATCAAAATCCCTGAACCCTGCATTGGTCTCGGTGTTAAGTGTGTGACGCCGTTCGACATGCTTCGATACGAACGTGCTCGGTTCATTCTTGGGCCGTAGAGATAACGCAGACGACTTCACTTCAACTTGTGAGACTGCTACGTCTTTTCAAACGATTGAGCCGCTCCAAGAAGCGGAGTTGATAGGTGCTTTTGTAGGTCTTGATGCGCTCCTCGGCATCAAGTAAGCGGAGCGACCACCGCAGTCTTTGCCGTGGGCCATGAGCCATCTCCAACCGTCTCCTATACAGGCCGTACTTCCCGAAAACCTCATATGCACGGCCGCGGTGCCGCTGGCGGCCTTCATAGGTCAACCCGTGGCAGTATCGGCACAGGAAGTAGGTGGCGCCTGGAGGGTGATGGAGCTTGGCCACTCTCCGCCCGCAACCGGCTCCTGGACAGAGGAACCAGTCGCGCTCCCCTCCAAAGTGGCAGGGAGTAGCGGTCAGGGGCACCGTGTAATCCACAGGGATCTTCTCATCAGTCCGACCCCCAGAGAGGGTGTACCTCAGCCGCAACTTTGGCCGGCCGATTGAGGGATAGACGCTCGTCATACCCACGCTCGCTATGGATTCTCCGGTTGGGCCGATCCAGCTCAGGGTCCACGCACCCCCCAGTGGTCCAACGTTACCGTGTCGGTCCCGGGTGAAGACGCTGAGTTCCAGGGATTTCTCTACGGTCTGCTTCTTGTAGTGGACACCACGGCCTGAGGCGGTCACCCATCCCTCCGTTTTTCCGAAATCAAAAGGACCACACTTTCAGCCAAGGAGCAGTAACTCCTTATCAACCATTGAGTACCGAGTGATTGGCCGTGTGTCCCATGTCTGCACTCCTGCAAGGCACCTTAGGCGAATGCCAGTACCTTCTTGCCATGAAGCAGTCGCTTGACCGTGATTTTGAAGGTGTCTATGATGGCGACTGAGGGCGTTCTGTGTGCGTCCTCCCCGGGGAGCCAACTTGAATACGGGAACGCAAGCCGTCCTGTGGGTGTCTGTCCCATTGGAAGTTAGGATTGAGAGGGCGGGTTCCCGGAAGGTCTACGTGAGTGCTCGGAAGGTTAAATGGGCGCTCGAACCAACCAAGCAGGCGGAGGGCCATAAGCTCTCCGCTTTTGCTTTCCGATGTCCGGATCAGTCTGTTTTAGGAATTACCTAGTGTGGACTCGGCATGGCGGGCGGGGAAGCCCTCCGAGAACACGTCCAAGGCGAAGGCTTGCAACCCCTCCGGCTGCTCGCGACCGGGGCGGGGGGCGTAGCTTTTGGGCCTGGCGCCGAGTATGCGCGTGGGGCCATGAATGTCCTGGCGCCAGAACTTGCGCCCCTGGCCCCTGGCCCGGCACGGATGCTGGGCGAAGGGACGATTGCCAATACGTTTGTGCGTGGAGACCTGGGATCGCTAGCGGCGACGGTGGCGGGCGGCGAGGTCCAAGGGGCTCCTCCCGAAGCGATTCGCCGGGCACTCCCGCAGGCGTTCTTGATGGGAGGGCTGACCAGCGCGCGGCGCAAGCCTTCGGACCCACGGCATTGCCATTTGTTGGGGAGACGGGACTCGGCAATTTCTGGAAGACCGTCAGCGGCCAGACCGTGCACGCGGCGACCCAACAGGTCGGTACGTTGGCCGATCAGGGTCCTCTCAACGCGTCGTGGTGGATCGCTGGAAGAACCTCCGACGGCTCGAACAAAAACTTGGGGTCGAGATCGTCTCGTCCCTCCAGAACGCCGCTTCAGGTGCCGAGCGCGCGCGAGTGGCGCAGAAGTGGGCGCACTGGATTAGTCTGATTGGTCGGTTTCCCGTCAGCTATCTGCTGTTCCGACGCCCGGTGTATGAGCTGTTTCGGAAGCGGCGATGAGCGTCAATTCCTATTTTTTGTCGATTCGGCTGAGAGGCGTTCTTGCTCGATGGCGGATCGGATTTTACGATCCAGGTCTTCCGCGACGCGACGGACGCGCTCATCGGGAGTGGTCTTGGGAAGCACCACATCCCGAAGGACCCAATCAGTCAGCACGATCATCACGGCGGTGAGGACACTGCTGATATCCCAGGCGCGATATTCGGGAATCCCGATCACGAAATCCATGATCCGCACGAACACATAGGCGAGGAGGACTCTGGTCACCCAGCGTTTGATGACACGCTGTCGTGCGACGCGACGCTCCTGCTCGACGTCACGCAGCGCCTGGACAATGAGGTCTTTTAATTCCTCGATGAGCATTCGGCAAGTATAGCATGCCCAACCCATGAAATACCTCGTCATCAACGGGCGTGGGCCTCTTTACGGATCAAGCGGCGGCATTGTCTGATGGGGGGACGCATGAGGTGTTGTACTTCACGCCGTGGGCCGGGGAGACAATAGGGACCCTTTGCCTTGGTGACGTGTAAGGGCCTAGCGCGCAGACCAAATTTTACGGACAGCTCTCAGAATCAAGAGGAGAACAAGTATAAATCCGATGAGAGTGACACCCACCCAGAGCACCCGGGCGAAATCGGTAAGAGGTGGCGGGAGTATGTCGTCGAAAAGATTGCCTCTCCACATACCAAGCCGCATCATGATTCGGGCGTAGAGCCGATAAGCGATGTCTTCCGAACTGACTGCGAGGTAGAGGGAAGTCACTGAGCAAAGAACCGCTATGGCGAGCCCCGTTCCCCACTTCAGCCACCACCGGCCTGTGTCATTCATGACAGGCTTAGCGTATGGGCACGCTATCTGTGTCGTCAAGGTGGAAAGTAAGCCGCAGTTATTGATGCCCCCTCCTGGACTGAAACGAACCAAACAGGACTATGATGGCGCAAGCTGAGGATCAGCTCACCCATCGACAGCATCTTGCTATCGCCGAAATTCTGGCTAGCCCTAGCTTAGAAGAAGCCAGGCGACGGCTCAAGGCAGGTAAGGACACATTCTATGGCTGGCTGAAAGGCCCGGCCTTCAAGACCGAGCTGGAGCGCCAGCGCCGAGCGATCGTCGATCAGGCATTCAATCGCCTTAGGGCCGGACTTGTTCAGGCGACGGATAAGCTCTTGGAGTTGTTACAGGCGGGAGAGCAGCCAAGCATTCAACTGCGCGCTGCCCAAACCCTCTTGGATCATGGCCTCAAGGCAGTCGAGTTGCAGGACGTCGCCGACCGCCTACAAACCCTGGAACAGTGGATGACGGCTCGGCAAAATGAAAGGGTGGTCAGATGAATCTGAAAGCACGAATGAAGCGGCTGGAAACTCTACAGGCCGCTCAGCAAGAACACGGGCTGCATATCATCGAACAGTGCGAACCGGACTGTTTGCCGAACTGCCGCCACAAGGCCAGGATGTGTCGTGATCCTCACTGCCCTACGCCACTTCTCACCCTGGATATCGGTCACCGGGCTGCGACAGGCGAGATGCCTTATAGCACACAGTCTGGACACTCGAACACCAGATTCGCTAGCTAGAGACACGGGTCAGCCGTTTCGCTTTCACAGAAGCAAACGCACATCAAGATGCGGGAAACAGCTTGGCTAGAACTTCAGTAGCTGTGAGAGGCTCATGTCAAAAGTTTTGGCGAGACGTTCGAGTGAGTCAAAGGTGACATTGGGCGGGCGCTTCCCCTCGATGGACTAGTAGTACTTATAGTCGAGTCGCGATTTCTCCGCCACGATCTGTTGCGTGTAGCCGTTTCTCTTGCGGAGTTGTCGGAGCCGCTTTGCCAACGGTCTAGAATCGACAAGATCGCGGAGGTGAACTCTTGGTGCAGCGGCAAGGAGGTGCGCGATGCGTTGGTTTCGGGCAATCGTTGGGCTTGTCCTATTCTCCGCACTGGTGACCTCGGTTCCCTCCTACGCGGCTGACCCGCAACATCCTGACTGGCAGGTACAACAAGAGAAACAAGAATTCGTCTTGTTTGGCAGCCGCAAATCCAATAAGTTCCATCGACCCGCCTGCCAGTATGTACAACGAATAAAGGCTGGAAATCTGGTCGGCTTTCGCTCACGGGAAGAAGCTATCAGAGCAGGTTTTATTCCATGCAAGGTATGTAATCCGTGAAGCGGTCATGGATGTATTACGATTGGGGAGCACAACTGTTCCGTCTCTGTGAAAAAGGCCGTTTTCCTAAACGTGCTGCTGAATCAGATAAGAATGCGCAAGGCTAACCAGATGCTTCCAAGGGTGGTTGGCATGGGATTGCTTTGCGGTCTGGTGTTTACTGTCGGTATGCTAGACGTACTTGCGCAACCGCGATTTCTACAAGTGAACCTGTCCGCTTTCACCAATACCGTACAATGGGATCGCGCTGGGCGGGCAGGGGCGCTGGAAATCATGCAGCACCTCCACCGAGGCGATCGGCCCTACTTAGCCCTTGACAGGCCAACGCTGCTTGGTAAAATAGAAAAGTTAGCGTTCATTCTCAAATATGCTTTAATAGTGGTGCTTTGCAGTCAGGTAAGCATCCCCGAGGTTCTAGCCCGCGAGGGTTCCAAGGGAGCTTCCTCACTGTCTACCATGCGGAGGTGGCTGCAAAGAGATTAAAGCAAGAACCCAATAGTGTGTTTACCGCCGCACAGAGGGTCTGAAGGGAAGTTCCAAAGGTAATTCCCGCAGACTGTCTGTGTTTTTTTAACCCGTCGGGGAATTTCCCGGCGGGTTTTTTGTTTGTCACGCACCAACTGAAAGAAGAACCGATGAGAGATTTACAGTTCGAGACGACCAGCCTTCCTCTCGCCGCCGCGCTCCTCGTACAAATCCCCAGCGCAACGCTCATCGAAATCGCGTCCCGTCCATCTATCGATGGCAAGCGACTCATCGTTGTTGGGCATCCGGCCATTCAAGCGCGGGCTGTCCAGAGCGTCGTTGAACAGTTTCATCTGCGTCGCCTTACAGTCCCGCTCTATCTCTACAACCGCGCTTTGAATACCCTCCGCGACCGCCTACACCACCAGGGCCTTCCCTCACAATGACCACCAACAATCTGCTCTGGAACCAAGCAGCTGAGGCTGCTGTTTTAGGGGTTCTCCTCAGAGGCGAAGCCAGCCTAGATGAGATTAGGAGCGCTCTCAGCCCTGAGGACTTTTATAGCCCGCACGATCGGGCTATCTATGCCACCGTCGTCGAGCTTGCCAAACGGGGCGTTGGGGTTGACTTAGTGACGATTTACGACGCGCTACGTTCCAGCCCTGAGACACGCGCCGTAGACGCCAGCGATCTTGCGAGGTTGTGCGACGCTGCGCCTGTCCCGTCCCACCTCTCCCATTACGTGAACATCGTCAAGCGTGATGCGAACCGGAGGAAGTACCTCCAGGCGGCTGAACGCCTTGCCGCTTCATTGAGC
>Ga0209515_10004816_pt1 | contig 17952 bp, 17 predicted proteins | sample Subgroupgradi54m_FD_187454 | JGI IMG/M metagenome (GOLD analysis project Ga0209515, IMG submission 187454) | Subsurface groundwater microbial communities from S. Glens Falls, New York, USA - GMW60B uncontaminated upgradient, 5.4 m (SPAdes)... ...
GCGGGGCGCCTACTTCGCGATCCTGTCCCAGGCCCTGGCCGCCGCGCTGGCGATCTTCCTGATCGGCCAGCAGGGGACCACCGGCGGGACCAATGGGCTGACCGACATCCAGAGCTTCTTCGGCTACCGGCTGAGCGACCCGGTCAATCAGCGGATGGTGTACTTCATCATCGCCGGCTTTCTGCTCGTGATGCTGCTGCTGGCGCGGCAACTGATGCGCAGCCGCTACGGCGAACTGCTGGTCGCGGTGCGCGATGCCGAAGAACGGGTCCGCTTTCTCGGCTACGACCCGGCCAACGTCAAACTGGTGGCCTACGTCGCGGCGGCGGGCATGGCGGGCCTGGCTGGGGCGTTGTTCGTGCCCGCTGTCGGCATCGTCTCCCCGGCGCTGATCGGCGTCGTGCCCTCCATCGAGCTGGTCATCGGGGTCGCCGTCGGTGGCCGGGCGACCCTGATCGGGCCGGCTCTCGGCGCGGTGGCCGTGGCGTGGGCGAAGACGGCATTGTCGGAGCGGTTCCCGGCCGCGTGGACCTATTTCGAAGGGCTGTTTTTCGTGCTCGTGGTCGCTTTCCTGCCCGGCGGTCTGGCATCGCTGGTCGGCCTCATCCGCCAGCGCTTCAACCCCGGCGCCACCGACGCGACGAGCGAGGCAGGCCAATGATCGACCAGGGCGCGCCGGGACTGAAGATCCGCGACCTGCGGGTGGTCTTCGACGGCTTCGTCGCCGTCGATGGCGTGGACATCGACGTCCCACCCGGCGACGTGCGATTCATCATCGGACCCAATGGTGCCGGAAAGACCACCCTCGTGGATGCGGTCACCGGCTTGGCCAAGGCCACCGGCGCGGTCACCTTCGGCGGCGAGCAACTTCTCGGAAGGAAGGTCCACCACATCGCCCGGCTGGGCATTGGCCGGACCTTCCAGACCGCGACGGTGTTCGAGGAGCTCACAGTCCTGCAGAACCTTGACATCGCCGCGGGATCGGGCCGCGGCCCGCTGACCATGCTGCGCCGACGCAAGGGCGTGCCCCCCGGGGTGGCCCAGGCGTTGGAGACGATCGGATTGACCGGGCAGCGTGACCGGCTCGCCGGCACCTTGGCCCATGGTCAGAAGCAGTGGCTGGAGATCGGCATGCTGCTGGTGCAAGACGTCAAGCTGCTACTGCTCGACGAGCCGGTGGCCGGCATGAGCCACGATGAACGCGACACCACCGGAGAACTACTCGGCCAGGTCAGTGCCGAGCGCACCGTCGTCGTCATCGAACACGACATGGACTTCCTGCGTCGCTTCGCTCGCACCGTCACCGTCATGCACGCCGGCAAGATCCTCTCCGAGGGTACCGTGGCGCAGGTGCAGGCCGACCCGAAGGTGCAGGAAGTCTACTTAGGACACTCGGGCGTCACCTCGCAGTCCGCCGTGGCCGCAGGGGAGGCGTGATGCTGGAGTTCGACGAGATCCAGGTGGGGTACGGGCGAAGCGTCGTCCTGCATGGAGTATCCGTCGCCGTGCCGGCCGATGGGGTGGCCGCGGTGCTGGGTCACAACGGCGCCGGCAAGAGCACCCTCCTGCGGGCCGCCATCGGGCTGCTCAAGCCGCGTAGGGGCGCGGTGCGGCTGGCCGGTGAGGACATCACGGGACTGTCGCCGCACCAGCGGGTGGCCCGGGGCATGGCCTACGTGCCCCAGGGGCAGCAGTGCTTCCCGCACCTGACCACTGCCGAGAACCTGCAACTCGTCGCCGACGGCCGTCCCGGCGGGAAGGCGGCGATAGCGGAGGCGCTGGACCTGTTCCCCGCACTGGTCGGTCTGCTCGGCCGTCGCGCGGGCCTGCTCTCGGGCGGTCAGCGCCAGCAACTGGCCATCGCCCGAGCGCTGATCACCAAGCCCACGTTGCTGCTGCTCGACGAGCCCACCGAAGGCATCCAGCCCAACGTCGTCGGCGAGATCGAGCAGACGATCCTTTCCCTTGCCAGCCGGGGCGGGCTGTCAGTACTGCTCGTGGAGCAGCACGTCGGCTTCGCGTTGAAGGCAGCCAGGCAGTACTACGTCCTGGAAGCCGGTCGGGTGACCTCGTCCGGTGCGGGCGGAGCGGACGCCGAACCCACGGTTCGCCAAGCCCTCACTGTGTGACCCGGAGGCCCACGTGTTTTTGAGCCAGCATGAGCAGGACCGTCTGCTCATCCACGTCGCCGCCGACGTCGCCGAACGCAGACGAGCCCGCGGCCTGCGGCTGAACTATCCGGAGGCGGTCGCGATCATCACGGCGTTCCTGATGGAAGGCGCTCGCGACGGTCGTACGGTTGTCGACCTCATGGACGCTGGCTGCCAGGTATTGACCCGATCCGACGTACTGGACGGCGTTCCTGAGATGTTGAAGGAGGTGCAGGTGGAGGCGACGTTCCCGGACGGTACCAAGTTGGTGACGGTGCACCACCCGGTCCGTTGATCCCCGGCGAGGTCCTCTTCGGGGAGGGCGACATCGAGATCAACGGGGGTCGGCCGGTGACCACCTTGATGGTGACGAACTCCGCCGACCGGCCGGTCCAGGTCGGGTCGCACTATCACTTCGCCGAGGCCAACCCGGGCTTGTCGTTTGACCGGGCGGCGGCCTGGGGACAACGCCTTGCTGTACCGGCCGGCACCGCGGTGCGGTTCGAGCCGGGTGTGGCCCGCCAGGTCGACCTCGTGCCGCTAGGCGGCGCCCGTGTCGTGCCCGGCTTGCGCGGCGAATGCGGGGGAGCACTGTGAGCGCGAGGAGTGCAGCGGAGCAAGCCCCGCAGTCGCGAACTGAGGTGACGCTGTGAGCGCGAGGAGTGCAGCGGAGCAAGCCCCGCAGTCGCGAACTGAGGTGACACTATGAGTCTGCTGGACCGAGGGCAGTACGCGGCGCTGTACGGCCCGACCACGGGCGACCGGGTGCGGCTGGCCGACACCAATCTGCTCATCGAGGTTGAGGTCGATCACTGCGTCGGCGGCGATGAGTCGGTCTTCGGCGGTGGCAAGGTGATCCGCGAGTCGATGGGCCAGTCGCGGGCGACCAGAGCCGAAGGCGCGCTCGACACCGTGATCACCGGCGCCATCGTGCTGGACCACTGGGGTGTCGTCAAAGCCGACGTCGGCATCCGCGACGGCCGTATCGTCGCGCTGGGCAAGGCGGGTAACCCGGACATCATGTCGGGGGTGCACCCCGGCCTGGTGATCGGGCCCGCCACCGAGGTCATCGCCGGCAACGGGAAGATCCTGACCGCCGGCGCGGTCGATACGCATGTGCATTTCATCTGTCCGCAGATCGTCACGGAGGCGCTCGCTGGCGGTGTCACCACCCTCGTCGGGGGCGGCACCGGGCCGGCGGAGGGCACCAAGGCCACGACGGTCACCCCGAACGCATGGCATCTGGCCCGCATGCACGAGGCGATGGATGCCTTCCCGGTCAACGTGCTGCTGCTGGGCAAGGGCAACACGGTCTCCGAAGAGGCTATGTGGGAGCAACTCCGGGCCGGCGCGGGAGGCTTCAAGCTGCATGAGGACTGGGGCACCACACCTGCCGTCATCGACGCCTGCCTACGGGTGGCGGACGCCTCCGGGGTGCAGGTGTCCATCCACACCGACACGCTGAACGAGGCCGGCTTCGTGCAGGACACAATGAAGGCGATCAATGGTCGGGCCATTCACGCCTATCACACCGAGGGCGCGGGTGGCGGCCACGCTCCGGACATCATCACGGTGGCCAGCCATCCCAACGTGCTGCCGTCCTCGACCAACCCGACCCGCCCGTACACCCGCAACACCTTGGCTGAGCACCTGGACATGTTGATGGTCTGCCATCACCTGTCCTCTGCCGTGCCGGAGGATCTCGCATTCGCCGAGAGTCGGATCCGACCGTCCACAATGGCCGCCGAGGACCTGCTGCACGACCTGGGCGCCATTTCGATCATCGGTTCGGACTCCCAGGCGATGGGCCGCGTCGGTGAGGTGGTGATGCGCACGTGGCAAACCGCGCACGTGATGAAGGCCCGCGTCGGTGCACTGCCCGGCGACGGGCGGGCGGACAACCACCGGGCCCGCCGGTACGTGGCGAAGTACACGATCTGCGCGGCGATGGCCAACGGGCTGGAGGCCGAGGTCGGCTCGGTCGAGCCGGGCAAGCTCGCCGACCTGGTGCTGTGGGATCCCGCCTTTTTCGGGGTGCGGCCGCACCTGGTCCTCAAGGGCGGCATGATCGCGATGGCGCAGATGGGTGACGCCAACGCCTCGATACCTACCCCACAACCGATCCTCCCTCGACCGATGTTCGGTGCGTACGGAGTCGTGCCCGCGGCGACAAGCGTCGCGTTCGTGGCGCCGGCCGCGCTGGAGGCGGGACTGGAGTTGGACGTCAAACGCCGGCTCGTACCCGTTGCCGATGTGCGTTCACGTGGCAAGCGGGACATGCCTGAGAACAACGCGATGCCACGCATCGAGGTGGATCCGGACACGTTCACCGTGCGCATCGACGGGGCGGTCGTGGAGCCGGACCCGGTCACCGAACTGCCGATGGCCCAGCTGTACTTCCTGTTCTAAGGACTCATGAACACCACCACGCTTCTCCTACTAGCCGACGGCCGGTTCCCGGCCGGCGGCCACGCGCACTCCAGCGGCTTGGAGGCCGCCGTGGCGGCCGGGCGGGTCACCGGCATCCGGGAGCTGGAGTCTTTCCTGCACGGTCGCCTGGCCACCGCGGGTCGGGTCGCCGCCGCCTTCGCCGCGGCGACACACCTCGCGGTCAGCGCCGTACCGGCGAACGCCGACGCCCTGGTGGTACTCGACTCGGAACTGGACGCGCGGATCGCGTCGCCCGCGCTTCGGCTGGCCTCGCGCCGGCAGGGGCGCGCGCTGCTGCGTGCCGGCCGATCCATTTGGCCGTCCCCATGCTTCGACGGCGTCGGCGGCCATCCCGATGGGCCCCATCACCCCGTCGCGCTCGGACTGACCGCGGTCGCGGCGAGCTTGAGCGGCGAACAGGCCGCACTCGTCGGGGCGTACGGGGTCCTCACGGGACCCGCCAGCGCGGCCGTCCGGCTGCTCGGGCTGGACCCGTACGAGGTGCAGTCCGTTCTCGGCAACCTGGCCGGGGCCTGCGACGCGGTCGCGAGCGCGGCCGCGGCCGGCGCCGGCAAGTCACCAGCCGAACTACCTGCCTACGCGGCGCCGTTGGCCGATATCTCCGCCGAAATCCACGCCACCTGGGAGGTGCGTCTCTTTGCGTCCTGATACGCCGCACGACGAAACAGTTCCGCACACACACCCCGAGCCCGGAGTTGATCCGCACCCCGCGCTGTCCGCTCCGCCAGCCACCAGGGCGGTGCGTATCGGCATCGGCGGCCCGGTCGGCTCGGGCAAGACGGCCCTGGTCGCCGCGCTGTGCCGGGCGCTGGGCAGTGAGCTACGGCTGGCGGTGGTGACCAACGACATCTACACCACCGAAGACGCCGACTTCCTCAAGCGCAACGGGGTGCTGCCGCCGGAGCGCATCCGCGCCGTGGAGACCGGCTGCTGCCCGCATACCGCCATCCGCGACGACATCTCCGCCAACCTCGACGCCATCGAGGAACTGGAGACCAGCCTGGGACCACTCGACCTGTTGCTGGTGGAAAGCGGTGGGGACAACCTCACCGCGACGTTCAGCAAGGGCCTGGTCGACCAACAGATCTTCGTCGTTGACGTTGCCGGTGGGGACAAGGTGCCCCGCAAGGGCGGACCCGGCGTCACCACTGCCGACCTCCTGGTCATCAACAAGACGGACCTGGCGCCCATGGTTGGCGCCGACCTCTCGGTGATGGAGCGCGACGCCCGGGCCCGCCGAGGCGAGCTGCCGACGATCTTTCTCTCCATCCGGGAGGACCCACAAGCCGAGCGCGTCGCCGATTGGGTTCGGCACCTGGTGGCACACCGCCACGGCCACGACCACCCACACGTCGAGACACATTGATGCAGGCACACGCATCGGTCATCGCCGAGTCCGACGGCCGTGGCGGCACCAGGTTGGCCCGGTTGCGCGGCGAGACGCCGCTGCTGCTGCGCCAGACGCAGTCCCGCGACGGACTGACCACGGTGCACGTGGTCGGAGGGGCCGCCGGGCCCCTTGGTGGAGACGAGCTCCAGCTGACCATCGAGGTCGGGCGCGACGCGGCGCTGTGCCTACGCACTGTCGCGGCCGCCATCGCCCTACCCGACCGCACCGGCGCGCCCTCGCGGACCGTGGTGAATGCGACCGTGGCCAACGGCGGACTGCTGCGCTGGCTACCCGAACAGCTGATAGCCGCCGCCGGCTGCCACCACACCACGATCGCCACCATCGAATTGGAGGAAGGCGCATCCCTGCTCTGGCGCGACGAACTCGTCTGCGGCCGCCACAACGAACAACCCGGCGACGCCACTATCAGCACCTCCGCGCAGTACGCGGGTCGGCCACTGCTACGTCAAACGCTGTCCGTAGGACCCCGCAGCGCCGGTTGGGACGGCCCAGCCGTACTCGGCGGCGCCAAAGCAACCGGATCCCTGCTCCAGGTACATCCCGACGTACCGCACACGGCGCCGAGCGTGCTCGGGCCCACCGCGGTACGTACGCCTCTGAACGGCCCGGCCTGCCTGGTCACCGCCACCGCCGCCGACGCCCACACACTGCGCGGCTACCTCACCTGCGCCACACCGTGACCGGCTGACGGCCGCGGCAGCGCGGGACACTAGTGGGTCTTACCGATGTGGTCTATGTGCGAGCGATGGCGATGGGCGTCGTTGGTCGATGTTAGGCATACCTGGTGACGGCGAGGCCACCTAAGCATCTTGGGCCGCTGATGTGGTCCGCGTGTGCTCCCGTGTCGGCGGCCTGACCGTTGGGAACCGTTGGTAAGCCCTGGGGAGCGTCGGTTAGCGCTGGTAGGTACGCTATGCCCCGTCGCCCTCGTAGCTCAGGGGATAGAGCAACGGTTTCCTAATCCGAGGCTATATAAGGGAAGGATCTTAACCGCAGGCCGCTGACCTGCGGTTATTGCTTTTCTGGGCACCGAATTTGGGGCCTGCTGCGAGAGTTGCGTGCTCCCTTGTCGGCGGATTGTCAGCCAGCCCCGAGAGGGTCGAAGGTGGCCGCGTGTGGCTCGTGGAGGATGTCGGTCCTGACGGCTTCTTGGGGAATGCGTTGTTCTGCGGCGATGATGTTTTCGGTTTGGTGGCGTGTGTCGTCGGGGAGCCAGGCGTAGACGTGGGGCCCGGATGGTGACCTCAACCGGGATTTGGCAGGCATCGGCGTGCCGATGTCCAGGAGCAGACGGTAAGGCCCTGCGGCGGGGCACAGTGGCCCGAGCCCGAGTTCGTCGGTACGCAGGTCGCCGTCGGCGGCGATTTCAACGCCGCGAAGGTAGACGTCCCCGAAGTAGTACAGCGGCCCGGTATGAGCTTCGGGCAAGGATGCCAGGATCTGGGGTAGTTGGCTGCCGGCGCTGTAGATGATCGTGCCTACCTGTCCGGTGGGGTGCAGCCATCGGGCGAGGGTGTGGGCGGTTGTGTGGTTCTCCACCAGCAGGGTCGCGGTCCGTCGCTGACTGACCAGGAGGCGATGGGCAGCGGGAGGCGCTCGCAGTGCAAGTCCGCCAGGCACAGACTTCCGGGGCGAACAGCCGGCCGCGGCTGATCGCGTCGAGGGCTTCTCGTCGCCCAGCAGCTCGTAGGAGCGTTCCCGGATGGGCACGGGGCTCGTCGCTGGCCAGGTAGCTGTTGGCTGCGGTGAGTAGCGTCAGTTCGGCTGGGGTGCCGCGGGCTCGGACCTGGACATCGTCGTGCAGGTCAGTGACGACGATCCCGACGTGCCGTGCCGGCAATCGCTGTGCTGGCGGGCTGGATGTTTGTCACCGCACTCGCCGTGTCCTGACAGGCTCGTGTCCGGCTCTGTTCTGGCGGCTGGGTTGAGGATCAAGCTCGTGGCACTTCCTCGATCACTCATGACGCCACCGCCACCAAGATCAAAACAGCGCCCTTTTCCAAGCTGCGCCGTCGGCACACCGATCCTGCATCGGCGGACCAGATCTCAAGCGGGGCTCACCGCAGGTCGCGCCAGTTGGCCTCCTCCGCGCGAGCGTTGGCTTGCCGCTGGCTGTCAAGCGCACGTTGAGCGTCCCGTTCGGCACGTTCGAGGTGAGCTGGCGTGACGGTCTTGCCATATTGATCAACGTAGTTTTGGTTGCCGAGCGTGGTTCGCCATTCCTGGGTCGCCTCCAGGACCTTCTCCATTCGCCGTTCTAGCTCCTCGGACAGGGGACGCAGCGGCATGAGTCGACCGTCGGGGTCACGCCCACCTGTGGCTTCGAGCGCGCGGAGGGCCTGGTATGCCTCGGCGGCTTGTTGTTCGGCGCTACGAACGTCCTCTTCGCGTGCCATAGGTTTTCACTCCGTTCCGTGTGTTCTTGCTCCTTGCCCGCAAGCTGCGGGCTTTCACGGATTCGCGGACCGTGTCAGTTGAAACTCTGCGGCTCGCGGAGGGGACGTCTATCGGGCCGCTGGATCTTGCGCCGGCGCTTGGCCGATCGTGACTCAGCATGGCCGAGCCGGTGTGACAGCACCGCGAGCCGTTCGTGCCTGGCTCAGAACGCCGATTCCTCCCACCAGTCCTGCGTTGCGATCGCGTCAGCCCACTCGGTGGTCACCGTGGTGCCGTCGGGCAGCAGGTCGAACTCGCCAGGCGTGGCGTCGCTGAGGATTGCATGGACGTCTTCGCTAAGACCTTGTACCTGGCCCCCGGCGGCACGCTTGACGCGCTCGTAGATGGCTCGCAGCATGCCGACGCGAAGCCCGAACCCGGGGAAGCCGGCCGCGACGATCGGATTGGTGTCCGCGGCGACCTCACCGAGATCAACGATGGTGACGAAGGGCAAATAGTAGGCCAGCATGTACTGGTCGAAGGTGGCTGGTATGACGATGGCGTCAAATTCAGCCTTCTCCGGGTCGAATGCGTCGATCTCCATCCCGGCGTTCCGGACCGGGAACGACGCCACGCAGCCCAACGCCAACCAGGGCCGGGTGCCGCCGATGGACAGCACCGACCGCTTCTGCGTCTCGAGCTTGTCGCGCAGGCCCGACTCCATCGATCTGGACCGGCCCTTGGCCTCTGCGACGAGCCACCCGGGTGGCGCCATTCCGAACAAATCAGCACGTTTGCGTGCGCTGAACTGCAGCCCAAAGTGGTTGGCGTACCGGTCGACGTGCATCAGATGGGTTACAGACAGTTCTATTCGGCAGAACACCGCCGTAGTGGCCTGCCCGAGGGCGTAGGACAGGCCGACCAGCTCGGACCGGTCGAGGTCCAACGCTAGGCGCGACCGTGCCAGCCTGCCGCTGTAGGTGCGTCGGACATACGCCGGGATGAGCGAGGCACGGTGCAGCCACTCGTACGCTGACGCGGTGCCGAAGAGGTATTGATGGCCGGGCGCCCGCCCGGTGGTGATGAGGGCGTGGGCCAGGTCGTCAGTGGTGAACGACAGCTTGCCGTTGCCCGTGATCACCCCAGCAGGGAACGAGAAGGCGCGGTAGATCGCCTCGAAGGCCGGTGGTGGCAGCCTCACCATTGACGGTGCCCCCGTCTCGCATTTGGCAGCGGAGCCGGCCGACGCCGGATCATGTGGTGGTCCAGTCCACGCCGTGCCGCGATACTGGCGTGTGGCTGCGCGTGCACGTCACTCCAACCGGTAGTTACGCTGCGTGCCCGTCCGGCGCACGTGTGGCAATCCTTCCGCTTACGATGATTGGAATCAGAGCTGACCTGCGAGTTCATCGTGGCCAGGGAGAGGTCATGCCCGTGTCAACGTCAACGTGAAGGTCGGTCACCGTTCCCGTCCCAAGTCCGCTGACGAGACGCGCGCGGGGGGCAGCGACGGGCCACGGCCGTTTCCTGATCTCCTGGCATAGGGCATCGATGCTGGCCTGCTCCCAGTCGGCGGCGGCGGTGGCGATGAGGATTTGATCGGCGCGTAGTTGTTCGGCGAGCAGCGCCCGTTTCGCGACCGTCCGACGAAGTTCTCTGGCCGTGCCGAGCGACCCCGGCCGTTTGGCTTCTGCCGTGATCAGCTGGCCATCGCTGACCGCTATGAGGTCCGCCTCAGCGAGCGGGCCGGTATCGTTGTTTGTCAGTTCTAGCTCAGCGACGTCGGCGTAGTTGCGGCTCTTGGCGCGTAGGTGGTGTGCGAGGAGCAGCGGAATCTCGCCGTCCTGAGCGAGGTGTTCACGAACGGTTGGGTGTAGGTCGTAGTACCACTGCGGCTCGGCTCGCGGCTGCCTCCACCGCGCCAGGGACAAGTTGTTGAGCGCCGAGCATCGTGGGCACCGGTTGACCTGAGCCAGGTCATCGACCACGAGGAACGCCGGCCGGCCGCATTGTGCGCAACCGAGGACAAGTCCCCTACGCAGGATGCCTCGTTCCAGCATCTCGTCGACTTGACTACGGAAATCAGTCAACAAGTCATCGTCGGCACCACCGTGTTTGAGGATGCCAGCGAAGGTCAGGTAGCCCTCCCAGAGATGATCGCCGGCTCCAGTCGGCAGAACGACCCCGTCGGTCTCGTCGAACACAAGGCTGGTCTTCTTGCCTGACGGCCGAAACGCCCGCAGCACTGGCAGCATCGGTCCGGCGAACTGCGCCGCCACGGCCGCCCGGTCGCCCCAGAGCCGCCGCATGACCTCGACCCGCCGCCCGGCCGCGGAGAACACCATGCGTCTCGCGTCCTGCGCGGCCATGAGGTCGGCCCACGTCGCCAGACCCGGAACGCGTAGACGTGGCCGCGCGAGCCGTGCCACAGGTGGGGTACCGGCGGCGACGAAGTCGAAGCGATCGGACTCGTACACGACACCGTCACGCCCGCTACGGATCCACGTCACGTACGGATCTTGGCCCTGCGCGAGCAGTACGTGACCATCGAGTCCACGACCATGAGGCGTAACCGCCTCAACCAGTTCGAGGTCGACCTGCCAGTGCAGTCTCGCGCAGGCAGCCAGGTCTCGATGAACGATGACCGGGGGTGGGCCCGATGCGACCATCTCGACGTCGCCAGCGTCGTTGCGGTTGATCGGAACGGCGTAGTCCTGATCGAATTGGCCATCCACAGCCAGGTACTGGACCCCATCTGCACGCCGATCAACGGTGCCCAGTGTGATGCGCTCCTCGTACCTTTGAACCATCCGCTCGTAGTCGCCGTCGCCATAGGTCGTTGGCTCCAGGAGATCTGCCAGGATCGCGTCCATAGTGGAGTCATCGACTGACGTGGTGGTGATCGCGATGTCGTCGCCGTGGAGGACGTGCCCGGAGACCGCAGCGCGGAGTGAGAAACCCACCAGTTTGTCGGCAGTGCCATCCGGCGCCCACCACGTGATGGGTAGCCACACCCCGCGGCCGTAGAGGCGGTGGTACGCGTGGGCGAGGGCGAAGTCGTCCGCTGCGTCGCCGACGGACAACAAGACGCGCCGCCGCGCTCGGAATCCTCGCTGAATCGACGTGAGGCCGTGCTTGGTCGTGTCGAATGCGGCGCCAACCGAGACCGGTTCGATGTTGAGCACTGGACCGGGCTGCCACACGATGTCGAACGGCGGCGCGCCAATCCCGTTGGGGTCCAACAGCCAGTACACCAGGCGGCGAAAATTGTTCTCGTCCAGGCCGTGGTCTCCGCCACCGCGCGGTTCTTCAACGGCGCCACACCGAGAGGCGACAGCGACACCCAAGGGACCGCCCCAATCCGGCGGTGCACTCAGGCATGGACCGGAGGCGCCGTTGGGGATGTGGGCAGCCTTCGTGAGCCTCAGGGCATCGCCATTGACGGCCAAGGCGGTGACGTCCTCGTCCCAGCCGCCTGTATCGCCGTTGTCCGGGCGGCGGCGGTGCGGCGAGCAGACTCTAGCGACCGTGTTCCGGGCCAGGGCGTCGGCTTCGACCGGGAACGGTTCATCCCCGTGTTCCTCGAGCCACTGGTCACGACCCGCGCCCTCCAATAACTGCCCGTCGGGATTTGTGAGCTTGAGCCGGCCCGGCTCTGCCAGCGCGACAGTCCGGAGGGTGCGTTGCAGGGTGACTACGTAGTCGGGGTCGTACATGCGAACCATTTCGAGCATCTCCGGCCGGACCTGGCCGCCGTCGTGCGGGACGAGAATGAAGCCCTCTCCGCCCCAGAGCTTGGTGCAAGCGTGTAGGGCCAACCGCGCCCAGTAGTGCCAATGCGGACCGCCGTCGAACACGACTGCGACCCTCGGAGGTCGCAGCCCCATCCTGAGCGTCGCGTGCCCCGGAACGCCGACCAAGTGCTCCCCCCGATGTACCTGCAGCGAGGACGCGCCGCAGACGACTGCCAGCCTGCACGTTACCCGCAGGCTGACGCCGCAATGGGCGGCGCCTCTCCTCATCGAAGAGCCCCGAAGACTGCAGTGCTGGCGTGCCGGTCGCGCGGTTCTGAACTGGGCGCCGACGGACCTGGTCGATTCCCCCTACGGCGCGGGGCGAATGGTGCGGACGACGTTTCGATCGGGTGACTACGAACGGCGTCAACGCTCATCGAACGTCGTGTGTGGCCGGTAAACGGCGTTGCGCTCAGCGTTGATCGTCTCCTGCGCCTGGAAAGGCCGGAATCCTGTGGGGGAGGGCTCTCGGGCGTCGGCCCGCTTGGCCCCCGCGGCGCGGCCCGCGGCCCGGCGTGCGGTCTCCCAGTTGTGGCGGCCCGGATACAGCGCCATGCGGCGTTGGCCGACGTTGGCCTCCTGCACGATGTTGGACAGCACGTAGTTGCCACCGTGCCCGTTGACTACGACGAGCTGGTCGACGCCCGCCTGGCGCAGCGAGTCGGCGACGTCGGTAACGATCGCAGTGAGGGTGGCCGATCCGATGCTGACGGTGCCCGGCCAGCCCGTGTGTTCGTGTGAACAGCCGATCGTGACCGGCGGCAGCAGAAGCAGGTCGTGGGCGTCAGCGATGGCGCACGCGATGATCGTGTCGGTGGTCAACGGCAGGTGCGGGCCGTGTTGCTCGAAGCTGCCCACCGGCAGGACTCCGATTCGGGCTGCCCGGGTCGCCTCGTCCGTGGTCGTCGCGGTGGAAATCAGATCCATGATCACATTCTCTGCGTTGCGGCGGTAATGGAGAAGGCTGTGCGGAACTGTGTCACCTCAGCGGGGCCCGAGGTGATGGCCAGCCGGGCATCGAGCTGGCCCAAGACGCGCAGCGTTCGGGTCGACCACGCCGAGGTGGTCAACGCCAACGCCCGACTGCACAGCAATAAAAGGCGGTTGACCTGCGGAAACGCGGGTCAGCCACCTTTCAAGATTCGTCCACTGTGGACCCGTGGTGCTCCTACGGTGCTCGTCAGTTTCGGAGGCGGTCCGTCAGGACCTTTCGGTCTCGGTCCCGTCCAGCACGCGTGCACTGAGCTGTCGGCCTGGCCGCATCCACCTTGCAAGCTGATCAGACCGCGCCGATGACCACGCCGAACGCGTCTCCAGGGTCTGCAGTTGGCGATGCCGGTGGCGCGAAGCACCCGCACGAGGTCCCTCACCGACGTCGGTCAGCAGGCGGGTCTGCCGGTCCAGGGAGACTCGATTGGCCTCAACGCCTCCGGCGTGGCGCCCTCGCTCGCGGCGCGCAGTCTCGTATTCTGCTCGGTCAGTCAGCCCTCGTCGATTGGAAGGCGCACCATGCTGGCGCCTGGTTCAACCGCGACCGGCCGGCACGGCGCCGACGGTGAGTGAGTCGAATGGCACCCGGTCGCTGACCGGGCGACTGTAACCGCGCTCTGCGCATTTGTCGGTGACGGCCAGCAGGGAGGAGCACTCGTGGCGATCGGTACGTCCCTGAAGGGACGGCTGCGCAACACCTCGCTCCCGCGCAGCAATGCCTTGCTGCCGGTGTTCGAGGCCGTAGTCAACGCCATTCAGTCTGTGGATGCCGCCCACGCCGACCACGGCATGGACGACACGAAGGTCATCGTCGAAATTCATCGGACGCCTCAGTTGTCCTTCGACTTCGAGACCGACCACGACCGGGGGACCAAGCAGTTCGACCCGATCGTCGGGTTCACTGTCAGCGACAACGGCGAAGGTTTTCACGACGCCAACATGGGGTCGTTTCAAACACTCGACACGGAGTACAAAGCCGGACTCGGTTGTCGAGGCGTAGGCCGGTTGTTGTGGCTCAAAGCGTTCAAGAAGGTCGAGATCTCCAGCTGCTTCCGCGACCCCGCAGGGCGACTGAAGGACCGCTCGTTCACCTTCACCGAGGATGACGACATCTCCGGCCTGCTTGTGGACGACTCCGAGCGCCGCGAAACCGGCGCAGAGGTTCACCTCATCGCATTCCGGGAGACCTACCGCAAAGCGGCGCCGAAATCGCTGTCAATTGTCGCCCGTAGTATCCTCGAACACTGCCTCTGGTACTTCGTGCGGCCTGGCGGGGCGCCGACCATCATCATCCAAGACGGACCCGAGCGCGTCGATCTCACGTCGGTCTACGACGAATACATGCTCGCGGCCGCCGTACCGGAACAAATCGAGGCCAAGGGACAACAGTTCGAAATCATCCACTTACGCCTAAAGGCCAGCGTGAAGTCTACGCCGCAGCTGTACTGGTGCGCGGCCAACCGGGTGGTGGCCGAGGAGAGCCTGGCAGGGAAGGTGCACGGCCTTTACGGCAACCTCAAGGACGCCGACAACGAGTTCATGTACGCATGCTTCCTCAGCGCGCCCTATCTCGACGCGCATGTCCGGTCCGAACGAACGGACTTCGACATCCCGGAAACAACCGACGGCACTTTCGACGAGAACGACCCGTCGAAAACCGACATCCGGACGCAGGTTCTCCAAGCAGCGGAGCGACACCTCCTGCCAAGCTTGACCGACGCCCGCGACGCCGGCCGGCAGCGCGTCGAGACGTTCGTGAACACCCAGGCGCCCCGGTACCGTCCAATCCTGCGCCACATCGACGAAGACAAGCTCAGCGCCGATCCCGACATCAGCGACCGCGAGCTGGAACTCCAGCTGCACCGCCAACTGACCGACATCGAGTACGACCTCTTGGTCGAGGGTCAACAGGTGCTCGACATCGACGCCGTGAAGGACGAGGACTACGACAAGCGGCTCCACGAATACCTGCTCAAGGTCGACGACATCAAGAAGTCAGATCTCGCCGCCTACGTCTCCCGCCGCCGCGTGATCCTTGATCTGTTCGCCCGCGCGATCAGGTCCGAGGATGGCAGGTACGCGCCCGAAGACGTCATCCACAACCTGATCATGCCGATGCGGGTCACATCCGACGACGTGACACCAGACGTCTGCAATCTGTGGATCATCGACGAAGGGCTCGCGTTCCATAACTACCTCGCCTCCGACAAGCCGATCGCCTCCATGCCCATCACCGATTCACCGTCGCGGCTGGAGCCCGACCTTCTCGCGCTCAAGGTCGAAGATGTGCCGATCCTGGTGTCCGAGGGCGAGCACATGCCGCTGGCCTCGATCGTGGTTATCGAATTCAAACGACCAATGCGAAACGATGCATCGGCCGCCGCCGACAAAGACCCTCTCTACCAGGCGCTGCGGTATCTCGAACGCGTTCGCGAAGGCAAGGTCAGGACCGCGTCCGGCCGCCCCATCCCGAAGTCCGACCAGATCCCGGGCTTCTGCTACGTGATCAGCGATCTAACGACAAGCGTCCGGGAGCGCTGCAAGACCTACAACCTTCGCCTCACACAAGACGGGCTCGGCTACTTCGGCTACAACGACAACTACCGCGCCTACATCGAGGTCACCTCGTTCGACCGACTCCTCAACCAGGCCACCCGGCGAAACCGAGCGTTCTTCGACACCCTCGGCCTGCCGGCCACCTGACGAGCCCGATACAGATGTGACCCCTCGGAAGAAGTCGGCGTCGAGCCCGGAGCTCGACGCCCGCGGCGTCAAGTTCCTCACCTGCGCATGCGCTCGGCCTCGCTCATGGCCCACATCAACACCCTGGCCCCGGGCGACTACAAACGATCACCCTCGACCGGGCCGGCCGGCATACCAAACCCCGCGTCCACGAATCGACCGGCGTGAAACTACGCGACTACCCCGGCACCGTGCGCCAACTCGTCGTCACCGGCCTGGGCCGCGACGCCCCGACCGTCATCATCACCAACGACCACACCAGCACGGCCAAGCACCTCATCGAGCGCTACGCCTGCCGCCGCATGGGCATCGAACAACGCCTCGCCGAGATCATCCGCGCCTTCCACGCCGACGCGCTGTCCTCCGCGGTCAACCTCAACGTCGACCTCGACATCGCCCTCTGCGTCCTCGCCCAAGCCCTGCTCGCCGCACTCGGCGCCCGACTGCCCGGCTACGCCGCCGTCACCCCCGACACCCTGCAGCGCCGGTTCCTCCAAACCCCAGGCGAAATCATCACCGCCGCCGACACCATCACCGTCCGCCTCGACCGGCGCGCCTACATCCCCGTCCTGCGCCAAGCAGCCCCCCCGTCCCCTGGTGGGGCAACCGAACCCTGCGCTACGAATACGCCTGAACCTTGCCCCGAACCTCCTGCGTGGATATCGGCGCTAAGTAGTCGGTTCCGTCCTGGCGGAGCGGCTGGCTACCTCTCAAGTTCCTCGGCGGTACCGGCGACCGCCGGGCCGCATCCGGCAGGCAGACCGTCAACGACGAGCGCGACGGCGCTTTCCGGATCGTCGGCTGCGCCGATGACCATGCCGCGCAGGGGACCCGCTACCAGGTACCGACCACCGGGGAGATGCTGAATGAACGGCACATCCCAGGAGTACGGGTAGCCGGTGCAGCGGCTGAAAAGCAAGTCATGGTGACTGGTAAACGGAAACAGGACCTGCAGCCGGGGTTGGGCGAATGCCGCCTCGACCAGCGGCCGCACGATATCGGCCGCGTGTTCACGCAACAGCTGCCACCTGACGGCCACCGCGTCCCCGCGTTCGTGGGCCTGAGCAAGTTCCCACAGGCCCAGATGCGGCCACGCGGCGCACAGATCGGCAAGGCTCGCCCCGGAGGCCCACGTCGCGGCCGCGCCGACGACGGCAGCCAGATCCTTGGTGCTGCCCCGGGTCAGCTCGACGCCGCGCCACCAGAGGCTGGTGATGAACCATCGTTCCACCGCACCAATGTTGATCCCGAACCTTCCACGAGGGGTCGGGATTGACGCGCAGATCAACCGCTCACGACCCGCGACCGGGCCGCGGACGTCGAGATCGAGGCCCGACCGCTCAGCCGCCAGGACCAGAGCGGCGGCAAGACTGCCGGCGGCAACCAGATCCGGGTACAGGTCGGGATCCGGCTGCAGCACCGGCTTGGACCCGCCGTCGCCGACCATCGTCACAGTGTCCCATTGTGCCGCGCCTGCGTAGCGATCCGCCCTCGTCCGCCGAAAGATCGGCCGCCCGGTCCGCACGCCCAGTTAGTAGAGTTCGCACTCCCAGGGTTCAAGATCCGTCTCCCCCGGCGGGAGTTCTCTGGTGCAGTACCGGTACGGCCACGTCGCGGCGCGGCGCTCGGCGTACTTCTCGTTGATGGGCTCACCCTGGTCGTCGAACTCGAGAACGTTGGCGAAGATGGCAAAGCAGATCTCCGCCTGGGACGGCGAATCCTTCAACTCGGCCAAGTAGTCGATGCCGTCCAGCAGGGGATGGCCGACCGAGCCGCGGGCTACCGACCCGGCGAAGCGCCGGATAACACCTGATGCGCCATGACTGAGCCGGACAGACAAGCGAGCCACCTTGATTCTGGAGTTCGACAGATGCAGCATTTTCAACTCGGCGGTCGAGTGCGTTGGTGCTGGCCGAGATGGATTGAGCTGTCTTACCACGTCGCTGGAGGGAGGTGTCTCGTCGCAGGGACCCCGCTCAGGTAGTGGGCCACAGTTCCCAGCTTCCATGGGGTCCGCTTCGCACCTCGGCGTCGGGGA
>Ga0209515_10004818_pt1 | contig 17941 bp, 19 predicted proteins | sample Subgroupgradi54m_FD_187454 | JGI IMG/M metagenome (GOLD analysis project Ga0209515, IMG submission 187454) | Subsurface groundwater microbial communities from S. Glens Falls, New York, USA - GMW60B uncontaminated upgradient, 5.4 m (SPAdes)... ...
AATTGTCGCAGGAAATGTCAGTTGTGCCGAGGCGGATAGGTACACGGCTAGCTAAGCTCTGGGAAATTGCCCATCTCGGCATGCGCGAAAATCGTTTCCTGCGGGCTGAAAAAGCTCTTCTAACTATTCTTAAGATCGATGAAAAGAATGCCGCGGCCTATAATCGACTTGGTATCCTATACGCCAAACAGCGCGAATACCGTGACGCCATTGACTGTTTTGAGATTGCCAGCAGTATTGAACCTAGTGCCTCTAGCTTGCACAACCTCGGCTTGATCTACTATGAGACTGAGAACTATCAAAAGGCCGCCACTGCTTTTGAGCAGGCCCTCAAGCTTGAGGATAATCTAGCTGCCCGGCATATAGCTTACGCCAAAGTCTTAGAAAAACTTGGGAATGATAAATTAATGCTACAGGAACTGGAAAAAGCTGCTGAGTTAGAACCTAATGTGGAAACATACACTCTGCTAGCTAATTCATACGAATCGCGCGGCATGATGGATGAAGCGGTAACCGTCAGAAAGAAACTCAACAAACGCAGCATAAGCGAGGGCAAGACAAAAAAGATTCTACGACCCCGCCGGGTTGTTATCTAAAAAACTCTTCGCGTTTACTGTTTATTAATAAACATGTCGCAGAGAAAGCTGGAGACCATGGCGCCGTATTGATCGTGATATGGCTGGTAAGAGGTGTCTGTGGGATCTTAGCGCTCATAATAAAATTCTCCTACTTGAACCAATACTAACTCAGGAGGATTGATTTGCAAGCATGAGCCAAATAGTAGAAAGTTGGCTTTAGGGACGCGGGTTGTTATTTGACCCCTGTTTTGCTAAACTTTTGAGGTCAATGCCGACGTAGCTCAGTGGCCAGAGCGGCTGTTTTGTAAACAGCGGGTCAGCGGTTCGACTCCGCTCGTCGGCTCCATTAACATGCTGGGGTAGTGAAGCGGTCAAACACTGCAGACTGTAAATCTGCCGGCTTATGCCTTCGGGGGTTCGAATCCCTCCCCCAGCACCAAAATATGCAAGAGATTGATAAGTTTGGAAAACTCGTTGAGGGATCTCGCAAGATTCTGATAACTTCGCATATTTCACCGGATCCCGACGCTCTATCGTCTGTTTTGCTACTTGGGACAACACTGAAGCACAACTATCCTGGCAATACGATCGTTATGGCGCTAGAGGAGGAGCCAGAAGGCTTAGACTTTCTGGTGGGATATAGCGATATCAAGTTTGGATCGTTGCTGCAAACCCTGAAAAGTGCTAAGTCTGACCTTTTTGTAATGCTCGACGCGCCAAATTACGAGCGCTGCACCAGAAATGACGGCTATCAGCTTAGGCAATACTTAACCCAGCATAGCGTAAAAACCGTTATTATCGACCATCACGAACCCGTCGGCAAAAAAGACGAAACCGACGTTTATATCCATCAAACTAGTATTGCCACCGCGCAGGACGTATATGAGGTCTGTTTTAAGCATTTAGGCCTCAAGAAGCCTCCGGGTTACGCTGAAACAGCCATGCTGGGTATCTACTCCGATAGTGGTGGCTTTATTTACGATAATCCACGCCATCGAGACACATTTAAAATTGTCAGCGACCTTATAGACAGCGGCGTGAGCCTTGAAGCTATCAAAAATCGATTAGAGCGCTACAGCCCAGATCATCTCAAAGCATTAGCCGAATTTGCGGCGAATGTCTCGCATAATAAGGAGTACTCACAGAGTTTCCTGAGCGACGGATTCGTCAATCGGTGGGTAGAAAACGGAAAATCATTGGTAGCGCTAAATACTGCAGCTGGGTTCTTTTGCAACACCTATCTAAGAAATATTGACGGTATAAAATGGGGTTTTATTGTCTACCTAAACCCATTGGCGGGGGAGGGTACCTACTCAGCATCGCTTCGTTCTGAGTCCGATGTTAAGGATGTCTCGGCGATCGCTAACAGCTTAGGCGGAGGCGGCCACAAACCAGCCGCAGGCGCCAAAATCGAGGCCAAATCTGTAGAAGAAGCCATCCAAAAAGTCCAACAAGCTATAAGAGGTTCTTAGGTTTTGTTAAAATAGCATTGTATTTAGGCCGTGATAGCTCAGTGGTAGAGCGACGCCATGGTAAGGCGTAAACACGAGTTCAATTCTCGTTCACGGCTCCAGAGTATTGATTTTCTATCTGTTGTCTGTTAAAATCTTTGGGATATGGCTAAAAAAGGCGATAAGCGAAAAATTATTGGTTTAGTTTGCGAGGCCTGCAGCCAGCGTCACTACTACACATCCAAAAACACCATGAATATGCCCGACAAGGTAGAAATGCGTAAATATTGCCCCGTTAAGCGGGTCAATGCCAAGCAAGTTGAGACAAGAAAAAATCTGGGACGAAATGTGGTCCCGGACCGCCGCTAAATAACACCTAAATGGATGTATAATATAAATAGGTTACATAACCTATTTATATGCGTACAATACTCAAAAAAAGAGCCGTTGGAGTCGCTAAATCAACTGCTCACTTATGGACATCTAAAGCTAAACTAAGCAATGCCGAATTAGAAAAATTATCCGCAAGGCTGCTAGCCGTTAAGCGACAACAAGTTAAGAAGCTTGCAGGTATCAACCAGCGGATACGCGAACACAACGATGCAATAATCCATGAGGAAGCACGCAACTTTATTAGCAGCGTTAATTTGACCAGCGACTTCAAAAAACTTCTGTGTTCCGTGATGTTTTGGTGCGAAGGAGGGAAAAATGCCCGCGCTGGTATCCAGTTCATCAACTCTGATCCACTAATGGTGAAAAAGTTCCTGGAGTTATTTAGAGAGGCGTTCCAGCTTGATGAGTCAAAATTTCAAGCCCTTGTTCACCTACATGAATATCATGATCCTATTCGTCAACTAGAATATTGGTCTAAGGTTACCAGCATACCGTTGAGGCAGTTCCACAAATCCTATCTTAAGGCTAACACTGGGAAAAATATTCGGGAGGGCTATCCTGGATGTATCAGCGTAAGGTATCTTGATGGCTCTATCGGCAAATTACTCAAAATGATTTATATTGAGTTCAGTAAGGATATGTAGGGGTGTCCGTTAATTGGTAAGCGGCGACTCTCCAAAAGTCGTGCTGTCGGTTCGAGTCCGACCACCCCTGCCATAAGCACTTTATGAAGTACATTATAGGTGGTAGTATCAGGTAAATGTCAAAGATAGCTCTCAATAAGCCAGTTTTAATTTGTCTCTATGGTTTTCCGGGTTCCGGTAAGAGTTTTGTCGCCCGGAATCTGGCTGAACACATCCAAATGGTGCAGGTTAGCGCCGACCGAATTCGCAGTGAACTCTTTGCCAACCCGCGCTACGATAATCAGGAAAATGCTATCGTCTCACACCTGATGACCTACATGGTAGAAGAATTTTTAGGTGCAGGCCTCAGTGTTGTCTATGATGCCAATACTCTGCGCTCGCTGCAGCGGCGGAAGCTTCGTGAGCTAGCGGCTAAGCATAAGACGGCCTATTTACTGGTGTGGCTCCAGATAGACGTTGAAAGTGCTTTCGCGCGCACCCAGCGGCGCGATAAACGTACCAACGATGATAAATTCGCCGCACCACAGACACGCGAAACCTTTAATCAACAATTAGCAACCATGCAAAACCCCAAAGACGAGCAATATCTGGTAATAAGCGGTAAACACGCCTTCGTCACCCAAAAGAGCGCCGTTGTTAACCGGCTTTACCAACTCGGTCTAATACCGAGTGAAACCGTTCAGAGCAATATTACAAAACCTGGCTTAGTTAACCTTGTACCTAACCGCTACGCCGGTCAGGCAGATATAAGCCGTCGAAACATTGCTATTGGCTAAGATGGTTTACCGTGAGCGAGGACAGTGAGAGCAATGGCTACCCGTCAGGTTTTTATAGAAGGTATCGGCCAGGTAACACTCGCCAAACGCCGCGGCACCCGGAATTTACGCTTGAGCATTAACGCCAATGGCCGGATCCGGGTTGGGTTGCCGTATTGGGTACCCTATAAAGCGGCAATTAATTTTGCAAAAGATCGCCGAGATTGGATCGCCGAGCAGCAAATACTCAACCAACAAGCTGTACTGCGCAGCGGAGTTAAGGTTGGCAAAGCCCACACCCTCTATTTTTATAAGGATCCGCAGCTAACAATTATTAAAACCAGGCTCGATAAAATTACAATTTATGTAATTAGTCCGCATGATGAGACAGATATGCGGGTTCAGCATAAAGCCCGCCTAGCCTGCGAGCGGGCACTTACCGCCGAAGCCAAGACAATCCTGCCACACCGCATAAAGTCACTGAGCTCATTACACGGCTATCCGTACAAAGAGCTGAAAATAAGAAAATTAACCTCGCGCTGGGGCAGCTGCTCCAGCCACAAAGTCATCACCCTTAGCTATTTTCTGATGCAGTTACCTTGGGAGCTGATTGATTACGTTATTTTACACGAACTAGTACACACCCGGCATTTAAACCACAGTCCCGGCTTTTGGCGGGCCATGGAGGAATTAGTCCCAGGAGCTAAAGCCCTGCAAAAAGAAGTCCGAGCTCACAAGCCCCGCATACAACCCATATAAGCAGCTTACAATGTTGTTGCCAAAAGGGTTAGTATTTGTTAGTATTGACTTGGTCGGCCTACTCTAGCTAGAGTAGGTTTTTGATTTAAGGAGAGACTAGTCCGCCAAAACTTTAACAGAGAAGTTGAATAAAGCGCGGAACACAAGTCAAGCTATGAGAAGCATAGAAAGGTTAGGCGGATAAATGGCAGATAAAAAGGTTCGGATTCGTAAAGCGCCGACTACCAGCGAGCAAGCTGAAGCTGCTCGCGTTAAAAACCAAGTCAGCGCTGAACCGTCAAAAATCTCCGCTGTTAAGGCTAAGCTGCCCAAACCAAATATTTTCCGCTTCCTGCGACCGGTGCTGCGGCCTTTGCGCTGGCTAGTTCCAACTTATTTCATTAATTCATGGCGGGAGGTTCGCCAGGTTACTTGGCCAACCCGGCGTGAGACATGGCGGCTGACCCTCGCAGTATTTATTTTCGCCGTCGTTTTCGGTTCGATGGTAGCCGGTGTTGACAAGAGCCTAGACCTCCTATTTAAAAAAGTAATATTAAAACAATAGGTATAAATTGTGGTTAAGCGATACGATTCATCTAAACAATGGTACGCCATCCACACCTACAGTGGTTATGAGGAAAAAGTTGCCGAAAGTATCCGTCAGCGGGCAGAGTCGTTGGATATGGGCGACAAGATTTTTCAGGTTTTAGTGCCCAAAGAGAAGATGATCGAGATTAAAAACGGCAAGCGCAAAGTAGTGGAAAAACGCATTTTCCAGGGTTACGTACTGGTCGAGATGAAGCTATCCGAAGACGCCTGGTACATAGTGCGCAACACACCTAATGTTACTGGTTTTGTGGGCACGGGCACCGAACCAACGCCACTAGAGCCCGAGGAAATTACTAAAATTATGAAGCGGATGGGCCGCGACGAGCCAAAGCATAAGTTTGATTACCGGGTTGGCGAAGTCGTGAACATCATCGATGGACCCTTTAAAGGTTTCGACGGGGCGATTAACGAAATTGACGCCCAAAAGGGTAAACTTAAAGTATTAGTTAATATGTTTGGCCGCGAAACTCCTGTTGAGCTAGACGGCCTCCAGGTGAAGAGAGTTTAGAAGTTATTATGGCAAAGGAAGTTAGAGCAAACCTAAAAATGAAAGTCCGCGGCGGCCAAGCCAGTGCCGGACCGCCGGTTGGTTCAAGCTTAGGCCAGTACGGCGTCAATATGATGGATTTTATCAACCCGTTTAACGAGCAAACCAAGGATAAAATGGGTCAGATGGTAACAGTCCATATTACAGTTTACGACGATAGATCAATGAACTGGCGGGTAGTTGGTACACCAGCCGATGAACTAATCATGACGGCTCTAAAAGTAGATAAAGGCTCGGGCGAGCCGAATAAGGTTAAGCTAGAAAAGAAATTAAGCGACGTCCAGCTGACCGAAATCGCGGCGACCAAGGCGGAAGATATGAATACCCAGGATATCGACGCCGTTAAGAAAATGGTCGCTGGTACCGCCCGCAGCATGGGTGTGGAGATAGGAGAATAACATGGAACGAAATAGCAAGGTTTTAACTCCCGAAGAGGTTGCGTTAGATAGATTACACAAGTTGCATGGCATACTTGAAGACCTAACTCAACCAGGCAGCGAAGGCTATGAAGTAGCTAGTGATTGGGTAAAGGAAGAGCTGCTAGCCACAGATGAGGAAGGCTTTTCGCTACTACAGTCAGCAATGACCACAATGAGAGAAGAAATCGCCGACGCAGCATATCACTGGGCAGACATGCAAGTAATTATGGACCGGGAAGCCGCTCGACGAGCTGCACTACAAGAGTCATAAATCTAAAAGTGGGAGGCCATGTTTATGTCCGCTAGCACCACGAAGGAGTAGAAATGGTAGATAAAAAGACAGGCTTAAAACCAAAAAAAGTAGCAAGCGATGAGAAAAAGCCAAAAGTTGCCAAAAAAACGGAGGTCAAAGCTGAGTCAGAAGTAGTAGAAGAAACTACTGCTACTGAAGTGCCTGAAGATGAGGCAAAGCTCACAGCTAAAGCTGGACGGCGCAGCGCCAAGGCCTTAAAAGAAGCTGAAGAACTGCAGGCTAAAGAAGCCCGTAAGGCATCTAAAGTCGAGACAGAAGCTGTACCCAAGAAGCCGGCACCCAAACCGCGCAGCCGCATTGAGCGGGCTGGCAAAAAATACCGCGAAGCAGTAAAGCTCATAGACAAAGACAAGGCCTATAGTCTGGCTGATGCATTCGAATTGGCAGTTAAAACGTCAACCGTTAAGTTTGACGCCACTGTCGAGCTGCACGTTAATTTGGGTGTTGACCCAAAGATGGCCGATCAAAATGTCCGTGATAGCGTTACTCTGCCGGCAGGCACCGGCAAATCGCTGCGAATTGCTGTGTTTGCTGAGGGTGATGAAGCCGCCAAAGCCAAAACCGCCGGCGCCGATATTGCTGGTGAGGCCGACCTACTTGCCCAACTAGACAAGGAAGAAATTAATTTCGATGTTCTAATAACCAGTCCTAGTTTAATGGCCAGACTTGGCAAATACGCCAAGCTGCTGGGGCCAAAAGGTCTAATGCCCAACCCTAAAAGTGGCACCATCACAACTGATATTCCCAAGGCCATCAAGCAGGCCAAGGCTGGACGGGTCGAGTATCGGGTCGACCAGGCCGGCATAATCCACCTTGGTATCGGCAAAGTTAGCTTCGGCGCCGAAAAATTACAGCAAAACGCTGAGACCGTACTGACCAGTATTCGGGCTGCAAAACCGGCTAGTTTAAAGGACATTTACATAAAGTCGGCTTATGTCACCACCACCATGGGGCCGAGCATTAAAGTTGCCCTCTAAGCCGTAGCTCAGCTAAACTAATAAAAAGAAGAGGTTTTGCCAAACATATGTCGGTCTATAGTAATGTCCAGATACGCCAAGCTATAAAAGAAGGCCATATTGTCTGCCATCCGCTGGTTAAGCAAAATATTGCCGGCAGCAGCATTGATGTCACCTTGGGCGAATGGTTTTACCGGACCGAACGGACTGGTGTCAGTGGTTTTTATAACGCTTTTGACCCAAAGGATGTCGGCCGCTATTTTGATGGCCCATATCGGGCGGAGATTCACAAGTCCTGGGCCAAAGCCAATGGTCGCCAACTGTTTGAAGGTATACCGCCTAGCCAGCCGATTATCGTCGTTCGGCCAGGCGAGCGGCTTTTGGGCCATACCCACGAATTTATTGGTATAAAAGCGCCCGGCACGAGTACACTGCAGGCCCGCAGTACGTGGGGTCGCAATGGTGTAGCTGTCTGTATCGATGCCGGCTGGGGCGACCCGGGTTATATCAACCGCTGGACACTGGAAATTTATAATATGAATCAGCACGAAAGTGTGGTATTACCGGTTGGTGAACGGATCGCCCAGATGGTTTTTTACGAAACTGGTCCGGTTGACAGCGAGTATAGGAAACTAAGCGGTAAGTACCAGACTGGTATGAGTAGCAATGTCGAAAACTTAGTTCGTAGCTGGCGGCCCGAGCAAATGCTACCAAAAGCCTACAAAGACAGGCGAGCTCTGCCCGTCAAGATCAAAGGCTTGAAGAAATAGGGTGGGATAATGATAAATAACGTATGCAAAACCACCCTGGCGTATTTATAGTCTTAGAAGGCTCAGATGGCTCTGGTAAAACTACCCAGTTTAGGCTGTTAACTGAACGCCTAAAAGCCGTCGGACATGAAGTAGCAATTTTTAAATTTCCGCAATATGACCAACCATCTAGTTATTTCATAAAGCAATACCTCGCCGGCAAATACGGTCCATCCGACTCTATCAGCCCATACACAGCTTCAATGTTTTACGCTTTGGACCGGTTTGAAGCTGCACCGCGCATTAAAGAAGCTTTAAAAAAAGGAAAGATTGTCATTAGCGACCGCTACGTGGGTGCAAATATGGCCCATCAGGGAGCAAAATTTACAAATACACATGAACAACGAGGCTTTTTTATGTGGGCGGAAAATTTAGAATTTCGAGTTCTCGGTATTCCCCAACCCGACCTCAATCTTTTCCTTAAAGTACTTCCTAGTATGTCGCAGCAATTGATCGCAAAACGCGCGGCGGCGACTGGTGTCGAACTAGATGAGCATGAAAAAAATCAAAACCATTTGTTCAAAGCTATAGCTGCCTACGATCTACTGTGCAAACTGTTCCCCAAGGATTTTAAGGAGATTAACTGCACTGTGGCCGGCCAAATGCAAAGCATAGTCGAAATTAATGATCTTATTTGGGAGGCGATTAAGCCATTGCTACCGGAGCCTAAGCATAGAGGCAAGGGCGCCGTTGTTAGTCTTGACCAATCCAATAGGAATGAAAACACGAAACCTGAGATTAGTCAGTCTAAAAATCAATCCAAGCGAACGACAAACGACAAAACCAAGTTTGATGAAATCTTAAGTTTGCAAAAACAAATGCTAAGCAAAGCCGGCTCGATCAAAGGCGTCAACCACCAGCAGCTGAAAGCAGCGATCAGTCTAGCTACGCCCCTTATAGACCGAAAAACTGAAATCCAAAGCTTAACCAAAGAAGACGATACTATCAAATCAGCTAGCGAAGATGAACCGGTCTCGCTGGACAAGCTAATTGGTCAAATATCCGAGTCAATGCCCACGCCAGCAGCTGGCGAAGAATTAAAATTACTGCAAGCAAAACCCAGAAATGAATTTCAATTACTTAACGAGGCGGCTACCGCTGGCTTAAACTACCGGCAAAAGCAACAGCAGCTCGAGCGCGAGATAAAAAATGCCGCCGCCAAGCTGCTTTACACTTTCGAGGCCATTTCTGACTTTAACAGCTTGCTAAGCTTAAAAATCGAGACAGCCGCCAAAGAAATTAAGCTTTTGGCTGCCAGTCCGCTGCTTGGCTACAAAACCCCCGATATTATTGAGATCGCAAGCCTTGAGGAGCCTTTCAATAAAGCCTTTGCAGCCAGCGCTGAACTTTACCGCAAAGCGGTCTCAAGCAACGATAAGGAAGCTATATATAACTTACTGCTTGGCCATAATGTGCGTTTTAAATTCACTATCTCGGCAGCTGACTTATCTAAGGCTTTGAAAGCCTCCAAAAACCAATCAATACTGAACTTTTTAGGCACGCTAAGGGACAAAATTTCCGAAAACCATCCACATGTGGCCAGAACCGTGGTTGATGACGAATCTGTTATGCCCTAAAAAGCTCATAAAAGACGACTATAAAGCTTGCCCCGTAGTAGACCCGCCTGAGGCGGACTCACTACGGGGCTTGCTAACACCTTGAATGTGTGCTAAATTAGCTGTTAGTTACCAAAGACAGTAGTTGTCGCCGTGGCGACTTAATTTGCTACCGAGGTTACAGACAAACCGCGTTTGTAATGGCCTTTGGTATTTAATAACCAAAGGTTTTTTGGTTTAAAAGGCTCGATAAGTAACTAGAGAGATCAAATATGGCACTGACTAGAGAGAAGAAAGAAGCAGTTGTTAGCCAAATTGAGAAACTTTTGTCTGACTCAAAATTGACGGTGGTTGCCAAATATCAGGGCACGCCAGTTAAAGCCATGCAGCAGCTGCGCAGTGCGTCAGCTGCTGACGGCACCACACTGCATGTGGTCAAAAACCGACTTTTCAAAAAGGCGCTTGTCTCTAACGATATCTTAAAAAACGTAAGCACAGCCGACCTGCATGGTCAGTTGTTATATGCCTTTAATAGCGACGACGAAGTCGCGCCGGCCCGCGCTCTGGCAGATTTTGCTAGGACAAATCCACAGATTGAATTTGTAGGCGCTATCACGGCAGAGGGCGAACTACTCGAGCCAAACGTAGTCAAAGATCTGGCTAGCCTGGCGACTAAGGACGTACTACGGGCCCAACTCATTAGCACAATTGGCGCACCAGTTAGTGGTTTCGTGAGCGTCCTGGCTGGCAATGTACGTGGAGTACTTAATGTACTCAACGCCCGGGCTGATGCCCTAGGCGAATGAACAAATTAGTAAGTAAATAAGGAGATAATAATGGCAGACAACGAAGTAGCGGAAGTAAAAGAAGAGACGATCGCTGAGGCTCCAGCCGAGGTAGCAGTGGAAGAGATCAAAGTTGAAGCTCCAGCTGAAGCGGCTAGGCAGGATAAACCAGCCGCCAAAGCCAAAAAAAAGGTTGAAGTCCCGAAGGAATTCGCGTCTTTAGTTAAGGAACTAGACAAGCTGTCAGCTCTGCAAATCAGCAAGTTCGTCAAGTTCTTAGAAGAACATTGGGGAGTTAGTGCCGCTGCTCCAGCCGTTGCAGTCGCAGCTGCTCCAGGTGGCGGCGAAGCCGCTCCAGCCGAACCAGAAAAGAGTGAATACGACGTCATTTTGAAAGACCCCGGCGCCCAGAAAGTGGCAGTCATTAAAGCCGTTAAGGACGTTACCGGACTGGGCCTAGGTGAAGCTAAGGCGATTGTTGATGGCGCACCAAAGACCGTTAAAGAAAAGGTCAGCAAGGTCGAGGCCGAAGAGGCCAAGAAGGCCCTGGAAGCCGCCGGCGCGACCGTCGAACTTTCCTAGTGCTGGGCAGTTTTTGTGTACAAAGGCTTATGCACCTGCAGACTATTGGCGGCCAGAATAAAATAATTATCCACAAGGATTGGCTTGAGACTTTGACTTGATTTACCAACTATGTTAGCTTTGGGGTAAGTCTATCAAACAAAGACGGGGACCTGTGGAGCCATAACAAAGATGTCAGATATACCTGAAAAGCAAATAAAGCGCTTACGGTCTTTGATAAATGAGGCCGAAACAAGCCTGGCGGCTGCCAAGGAACTACTAGTCAGTCTCGTAGGTGACGACCCGGTTTTAACCGATAAGGTCAAGGATAAGTCTTTGGGCAAGGTAATTGAAGGTGTTTTTGATGGCCAGAATATGGTCGGCAGCGACGCTAAAACCTACCCCGTGCCAGCTAATTATGCTAGTAAATCAAAGCTAGTTCAGGGAGATATTCTAAAACTGACAATTGCCGATGACGGTGCTTTTTTGTATAAGCAAATTGGACCAATTCCCAGAAAACAGGTAGTCGGCGTCTTAAACCAAAAAGACGGGCACTACTTTGTAGATGTCGGCGACAAGCAGTACCGGGTACTGCTGGCTAGCGTAACCTACTTCAAGGCCAAGTCAGGCGACCAAGTTAGCGTTAATATTCCCGAAGACGAAAGTGTCGATGCTGAATGGGCCGCGCTCGAAGCTGCTTTATAGAAAAATGAAAAAACTTCTTGTTATAGTTGCTGGCACCTTAATATTAGTTCTATTAGGATTAAGTTTTATACCCATAAAAACTAAAGTTCTTGGATACTGCGACCCGTCGTATTTGGTCAAACAACGTTATTCACTCATCCATGGAGAGGAAGCAGAATACAATCAGCTATTCACAGGAGATACGACCGGTTTGATGTGCAGTAGAGGGGATATTAGAGTTAAGCTCTACTTTTTTTAACATAAAACACAACAATAGGGCCATTGGCCGAAAGGTATAATGTAGCTAATGGGGCAGGCACTATATAGAAAGTATCGTTCAAAGTCTTTTTCCGAAGTTATTGGTCAGGAACCAATTACCGTCACCCTAGAAAAAGCTCTAAAAAGCGGCCGCATTAGCCACGCCTATCTGCTGGCTGGACCGCGAGGTGTCGGCAAAACTAGTGTGGCCCGAATTTTAGCTCATGAGGTCAATAAATTAGCTTATACGGACGACGCCATTCATTTAGACATTATAGAAATTGACGCTGCTAGCAACCGGCGAATTGATGAAATCCGTGACATTCGCGAAAAGGTCCATATCGCGCCGACCTCAGCTAAATACAAGGTCTATATCATCGACGAAGTCCATATGCTGACCAAAGAAGCTTTCAACGCCCTGCTCAAAACCCTGGAAGAACCACCAGCCCACTGCATCTTTATTTTAGTTACCACCGAACCTCACAAACTGCCCGCGACGATTATCAGCCGTACCCAGCGCTTTAACTTTAAGCCAATTGCGGAGCACCAAGCTGTCGATCATCTTAAAAAAATTGCTAGAAAAGAAAAGATTGATATAGAACCGGAAGCCCTGGAACTATTAGCCCAACACAGCGAAGGCAGTTTTCGGGACAGCCTAAGCATGCTTGACCAGTTAAGTGGGGTTAAGCAAGTTATTACTGAGCAGGACGCCAGGCAGCTTTTGGGCTTACCGCCAGCGGACTCAATATCGAAGCTAATTGAATTGGTTGATAGTGGTGCCCCAGGCGATGCCCTGAGCTTATTAACCGAATTAAAAGAAGCCGGTAATAGCCCGGCCCTCATAGCTGCCCAGCTGGCTAAGAAACTACGCAATGAAATAGTAGCTAGCGGGGAGACTCATTATAAATGGGCTACCGGGCTCTTAAGAAACCTGCTTGATGTCAGCGGCGCCAAGCAACCCTATGAACTTCTAGAGATTTCACTACTAGAGACCTCCTTAGACAATAGCCAATTAACGCCGGGCGTAGATACTGAGGCTGTAGCAGAAGTAGCTAGCTTACCACTTAAGATGGTGGCAGAACCAGCCACAATTGAAACGTCTAAGCCCAAGACCCACGATAGTACTAAGGATAATTTTAGCCTGGACCTATGGCCCGAAGTACTAAACGAGATTAAAAAGCGGGCAGCCTCGATTTACACGGCCCTGCGTCTAGCGAAACCTGAAATTAAGGGGAGCGTTCTGACACTAACATTCCAGTTCCCATTGCATAAAAATAAGGTTGAGCAAGCGCGCCACATAAAACTAATTAGTGATGTTATCGAGGAGTTTAGTGACGCCCGGATGGAAGTAAAATGTATCCTGGCCGAAAAGCCGCTGAAGAAAGCTAGCCGCCAAGAAGCTCAGCCAGTCAAAAAGACCGAACAGGAATCATCTGAGCTGGCAGCCATTAGCAATATATTCGGCAGTGCCGAAATGTTAGAATCGTAAAGAGATGGACAGCGATAGCAATATTACCAGCGCGCCACCCCAAAACCTAGATGCCGAGGCTAGCTTGCTTGGTAGTTTAATTATTGATAGCGACTCATTTGTCAAAATCGCCGACCAAATATCGGCCGAGGACTTTTATAATGACCAGCACCGCTTAATTTTTGTAGCTATGCGCTCGTTGCACGATAAACGCAGCCCGATCGATATTCTAACGCTTAGCGAACAACTTAAAAGCAGCGGTGAGCTGGACCGGATTGGCGGCGCCAGCTATTTAACCGAGCTGACTAACTTTGTGCCAACGGCCGCCCATATGGAACAGTACGCCGACATAGTGGCTGATAAATCGGTTCGGCGCCGGCTAATCAAGGCTTCGCAAGCAATCGCGGCTATTGGGGCTGAAGATAATAAGTCACTTCAGGAGTTGATAGAAGAATCTGAAACCCGCCTGTTTGAAGTCAGCCAGCAACACGTCCGTCAAAACATCACTAGCCTAGAATCAATTTTGGGCGAGAGTTTTGACCGTTTGGACGATCTACACCGCCGTAAAGGCGGTATCCGCGGCATCCCGACAGGCCTAAAAGACCTGGATAAAATGCTGGCTGGGCTCCAGCGCTCGGACCTCGACATTATTGCCGCTCGTCCCTCTATGGGTAAGACAGCTCTGATGTTAAACTTATCTCTTGATATCGCTATCAAAGCCAAACAGGGTGCAGTTTTAATATTTAGTTTAGAAACGAGTAAAGAGCAACTGGTCGATAGGCTACTGGCCACTGAAGCTGATGTTGACGCTTGGAGCCTGCGGACGGGCGAGGGCCTCAATGATGAAGATTTTGAGCGCATCAGCGCGGCGATGGGTGAACTAGCTGAAGCACCGATTTTTATTGACGACACATCAGGCATCACAGTCAGCGACCTGCGGACTAAAGCCCGCCGGCTGCACCACCTGCACCCACTGGCGGCTATCATGGTCGATTATTTGCAATTGATGAGCGGCGGTTCGAGATTCGCAACTGTGGCTAACCGGGTTCAGGAAATCTCGGAAATTAGCCGCAGCCTTAAAATATTAGCCCGCGAATTGAATGTGCCGGTAGTAGCCCTGTCTCAACTTAACCGTTCGGTCGAAAGTCGCAATCCCCAAATCCCGCAACTAGCTGATCTGCGCGAGTCCGGCTCCATTGAGCAAGATGCCGATGTTGTGATGTTTCTTTACCGAGAAGATTATTACAACCCGGAAACAGACCGTCAAAATATTACCGATGTCTTTATAAAGAAGCATCGCAACGGGCCGACCGGCAAGTTCGAGCTCTACTTTGACCGGACCAGGCAGAAATTCCGCGACCTTGATACAAAACACGAAGAGCCGTTTGAGAGCTAATCCTTTTGGCTGCTTAAAGGCAAGTCGTTATACTTATGGTTATGTTTGGTTGGCGGCGCAGGAAATCTAAGCTCGCAGTTACTCGAATTGCTGGGGCGGTATTTTTGTTGGCAGCTTTTATTTTCAGCTTCTATTTTTGGCGGCTCGGAACGTTAACAACAGGACTAGGCCCCGCGGAAGTAAATGCCCGCTCATCAAGCTCATCACTGCATCTGATACTAGATAATCCCGTCTATGCACCTCACAAGATCTTAGCTTACGCTGTCCAAAAAATATTTGGCCATGGTGCTCTGGCCCTGCGGAGCGTCTCAGCAGTTTTGGCAGTTTTATTTTTATTTTGTTTTTACCAACTCGTGAAGGGCTGGTTTGGCAGGCTGATCGGCTTCTTTACGACGCTGTTTCTAGCCGCCACACCGTGGTTTGTTTTACTAGCTCGCAGCGCAGGACCAGAGATATTGCTACTTACGCCAATAGTTGTTTTAGCCTCGTACTACTGGCTAATTAGGTTAAAGAGCTGGCCGGCTTGGCTAGCCCTGTTAATCTCCAGCGGCCTGATCCTTTACCTGCCTGGCGGACTTTGGCTAATCCTGCTCGGCGGGCTATTGGCTAGAAAGAATTTAAGGCAGGCCACGGAGGGCCTGAACCTTGACGAGAAAATACTTGGAACTCTTATTTTATTGGTTATCTTTGCACCTTTGGTATATGCCAATGTCAGGCAGCCTTCCGCCCTTAAGCCGCTACTGCTCATCCCAGCCGTCTGGCCGTCTATTGTAGTAGGAGTGAAGTCGATTGTATGGGACGTTTTGGCACTATTTTGGCGCACACCGGTCCACGCCGATTTTGCAGTAGGACGACTGCCAATGTTTAACGGTGGGCAGATCGCCCTGGCCTTATTTGGCGGCTTCGCCCTCTTGAAGTTGGCCAGAAGCAAGCTGTATTTACTGCTCGGCATGGTGGTGTTTGGCATTTTAGCGGCTGGTATTAACCGCAGCTTGGTGCTTTTAACTTTGGCTGCACCAGCAATTGCTCTGAGTGTAGCTGCCGGCTTGCGCTATTTGTATATGGAGTGGCGGAGCGTCTTCCCCAAAAATCCACTGCCTAAATACCTAGCGCTGGCACTAATTGCCTCACTGGTGGCCATACATGTCTTTTATGGACTTCGCTATAGCTTAATCGCTTGGCCAAATTCAGCCGCCACTCGTAGTACCTACGTGCTAAAATAACAGGTAAGGAGTTCTACTAAAATGAGTAAATTTGACCAAGCCAAGCTTTTGATGCAGGCCCGCAAACTTCAGAAGGAGCTTCAAAAAGAAATTATTACAGTCGAAGCCGGTGGGGGCACAGTTAAAGTCGAGATTTCCGGCGAGCAAAAAATCAAAAAAATCACCATAGATCCCGAAGCTGTTGATCTCGACGACATTGGCCAGCTGGAAAATTGGGTCGAGGAAGCCGTCAAGGAAGCTATTTCCGCCAGCCAAAAATTGGCCGCCGAGAAAATGCAGCCAATGATGGGAGCCCTGAGCAATCTGGGCCTCTAAATGAGCTTAAGTGCTATCCCCGAGTCACTAGCCGCGGTTATTGAGGCTTTTGGCCAGCTGCCAGGTGTTGGGCCGCGCACCGCTGAGCGCTATGCATATTATCTACTGAGAGTCGACCCAGGGCGGGCTGCGCAACTGGCGCAGTCCTTAAGAACTCTTCATAGCGGAGTTTCATTCTGCCCCAAAACTTTTGCCCTCATTGAATGCGGCCAAAAAATAAGTCCTCTTTACAGCGACCCCAGGCGTAATAAGCAGCTGGTTGCCGTCGTAGCCGACCCGTTTGATATTGTGGCGCTTGAAAAAACCAATAGTTTTAGCGGCACCTACCACGTACTTGGCGGCCTGGTATCGCCACTAGAAGGCATAGGCCCGGAGGACCTGCATATCGCCGAGCTTTTAAAGCGGGTTAAAGAAGATAAGGTTAAGGAAATAATCCTGGCCACCAATGCCAGTGTCGAGGGTGAAAGCACGGCCCTTTTAATAAGCCAAGCGCTTGAGGCTAAGAAGCTTAAGCTGACGCGGCTGGCCCGTGGGCTACCGGTAGGTGTAGATTTGGAATATGCCGACCAAATTACCTTAACCCGGGCTCTTGAGGGACGACAAGCACTCTAAACTGTTACAATTAAAGGCAAATGAGCAAATTGGCCGAAGCAGCCCAGGTTAAAAAGATTCTGGACGAAGCTAAAAAAGTGGTTATAGTCCAGGCCGATAACCCAGACGTTGATAGTTTGGCTAGTTCGTTAGCCCTCGAAGCAATTTTGGAGGGCCAGGGAAAAAAAGTAGTGCTTTACTGCGGCATTGACTTACCCAGTTATTTACACTACTTGCCCGGCTGGGGCAGGGTCACGCGCGATATGCCAAAACAGTTCGATGCCTCTATCATTGTCGATACCAGCAGCGACAGCCTACTGCAACAGCTTAGCAAATCGGGTGCTAAAGCCTGGCTGGCCGCCAAGCCATCAATTGTGCTAGACCATCACACGACTGACGCGACGATTAGTTTTGCCACAGTTATGGCTAATTACCCAGCCGTAGCCACAGCCGAAATAATTTTCGAGCTGGCAGCCCAACTTAGCTGGCAACTCGATAAGGAGACTAAAGAGCTTTTAGCCATGGGCATTTTAAGTGACAGCTTAGGGCTGATGAGCCAATCAACCACCGCTAGGTCAATCCACATTATTGGCGAACTGGTTGAAGGTGGGGTTAATTTAGCTGAACTGGAGAGCCTGCGGCGTGAAACGCTGCGCCGCGATCCGGAGCTGATCCACTATAAAGGCCGTTTACTGCAAAGGGTGGAATTTCAAGCTGATAGTCGAATCGCCATCGTGGCCATTCCCTGGGAGGAGATTGAAAAATATAGTCCCAGCTATAACCCCTCAATGCTAGTGATTGATGATATGCGTCTGGCCAAAGGCACTGATGTAGCGATTGCCTTTAAGCTATACCAAGATGGTAAGATAACAGCTAAAATCCGCTGTAACTA
>Ga0209515_10004819_pt1 | contig 17940 bp, 25 predicted proteins | sample Subgroupgradi54m_FD_187454 | JGI IMG/M metagenome (GOLD analysis project Ga0209515, IMG submission 187454) | Subsurface groundwater microbial communities from S. Glens Falls, New York, USA - GMW60B uncontaminated upgradient, 5.4 m (SPAdes)... ...
TCCGCGCCTTTAGTTTTTCTAAGAGTGCACAGGAAAAGATTGTAAAAGCAGGTGGGAAGGCTGAAACGATTGATATGAATTCAATTCAACAGAAGGCTGATAGTTCCGCCTAATCATCGTCATTCTGAGCGAAGCGAAGAATCCCATCGTGAGATTCTTCGTTGAGCTATCGCTCAACTCAGAATGACGCAAAGTAATAACCTTTTTAAAATATCGCATGCTATCCGCCTTCGCCAATTGTCTTAAAATCCCGGACTTAAAAAAGAAAATTTTTTTTACTCTGGGAATTATTATTGTTTACCGCATCGGTTGTTTTATTCCCACACCCGGCATTAACGGGGCGGTCTTAACCGAATGGTTTGAAAAATCAGAAGGTACGATCTTTGGCATCATGAGTTTGTTTTCCGGACGGGCGATCAATAAGATGACGGTGTTTTCTTTAGGGATCATGCCGTATATTTCCAGTTCGATCATCATGCAGCTTCTCACAGCCGTGTTTCCCGCCTTGGAAAAGCTGGCGAAAGAAGGTCAGGCCGGATATCAAAAGATCAATCAATATACACGTTATGGAACGCTGATCTTGGCGGCCATTCAATCTTATTTCATCGCTTTATGGCTGGAGAGTCCTCATTCGTTTCAGGGCTTAAGGATTGTGAATGAACCGGGTTTAGGATTTCGAATTGTGACGGTGGCGACTTTAACCTGCGGGACCTTGCTTTTGATGTGGTTAGGCGAGCAAATCCAAGAGAGGGGAATTGGCAACGGGATTTCTCTTCTGATAACGGCGGGTATCATTGCCTCGGCTCCGGTTGCGATGGAAGATTTATTCAAGCTCCTTTCTCCCAAAATGGCAGCGGCCAGTCAGATACAACCGTTGACTTTGGTGATTATGGTTTTCTTTCTGGTCGCGGTCGTTTACGCGATCACCTTGATTACTCAGGGGCAGCGAAAGATTCCGGTGCAGTATGCCCGTCGGATTATTGGGCGTAAGGTCTACGGAGGACAAAGTACCTATATCCCATTGAAGGTCGATACCTCCGGAGTTATTGCCATTATTTTCGCGCAATCGATTTTGCTTTTTCCAGCAACGGTGGCTAGTTTTATTCCCAACCCCGGTTTTCAGCATTTCGCGAGTTTTTTGATGCGAGGGCATTTTTGGTATTACACCTTGTATGGATTATTAATTACGTTTTTTTGTTATTTTTATACGGCGATTGTTTTTAACCCGGTGGATGTGGCCGAGAATATGAAAAAGCACGGAGGATTTATTCCAGGGATAAGGCCAGGAACTCCGACGGCGGATTTCCTCACCTTTGTGATGGAGCGGATTACTTTGGCCGGGGCTTTGTTTATTTGTGTGATTGCGATCATGCCGGATGCGATCATGGCGGGTTTTAAGGTTCCGTATTTGGTGGCGTCGTTTTTTGGGGGCACAGGAGTTCTCATTATCGTCGGTGTGATGCTGGATACCATGAAACAAATTGAATCTCACCTTTTAACGCGGCACTATGATGGATTTATGAAATCTGGTCAGCTCAAAGGCAGACGATGAGAATAGTTCTTTTAGGCCCTCCGGGGGCTGGGAAGGGAACGCTGGCGGAATTATTGAAGGAAACTTTAAATATTGTTCATATCTCAACCGGAGATATCCTTCGCGAGGAGATGAAAAATAACACTCCTTTAGGGCAGGATATTAAAAAATTAGTTGATAGCGGCGCCCTCGTCCCGGATTCGATTGTCATCAAGATCATTGAAAATAAATTGACCAGTAATATTGACCTTTGCCCCACCAATGATAAAAAAAGTCAGAGAGCAAAGGTCGACCTGCCTGCCGGCAAGGCAGGGATACTGACTACCACAAATAACATTGAAGAAAAAGTCAGTAAAAATCTAAAGCAGGGTTATTTGCTCGATGGTTTTCCCAGAACCAAGGCACAGGCGGAAGAATTAGATAAATTTTTGACAAGGATCAACCAGCCCATTGATTTTGCCTTGTATATGGAAGCCTCCTTACCGGTCATCTTGCAAAGATTGACCGGCCGACGAGTCTGCAAAAAATGCGGAGCGCTTTATCATATCATCAACAAACCGCCGCAGAAGGCTGGAGTATGCGATGTTTGTCAGGGTGTTTTATATCAGCGCCCGGATGACAATGAGGAAACCATTAAGACGCGAATGAATGTTTATATAAAGAATACCTCCCCAGTTATTGAATATTACGCGGCGCAGAATAAATTAAGAAAAGTCAATGCCGATAACGATGGGCAGTATGTTAAAGGGGAGTTGATGAAAATATTTCATGAAGCAGGGAAAATCGATCAGCATAAAAACGCCTGAAGAAATTGAAACTTTAAGGCGGGCAGGAAAAGTATTAGCTTCGATTATTAAAGAGTTAAAACGTTCTTTAAAAATTGGGATGACCACCAAGGAAATCGACGAGAAGGCTGAAGAGCTGATTCGAGCGCATGGAGCGCAACCGGCCTTTAAAGGTTACCGCGGCTTTCCTGGATCCAGTTGTGTTTCAGTCAATCGAGAAGTGGTTCATGGGGTTCCGGGCCAGCGAATCATTAAAGAAGGCGACATCGTCAGCATTGATGTCGGGATTGTCGTCGACAACTATTTTTCAGATACCGCCCTTACCTTAGGTGTTGGAAATATCTCGGCGGATTTGAAAAAATTATTGAGTGTGACGCAAGAAGCGCTTTATAAAGGCATCGAGCAGGCCGTTGTTGATCATCATCTTTCGGATATTTCCCATGCCATTCAAAATTATGTGGAATCCCATGATTTCACGGTGGTCAGAGATTTTGTCGGCCACGGAATCGGGCGAGCTTTGCATGAAGAACCGGAAATTCCTAATTTTGGGCCACCGCATGAAGGGCCTCTTTTGAAAGAGGGGATGGTCTTGGCGATTGAACCGATGGTCAATATGGGGACGTGGCAGACTAAGACGTTAAGCGATGGCTGGACCGTTGTCACGAAAGATGGATTGCCCTCGGCGCATTTTGAGCATACGATTCTGATTACCAAATCCGGGCCTGAAGTTTTGACCAAAGAAAAAGAATAAGTAGACCATTGAATTATGTCTAAAGAAGATCTTATTGAAGTTGAGGGAGTCGTTGCAGAAGCGTTGCCCAATGCGATGTTTCGCGTCGAGTTGGAAAACGGGCATAAGGTTTTAGCGCATATTTCAGGAAAAATCAGGATGCATTTTATCCGCATCATCCCAGGGGACAAGGTGAAAGTGGAGCTTTCTCCTTATGATCTAACCCGGGGACGAATAACCTATCGGTGTAAATAATGAAAGTAAAATCATCAGTCAAAAGAATTTGTACCAAATGCAAAATCATCCGTCGGAAAAATGTTGTCCGGGTGATTTGTTCCAATCCGAAACACAAACAAAGACAAGGATAAATTCAACATGCCAAGAATCTTAGGTATTGATTTACCTAGAGAAAAAAAGATTGAAGCATCGCTCCCCTATATTTACGGGATCGGTCCAGCGATTGCCCGTAAGATTTTGAAGGAAGCCAAAATTGATCCCAACCGACGGGCAAAAGATTTAAGCGATGAAGAGGTTTCGGTGATTACCTCCATTATTCAGAAGAAGGTCAGAACCGAAGGGGACCTGCGACGAGACGTTAATCAAAATATCAAAAGATTGATTGATATCGGTTGTTATCGCGGGTTGCGGCATAAAAAAGGTTTACCGGTCCGGGGCCAGAGGACGAAGACCAATGCGCGCACCAGAAAAGGCAAAAAAAGAATGATTAGTTCAATCATGAAACCCCCATCTGCCTAAAACAAAGGAATCAATTATGGTAAAAAAAGATAAAGCGAAAAAGAAAACACTGCGTGGAGTCACAACCGGCATTGTCCATATCCAGGCTTCTTTTAATAACACGATCATTTCTATCTGTGATAAAGAAGGAAACGTCATTGTATGGTCTTCCCCGGGATTGGTTGGTTTCAGCGGTTCCAAAAAATCGACTCCTTTTGCCGCTCAGGTGGCGGCAACCGAGGCGGCCAGAAAAGCCAGAGATTTAGGGATGCAAAGCGTTGATGTTTTAGTGAAAGGGCCAGGCTCCGGCCGTGAATCAGCGATCCGGGCGCTTCAGGCCGCGGGATTAAACGTGACTTCCATCAAGGACGTGACGCCGATGCCGCATAATGGCTGCCGTCCACGCAAAAAGCGAAGAGTTTAAAAATTTTGATTCGTGTCAATGACACTAATTTAGATAACAATAATAGTAGAAAGGATAAAATAAATGGCAAGAGACAGGGGATCTGACTGTCGGCAATGCAGACGAGAAGGCGAAAAACTCTTTCTTAAAGGGACGAGGTGTTTTACTCATAAATGCGCCATCGAAAGACGGGAGTACGCGCCGGGTCAGCATGGAGCCAAGCGCACCAAGCTATCCAATTTTGGATTGCAGATGCGGGAGAAGCAGAAGGTAAAAAGAATTTACGGTATCCTCGAAAAACAATTTCGGCGATATTTTTTCAAGGCGGCCAGATCCAAAGGGGTTACTGGTTCTATGTTGCTGCAGTTTTTAGAGTGCCGGCTCGATAATGTCATCTATCAGTCGGGATTTGCAACATCCAGAAGCGGAGCCAGACAGATCGTGGGTCATGGTTTTGTGTCTGTGAATAGTAAGAGGGTGAATATTCCTTCTTTTCTCGTCAAGAAAGACGATGAGATTACTCTGCAGGTGAAAGAAGGTAAGGGGCTGAAAAATGTTAAAGAAAATCTGGAGGCCACAGCTCAACGTAAAATACCAGTATGGTTAAATGTCGACAAGGACCATTATAAAGTAACGGTCTTAAGACTTGCGCAGCGGGAAGATATTGAGTATCCAGTGAACGAGCAGCTCATTGTTGAACTTTATTCAAGATAATTTTTTTCCTTAGGAGGAAAACATGGGAGTTAAGTGGCGAGATTTCCAAATGCCCAAAAGGCTAGAGTGTGATGAAGCAAGTTATACGACGACCTATGGCAAGTTTATAGCTGAACCATTTGAACGAGGCTATGGCGTGACGTTAGGGAGTTCTTTGAGGCGGATTTTGATTTCCTCGATTGAAGGTAGTGCCGTGACTTCCATAAAAGTTGACGGTGTCCAGCATGAATTCTCGACGATTCCTGGTGTTATCGAACCAGTTTCTGATATCGTTTTGAACGTGAAGGGGTTGGTTCTTCGTTCCCATTCTAAAACGCCCAAAACAATTTATGTCAAAACGGATACGAAAGGTGAAATCAAAGCACGGGATATCATTTGCGATGAAACAATCGAAATCCTAAATCCCGATCAGCATATCGCCACCTTGACCCGGGATACACAGCTTCATATGGAATTGGAAGTCGCGCGCGGGCGTGGTTATGTCCCGGCCGAGTTAAATAAAAAAGATTCCAACACGATTGGAACGATTCCCATTGATTCTATCTTTACCCCCATCGTCAAAGTTAATTTTTTTGTCGAGAATACCCGGGTTGGACAACGAACGGATTATGATAAATTGATTGTTGAGATCTGGACCAATGGCGGAATCAGCCCTAAAGAAGCTATGCTTTATGGATCCAATATCCTGCAGCGCCATTTGGATGTTTTTGTAAGCTACGGCCAGCTTCCAGAAGAAGAGGAAGAAGTCGAAGAAATCAGCGCTGAGGAGCAGGCTCTTTATGAAAAATTGCGCCTTCCCATTTCTGAGTTGGAACTCTCCGTCAGAAGCGCGAATTGTTTAAAGGAAGCGAATATCAAAACGATTGCCGATTTAGTGAAAAAGCCCGAATCGGAATTGTTGACCTTTAGAAATTTCGGAAAAAAATCCTTAAGCGAGATCGACGACCTCTTGAAAACCATGGGGTTGAGTTTAGGGATGAAAGTGGACACGAAGAAACTTAGAAAAAAGGAATAACATGCGACACCAAAAAGTACGAACGAGGTTAAGCCGAAATTCCACTTTACGTCAAGCAACGATGCGCGATCTAGCCAAATCTGTATTGATCAGGCAGAGGATCTGCACCACCAAGCCAAAAGCCAAGGAAGCGCGAAAACTCGTCGATCGCTTAATCACTTTAGGGAAAAGCGGCACGCTCTCCGCCAAGAGGCGCGCCTTCGCGGTTTTGTGTGATCATGATCTGGTCAGCCGCCTTTTTAACACAATCGCCGGTCGGTTCAATTCAAGACAGGGAGGTTATACCCGCGTTATTCCTTTAGGCCACCGCCGGGGAGATAATGCCCAGCTTGCCTATTTGGAATTGACCGAGAAAGATAAAGTCATTATTTCCAAGAAAAAAACCGAAGCTCAATCCAAATCACAAACCAAAACAAAACAGCCGCAGGATGGGACTGAGAAAAAGAAAACCACATCTCCGAAGACTGAAACTCCTCCAGCTGCGCATTCTAAAAAAGATGTCGTGATTCAAGAAAAACCCAAGTCGTCCCCGAAGATTTTTGGCAATATCAAAAAGATGTTCACCAAAAAACCGCCGTCGGGTAGTTCGTAACGGATCATTGATAGAAGGTCACATGAAGGTTAATCAAAGAATCAAGGCCCTTGTTGGATCTTCAACCCTTGCCATTACGGCTCGCGCCAAAGAACTTGCCAGCCAGGGCAAGGATGTCGTTAACTTCGGCGCCGGTGAACCCGATTTCGATACACCGGAATTTATCAAAAAAGCCGCCCTCAAAGCCATCGAAGGCGGCTTCACTAAATACACTCCCTCGATCGGAACTCTTCAACTGCGTGAAGCGATCGCGCAAAAATTTCAAAAAGACAATCACCTTTCCTATAAACCTTCCCAGGTTGCTGTGTCCTGCGGGGCCAAACATTCCTTATACAATATCATTCAAGTTTTATCGGATGTCGGCGACGAGGTGATTATTCCCGCACCTTACTGGGTCAGCTATCCGGAAATGGTAAAGCTCTCCGGCGCCTCTTCCAAAATTTTAACGACCACGAGCGCTGCCAAGTTTAAGATAACGGCAAAACAATTAGCGCAGAATATTTCGAAACAAACCAGAATTTTGATTTTGAATTCCCCCTCGAACCCGACCGGCATGCTTTACTCCAAAAAAGAATTACAAGAGATCGCCGAGGTTTGTGTCCAAAATAAAATTTATGTGATTAGTGATGAAATATATGAGAAGTTGATTTATGATACAAGCGAATATGTTTCTATCGCATCGCTGGGCCAAGAAATTTATGATCTGACGGTGACGGTCAACGGGGTTTCCAAAGCTTATTCCATGACGGGCTGGCGGATCGGTTATTGTGGGGCATCTGAGGAGACGATTGGGTACATTAATAAATTTCAGGATCATTCCACATCCAACCCGGCCTCCATCAGCCAGGCGGCGGCCTTAAGTGCTTTACAGGCCTCTGAAGAAACGATCAAAGCCATGCGGGATGAATTTAGAAAGCGAAGAGATTTTATGATGACGTGCTTAAACCGGATTCCGGAAATCACCTATGTCCCCCCGGAGGGAGCATTTTATATTTTTTGCAATATCTCCAAGTTAGGCGACGGAAATACGATTGCCAAAAAGATTTTGGATGAGGTGAATGTCGCGGTTATTCCAGGAGATGGTTTTGGCGCCCCGGAGTATATCCGTTTAAGCTTTGCTACCTCGATCGAAAGGATTGAAGAAGGTGTTAAAAGAATTGGGGAATGGATTAAAAAAAATTGCCATGGATCTTAACTCTTTACTTTCATTAGCCGTTTCCAGACGAGCCTCAGATTTACATCTCACCGTCAATACCCCACCGGTGTTAAGAATTGACGGCAATTTAATTTTAACCGATGAAGCTCCTCTTCCCGGTGATACCTTAAAGAAAATGATTTATAGCGCTCTTTCTGACTTTCAGAAAGAGAAATTTGAAAAAGACCGCGAGCTGGATTTTTCGCTGGCGCTTGCCGGTTTGGATCGTTTCCGGGTGAACGTGCATATCCAAAGAGGATCGGTCGAGGCGGCTTTTCGCCGGATCCCGTTATTTGTTCCGCAGATTGAAGACTTGGGGTTACCCTCGATTGTGAATGAATTGGCACGAAAACCAAATGGGTTGGTTTTGATCACCGGCCCAACGGGATCGGGGAAAACAACCACCTTAGCGGCCATGATCAATTTGATCAATACCGAGCGCGCGGCCTTGATTGTGAGCGTTGAAGACCCGATCGAATATCTTCATCCCAATAAAAAATCGATCATCAAGCAGCGGGAAGTTTTTTCCGACACAAACTCTTTTGCCGATGCCTTAAAACGGTGTCTACGTCAAGATCCGAACGTGATTGTGGTCGGTGAGATGCGGGATTTGGAAACAATTTCAACCGCTTTAACCGCGGCAGAAACCGGCCACTTGGTTCTGGCGACTTTACACACCCCTGATGCCCCCCAAACCATCGAACGTATCATTGATGTTTTTCCATCGCACCAGCAGCAGCAGGTGAAGTTGCAGCTTTCCTCGTGCCTGCAGGGAGTGGTTTCTCAGTTATTGTTATCCCGGGCCCAAGGAGAAGGCCGGGTGTTAGCCACAGAAATTATGGTGGCAACCTCAGGGGTAAGAAATCTCATCCGTGAACAAGCGATCGAACAGATGCCGACCGCCATTCAGACAGGCAGCCAATTCGGTATGCGTACGATGGACCGTTCTTTAAAAGATTTGTATCAAGCCGGCGTGATCACGTATGAGGCCGCTATAAGTAAAGTAAAGAATGTCGAAGAGTTTAAACATCTGTTGAAATGACGGGAAATGGTTATATAAGAGATGTCCTATAAAATCACATTGCTTCCCGGCGACGGCATTGGCCCTGAGGTTACTTCCGCCATGCGCAAATGTGTGGAAGCAACCGGCGTTAAGATCGATTGGGAAGAAGAGCCCGTCGGCGAATTTGCCATCAAACAGTATGGAACACCCTTGCCCGAGAGGGTTTTGGAATCCATCAGAAGAAATAAAGTAGCGATCAAAGGTCCGATTGTCACTCCCATCGGCAAAGGGTTTCGCTCGGTCAATGTGCAGCTGCGTCAGGCGTTGGATCTTTTTGCCTGTGTTCGTCCTTGTAAGTATTATGAAGGAACCAAAGCGAAAACGAAAGATATCGATCTCGTGATTTTCCGCGAAAACACCGAAGATCTGTATGCCGGTATTGAATTTGATTTGAATTCCCCTGAGGCTCGCCGGTTAATCCAAGAAATCAATTCTTTACAGCCCAAACAAATCCGTGAGGATTCGGCTATTTCGATCAAGCCGATTTCGGTTTTTGGGTCGCGGCGTATCGTTAAATATGCGTTTGAATACGCCCTCAAAAATAAACGTAAAAAAGTCACCGCGGTTCATAAAGCCAATATTATGAAATTTTCCGACGGTTTATTCTTGAAGGTCGCCCGGGAAGTTGCGCAGGAATATAAGGGCAAAGTCGAGTTTGAAGATGTGATTGTCGATAATATGTGCATGCAGCTGGTTCAGCGGGCGGATTTTTTTGATGTTTTGGTTCTTCCCAATCTTTATGGAGATATCGTTTCCGATTTGTGTGCCGGCTTGATCGGCGGGCTGGGGATTGCGCCGGGGGCCAATATCGGCGATCAAATTGCGCTCTTCGAACCGGTCCACGGCTCAGCCCCGAAATATGCGGGACAAAATAAAGTCAATCCCACCGCCTGTATTCTTTCCGCGGTCTTGATGCTGGAACATCTTCATGAAGTCCAAGCCGCCCGTCGGTTGGAGGAGGCTGTCAAAGCCGTGATTAAAGAGGGAAAATACGTAACCTACGATTTTAAAGACAACCGCAATGACCCCTCCGCTGTTGGGACGAGCCAAATGGCAGAGGCCATTTGTCGACGTTTAGGGTAGAGCATATTTGCGCCCAACCAGCCTGTTTCAATTTCTATTTCGAAATTATCAATTATCGTCATTCTGAGCGAAGCGAAGAATCCTATCGTGAGATTCTTCGTTGAGCTATCGCTCAACTCAGAATGACGGAAAACAAGGAGTTTTTTCTTTGAACCATTCTGTCCCATGCCGGGTAAAAGATCTTGGATTAATCAATTATGAAGAGGCCTTCCAGCTTCAGAAACAAACAGTTTCTAAAGTCCTTCAAGGCCAACCCAATACGCTTTACCTCTGCGAACATCTCCCGGTTTTTACTTTAGGAAGACTCGCCGATGAACGGAATTTCTTAATTCCTCCAAAAGACATTGAATCCCGTGGAATGAAGATTTTTCCGATCGACCGGGGAGGAGAGGTGACTCTTCACGGCCCGGGTCAGATTGTGACGTATCCTATTTTTAATTTGAATCATTTCAGACGGGATTTGAAGCATTTTTTGTATAAATTAGAACAAGTTGCCATTGATTTATTGCAGGATTTTGATATAGTGGCACGTAGAATTTCCGGTCAGCGTGGAGTTTGGGTGAAAGAAGAGAAGATTGCTTCTTTGGGGATCGGCGTTAAAAAATGGGTCTCTTTCCACGGCATGGCCATCAATGTGAATACGGACTTGAATCTTTTTTCAATGATCAAACCCTGCGGCTTGGATGTGAAGATGACATCTCTTAGCAAGCTGATCGGTCATAACGCAGATCTCAAAGACATAAAAGAAAAAATCATTAAACATTATTGTCGCAATTTTAATTTGACGATCGAAGATCAATAAATTTAGGAACTTGTTATGCCCAATATCATCCTCCCCGAATTAGGCGAAGGGATCACCAAAGCGACCGTTGCCTTTTGGCATTCCAAAATAGGCGATCACCTTCAAGAAGGCGACGACGTGGTTGAATTGGAAACGGATAAAGCCACCTTTAATGTCCCGTCTCCCGCGCCGGGAGTCATTAAAGAAATTTTTTTCAAAGAAGGTCAAGAGGTTCGTGTCGGGGAAGTGCTGGCGGTCGTTGAACCCCAATGATTTCTCAGTAAGCAACCATGATCATTCACAAGATCACCAAACCCAGAAGAATTCTTTTGATGTACATCACCAAGGTCTCCGGGCACCGTGCCGCCACCATCGCCCTGGAAAAATCCCTTCAGCTCCTCGAGCCCACCATCGAAATCATGAGCATCAACGGTTTCGGTTATACGTATCCTCTTCTGGAAAAAGTGGTGAATAAGGCTTATATGGGAATCATCAAGCGCACTCCCCGCGTCTGGGATTTTCTTTATGATAACCCCAATGTGGTTAAGCGAACCGAAACCATCAAGAATTATCTGCATAAAACCAGCCACACCAAATTATCTCAGTTATTCGAAAAGTTTCAGCCGGATACGGTGGTTTGTACGCAGGCCTTTCCCTGCGGGATGGTCGCGGATTATAAAATGGCGCATAACCTGAAATTTTTATTGATTGGTGTTTTAACCGATTATGCCCCGCATTCGTTTTGGCTCAATTGTGGCGTGGATTATTATGTGGTTCCCTCGGAAGAATCGCGGGAGCGTTTTATTAAAAAAGGAGTTCACCCTCAGGCCATCAAAGTTTTTGGAATTCCAATTAAGACGAGTTTCGCCAAGAAATTCGATAAAGAAGCGCTGGCTCAAAAATTTCAATTGAGTTTAAAGATTCCCACTCTTTTGATTATGGGCGGCGGTCAGGGGCTGGGGCCCATCAAGGATGTGGTCAAAAGTTTGATTAAGCTAAAAACCAATGTGCAGCTCATTGTTTTAGCGGGCACCAATAAAAGATTATTGCGGTGGTTGAAAAAAATTCAGAAGAAAACAGAAAAGAAGATACTGGTGTATGATTTTGTTGATTACGTGGAAGAGTTGATGGAAATTTCAACGCTCATTATCACCAAACCAGGCGGGATGACCACCAGCGAGGCTTTGGCCAAGTCTTTACCGATTGTGATTGTGAATCCCTTGCCGGGTCAGGAAATGCGTAATACGGATTTTCTTCTTCAGACAGGCATTGCCATCCGGGTGGATCGCACCCACGATATCGGCGAGGAAATTGAACTGTTGCTCAAAAGTCCGCAGCGTCTGGCGGCCATGCGCCGGGCCGCGTATGACAACGGACGTCCGCAGGCTGCGGTAGATACTGCGAGATTTATCCTTCAGCATCCGGTTGAACAAAGCAGCCCTAAATCCTAAAATGCTTCGATATTATATCTATAAATTCGGTCAATTCTGCGTTCATCATCTGCCTTTGCGCTTGGCTTACCGGATTGGTAATATTTTATCCGACATTCATTATTATTGCTCTTTTCGGGACAGAAGATTTGTAAAAAATAATCTGAAAATTATTTTGCCCAAGGAGAAGAATATTGCGTTTTTTGCCCGTGAAGTTTTTCGCAATTTCGGAAAATACTTGGTCGATTTTTTTCGGATGCAGAAGACTTTGAATGAAGATTACATTAAAAAGAACATAAAAATCAAGAACATTGATCGGCTTGATCAAGCATTGAAAGAAAAAAAAGGCGGTATCTTCACAACGGCTCATATCGGAAACTGGGAATTGGGCGCTGCGGTTTTAAGTCTTTTGGGGCATCCGGTGGTGGCGGTGGCTTTACCGCATAAAGAAAGACCGGTGAATGATCTTTTTGACAAACAAAGAGAAAGATGGGGGATGTCAATTATTCCTCCCAATGGCGCTATCCGTCGGTGTTTGGAGGCATTAAAAGAAAATAAATTCGTGGCGATCGTAGCGGACAGGGATTTTACCCAAAATGGAGTCGAGATGAATTTTTTGGGCAAGAAAACTTTGATCCCCAAAGGGGCCGCGGTTTTTTGTGTAAAAACCGGAGCGCCCATTATCCCTACTTTTTTCATTCGCAATGCCGATGATTCTTTCACTCTGGAGTTTGGAGAGTTGATTTATCCTCCGGCTGTACAGGAAGATGTTGTTTCGGAAGAACTGCTTTATACGATTATGCAGAAATATACCGCGGTGATCGAAGAGAAAATCCGTCAATACCCGACCCAGTGGCTCATGTTCAGGGAGTTTTGGATCAAGTGAGAGTCTGTATTCTTATCCCCGTTTATAATGAATGTAAAGAAATCGGCCGTTTGGTCGAATCTTTAAAGCGAAAGAATTTTGATGTGGTGGTCGTGGATGACGGATCAACCGATGATTCGGGAAAAGCCGCACAGGAAAAAGGGGCGATCGTTATTCGTCATGACCAAAAACAAGGCAAAGGCCGTTCTTTGCAGGATGGTTTCGAGTCCATTTTGAAAGAAAATAAATACGACGGGGTCATCACAATCGACGGGGACGGCCAGCACGACATCGAGGACATCGAGCAATTTTTAGTCAAAGCGCGGGAATACCCGGGAAGTATTATCACGGGAACGCGAATGACCAATCCTCAAGGAATGCCGTTGGTCCGTTTATTGACCAACCGTCTTATGTCGGGCGTGATTTCTTTTTTATGCCGGCAAAAGATTCCGGATACGCAATGCGGCTTTCGGTTCATTAGCGCTTCGGTTTTGAAACAATTAAAACTGACGTCGAGTGATTTTCAAATTGAAACGGAAGTCTTGATCAAGGCCAGTAAAAAGGGATTTAAAATTTATTCCGTTCCGATTAAGACGATCTACCGGGGAGAAGCCAGCAAAATCAACCCGATCGTCGACACGTTTCGGTTTCTTGTTTATATTATCAAAGAGATGTACGGCCGCCCTCCTTTAGAATGACTAATAAAGCTATGGAAATGACAGAGAATAAAATTTTCAGTTATGCTTTGGTCTTATCCTTGATCATTCATGCGGTCCTCTTAAGCAGATTTCCCTTCCAGCATCCTCGTTTATTGAAAGAAACGATTCGTCCTATCGAGCTCATCTATCAACCGGTTAAAGCAGTAATCCATAAGCAGGAAACCAAAGTAGGGGCACGGCGCGCCGTGCCCCTACTTCCTTCAACAGATTCACGGATGTCTTCTTCCAAGATTCCTTTAGGAGCTCACGTCCAGAATGGGCCGCCGCTTATCAAAGAGACAGGCACGCTTCCTTCGCAATGGCAGTTGGAGAAAAGTCAATCCGTTCGAATCGACACGCATTCGATTGGACGAAAAATAAGTGTTCCTGAATTGAAATCAGAAAAAATCAATAATCCGATTTATCTCGATTACTATCAAATCGTCCGAAACAAGATCAAAGAGCGGGCTTATCGGAATTATTCCCGCCTCGATGCCGGGGAAGTTTATTTGACTTTTGTTTTAGCCTCGGATGGTTCTTTAAAACAGATCAAATTGGTTGATGAGAAAACGTCTGCCGGAGCTTACCTGAAAGATGTTGGTTTAAAGAGTATTCGTGACTCGAGCCCGTTTCCATCTTTCCCCCGTGATCTGGCGTATCCCGAACTTTCCTTCAATGTGGTCATTTCTTTCGAGGTTAAGAATTGATGGAATCAAAGTACAGCGAGAGTTTTTATATAAAAAATCTTTTCAATAAGATTAAGGTCGATGAAATCATGATGAAAAAATTTATTTTTATCCATGAGGATGATCGTTTCAGTCTCGTGGAAGAAAAATTGCGGGAATTTAATATCCGGCATCTGCCGGTTATCGACGATAACAATAAGCTGGTTGGCATCATCACTCAACGTGATCTTTACCGGATCCAATCTCCTCGGCACTTAGAAGACGACACATGGTATTATGATCAGAAAAGTTTAGATTCTCATATCCTCAAATATGTGATGACCAAAGATCCGTGTGCGATCAATCCTCAAGATCCTGCTGCTAAAGCTGTTTTGCTGATGGCGGAACGCAAATATGGCTGTCTTCCCGTTGTCAAAAAAGACCGCACCTTGTGCGGCATCGTAACACGGCACGATATTTTAAAGATCGCTGCGCAGATTTTGAGGGAGTAATGGGATTACACTCTATAGCAGAGGGTTGTATGGATTTGTATATGCCATGTATTTTTTAAATAAAAAACGGGGGAAAGGATTTAAAGAATTTGTTGAAATTATTTTAACAAGGATCTCTTTTAGTGAAAAAGCCCAAATTTTGAAAAGAATAACATCAATTGAAAATAAAGATGTAAAGATGCTCGAAATAATTAATAGCTTAAGAAATGGTTTTGTTCATGGATGTTCTATAAGAGAAAATAGATTTAGCTATAAAGGAAAAAAATAACTCAATGGGGGCATATCGAATTATTCGTGAAAGATTTTGAAGCATTTTTGAAGAACATCAGTGGTGATCCAAGAGTCGCCTTACTACCTAATGAATAATAGTACCATCATGCCTAAGCGCCTAACCACCCCCAACACCTACAAAACCCTCGTCCTCAAAATTGTGAAAGATGGCGAGACTGTGGCCGTAACCAACTCTTGTTTTTTTATTTTTCTATGGGATAATGTTAGCTATGTCAGACGATAAATATGTGGATGAATCCTGGAAAGACGCGGTTTCCAGTGAAAAAGTTAACAAAGCGGATTCTCCTTTAGCTGAAGGGTCTACTCCGGTCACCGGTGAGGGAGAAGAGGCCGAATACGGCGAATTGAATTTCTTGAACTATCTCTCCAGCCTGGTTTTTCAGGCGATGATTTTTTTGGGGGACATGCCGAACCCGATCACCCAGCAACCCGAAAAAAATCTTCGGCAGGCCAAATTCCTCATTGACACGCTCACCCTTCTAAGAGAAAAAACCAAAGGAAACCTCAACAAACAGGAAGAAGACCTTTTGAACGGTTCTCTTTATGAACTGCAGATGCGCTATGTCGAAATTTTTAAGCAGGAAGGGAAAGCATGATTGATCAAGAATTGTTAGCGATCCTCGCCTGTCCGGCTTGTCAGGGGGATGTGGAATTGAAAGATGAAAAGATTGTGTGTGTGAAGTGCCAGCGTAAATACCCCATTAAAAATGGTATTCCGGTCATGCTGGTGGACGAGGCGGAAAAATAGATTAAAAGAGGAGACTTTCCTTGAAAAAAATTCTCGTTATTCACGGCCCCAACCTGAATCTGTTAGGCCAGCGGGAGAAGGAAATTTACGGGCCGACGACGCTGGCCCAGCTTAACGCACAGTTAGAAAAACTGGCCGCGGAAAATGACGCCACCTTAAGAATCATTCAATCCAACCATGAAGGAGATATGGTGGATACAATCGGCCGGGCGAAGCAAGAACAATTCGACGCGATCCTGATCAATCCGGCGGCCTACACTCATACCAGCATTGCGATTCGCGATGCGCTCCTGGCCGTGAATCTTCCTGCCGTCGAAGTTCATCTCTCCAATATCTATGCCCGTGAAGATTTCCGCCATACCTCGCTGATTGCTCCGGTCGCGAAAGGGCAGATCAGCGGTTTTGGGGTGGACAGTTATATGTTGGGATTGCAGGCCTTGATCAATTTATTGACTCCTTCTTCATGACCCGCATTCGACAGCTCATCGCTCGATTTCCTCAGTATAAAATAGATGCTTTCCTGGTTACTAACGATGTTAACATCCGTTATCTGACGGATTTTCCCGCCTCAGAATCCTGGCTGTTGGTTTCTCCTTCCAGAAGTTTTTACCTGACGGACTTTCGTTACATTCTAGAGGCCAAAAAAGGTTTGAAGGGAATCAACATTAAACGTTACACCAAATCGCTTCAACTCTCTGCCTTTGAGGCCGCCCAAGATTTAAAGGTCAAACGCGTGGGATTCGACGACCGGCACATTTCGCTTTCTTCTTTCAAGCAGTTGAAAAAAAAATGCCCGAAGGGAATTCAATTGATTCCGGTTAAAAATTGTGTAGAAGATTTAAGAGAAATCAAATCGATCGACGAAATTAGCCAGATCCGAAAAGCGCTCTCGCTCCACCGTCAAGCCTATGAACTCATCAAAAAAGAAGTAAAAACGGGAGTCACCGAGAAAGAAATTTTCAATATCCTGGAAAATTTTTTAAAATCGAAGAATGCCGGGTTTTCGTTCCCTCCCATCATCGCCTCGGGACCCAATTCCTGTTTCCCTCATGCCCGTGTCACCGACCGGAAAATCCGTTCCAACGAACCGGTCTTGATCGACATGGGAATTGATGTCAATGGCTATAAGTCTGACTTGACACGTATGATTCTTTTAGGTAAAATACCACACTTTGTGAGGGAAGCGCATGACTTTGTACGTCGGGCGCAGGCTTTGGCGATTGAGCATATTCAACCCGAAAGACGGGCCTCTGAGATCGATCGTCAGGCGCGTAACTATCTCACCAAAAATCGTTTAGGAAAATTTTTCGGTCATTCCCTGGGGCATGGGGTGGGCTTAGAGATTCACGAAAATCCCCGGATTGCTCCGTTGAACACCACGATTCTGAAGGAGGGAATGATTTTTACGATTGAACCGGCGGTTTATATCCCTAACAAATTCGGAATTCGAATCGAAGACATGGTGTTAGTCACTCAACAAGGATGCGAGGTACTCAGTGGCGATATCTATTAATGAAATCTCAAACGGTATGGGGCTTCTGGTCAATGGAGCCGTTTATATTGTTTCGGAGGTCCATCATGTCAAACCCGGCAAGGGCAGCGCGTTTGTCCGGGTGAAAATGAAAAATTTAAAGACGGATTTGAATTTGGAACGTACCTTCAAAACAGCGGATAGACTCGACGATGTTTATCTGGAAGAAAGGAAATTGCAGTATCTCTATCGCGCTGGAGATACGTTTCATTTTATGGACCAGACCAGTTATGAAGAACGGGCGATTTCTCTTTCCGAAATAGGGGATGCGATCAAATTTCTTCAGGATCATACGGAGATCACGGCAGTTTATTACAACGGTCAAGTTCAAAAGGTGTATCTGCCCAATTTTATTACTGCCCATATTACCGAGACCGAACCAGGCTTTAAAGGCGATTCCTCCCGCGCCGGAAACAAACCTGCCACCATTGATACAGGAGCAGCGGTACAAGTTCCTCTTTTTGTTGATAAAGGAGATTGGGTGAAGATCGATACCAGAACCGGTCAATACGTCGAGAGGGTACAAAAATGAATTTAAAAGAAATCAAAGAGATGATTACCCTGATGAACGAG
>Ga0209515_10004820_pt1 | contig 17939 bp, 24 predicted proteins | sample Subgroupgradi54m_FD_187454 | JGI IMG/M metagenome (GOLD analysis project Ga0209515, IMG submission 187454) | Subsurface groundwater microbial communities from S. Glens Falls, New York, USA - GMW60B uncontaminated upgradient, 5.4 m (SPAdes)... ...
CCTTCCCAGCCCCCGGAGGGCCTAAAAGAACTATTCTCATCGTCTGCCTTTGAGCTGACCAGATTTCATAAATCCATCATAGTGCCGCGTTAAAAGGTGGGATTCAATCTGTTTCATGGTATCCAGCATCACACCGACGATAATGAGAACTCCGGTCCCGCCAAAAAACGACGCCACCAAATACGGAACCTTAAAAGCCGCCATGATCGCATCGGGCATGATCGCAACCACACAAATAAACAAAGCCCCTGCCAAAGTAATCCGCTCCATCACAAAGGTGAGGAAATCTGCCGTTGGAGTTCCTGGCCTTACCCCCGGAATAAACCCTCCGTGCTTTTTCATATTCTCAGCCACATCCACCGGGTTAAAAACAATCGCCGTATAAAAATAACAAAAAAACGTAATTAATAATCCATACAAGGCATAATACCAAAAATGCCCTCGAATCAAAAAACTCGCGAAATGCTGAAAACCCGGATTCGGAATAAAACTAGCCACCGTTGCTGGAAAAAGTAAAATCGATTGCGCGAAAATAATGGCAATAACTCCTGAGGTATCGACCTTTAATGGGATATAGGTGCTTTGTCCTCCGTAGACCTTACGCCCAATAATCCGACGGGCATACTGCACCGGAATTTTTCGCTGCCCCTGAGTAATTAAAGTGATCGCGTAAACGACCCCAACGAGAAAAAAAATCATAATCAGTAAGGTCAATGGCTGAATCTGGCTGGCTGCTGCCATTTTGGGAGAAAGGAGTTTGAATAAATCTTCCATCGCAACCGGAGCCGAGGCAATAATACCTGCTGTTATCAGAAGAGAAATCCCGTTGCCAATTCCCCTCTCTTGGATTTGCTCGCCTAACCACATGAGAAGCATGGTCCCGCAAGTTAAAGTCACCACCGTCACAATTCGAAATCCTAAACCCGGTTCATTCACAATCCTTAATCCTTGAAATGAATGGGGACTCTCCAGCCATAAAGCGATGAAATAAGATTGAATGGCCGCCAAGATCAGCGTTCCATAACGCGTGTACTGATTGATCTTCTTATAGCCGGCCTGACCTTCTTTCGCCAACTTTTCCAAGGCGGGAAAAACCGCCGTGAGAAGCTGCATGATGATCGAACTGGAAATATACGGCATGATCCCTAAAGAAAACACCGTCATCTTATTGATCGCCCGTCCAGAAAACAAACTCATGATGCCAAAGATCGTACCTTCTGATTTTTCAAACCACTCGGTTAAGACTGCCCCGTTAATGCCGGGTGTGGGAATAAAACAACCGATGCGGTAAACAACAATAATCCCCAGAGTAAAAAAAATTTTCTTTTTTAAGTCCGGGATTTTAAGACAATTGGCGAAGGCGGATAACATAGAATATTCTTAAAATTTAACGTGTGCCGCTTTCCGTCATCCTGAGCGGAGGATCTCATAATTTTGAGATTCTTCCCCCGCAAAAATTCTGCGGGGTCAGAATGACGCATGAATTGAATTTATATCAATCGTTTCAGCCTTCCCACCTGCTTTTACAATCTTTTCCTGTGCACTCTTAGAAAAACTAAAGGCGCGGATCGTCAATGATTTGTTAATTTCGCCGTCGCCCAAAATTTTATACGGTTTATAAATACTCTTGATGAGGCCTTGAGATTTCAAAAATTCGCCGTCAACCACCGTACCTGCTTTCATTTTTTTTAGACTAGCTAATTTTACTACCTGATAAACCAGCGGATTTTTCCGTCGGAAACCAACCTTCGGTAAACGGCGGATCAAAGGCATCTGCCCGCCTTCTGAACCGAGAATAACCGCCCGGCCGGAACGTGACAACTGTCCGGTTTGTCCCCGGCAGGAAGTCTTACCATGACCCGATCCCGAGCCGCGGCCTACGATCTTTCTTCTTTTACGCGACCCTTGGGGGGCTTTTAATTCATGCAGGTACATTTTCTTTGACTCCGGGAAGAACCGCCGCTTCATGGCTACGATAAGCTTTCAATCTCGACAGTCCGTCGATGGTGGCTTTCACGACGTTAATAGGATTATTGGACCGATGACACTTCGTTAATATATTTCGAATACCGGCAGAATCACAGACCGCCCGAACGGGGCCGGCAGCAATGACGCCGGTACCTTCCGAGGCCGGTTTCAACAAAACCCTTGCCCCGCCGCATCGGCCGATCACTTGATGCGTAATGGTTGATTTAAACATCGACACCCGGATCATATTTTTTTTAGCCGAGATCAACGACTTTTTAATGGCAATGGCAACCTCATTGGCTTTTTCTAAACTATACCCCACCCGCCCTTTGGTATCCCCGACGACAACCAGAGCGCTGAAAGAAAGCTTCTTTCCGCCTTTGGTAACTTTTGTGATACGGTTAATGGAAACCACCTGCTCAACAAATTCCGAAGGGACGAGGTCTTTCTTTCGTGTGAATGATTTACGAGAGTCTCGCGAGTCTTTGAATTTTTTTTGCTCAGAAGATCCGGTTGACGGCCTTCCCGCATTCGGGGTCGGCTCATCTGTTTTTCCCGCGGATTTATTCCCGTTTTTTCCCATGTCCAAATTTTCTTTATTCATTAAAACTCTAACCCGCCTTTTCTAGCCGCCTCGGCAAAGGCCTTTATCCGTCCATGATAAAGGTAACCGCCGCGGTCAAAACAAACTTTTTTAATTCCTTTTTCTTTGGCCTTCTGCGCTAACGCTTCTCCCAAAATTTCCGCGGCATTCACATTCCCGCCGCTTTTAATTTTAGAACGCAGACCCTTATCCAACGTGGATAACCCGAAGAGAACTTTTCTTTGCGTGTCATCAATGATCTGGGCATGCATATTTTTCAGACTGCGATGAACACATAAACGCAATTGATCCGGCGTTCCACTCACGCGTTTGCGGATCCTTTGATGACGAAAAATTCTTTTGACTTCTTTAATATTAAACATAAATTTACTTAGTTACGGATTTTCCTTGTTTCCTTCTGACTAATTCTCCGACGTATCGAATGCCTTTGCCTTTATAGGGCTCCGGAACTTTAAATCCTCTGATATTGGCCGCCACATAACCCACCAGAGCGTTGTCGATTCCTTCGATTGTAATCTCCGTTGGTTTGGGAGCAACAACTTTTACCCCCGCAGGAATAACGAATTCAATCGGGTGACTAAAACCAAGATTGAGGGTTAACTTCGTTCCCTGAACCGCCGCGCGAAAACCCACACCTTGAATCTCTAATTCTTTTTTATGCCCTTTGGTAACGCCGTTGACCATATTGACGATCAAAGCTCTGATAGTGCCTTGATTAGCCCGGTTTTGTTTGGAGTCGGAGTTGCGGCTGACCAAAATCTTTCCATCTTTTTGCTCGAGGGAAATTCCGAGTGGAAGATTTAAAGACAATTTTCCTTTAGGCCCTTCGACGCGCACCGACCCCTTGTCGAGTGCCACTTTCGCATCTTTGGGAACGATGACCGGAATTTTTCCTATTCTTGACATTTATTTTTTACCAGATATAACACAGGACTTCGCCGCCCATATTCGTTTTACGCGCCTCGCGATCCGTCATAATCCCTTTTGAAGTTGAAATGACCGCGGTGCCCAACCCATTGATGACTCTAGGAATTTTATCCCCTTTGACATAAACTCTTAATCCGGGCCTCGATATTCTTTTAATGCCTAAAATGATCGACGTTTTATTTTTTTCATATTTCAGATAAACTTTGAGCGTCCCTTGTTTACTATCTTTAAGGACACGGAAATCTTCGACATACCCGTCGGTCTTAAATATCTCTAAAATCTTTTGTCCGAGTTTAGAGGCCGGGATATCAACGGTTTCTTTGCGCGCATGCGCTGCGTTTCGGATATTCGTTAACAAATTACTAATTGGATCGTTCAGCGACATATAAATTCAATCCTCTTTCTTTTCGAAAATTACCAACTCGCTTTTTTGACGCCCGGGATTTCGCCTTTCCAGGCAAGTTCCCTGAAACAAATACGACAGGTCCCAAAACGTCGCAAAAATCCACGCGGTCTGCCGCACAACTTACATCGATTATGCTGCCGGGTGGAGAACTTGGGAATTTGCAGTGATTTAAAAATTAAACCTTTTCGTGCCATAATCTATTCACTTTCTCTATAATATGGTAAAGGGCATTCCCAGAAGCTGCAATAATTCGAATGTTTGTTCTTTATTTCCTCCCTTGAAGACAAAGGTCACATCCATTCCTTGCGTGTGCTGGATACGGCCTGGTTCTATCTCAGGAAAAATGGCCTGTTCTTTAAGCCCTAACGTATAATTTCCGGCACGGTCAAACGACTTTCGAGAAACTCCATTAAAATCCCGGATACGGGGCAACGTTATATTCAAGAGGCGATCCATAAATTCATACATGCGGATACGCCGAAGCGTCACTTTGCAACCGATCGAAATTCCTTCCCGGAGCTTAAAATTGGAAATAGCCACCTTGGCCTTGCGGATCATCGGTTTTTGACCGGTGATCGTCGCCAAGTCTTCGAGCGCTTTGTCCATGATCTTTTGGTCGTTGATCGCCTCCCCGACGCCCATATTCACCACAATCTTCTCGAGCCGAGGAACGGCCATGGGATTTTTAATTCCGAATTTCTTCTGCATCTTCGGGATAATTTCGTTTTTATATTTTTCTAACAGACGAGGATTCATGTTAAATTACCGCTCCGCTTTTTTTACTTAAACGTATCTTGGTTCCATCTTTAGCTATTTCTATTTTAAAACGGACCGGGGCATTGGTTTGTTTGTCCAATAGCATCAAGTTCGAAAGATGAATCGGCGCTTCAATCTCGATGATACCGCCTTTTTGATCTTGCTGCGTGCGGCGCTTGGCTTTCTTGACTAAATTAATATTTTCCACAATGGCTTTTGATTGGACGGGCATGACCCGCATAACGCGTCCGGTCTTGCCTTTATCTTTTCCACTCATGACGATGACTGTATCATCTTTTCTAATGCGTAACATCAAACAACCTCCGGTGCCAGAGAAACAATCTTCATATATTCCATGTTGCGCAGTTCGCGGGCAACCGGCCCAAAGACCCGCGTTCCCTTGGGGTTTCCGGCCTCATCAATAATCACGATCGCATTCGTATCAAAACGGACATAGGTGCCGTCCGGACGACGAATAGGATATTTTGTCCTCACAATCACCGCTTTGGCCATCTCGCCTTTTTTAACCGCGGCCTCAGGAGCAGACTCTTTAATGTTGACTTTAATGATGTCCCCGACTCTAGCGGTCATCTTGCCCTTGGCGTTTAAAACCCCGATAAAGGATGCCTTACGAGCTCCGGTGTTATCCGCAACATCTAATATGGAACGAAGGATGATCATGGTTGGGTCTGTTCGTTTTGCTTTTGTTTAAGAACTTCGATAATAACCCAACGCTTATCTTTCGATAAAGGGCGGGTTTCCATCATTTTAACCGCATCCCCGATGCGGGAGGCATTTTTCTCGTCATGGGCTTTAAATTTTTTAGCCCGGCGAATCGTCTTGGTGTACATCCGGTGTTTGGAAGACCATCGGACCTGAACGACACGGGTCTTCTGCATTTTATCGCTTACGACAATTCCGGAAAGAAATTTACGTCTATTAAGCCTTGGTTCCATCTTGTTCTCTTTCTTGTAATAGTGTCAAAATTCTGGCAATGTCCCGACGGATCGTTCTAAAACGGCCGGGTTTCTCAACCCTTCCATGTTTGCGCTGAAAATTAAGATCGAAGAATTCTTTCTTCAGATCCTTTTCTTTTTGGATCAATTCTTCCGGAGCTAAGTCTCGTAATTGTTTGATTTTCATATTAAATTGCCTTTAGCGTTTCTTTATATTTGTCATCCCCGAATGTCTTAGTCGGGGATCCAGAAATAGCACGTCTTGGATTCCCGATAAAGACGTTCGGGAATGACAGTCACGATTAATTCGATATCGAGCGTGTGATAAATTTTGTTTTGACCGGCAATTTAAACGCAACCAGACGAAATATCTGCTTAGCAAACTCTTCCGGCACGCCGGACATTTCAAATAAGACCTTTCCTCTTTTAACGAGCGCCACCCAGTGATCGAGATCGCCTTTGCCTTTCCCCTGACGAGTTTCAGCAGGTTTCTTGGTCACCGGTTTATGAGGGAAAATTTTGATCCAGAGTTTTCCAGCACCCCGGGATTTTCTGGCCACCACAATACGCGCGGCCTCAATATGATTGCTACGAATGATGCCGTTCTCTAGAGCCTTTAAACCATACTCCCCGAAAATTAAGAAACTTCCTCGGGTAGCGATGCCTCTATTTTTGCCTCTCTGGGATTTACGGTATTTTACTCGTCTTGGAATCACAGCCATGATTTATTCTTCCTGATCTTTCTTGACTTCGATGATATCGCCTTTATAAATCCAGGTCTTAACGCCCAAAATTCCATACGTGGTCAAGGCCTCGGCAAAACCATAGTCAATATCGGCCCGGAAGGTCTGCAGAGGAAGTTTCCCTATTTTATACGTTTCCCGACGGGACATCTCGGCCCCGCCAAGGCGTCCGGAACAGCTGATCTTGATTCCCTTGGCGCCAGAGGAAAGGGCTTGATCCATGGCACGCTTCATCGCACGACGAAAGGCAATGCGTTTTTCTAACTGCAAGGCCACGTTCTGAGCAACCAGTTGGGCATCGATCGATGGATTTTTGATCTCTTTGATATCCACCTTGATATTTTCCTGATTTTTCATGCCGGTGATTTTCAATAACTCACTTTTTAATTTCTCAATATCCGCTCCCCGACGGCCGATAATCACTCCGGGACGGGCAGAACAAATTCTTACGCGCAGTTGGGTGGCCATTCGCTCGATCTCGACACGGGAAACAGCCGCCTGGACAAATTTCTTTTTTATGTAAGTTCGGATTTTAAAATCCTCTATAACATTTTTCGCGTATTCCTTTTTATCGGCATACCAAAGACTGCGCCAATCTTTGATGTAGGGTATTCTTAGCAATAATGGACTGACCTTTTGTCCCAACGTTATCTCCTTACTTTAATTTCAAATCTAATTCAATGGTTAAATGCGTTGTGCGTTTTAAAATGCTCGATGCCCGTCCAAAAGCCGCCGCCCGATATCTTTTCCAAGAAGGACCTTGGTCGGCGGTAATTTTAGAAATAAAAAGTTGATCTTCAGCTAAACCTTTTTGCTTGGCGTTACTGAGGGCTGAATTTAAAACCCGGGTGATCGATCCGCTGGATCCTTTATTGGTATGCGCCAGAACCGTCAATGAACTGCCGACATCTTTCCCTCTGATCAGATCAATGACTTGCCTGACCTTCTTCGGAGAAATTCTAATAAATCTTCCTTTAGAGCACGCAATCATTTTATGTCTTATCCGGAGCTTTTTTGGCTTTGACGCCGCCATGCTTGCGGAATGTCCTCGATGGGGCAAAATCCCCTAGTTTATAACCAACCATATTTTCCGTGATGAAAACCGGCACATGTTTTCTGCCGTCGTGAATGGCGATTGTATAACCAACCAGTTGCGGCCCGATGGTCGAACGTCGTGACCAGGTCTTGATGGGCTGTTTTTGTCCGAGACGAATCATCTTCTCGATTTTCTTAAGGAGATGTTCTTCGATGTACGGGCCTTTTTTAATTGAACGCGGCATATTATTGAGTCCTTCGTCTGATGATGAGTGAATCAGAATATTTTCTTCGTTTTCGTGTTTTAAAACCTTTAGTGGGTTTTCCCCACGGGGTGACGGGATGAGGATTTCCTTGAGGGGCTTTTCCTTCTCCGCCGCCGTGCGGATGATCATGGGGATTCATAGCACCCCCTCGCACATGCGCCTTGCGTCCCAGCCAGTGAGATCTTCCGGCTTTTCCAAGCGAAATCGATTCATGTTCCACATTACCGATTTGCCCGATCGTTGCGCGGCACTTCAAGTTCACCATTCGAACTTCTCCCGATGGCAAACGTAAATGACCAAAATCACCTTCTTTCGCCATTAACTGAGCCGAGGTTCCGGCGCTGCGAACGATTTGTCCGCCCTTGCCGGGTTGAAGTTCAACATTATGGATCGCGGTCCCCAAAGGAATTTTTTTGAGTGGCAAACAATTTCCTGCTTTCATCTCAACATCCGCCTCGTAGGTACTAAGAATCGTATCTCCGACTTTTATATCCAGCGGGGCGATGATATAAGTCCTTTTTTTATTTTCATATTCTAAAAGAGCAATACGGCTCGAGCGGTTAGGATCATATTCGATGGCGATGACCTTGGCCGGCTGATCAATCGTATCGCGTTTAAAGTCGATCAAGCGATACATCCGTTTATGCCCGCCGCCGCGAAAACGCATGGTGATACGGCCATAAACATTCCGGCCGCCTGAACCGCGAAGCGGTCTTAAAAGAGATTTCTCCGGCTTGCCCTTGGTGATCTCCGCGAAATCGGATATCACGGCATGCCTTAATCCATTCGTGGTCGGTTTAAATCTACGAACACCCATTTTAACTCACCTCTATTTTTTCGCCCTCTTGAAGGGTCACTAAAGCCTTTTTCCAGTCAACCGTGTATCCGATTTCCTGTCTCACGCGTTTTCTCTTGCCGGGCACCAGGACGGTATTCACGTCGTGAACCTTAACTTTATAAATTTCCTCGACGGCTTTTTTTATTTCAAGCTTGTTCGAATTTTTATCAACATGAAAAATATATTTACGCTGAGGTTCCATCTGCGTCCCTTTTTCTGTGCGCAACAGCGTTTTAATAACGTCATAACAAGTGATCATTGGATTCTCTCTAATAACTTCTTAAAAGCCGCTTTTGTCAGTAATATTTTTTTGCTGCGTAAAATGTCATAGGCGTTCACATCTTTAATAAGCATGGAACGAAAATACGGAATGTTCCTGGAGACGCGCTCGAGTTTTTCGTCGCGCTCCTCCAGCAATGCTAAAACTTTTCCTTGAAGATCTAATCCGGTAAGAAATCTCACGAAATCTTTTGTTTTGGAAAAATCGCTGCCGAATCGATCAATACAGAATAAATCTTTGGCCATTAATTTGGCATTCATGCTTTCACGTAACGCCGCGATCTTTATCTTTCGGGGAATGTCATAACGAAACTCACGCGGATGCGGACCAAAAACAACACCACCTTTGTGCCATAAAGGAGAACGGTTGGAACCCGCCCGGGCCCGGCCAGTTCCCTTTTGCCGGTAAGGTTTTTTACCTCCGCCGGAGACCATGCCCCGCTCTTTCGTGGAGGCGTTGCCTTGACGGTGCGCGGCTTGATACATCAAAACCGCCTGATGAATAATGTCCTGATTGATCCGAGGACCAAAGAGCGATTCCGGGAGATCCATCGTTTCGGTTGCTTGACCTTGGGTATTGTGAATAGGAAGGGCGGGCATCTTACTTACCTTTTCCTGCTACTTTTGCCTTGCTCTGTTTCATAGGATTACGCTTAATCGCCACAACTTCTTTTTTCTCTTCGAGGGATTTAAAGACCTTTTTCCTGGATCGATTGATGGTGATCAATGAATTTTTGTGTCCCGGGACAGCGCCGCGCAACATCAGAAGGTTGTGATCCTGATCAATCTGCATCACACGAAGATTTTCAACCGTTACTTGATCCATCCCCATATGACCAGGCATGTGCGTGCCTTTTAAAACTCTGGAAGGGTCGCTGCTGGCACCGATCGATCCTACTCGCCGGTGATGCATGGAACCATGCCCCGCCGGACCGCCGGACCAATTCCAGCGCTTCATTCCGCCTTGAAAACCTTTTCCAATCGAGGTGCCCGTCACACTAACAAAATCACCTGGCTTAAAAATATCCGCTTTAATCTCCTGCCCGACTTTATAATCCTTATTATCCGTCGATCTAAATTCCCGTATAGTGCGAAGCGGAGCAACACCGATTTTCTTGAATAGTCCTAATCTCGGTTTGGTGAGCCGTGATTCTTTGACTGGATTAAAACCCAAAGCGATCTTCAAAGGAGAATCGATCAACTTCAAAACAAAACAAGGACCCGCCTCAACCACCGTCACCGGAATAATATTCCCGTCCTGGTCAAAGATCTGTGTCATTCCCAACTTTTTTCCAATGAGACCGCTGATCATATTTTCTTTTATTGTTTGATTTCAACATTAACGCCGGCCGGGAGATTGAGTTTACGCAGAGCCTCGACCGTTTTGGCCGTCGGCTCAATCAGATCAATCAAACGCTTATGCGTGGCTAATCTGAACTGCTCTCTCGATTTCTTATCGATGACCGGTGATCGCAAGACGGTGTACAGCTCTTTTTTCGTCGGTAAAGGCACCGGACCGGAAACTTTAGCTCCGGTGCGGATGGCTGTATCCACAATTTCCTGCGTTGACTGATCGATCAATCGATGGTCGTACGCTTTTAATTTGATTCGAATTTTTTGCATATATTTAGACGTAGAGATAATTCCCTGCCTGCCGGTAGGCAGGATGAATTTTCCCTACAACACCTTTATTTAATAACTTCTGAAATAACGCCCGCCCCAACGGTACGTCCACCTTCACGGATGGCGAAACGGAGTTCTTTCTCCATAGCAACGGGTGTGATCAATTCAATTTCTAATTCCACGTTATCTCCCGGCATACACATTTCAATCCCTGCTGGAAGCTGTGCTGTTCCGGTCACGTCGGTCGTTCGAAAATAGAATTGCGGACGATACCCTTTAAAAAACGGCGTGTGCCGTCCGCCTTCTTCTTTCGTCAAGATATACACCATCGCCTTGAAGTGGGTGTGCGGCGTGATGGAACCGGGCTTGGCCAAGACCATTCCGCGTTCAATCGAATCTTTATCCATACCTCTTAAAAGAAGCCCAACGTTATCACCGGCCTGACCTTGATCGAGTTCCTTCCTGAACATCTCCACACCCGTGATAACGCTTTTTTGAATCTGCGGACGAAGACCAACCACATCAATTTCCTCGCCGACCTTGCAGATTCCGCGTTCGATACGGCCTGTCGCCACCGTTCCGCGGCCTGAGATCGAAAATACGTCTTCCACGGCCATCGAGAATGGTTTCTCTAAATCACGGACCGGCATCGGGATGAAATCATCGACCGCCTTCATTAAATCCAAAATCGGTTTGGTTTTGGCCGCATCATCGGGATTGTTTATCGCATCCAAGGCGCTTCCTTTGATGATCGGAGTTTTATCACCGGGGAATTTATATTTGGTCAAAAGATCGCGGATTTCCAATTCAACCAATTCGAGCAATTCTTTGTCCTCGACCTGATCACATTTATTCAAAAACACGACGATCTGAGGCACGTTCACTTGACGGGCCAAAAGAATATGTTCCCGGGTTTGAGGCATCGGGCCATCCGCCGCCGAAACAACCAGGATCGCACCGTCCATTTGAGCCGCGCCGGTGATCATATTCTTAATGTAATCCGCGTGGCCGGGGCAATCGATATGGGCATAATGCCGGCTTGGGGTTTCGTATTCAAGATGAGAAATATTAATGGTAACGCCGCGCTCTTTTTCTTCCGGGGCGTTATCAATGGAATCATACGACCGCGCCTGCGCAAGTCCTTGTTTCGCTAAAATAGTCGTGATCGCCGAGCTGAGCGTCGTCTTTCCGTGATCAACGTGCCCGATCGTTCCGATGTTTAAATGCGGTTTATTTCTTATGAACTTTTCTTTGGCCATGATGATCTCCTCCCCTTTTCGTTAATAATCCTTAAAATTTTTATGTTTATTTTTTATTTGCAGCTTCCGCCGCTCTGGCTCCAATAATTTTCTCGGCAATGTGATGAGGGACCTGGGCGTAGAAAGCTGGTTCCATCGAAGCCGTTCCTCTTCCTTGGGATAAAGAACGTATCGCATTCGCGTAGTTAAACATCTCGGAGAGAGGAACCTCGCAGCGCGCGGTCTTGAGTTTGCCTCTGGTCCCCATCGAAACAATTTTGGCCCGACGGGTATTCAAATCTCCAACAACCGCCCCCATGTAATCTTCGGGGACAACCACTTCGATATCCATAATGGGTTCCATAAATATAGACTTTCCCCGGCGCAGGGCATCCTGCAGGGCGTATTTTGCGGCTAACTGAAAAGCTATTTCGCTTGAATCAACTTCATGGTAAGAACCGTCCACCAAGGTGACCACGATATCGGTGACGGGATAACTCGCTAAAATACCATTTAAAGCGGCGGCACGGATACCTTCTTCCGCCGGCTTAATAAATTCGCGGGGGATCGATCCTCCTCGGATTTTGTTGATAAAAACAACCCCTTTACCGCTTTCCTCGGCAGGCTCAACGTCAATCACCACGTGGCCATACTGACCGCGGCCGCCGGTTTGTGAAATAAATTTTCCCACGACCCCCGTTACTTTTTGCGTGATCGTTTCTTTGTAGGCGACCTGCGGACGCCCGATATTCGTGTCGAGATTATGTTCACGCTTCATACGATCAATGATGATCTCGAGGTGCAGTTCTCCCATGCCGGAGATGATCGTTTCGGCGGTCTCGGTATCATATTGAACTTTTAAGGAAGGATCTTCATCGAGAAATTTCTTGAGGATAAAACCAAGCTTATCCTGATCAGCTTTTGTCTTCGGTTCAATTGCCATGGATACAACCGGTTCGGGAATACGCATACTCTCGATGACAATCGGGTTATTTTCATCGCAAAGGGTTTCGCCGGTTTTACTCTCTTTCAATCCCACCAAAGCGACGATCTCGCCGGCTGCAGCCGATGGAACAATTTCCTGTTTGTTGGCGTGCATCACCAAAATTTTTGAAACCTTCTCTTTAACTTTCTTCGAAGAGTTGTAGACTTGGACACCGGAGATCATTTTGCCGGAATAAACCCGCGTAAAGAATAATTTTCCTACATAGGGATCAGAAAATACTTTAAAAACAAGGGCACTGAAAGGGGCCTCAACGGAGGATATTCGTTCAGTAGGTTCTTGGTTTAAAGGATTGATTCCTTTAATGGGAGGGACATCTAAGGGCGAGGGAAGAAATTCATTGACCGCATCCAAAACCATTTGGACGCCTTTATTTCGAAGCGATGAGCCACAAAGAACCGGCACCAACGCATTTTTAATGACACTCCGTCGCACAGCCGCCATAATTTCCGGGACCGAGATCTCTTTTTCATGGATAAAATTTTCCATGACTTGATCATCGACGTCGGCGATCTTTTCAATCAATTTTCGACGGTATTCTTTCACTTGATCTTTAAATTCGGGAGGGACATCGGATATAACGAGAGTCACGCCTTCTGGATCGCTGTAAGTAATATATTTCTCATTAATAATATCGATGATGGCTTTAAAACTGTCTTCAGCTCCAACCGGCATTTGAATCGCCACGGCATTGGCTCCTAAACGATCTGCCATTTCACCCATGACGCGATCAAAATTAGCCCCCATCCGATCCATCTTATTAATGAAAACAATGCGCGGGACATGATAACGATCCGCCTGCCGCCAAACAGTCTCGGTTTGAGGCTGGACTCCGCTGCAACCGCACAAAACCACCACCGCTCCATCAAGAACTTTTAGAGAACGCTCCACTTCGATCGTAAAATCAACGTGGCCGGGGGTGTCAATGATATTCACTTTACAATCTTTCCAGAAACACGTCGTGTTGGCCGCGGTGATCGTAATACCTCTTTCTTTTTCCTGAGGCATCCAATCGGTCGTGGTGTTTCCTTCATCCACGGTTCCCATTTTATGAATGACCCCGGTATAAAAAAGGATTCTCTCGGTCGTCGTGGTCTTTCCGGCATCGATATGCGCGATGATTCCAATATTGCGAACTTTATCTAATGTGGATGGTTTGGCCATTAAATTACCATCTTAAATGACTAAATGCTTTGTTAGCCTCAGCCATTTTATGCGTTTCATCTCTTTTTTTAATGGCAGACCCTTCTGCCTTATAAGCCGCCAACAATTCATCCGCCAGTTTTATCATCATGGGTTTTCCCTTTTTAACTCTGGCAAAATCTCTAATCCAGCGCATGGCTAGCGACGAACCTCGCACGACCGACACCTCTACCGGAACCTGATACGTCGCGCCTCCGACTCGTCTGGGCTTGACTTCCAGTCGAGGACGGGCGTTTTCGAGCGCTTTGTTAAAAACCTTGAGTGGCGGTTCCTCTTGAATTTTCTGCGATAAAACATCAAAAGCCCCGTAAACTATTTTCTCGGCAACGGCTTTTTTCCCCTCGGACATCACCATATTGATAAATCGGGAGACCATGGGACTATTGTATTTTGGATCAGGCATGGCCTGTCGTTTTTCAGCGCAGCGTCTTCGCATTACTTTTCTCTTTTAGCTCCATATTTTGAACGGGACTGCTTTCTTTTAGCAACTCCGGCGGTATCCAGCGTTCCTCGAACAATGTGGTATCGAACCCCGGGCAAATCCTTCACCCGGCCGCCTCGAACCAAAACGATCGAGTGTTCCTGCAAATTATGTCCTTCGCCGGGAATATAAGAAGTGACCTCAATTCCATTCGACAAACGAACTCTGGCAATTTTACGCAATGCCGAATTTGGTTTTTTAGGAGTCATCGTTTTCACCTGAAGACAAACCCCCCGTCTTTGTGGGCAATTAGTCAAGGCAGGCGATTTACTTTTCTTCTTCTTGAGACTTCTTCTGTTTCTTATCAGTTGTGATATGGTCGGCATATTTTACAATTTCCAATTCATCGAATTTTTGAAGTCCCGTCCCGGCAGGGATGAGATGTCCTACAATCACGTTTTCTTTCAGTCCGCGTAAAAGGTCGATTTTACCCGATGCCGCAGCTTCTGTCAAGACTCTTGTCGTCTCCTGGAAGCTTGCCGCGGAAATAAAACTATCCGTCGTTAACGAGACCTTGGTGATTCCCAGTAATAAAGGTGTCGCCGAGGCGGGTTTCCCTTTTTTCTTCAAGGTATTTTGATTGGCTTTCTTAAAGGCCATGCGGTCAATCTGTTCTCCAACCAGAAAATCAGTATCGCCGGATTCCTCGATCTTCACTTTTTTTAACATCTGAGAAATGATCAACTCAATATGTTTATCGTTAATACGGACCCCCTGCAAACGGTAAACCTCTTGGATTTCATTTAAAAGATATTCTTGCAAAACTTTATCCCCGCAAACGCGCAAAATATCCTGAGGAACAACCGGCCCTTCAGTTAACTGCTGACCAGCAAACACACGATCGCCTTTATAAACGTTAGGATGTTTACCATGCGGGATCGTGTATTCTTTGGTCATTCCGGTCGGACTCTTGACCACAATGGTACGAAGTCCTCGACGATCTTCCCCGAACTCGATGAACCCGTCGATTTCACTGATAACGGCCGGATCTTTCGGGCGTCTAGCTTCAAACAATTCCGCCACCCGCGGCAAACCGCCTGTGATGTCACGCGTCTTTCCAGCACCTCTTGGAATTTTTGCCACAAGTTGACCGGCACTGACCGTTTCTTTATCTTTCACTAAAATATGCGCTCCAACGGGAATCGAATAAATTCCGATCACTTCTTTTTTCTCGTCGGTGATGATGATCTGTGGATGATATTCCTGTTTGTGCTCAACAACCACCCGTTCGGTAATTCCGGTCACGGGATTTTGTTCTTCCCGGACAGTAACCCCGTCTTTTAAATCTTCGGAGTTGACCACACCTTTCACCTCGGTGATGATCGGAATCGTATACGGATCCCAGGTCACAAAAATAATTTCTTTTTCAATGGAGGCCCCATCCGCCACGCTGATGGTGGCTCCCTGCGGGAGCTGATGTCGTTCAAATTCACGGCCGAATTCGTTATTGATACTGATCGACCCGTTACGATTCAAGACGATGTACTGGTTATTTTTTTCAACCACTCTCAATTGATGATACTTGACGATCCCTTTATTTTTCGAACGTATGTAGGATTGCTCAATCGTACGGCTGGCCGTACCACCGATATGAAACGTCCTCATCGTTAACTGAGTTCCGGGTTCCCCAATACTCTGCGCGGCAATGGTACCCACCGCTTCTCCTATTTCAACCATTCTCTGCGTTGCTAAATTTCGACCATAACATTTGATGCAGACTCCTCGCTCAGATTCGCAGGTCAAGACGCTTCTAATCCGTACTTTTTCAATGCCGAGCTGCTCAATAATATCGGCTTTCTCTTCGCTGATCTGCTGGCCCGCCTCCACGACCAATTGATCGGTCACCACATCAACGATACTATCCAAGGCAACCCGCCCGACAATTCTTTCTTTTAAAGTCACCACCACCTCATCACCTTCAATGATGGCCGCGACCGTGATTCCATTGAGGGTTCCGCAATCTTGTTCGGTAATGACACTCTCCTGTGCCACATCCACCAGCCGGCGGGTCAAATAACCTGCATCCGCTGTTTTTAAAGCCGTATCGGCCAAACCTTTTCTGGCGCCGTGGGTCGAAATAAAATATTCCAAAACCGTCAATCCTTCTCGGAAACTGGCGGTGATGGGGCTCTCAATAATTTCGCCGGAAGGTTTCGCCATCAAGCCGCGCATACCGGATAACTGCCGGATTTGCAGACGCGAACCGCGGGCCCCGGAATCAGCCATGATGAATACAGGGTTAAAGGGATCCATTTCTTTAAAAACAAAATCCGACAACGATTCGGTTGTATGCGTCCAGACATCAATAATTTTATTATAACGTTCGCGCCCCGTAATAATTCCCTTGCGATACTGGTCTTCTACTTTGGCCACGTCTTGTTTGGCTGATTTAAGCGCGTCTTCTTTTTCCTTCGGGATCGTAAGATCGTTGATAGAAATCGAAATCCCCGCCAGTGTGGCCGAGCTGAAGCCCAGATCCTTTAAACTATCCAGCAGCAACACCGTTTCATGCTGACCAAACCTTTTATAACAATCGGAAATGACCGCTCCGATCTTTTTCTTATCTACGGTATCATTCACGAAACCATAGGCCTCGGGAAGCAGTTGATTCAACATCACCCGCCCGACGGTTGTTTCAATAATAGAATACTGCATGTGCAAGGAGGTTTGCTTCTGTATTTGGTCTTTGCTGCTCGCTTCCTCCTCAGAAATCACCAGCGACGGTTTTTCTTCTCCCCAGACAGATGTCTTTATTTTTAGTTTAATCCGTCCGTGTAAATCCAAAAATCCGTCGTTATAAGCAATCAAAACTTCCTGCGCGCTGCCGAAAATCCTCAACGGTTGATTCGGATTAAATTTATCTTTCGTCAGATAATAAAGCCCCAAAACCATGTCCTGGGTTGGGGCAATGACCGGTCGTCCGTCGGCCGGAGAGAAAATATTATTCACGCTCAAAAGTTCCAGCCGGCATTCGATCTGGGCCTCCAAAGACAAGGGGACATGCACCGCCATTTGATCACCGTCGAAATCAGCGTTGAACGCGGCGCACACTAAAGGATGCAGTTTAATCGCTTTGCCTTCGATCAAGAGAGGTTGAAATGCTTGGATACTCAAGCGATGCAGCGTCGGGGCGCGATTCAACATAATCGGATGGTCCTTAATCACCTCATCCAAAATATCCCACACTTCAATCTTCGCCCGCTCCACCATCCGTTTGGCGCCTTTGATCGTATGCACAAATCCTTTTTCTCGCAGCTTGCGGATAATAAACGGTTCAAAAAGTTCCAGCGCCATTTTCTTGGGCAATCCGCATTGATGCAATTTCATTTCAGGCCCGACGACAATAACCGAACGGCCCGAATAATCGACCCGTTTACCCAAAAGATTCATACGAAATCTTCCCTGTTTCCCTTTAAGCATGTCGGATAAAGATTTCAGCGGCCGGTTGCCGGAGCCCAAAACCGGACGGCCGTGACGGCCATTGTCCAGCAAGGCATCGACAGATTCCTGCAGCATACGCTTTTCGTTGCGGATAATAATTTCTGGAGCCTTTAAGTCCAACAATTTTTTCAAACGGTTATTCCGGTTAATCACCCGTCGGTATAAATCATTT
>Ga0209515_10004821_pt1 | contig 17938 bp, 14 predicted proteins | sample Subgroupgradi54m_FD_187454 | JGI IMG/M metagenome (GOLD analysis project Ga0209515, IMG submission 187454) | Subsurface groundwater microbial communities from S. Glens Falls, New York, USA - GMW60B uncontaminated upgradient, 5.4 m (SPAdes)... ...
AGAAACTACCTTTTACCAAAGCGGGCAATACCCCCTTTACTAACTACCTTAGCCCTATACGCTGCCGGATCTTTCTTATCAAGTGCTGAAAATATTGATTATTTAAAGCAACTTCCTGCACAAGTGGAAAAAGTTTCACAGCAGACAAGTGGAAAAGAAAGCGCTGTTTTGCCAGACCGTCTATCTCCAGCGGGTTTGGAATGGAAGATTGAGGGAACAGTTGATCCTAATGGTTATTACACCACAGACACTTCACACCAATTTGCCAAAGGAGGGTGGGAAGTTAACCAACAGGTAGAAAAACAAATCAAATTGCCCAAAACATTTGCAGGTGATAAATATATTAGGTTACAACGGGTTCAGGAATTAAATCCTCTAAACAGAGGGAAAATCAAAATTCCCATTAAAACAGGTACAGAGTTGGCTGCTTTAGATATCACTAATTACTTAGGTGAAACAGTGGATTTTACTCTAAACCAAATAACTGATGGAACAATTGAAGCAGTTTTACCAAATAACCTAATATCTAGCTCCCCCTGGGTTAATATCGATGCCAGGTTAACTCCTTCAATCAAGCCAGCTATTTTTGCCAGTCAAAAAATGGACGCAATTGACACAAATAAGCTTTCTCCTGAAGCTAAAAATCAAATTGAAAAAGCTAAAAGTGCTGCAATTTCCTTTGATCAGTTTACAGAATATACTGCTTCAATAATTAGTAACTCTCATCAGTATTCTTTTAACCCAGCGGGAAAAGAGAAAGTAAATAAGGCTCAAACACCGGAAGAATATATTAATGCCATAGTTGAAATCGCCGGCTGTATTTGTGCCAGCTGTAATACTGCAGCAGTACCAGCAACAACTGTGTATGAAGGAGAAGGATTTGCCAATATTGCTTTTGGATTTATTGCCATTGACGGGCATACTGCCGGATCTCAAAATGGGTTTTTGCGAACAGAGGCCAGACATGCTTTTGGAATTACCAATTCTGGTAAGATTTTTGATGCCACTCCCACGAGTATTGCCAATGAGCCAATGACGCAACAATATATGAATATGCTGCATGGAAGCGGGATTGGAGATACTGCTGAGGTGCGTTGGGAGAAAAATAAACAGGAAATTCAAGCAGAAGCAGAGAAAAAAGGCAAAATCTGGGATGGATTAAAAATAATGGGAGCAATTGCTGCTGCCGGGGCAACTGCTTTTGCTTTAAGACAAGCTTCAAGATTTATCAAAAGAGTATCAGGAAATACTAATCCAGTTGAGATAGCTGATAAAGCTGTAGGTTTAGGTTTGAACAAAGAAGATAAGACTAGAGCAATAAATTTTCTAACCTGGGTGTCTTTTGGAAAAAGACCGGAGAAAACAAATCTTAATCAGGATCTTAATTTAGGAAATGAAACTAACTGGTTAAAATATTTAAGGGATAATGTCAGTTATGAGAAATTATTATCCTATATAAAATCACCAAAAACATATGAAAGAAAATATGGATTATCTCCAGTTGAGTCTACCAAACTAAGAATACTGGCCCGTCATCTTTTGGGTACTTGAAGTTTTAAGTAATGTGGCAGAATACAAAATCACTGGTAGTTGTTAGTTTTTTAATAATATTTTTGGGGTTGGGATTTTTGTGGTATGGATTTAAGCCTGAGCCCCCAGTAATTGCTTCACCTGTTCCCATAATTCAAAATACTCCAGAAGCTACAAGTTCCGCTACCCAGGGATTGATGGGGGAAAGGGCTTTGGTAACAGAAGTGGTTGATGGAGACACCATCAAAATTTCTACAGGGCAAACAGTCAGATTTGTTGGTATTGATACTCCGGAAACTGTAGACCCCAGAAGGCCAGTTGGTTGTTTTGGCAAAGAAGCCAGTAATGAAACTAAAAGTCTGCTTTCAAATAAGGAAATAATTCTGCAAAAAGATATTTCCGGTTCAGACAAATATAAAAGAATACTCAGATATATTTTCCTGCCTTTGGACAATGGACAAACCCTGTTTGTTAATGATTATCTGGTCAGGGAAGGTTTTGCCAGGGTTTATACTTACCCTCCTGATGTCAAGTTTGATAAGCAATTTAAAGAAGCAGAAAAACAGGCTAAAGAAGGTAAAAAGGGCCTGTGGGGAAGATGCTAAAATAACTGCATTGTGATAATCTTAAAATAGGATGAAAAAATTCATTGCTCAAACAGTGATTCTGGTTTTGCTAATTGGAGCAGGGATTTTTTTCTTTGTTCCTTCTAAAAATACCGGATCTACTCCGGAAATTCCTTTTTTGCCTCAAACACCTCAATTTAAAGAAATCCAGATTGGAGAGACACATCTCAAAGTAGAAATAGCTGATACAGCTTCCAAAAGAAGTAAGGGCTTAGGAGATAGACAAGCCTTAGGTGAAAATGAGGGTATGCTATTCATTTTTCCTAAAGCAGATAAGTATCCATTCTGGATGAAAGGATTAAAATTTCCTTTAGACTTTGTTTGGATCAAAGAGACATCAGTAGTTGACATTCTAGAGAATGTTTCTCTTCCTCAAAACGGGCAGACTGATTCAACCTTGCCTATCTATTCATCAAAAGTAGAAGTAGATAAAGTTTTGGAATTGAATGCAGGAGCGGCAAAAAGACTTAATATTAAAGTAGGTGATACTGTTAAGTTAAACGACTCATAGAATAACAATGATAGAAGTTCTGCCTCTAAAACTTTTAACTGAACAAGACAGTCTAATTTTTGGTGCATTAAATACTCTTCTAGGAAAACTGCATAGAGCTGATTTACCAGTTGCCAATGGATTTGTGATTACTCCTCCAGAGTTTAAACTAAAAGCTATTCTTGAACACTATGATTTTGGTAAAAGGGAGGTTTTTGAACAAAGTTTAACTCTAGTTAAGAAAGAATTAATTGCTATCCAAATTCCAGAAGTTTTAGAAACAGAAACCAAAAATCAGCCACAATTTTTTATAAATGGGGAAGTATTAAAATCTGTTAAAGAAGTTTGGAGGAGTTTACTGGATTTCTGGGTTGATGAAATAAAAAATAGGCTATGGAAAGGAGGATTTTATCCTGGAATTACTCAAAATCTGTCTCCTCAAATTCTAATTTTTGTGAAAAAAGTGGAATCTTTAGGAACTGCTTTTTTTGATCCTTTGCAAGATGACAGTGTGATCAAAATAAAATTTGGCAAGCTTCACCCAAATGATTTGAAGAAAATAGATGAAATAATCAAAGATGCAAATAAAAAACTCTTTATTCCTCATCAGTATGAATGGATTGTAGATGGGGGAGTAAAGCTAATAGGTGTAAAGCCCTATACACCCTCTCATGTCATTCTGGCAAACGAAGTGCGTCCAGAATCTAAAACAGGATCCTGGACAAGCCAGGATGACACAATAAAAAGATCAGCTGTAAAAGTGTTTTTAGATTTATCATCTGGTTTTACTATTGAAAGGGAAGTGGATGGAGTTTTTATAGCTTCGGAAAAGATTTTTGATCTGAATAAACCAAGAGACTCTTTTGAAAATTTAGTTTTTAAGCTAGTGGAATCTGCAAACGCTTTTCCATTTTCCCCTATTTTATTTAAACTAGCTGACAAATCAGAGGGAATGGGAAAGGTGAGAGGATCTTTAAGACTACTTCATCAAAAAAGTTTACTTGATCCCATGATTGAAGCTTTGGATTTTGTTAGACATAAAAAAGGTTTGTTAAACATACACATAGTTATTCCTTTTGTGAGAGCAGTATCTGAACTGATGCAAATTAAAAGGAACTTGGCAGTTAAAAAACTAATGAGAAAAAATTCCTTGAAACAGTGGTTGGAAATAGCTGTGCCGGAAAATATTATTAATCTGGAAAACTATTTAATTACTGGTTTGGATGGAGTTGTTTTGAATTTAGATGAATTGATTGCTCATTTAAATGGGTTTGATCATTTGGAGCAGGAACTAACATTCTATAAAAATGAAGTAGATGGGTTATTAAAGTTTTTGGATGATGCCACAAAACTTATACATAAGTCCAAAATCCCATTTATAGCTACAGGTAATTTAACCCAAAATCCTAAAGTCTTGGATTTTTTAGTAGGAAAGGTAGTGTATGGAGTAGTAGTTGAAAAATATGAAACTCCTTCAGCCAAGGAACTATTGCACCAGGTAGAGAAAAGAATGGTTTTGAGAAGATCTGCTTAATTTTTGTAGGCATCTTGACGTGGAGAATTCTAAGACCTATAATGCCATACTATGAATGAAAGAATATTCAGAAAAACTTTCCCCGCAGACACAAGAAATAACGGTCCTGTGTCTCACCAGCCTGATAGGCCCAGTTTTCAACAAATAGAGTGGGAAGAGTTAGGGTCGAAGGTTATTAGTAATGGTAAATCAAGGAGATTATCTGATGGCCGGTTTAATGTAAGTGGAATTATTATTGATTCAAACAGATATAGTCCTGCTGTCAGAGGGCAAATGGTAACACCTGTTACCAGAGATCCCTTGACTCCTGTTTTTCATGTAGGCCATGGTGGTGGAAGATTCTACGGTGGTGGTACCAGTGGAGAGGCACTTCACAGAGCTAAAAGGAAAGCCAGATTAAATGGTTCAAGATAGTAGAAAGGTGGGATTTTAGGGTTGGATTATGAGAGGTTGAAAAGCAGTACAAACTCTCCCTTAGGAATCTTTAATTGATTTAACCAATCAGAAATTTTCTTTTTCTCCACTTTTTGATGGATCTTAGTTAATTCTTTGGCTAACACTATTTCTATATCCCCAAATACTCCCTTAAAATCTGCTAAAGTTTTGATCAGTTTATGAGGGGAGATAAAAATAATATAAGTGGTATCTTTACTTAAGTTTTTTATTGCTTCAAGTCTGCGTCCTGGTTTTTCCGGCAAATAACCTAAGAACACGAACTTATCTGGTGGTAAACCAGATAGTGTTAGAGCTGTTATAACAGATGATGATCCAGGTAAAGAATCAACAGGAATATTTTGAGCTAAACATTCTCTGACTAACTTATACCCTGGGTCAGAAATAAGTGGAGTCCCTGCATCAGAAACTAAAGCTAAGTTCTCTCCAGATGTGAGTCTTTGAAGAATATATCCCATATTTTTTGCCTCATTATAGTCATTTAGAATAATAAGAGGTTTTTTAATTTGGTAATGATTCAAGAGTAAGCTAGTTCTTCTGGTATCCTCACAAATTATAGAATCAACTGACTGCAACACCTCCAAAGCTCTTAAAGTGATGTCTTTTAAATTGCCTATAGGTGTTGGTACAATGGTTAGCATGTTGGAAAGTGTAGCAAATTGGGTGATTAATGTCATCTCGAACCTAGGATATCCTGGGATTGTAATCACTATGGCTATAGAGTCTGCCTTAATCCCCTTGCCTTCTGAAATAATTATGCCTTTTTCTGGATTCCTGGCTTCCACTGGAAAATTTGATTTAAATTTAGTAGCTTTGTCTGGAGCAATAGGTAATGTCATAGGTTCTTTAATTGCTTATGCCATAGGATTTCATGGGCATGAAAAATTAGTCAGAGGATTTATTAGAAAATTTGGCAAGTGGATTTTGGTTTCTGAAAAAGAATTGGATGAAACAGAGAAATTGTTGCACAAGTTTAAGGACTTGGTGGTACTTGGAAGCAGGGTGATTCCAGGAATTAGGACAGTGATTTCTTTGCCCTGTGGTTTTGCCAAACTGCCACTTGGCAGATTCATAGTCATGACTTTTATTGGATCTTTAATTTGGTCCTACTTCTTAGCCTGGATTGGATTTGTTTTAGGCCAAAACTGGCACTCACTAGGGCCTATTTTCCACAAAGCAGATGCGGTAATTATTTTGGCAATAGTTGGAGCTTTAGGATTCTACATTTACCACAAATTAAAAACGAATTAATTATTGAAATCTTCTAATTACCCCGACGCAATGTCCTTGAGTTTGTACATCACCCTAGGCAGAAAAAATCTCTCAAGTCTTTAGTATAAAGGCCGAACCTTTATGCATAACAGCGACATACTACAACAGGCTAAATTGAATCGCAATATACGGGAATAACAGTGCTACCAACACGCTCAATTAGAACATCTTTACTCAAAAAAGAGTACAGCTGTGACCTTAAAGAAGTCACTTTTAATGAATTAATTAGAAGTATATCAAAGCTGGGGTATTTGTTTGACTATAAATTATAGGGTGTGTTAAAATCTGTCTGTACCCATGAGCACAGAATTAATTGGTAAAAAAGCACGGGTATTTGATTTTGACGATACCCTGATAGGACGAGAGTGGGTTACTCGCATTTCTGGATCAGCCATTGGGAGGATACGCCCGCATAGTTTACCTACCTTTTCTTTAGATGATGTTTTCCTGTTGGATTTAAACCATGGACGTGTTCCAGTTTCAATCAGTGGACTGAAGGAAAGAATATCATTTGAATTCCATGCCAGAAGAAATGTTTATCCCGGAGTAAAAAGAGAACTAGAAATAATGGCCGCAGAAAGGGTAGACATTTATGGCAACACTGGTCGTTCACATAAAAGAGAATGGGTTGATATGACAGAAGAAACATTGCGTAGAGGAGGAGTGAGGGAATATTTTAAAGGTATATTTTATACTCCAGATGGTACTAGAACTGCTGTTAGTAAGGCTCATGGAATTCAAATACTTACAGGGCAATATGAGGAAGTTGAATTTGATGACGATGATCCTAGAACTGCATATTTTATTGCTCAATTATTTCCAGCAGTTAGAGTAAATCTTATTCAGCATGGATCAACAAGTTTATTTTTAGCACGGAGAATATTAGATGATCCATCCAATATTAGAAGAGTTGGTGTATTTGGTAAAAGAGTAAGCTAAGTTCTAAAATAGGTTCATTTTTGACATATTTGGGCAAATTTTGGTAATATGCACTCAGAGTAGTCGAGTAAGTCCTGGAATCTCTAGTCCAGCAATAGCGGTCTTACTCCGTGCAAAGTGAACCCATCGGGGTTTACCCTTGAAAGAGGCGGTGAGAATCGGAGCCCAGGGATTGACTATTCTATATAGAAGGGAACTGCAGATGCGGACCCCTTTTTGCTACAATGTAGTGTATATGGCTTACCAGGTAGATCAATCAGGAAAGATAGAACAGACTAATAAAAATACAGTTATAGCCCTATCAAATTCTACTCACGCAACCATCATTTTGAAAGCTAAGGATAAGAGAGAACTCCAAGATATTTATCGGGCAGCCGGAAAGCCTAAAGTTTTCTCAGTTCAAATTTTTTCAGCATTAACATATTTACTGATTGAGAAAGCAAAAATTGAGACTGGAATGGTTTATATTGATAAAGAATACCCGGGACATGAGGACATCATCAAAAGCTATATAAATCAGCTCATTAGTAAAAGAGGTAAAATTAGGCTTGACTCTGAACATATCAGGTTTACATTAGTAGGTAAAACAAGTAATTGCCATTTAATAGGTTATAAGGATTGGAAGAGGGGAAGAGCTGATTTTAAAGTAACCAAGGATGATATTTTAGCTATGGTGCTAAATTATGAGAGTTAATTTGAGCAATAAAAAAGACCAGGTACTTTGTGAATACTTAAGAGCCGAATGGTTACGTCTGGTCGGTATCCTACCCGATCTTTGATCGTATATTACCATAAAGTGATCAAAAATGCAATACTCAAATCTGCCGTTCTTGACAACCATTTTAAACAATGGTAACCTTAGAATGAACCTAGCAAAAGGTATAGGTTTTACCTGTAAGGTTAGTTTAACTCTTGGAGTTGTATTTTTGAGTAATTATTGAAATCTTCTGATTACCCCGACGCACTTTCCTTGAATCTTGACATCTGTAGCATAAATAGGGGACATGGTGGAGTTAGCTGGTTCCAGTCTGATCCTATCTGCTTCTTTAAAAAATCTTTTCAAAGTGGCTAACCCATTATCCAAAAGTGCTACCACAATATCTCCATCATTGGCATGAATCTGTTCTTCTATAATGACATGATCTCCATCCAATATTCCCTCTTCAATCATAGAGTCACCCTTAACTTGTAAAACAAAAGCCCTTTTCTTGCCAGATATCATAGTAGGGGAAACTTTCACAGAAGCATCAGGGTCTGTATAAATCATAATTGGTTGTCCTGCAGCAATATAGCCTAAAATAGGTAATTCAATTCCCTGTTGTATTGTAGGACCAAACTTTTGTTCTAAAACCTCTATTCCTCTGACAGCTCCTTCAAATCTTTTGATTACTCCTTTGGTTTGTAAAGACTGTAAATGTTCATGAACTGTAGCTAAAGAAGAAACTCCGATTGCTTCAGCAATCTCCCCCAAAGTTGGGGAATAACCATATTTATCAATGTATTGTTTAAGAAAACTTAGAATTTGTTTTTGTCTTCTGTAAAGAGTAATTGCCATATGGGTTTTGTTAGTATTACTTTATCAAAGGTAACCCGAATGTGTCAACTACAATCATGTGCATCAAAATATATCAACACTGATTGTAGTCAAGTAGGACAAACTATGTCTAATCCCATCAGCTTACAGAGTTTAACATACGTAATTATAGTCATGATAAATTTCATTCGTTACTTCTTGACATATAAAATTTTATATAGTATTCTATATATTATGAATACGTTAATGCCTAGAACTGTTTCTGTTTCTGATATCCAAAAAAACTATCGTAAAATTTTTGATACCGCAAAAGAGACTAAAGAACCAGTGATTGTTTTATCTAATAATAAACCAGATGTGGCAATCATTGACTATAGTACTCTTGAGTCCTTAAGAAGAATAGCTTATGAAGCTGAGATAAAAGATACTCTCCGGGTGGTGAAAGAAGGTAGGAAAGAATACAAAGAAGGTAAAACTATTAAGGCAAAATCCCTTGCTGATCTAATTTGATGACTAATCTTCAGATAGAATACACTAGCAACTTTGTCAAACAATTTAAAAAACTTACTCCAAAAATACAAAAGCAAGCAATTGAGACGGGAAAATTATTTATAAAAGACCCTTTCTCAAAAAAGTTAAAATCTCACAAACTTAGTGGTAGATTAGATGGTTTATGGGCATTCTCCATAAATTATAAGGATAGAATAATATTTGAGTTTTTAGGCAAGAAGAAAATCTTATTTCATAAAATCGGTAGTCATGATATTTACAAATGAATTTCTTAGTTAATGTATTCATTGGATAGGTGTCGACAAACAAGATCAGAATTCTTAAATTTATGATATAAACACTCTATGGTAAGCAAAAAAAAGATAATAATCACAGGAGCAAACGGGGTGATGTTTCAGCAGCCACTGATTTACCTCTGGCCTTTAATGTAGCTACTAAAACCTTCACTGTTAAAACTGGAAATGGAGAACAAGAAATCAAAATCTTGCCTGATGAAGCTCTGCATAAACTATTTGAGAAAAAGATTATATCTGATATCCAGTCCGGGGATGGACAAAATTCTAATGTTAAGTTAACAGAATTAAATAACAAACCAGTTTATGAGATCAAAGGAGAAAATCACAAAAAATTCCTCTTCTTTGTGCCAGTCTCAATTCCCAAAACTACTTATGTCTCAGCTGAAAATGGAGAAAGCGTTTCTACCCAGCAAACTCCATTTTCCAAAATTCTTGACACCATCTCCTTCTAAGGATTTTGATTTAACTTCTGTTTAAGTAATTGGATCAATTCCATTAATTCTTGGATTTTTTACAAAAGGAGCATTTAGGGTATCTTCTTCATCTGGTGTTAGATTTAATGCACTTGCCAATACTGCAAGATGCGATTCAGGTGTTCTCTGCCCCTTCTCTATTTTACTTATAGAACTTAAGTGAGTTTAATAAGAGATGGGTTTATGCTGAGATTAGCCTCTTTTCTTTCTTCTTCAATTCTAACCATTGCGAAATTTTATCCTATTTTGTCAATAAATGCCATTCGGGTCTAGTTTGGAATGATGGTATAATTTACAAATGGCCAAATTCCAAATTGTTTCTGATTTTAAACCCACAGGAGATCAACCACAAGCTGTTAACAAACTTGTGGCAGGCCTCAATGAAGGCAAACAACATCAAGTTTTGCTTGGAGTGACTGGCTCTGGGAAAACTTTTTCTATTTGTAATGTAATAGCTCAAGTTCAAAAACCTACGCTTGTGATCAGCCACAATAAAACTTTGGCAGGTCAACTGGCTCAGGAATTTAAATCTTTATTTCCTCAAAATGCAGTGGAGTATTTTGTGTCTTATTATGACTATTATCAACCAGAAGCATATATGCCTTCATCAGACACCTATATTGAAAAAGAAACCCAAATTAATGAAGAAATAGAAAAATTAAGACTTTCTGCAACTACCTCTTTGATGACCAGAAAAGATGTTGTAGTTGTTGCCTCAGTATCAGCAATCTATAACTTAGGTAATCCTGTGGAATATAAGGGAGCAATTTTAGAAATTAAAAATGGGGTAAAGCTTGGGTTTGAATCAATTATGAAGATGTTGCAAAAGATGTTTTATCAAAGGAATGACATTGATTTTAAAAGATCAACATATAGAGTGAAAGGAGATACTTTAGATATTTTTCCATCCTACACAGATCAGGCAGTCAGAATAAATTTTTTTGGGGATAAGATTGAGAAAGTCTCTCATTTAAACCCTTTAACTGGAGATGTAGCCCCAACTTCTGAAACTTTAACTATTTATCCTGCCAAACATTATATTACTCCTGAGCAAAGATTAATGCCTGCTATGAAGCAAATAGAGGAAGATTTAGGGTTTAGGATTAAAGATTTAAGAAAACAAAATAAATTGTTGGAAGCTCAAAGAATAGAGCAAAGAACTAATTATGATTTAGAAATGATTAAAGAATTTGGATATTGTAATGGAATTGAAAATTATTCCAGGTATTTTGATGGCAGGGTTCCTGGTGAGCCACCCTATTCCTTGATGGAATATTTTAGTAAAGATTTTTTACTAATTATTGATGAATCACACGTTACTTTGCCCCAAATCAGAGGGATGTATAACGGTGATAGGTCCAGAAAAGAAACTTTAATTGACTTTGGATTTAGATTGCCCTCTGCTTTGGATAACAGGCCTTTAAAGTTTGATGAGTTTCAAAGAAAGATTAATCAAGTGATCTATGTTTCAGCCACCCCTGATGAATATGAACTTTCATTAGCAGGTAAGGATAATGTAGTTGAACAACTTATTAGACCAACAGGAATTATAGATCCGCAAATTAGTGTCAGACCCACCACTGGGCAAATTCCAGATGTGTTAAAAGAGGTAGAGCAAAGAGTTAAAAGTGGAGAAAGGGTATTAATTACCACTTTAACCAAAAGAATGGCAGAGGATTTGTCTGATTATTTAAAGGATAAGGGGGTTAAGGTTAATTACCTGCATTCTGATATAGAAACTCTAAAAAGAGCAGATATTTTACAGTCTTTAAGACTAGGTGAATATGATGTAATTGTGGGGATTAATTTACTTAGGGAAGGATTGGATTTACCAGAAGTATCTTTAGTTATTATTTTGGATGCAGATAAAGAAGGATTTTTAAGGTCCAGAACCTCATTAATCCAAACCATGGGAAGGGCAGCCAGACATGTTAAAGGTGCTGTTATTATGTATGCAGACACTGTAACTAAATCTATGAAAGCTGCCATAGATGAGGTAGACAGAAGAAGGGAATATCAAGTTGAATATAATAAAAAGCATAAAATTACTCCAAGGAGTATTGAGAAAGCCTTAAGGGAAAGGTTAATAGAGAAAGTAGAGGAACTAGAAGAGGAATTAGGGAAAAAAGACTTTACTATAGATGATATTCCTCAAAAAGAAAGAGCAAAAATGGTTAAAAACCTGGAAGCCCAGATGAAACAAGCAGCAGAAATTTTAGACTTTGAAACAGCAGCAAGAATTCGGGATCAAATAAAAGAATTAAATATTTAGCTTGCAACCTCAAGGGTTACCGCACAAATTTTTCAAATCTATTGCCATTTAACCCCTTTCAAAATCTTGCAAAAACATCTATAATATATCTTTGTTTTTCGGGAAAACTTCGCTCATGGCAATAGATAAAATTACAATTAAAGGGGCAAGAGAACACAATTTAAAAAATATAGATTTGGAAATTCCCAAAGGTAAACTGGTGGTTTTTACGGGGATTTCTGGATCAGGTAAGTCCTCTTTGGCTTTTGATACTTTATATGCTGAAGGTCAAAGAAGATATGTAGAATCTTTATCTGCCTATGCCAGGCAGTTTTTAGGTGTAATGGATAAGCCAGATGTTGATTTAATAGAAGGTTTATCTCCTGCTATCTCTATTGACCAAAAAGGAGTTTCTCACAATCCCCGTTCAACAGTAGGTACAACCACAGAAATATATGATTATCTAAGGCTGTTGTTTGCCAGAGTTGGTCACCCTCATTGCCCTATTTGTGGAAGGGAAATCTCTAAAATGAGTGTGCAGCAAGTTGTGGAACAGGTAGTAAAAGGTAACCCTTCGACAAGCTCAGGGTCTAAATCGAGAAGGATTATGATTCTGGCTCCTGTTGTCAAAGATAGAAAAGGTGAATACTCCTCACTTTTTGAAGATTTGAGAAAAAAGGGGTTTTCTAAGGTCAGGGTTGATGGGCAGGTTAGAGATTTAACAGATGATTTTGTGTTAATTAAAACTAATAAACATACTATAGATGCTGTAGTTGACAGGTTAGTATTAGAGTCAAGTGGAGTAAATTCTAGACTCTCACAATCTATTGAAACAGCCTTAAAATTGGGAGAAGGGTCAGTAATTGTTTCAGAAGTTAAAGATGCTTCTTTAGAATTCCCCACAAATCCTAAAAAAATGGAGGATCATCTCTACTCTGAAAGATTTGCCTGTCCTGTTGATAATATTGCCCTCTCTGAGGTTGAACCAAGATTATTTTCCTTTAATTCTCCGCATGGAGCTTGTCCTACTTGTAATGGTTTAGGATCTCTTCTTGAGATAGATCCTGAAATGGTTTTAAATCCTATTCTATCTATTGCTGAAGGTGGAATTTTGCCCTGGCAAAAACTAGCCACACATGAAACATGGTTTTCCCGCCTTATAGAAGCTGTAGGAAAAGAATATAACTTTGATTTAACTACCAGACTTGGACAGTTAACTGAAAAAGCTAGAAAAATATTGCTTCATGGAGCAGCAGTAGATGAGTTTAAAGTAGAGGGCAAAAACAGACAAGGTAAGTGGACTCACTTTTATTCTAAGTTCCAAGGTTTAGTGCCTTATTTAAAAGAAAGATACCAGGAATCTGAATCAGATTTTGTCAAGGCAGAAATAGAAAAGTATATGTACAAAGAACTTTGTCCTAAGTGTAAAGGAGCCAGGCTAAAAGATGAGGCTTTGTCAGTCACAATTGATGGGTTAAATATTGCAGAGGTTGTAACTCAGTCTATAAGAGAAGCTCTGGAGTGGATAAAACTACTCAAGCTTTCATCAAGAGAAACACAAATAGCTACCTTAATTATTAAAGAAATTCAACAAAGAGTTCAGTTTTTGGTTGATGTTGGTTTAGATTACTTAACTTTAGATAGAGCTGCTATGACTTTAGCTGGAGGTGAATCTCAAAGGATCAGGCTGGCTTCACAAATAGGATCTGGATTATCAGGAGTTTTATATGTTTTGGATGAGCCATCCATAGGTTTACACCAAAGAGATAACTCAAGGTTAATAGAAACTTTAAAAAAATTAAGAGATTTGGGCAACACTGTGATTGTGAATGAGCATGACGCTGAAACAATGGAAGCAGCTGATTTAATGGTGGAGATTGGACCTGGGGCAGGAGAGCATGGAGGAAGAATTGTGGCTATAGGTACGCCAGATGAGATTAAGAAAAATCCCAACTCCTTAACAGGACAATATTTATCTGGCAAAAAACAAGTCAAGGTAAATGGTGAGTTAAAAAGAGATTATGTGAATGTGGGAAAAATTAAATTAATTGGGGCATCTGAGCATAACTTAAAAAATATTACTGTTGATTTTCCTTTAGGGCAATTTATAGCTATAACTGGTGTATCTGGTTCAGGTAAATCAACTTTAATCCATGATATTTTATATAAAGCTTTAGCTCAAAAAGTTTATAAATCAAAGGAAAGACCAGGTGCTTTTAAAGATTTACAAGGTGCAGAGTATGTGGACAAGGTAGTGTTGGTTGATCAATCCCCAATTGGCAGAACTCCCAGATCAAATTCTGCCACATATACTGGAGCATTTACTTATATTAGAGAACTATTTGCCCAAAGCCCTGAAGCAAAAATCAGAGGGTATGGACCTGGGAGATTTTCTTTTAATGTTAAAGGAGGCAGATGTGAAGTCTGTGAGGGTGAAGGACAATTAAAAATTGAAATGCAGTTTTTACCGGATGTATATGTGATGTGTGAATCATGTAATGGGAAAAGATATAACAGGGAAGCTTTGGAAATTCTTTTTAAAGATAAAAATATTTCTGAGGTTTTGGACATGACAGTTGAGGAAGCTTTAAAGTTTTTTGAAAATATCCCTAATATTAAAAATAAAATTCAGGTGCTAAATGATGTAGGTTTAGGATACATTAGGCTTGGTCAGCCAGCTCCAACTTTATCTGGAGGAGAAGCCCAAAGGATTAAACTATCTTCAGAATTATCCAAAAGACAAACAGGAAGGACAGTTTATATTTTGGATGAGCCAACTACAGGCTTACATTTTGCAGATATTGAAAGATTACTCACAATCCTTAGAAAACTAGTTAATTTTGGAAATACTGTGATGATCATTGAACATAATTTGGATGTGATTAAAAATACAGATTGGGTAATAGATTTAGGCCCGGAGGGTGGGAATCAAGGTGGTAAAATTATTGCAGAAGGTACACCTAAAGATATTGCCAAAATAAAATCTTCCTACACTGGTCAATATTTGGCAAAAATTATTTAATATGACTGAATTCTCACCCGCAATATATGGAAGATTAAATGCAGCTGTTGAAGCTATTCACGAGTCAGGATTAGAAGGTATGAGCAACAAAACTTCGTATGCGATGACATGTATCCGAGATCATAAAATGTATTTTGCCCCCAATAGTCCCAAGTTTAATATTCCCTCGGTATCAGGGTTTGATTTATCTTCTCTTCCCAATCAACGTTCTGTGCCAAATCATGCAGGAGTACTTATTTTTAATCCAGAAATGGTGCTAACAGCTGATAGTGCGAGACTGCAGGGAGATATGGTAAGAACTTATGCTGTAGCTTATCAATTCCCCTTTAATGGCTTTCAACGAAGATTACGTGATGTATATACAGATGCTTTGGAAACTCAAGGAAGATGGCTTGAAGGAAAGAGGATTGATCCTATTCTTTATGATCCTAGGGGTGCAGATAGGGAAGATTTAGTAAGATTTTTTATAAGAGAGGAGCGGTATTACTCGGACGTAGGATTTGAAGATTTCCAGAAGGCAATTGAAATACAAAGAAATACAGGTTCTAAATTTAGGAGTGTATTGTTAAGGCTAAATACAAACATGGGTTTTTTTGTTGCTGCTCGACAGATTCAACTTCCTAAAATACATCAGGAACTAATGGGAGAGGTAGGTGATGACTATAAATTAAAGTGGAATTTTGACCAAAGAGCAAAAAGAGTTGCAGATAGTTTACTGCGTGACACTCTTAACCCTTAAAATTCGTCCCCAAACATAGGACGCATTCTACCTAGCTCTGGGCCTTTTCTTTGAATGCCTGCTTCTACAAGTCTTCTTCTTAATCTTCTTGTTGCTCTAGCTTCACTAGTAGGTTTTCGCAAACCTAAAGTTTCTAATTGCCTTCTACCAAAGATCGAGGTTCAAAAACTGCAGGATTTCCATTTCCATTTGGACTTTCTTTTTCAACCATTAACTAAATTTACCACAAATCTATAAGGTGTCAAGACCAAATTTTTATTAGCTTTACACCTTCGAGGTGTAGGCACGAATCTAATTTTCGAGATCAATTAATTGGTGCTTGGCAGTTTCCAAAGTTTTACCATAGTCTATTTGATCATCAGTAAATTCCTTATATTTTTCTTTAGATGGAAATAAATCTAACACTAATCTGGTTGAACAAATATCATCCTGATTCATATATTCACCAAAAGAAGACCAAAAATAGTCCCCTGGAGCTTTACAAATTCCTGATACAACTGGATTTAAATGAATATATCTTGAAAGATGTATCAATTGCCCACCACTTTCTACAAGTACTGCTTTAAAAGCTCCTTGTAACAGTGGACCTACTCTATTGTATTTGATATTGAAATATTTTGTATAGCTGTTAGCTACCTGACTCATAAAAGTTGATATACCATTATCCTTTAACTGTTTAACCATAAAATGAAAGTGATTTGGCATCAAACAGAAACACAAAATATCTACTAGTTTATTATTAAGATTGGGTTGAAATGAGCTTAATGATGAGATAGATAGCCTAGGTTTAGGGCCAGAGAATTGATAATAGTAGAAGGTTTGTTTAAATCTCTTATAGTCTCTTGTTTGGGTGAATATGTTTCTTTTCTCGCTCCCCCTATTATAAATATGATAAACCTCACCATTGGCAAGAGAAGTTGTTCTACCAGGCATAACTTTATTCTACGATTACACCTTCGAGGTGTCAAGCTAAATTTTGGATTAGCTTCTAAAGCTCTATTTTGTTAAAATATTAGGAATGTTTAGAAAAGGTTTCAGGTTACAGTTTTTAGATTACAGCTTGTTTGTTTTTTTATTTCTTCTGTTCACTGTCACCTGCTCCCTGTCTACTGTCTATGCTGCTGGGGAGTTTTCCTCATCTTATGATGTGGTTTATGACATAGATACTGATGGGGTAACTACAGTTACTGAAAAAATAAATTTAAAAAATCTAACTTCAGAATCTTATGCCAACCAATTTAAATTAATTATTGGAGCAACACAAATATTTGATATTAAAGCTTCAGATGGAGGAGGGATAATGCAGGTTTCCTCTGAAAGAAAAGGAACTTCTACAGAAATTACCGCCAAATTTAATCAACAAGTGGCTGGATTAAATAAAATTCTACCCTGGACCTTGCAATTTAAATCCAAAGATTTTGCAGAACGTTTGGGCAAAGTCTGGGAGATTAGAGCTCCCAAAATCTCATCAACCACTAACCTGGAGGGTTATAACTTAACCATTGCTGTCCCTGTAACTTTTGGTGAACCAACATTAATCAGCCCAACCCCCAAAAGTCAGACAACTTCTTTGGGTAAAATGTTTTTAACTTTTGATAAAGATAGATTATTGCAGTCAGGAGTTTCAGCCAGCTTTGGTACTCAACAGGTTTTTGATTTTGATTTAACATACCATTTAGAAAATAATAACCTGGTACCTATTTTAACCAGCATTGCTCTTCCTCCTGATACAGCTTATCAAAATGTGATATATCAAAGAATTACTCCCCCTCCTTTAAATGTCACAATGGATGATGATGGAAATTATTTAGCCTGGTTCCGTTTAAATCATTCGCAAAGATTGGATATTAAAGTCACTGGTTCATCAAAACTCTATACTTCAAGCAAAGCTAAAAATCCCTTTCTGGATGCAGCTTTGAGAAAAAAATATATTCAGGCAGATAAATATTGGGAAAAAGATCATCCCACTATAACTGCCAAACTGACAGAAATTTTGGGTGCTAACCTTGCTGCTGACCCAAGGGAAAAAGTCGGGAAAATCTATCATTATGTGGTAAATTCTTTAAAATATGATCCCAACAGATTAAAAAATAACATCGAGAGATTAGGGGCTGTTACTACTTTATCCAATCCCACATCTGCGGTTTGTATGGAATTTACAGATCTTTTTATTACCCTGGTCAGGGCAGCGGGAATTCCTGCCCGTGAATTGGATGGTTATGCTTATACTGCCAACACTACTTTACGGCCACGATCTTTAAAAGGAGAT
>Ga0209515_10004827_pt1 | contig 17917 bp, 21 predicted proteins | sample Subgroupgradi54m_FD_187454 | JGI IMG/M metagenome (GOLD analysis project Ga0209515, IMG submission 187454) | Subsurface groundwater microbial communities from S. Glens Falls, New York, USA - GMW60B uncontaminated upgradient, 5.4 m (SPAdes)... ...
CGGATCGCCGGTTCGGGATCGGGATTCCGGGCCGAAACTTCGTCAATCCTATCGTCAAAAATGACGATTTCATCATCGCGGGCCATATCGTCCACGATGAAGAGGTGGCGTTCCGCAAGAGATTCTGCACCAGCTGTAACGAAGCTAACGAGAAACCTCGGCATGAGGACCTCTTCGACCAGCTGCCACTTTGGATTGGCATCCACGAGCAGTCCTTCTGCCAGATGTATCTCCTCATCGGAGAAATCACCAGGCCGTTTCTGTGCTCGCTTTTTGAGATCATGACAGAGGGCCGTCCGTGCAAGCATCATTATAGTCTCTTCGTCATGAGTGAGGAGAGGGTCGAATGCGAGGTGGGCGCCAGCCTGTACCAGACAGTGCCCAGCCACATTCTCCCAGCCGCTCCCAAGCCCGATCTTCCAGGCGTCGAAAAGCAACAGGGGATCGAGGCCGAGCTCTTCGAGATGGTGGACAATACCTTCCCACAGTTGTTTTTCCAAAACGAACCTCCTTTTCTCTCTGAAAAATGTATACGTTCCGCCATAGTGCCGGAACGCCGTTGCTAATCTTTATAGTAGCACATTCGATAAGAAAAGTCAAAAATTTTTGAGCGGCTTCAAGAAGCTATCGCAATAAATATCATTTGACAGTCATAAAGCGTTTATCGTAATCTTAAAATTATAAGTAGGCATCTCTGATATGCCAATGTAAAAATGGATGAAAGAATAATTACCATACCAAATATTTCTTCCCTGACCGGCAAGTATGTCAATAAATGGGTTGCGTTGTCGGAAGATTATAAAAAAGTTATCGCCAGTGGAGAAACTTTGTCGGAAATACTCAAGAAGACGTCTGCGAAGAAAAAGAAGGTTGTTTTCAGAGTAGCTCCGAAGCTGGGATATGCTCCGATTTCATTGCTTTCCGGTCAATGAAATTCGCGTATTTGGAAGTCTCCGGCCTTACGGATTCAAGGGGAAAATCAGTGAAGCGCCCCGTGCTCATCATAGAACTTAAGGCAAAAGACGGAACTATCCTTGAAGTTCCGGCGGTGGTTGATTCAGGCGCGGATACTACCACCGTGAATATTCAATATGCTGAAGCCCTGGGAATCAAGTTGGGGAAAGAGGGCTTTATTTTGGGTATCGGCCGGGGAAAGGTGCCACGGCGGATGGGACACCTTCCGTTCAAGATAAAGCAGACTAATTTTGAACTTGATGTTCCGGCCTGGTACGTTGACAGCGAAAATGTCGGCATATTGCTGGGGCAGGAAGTTTTCTTTGATACCTTCAGAATAAGATTTGAAAAGGATCACAATACCTTCGAACTCATCCCTGTCAAAAGGAACTGATCAAAGAGATAATTTTCCGTTATTCTCTTTCTTGAAAAACTTGTTGCTGCATTTGCAGCAGAGATAGTATTATGCAGATTTTTGAAAGAACTTGTTTGAAAAATAAGGATACAATCTGTAATTTGAACCCCAACACAAGATGGCTACAAAAATGGAGAGGATATTATGAATATCAGTTTCAATTTTACTGGTAAGGTTGCGGTAGTGACCGGCGGTGCGTCGGGGATCGGCAGAGCGACTGTCGGAGCGTTTGTGTCGGCTGGCGCGCGCGTTGTTATCCTTGATGTGAATGAAGAGTCTGGTAAGAAAATGGCGGTTTCTTTTTTAGAACAAGGACGCACGACATTTCTGAAGACAGATGTGTCTTCGGTCGCGGAAGTTCAAGCAGCGGCCGAGAAAGTGCATTCGTTGTTCGGGAAAGTCGATTTTCTCGTCAACAACGCTGGTATCGAGGTTAATGATAAAGGGAGTATCCTCGAGATGCCCGATGAGGACATTCGGCGCATCATTGATGTGAATCTTCTCGGATACATTAATTGCGCGCGAGCGTTTGTGCCGTTGATGTCGCGCGGCGGCCGCATTGTAAACGTAAGTTCGATTCAGGCCTACGGCGCTCATTTGCCTGGCACGAGTTACCAGGCATCGAAGGCCGGGATTCACGGGCTCACGCGGTCGCTTGCCATTGAACTTGCGTCGCGCGGCATCACCGTGAACACTATAGCGCCGGGCGCGATTGCGACCGAAGGCATGGGCGCGCTCACGGGAGGCGATCTGAAATTCATTGATGCCTATCGCCACAGAATCCCGCTTCGCAGGCGGGGCCGGCCTGGAGAAGTTGCCTGGCCGATTTTGTTTCTCTGCTCTGACGCGGCATCGTATATCATGAGCGCCGAACTTTTAATTGATGGGGGATATTTTCACGATATCACCCCGGATCTCGGCGCTCCGATCACGCCGGTTGAGGGCGACCCGGATTCTTAACCGGACGAGAGAACAGTGAAAATCAATCATATTATGCCTTCATTCACTAATTATTGAGAATATAGCGTGAATTTTATGCTTATTCAGATTCTATAGATATAGCAGCATACGAGATATTATCCGGCGATGAAGCTTTGGGATCGAGCTGGATGAGTTCAGGAATCGATTCTCCTTCCAAAGGTTGCTGGAATTTGACTTGAGGAATTTCTTCATCTTTGCGAGCTATAAATCCTTGATAAACAGGGATATGGCCTGCGCCTCTACCCGTTGTTTTTTCCACAAGTCTGATTTCCCTGGATCTTCTTGCACTGAATAATCGGCATCCTTTTGATTGGAGGTAATCCAGTATTTCCAACCATTCGGATGCTTTTTTCTCGTGTCCATTCTGCACATATAAATCATCGGATTTTGATTCGAGAGACAGGCGCCGGTTTTCAGAGTAAAAAGGCATTGTAAGATCCGGGATTCTTATTTCTCCATCCGTGCGAAGTATCCGTAACATTTCATCAATGATTTTCAGAACTAATTTTTTGTCTTTGATATTATCAAGCAATTGGGAAGCAACAATTAAATCCGCAACTTCGGATTGGAAAGGCAGTGCTTCTCCTGTGCCAGCGATATAGGTTCCTGCATCAAGTCCGTTCTTAAATGCGGCGTATCTTTCGGCATCGAACCGAGGATCAAGATCGCGTTCCCGTAAGTTTCCCGAAAACTCTTCATATGTTTCTCCGAGGTAAGCATAGATCGGATCTATGCCATAACATTTTGTTTCATCTCCTAATTCATTCACGTGTTCGACTAAATCGCTCAAGCCATTGCCCAGAGAAATGCTGATTTTGTCGCGAAAACTTTCATCTCCCAGGGATAATTGTTCATACAGCATTCTGAAAGGACGAGTAGTCACTCTTATTTTGTCTATGATCGCCTCCGGCGCTTGCCAACCTTCTCTTTGTTCCATAATTATATTAATAATACCAATTTGATTTTTTACGGCGCGACTTAAGCTGGATTCAGTTCGAAAAATTTGTTTCCGCATCTGGGGCAGGAATCGGAAACTTCAAATTCGATTTCTTCGCAATTCTTGGGCGGCTCGTAGGTCATAATTTTTTCAATATCCCAGCCGTGAATGAGCTTTACGAGCGTGAGCATTCTGAAGCCGTGCGTAACAAAGAGCGCTCTTTTGCCCCGATATTTTTCTTCAATGTCCCGTAAAAATTCTTTTGTTTCTTCTTCAAATTGCTCGAGCGGTTCCGCCCCTTCTGGCTTGTAATCATACTTGAGAAGCTGGTTTTCGCTTTCGGGCGTTTCGGGTTGGCCTTGGATCACGCCGACATTCCGTTCACGGAGCCGGTTGTCGGTTTCCGTGTTTATTCTAAGAGCTGTTCCGATGATCCGGGCTGTTTCGATGGCTCGGCTCATCGGCGAACTGACGATGCAATCAAATATCACCCCGGCCTGTTTGAATCTTTCGGCCGCTGCTTCGGCTTGCCGCCGGCCGGTTTCGTTCATCGGCTCATCAATGCTGCCGACGGCAATATTGTCCTCATTCATCTGCGTGCGGCCGTGGCGCATGAAAGAAAAGCCGGTTTTTTCTTCGGTTTCGGGCATCGGCTCGCCGCAGCGGGCGCACCGCATTTCATTTTTTTCTTTTTCCTGGTTTTGTAGGATGTGTTCAGTCATTACAATTCCTCATCTGGCGCGAACGGATAAGGATAGAGTCCTTTTTCCCGCAGCTCGTGTTCGATTTCTTGGAGGAATGATTTGAGGAACGCGAATTTCGGCGCGGCCAGGATTTTGGCTTTGGGCAGCCGCAGCCACGGTTCCCATTCAAGGAGATGGGCGATGTCTTTGGCAACCGAACCGGGATTCTTGAAAGTCGCGTTCGGGTCGCTGAAAAGATGGATATAATCCACCGCCGGCATATTGTGATAGAGCTGGGCCGAGCGCAGGCACACCAGCGCGCCGAGATTATCGAGCCGATCCGCGTCTTTCAGGATTATGGTAACCGGATTGTCGTTCGGATCGTTCTTTTTCGGGTGCTCTAAAACCGCCTCGACAATGAGGGATTTTTCGCGGTCTTCAAAGGAAGTCGCGTTGAGATACTCGCGGATTTTCTTTTCGATTTCCTCATCGGATGATCCCGGGAAAATGCGATCAGTATTATGGCACAGACCCGCAACCCAGCCCAGCGTTCCGGTTTTTTCATCTTCGGCGATCATGGCCGCGTATTGAGCCACTCCCAACGCGTGCCCGAAGTCATGGCCGCCGAAGCTCAACGGCTGTTGCCGTTTGTGGTCTTTCTGAATGATCACGACTAATTCCGGGAAAGAATTCCAGAGCTGACTGCCGGCCATAGGGTATTGCGTCAAGTGATTATTTTTTTCCGCTTCAAGGAAAGGCACTTACCGGTGACCCTTTCTCATTTTCTAGCCCACAATTTGATGTGACTCCCACAGGAGATTTCCTCAACACTTTTGAAATCACGCTCCAATTCTTTTCTGTACTGTTCGGGACTTTCTCCTGCCGCTCGTATAAGTTCAGGCGTGAAAGTGGTTATGTATGTCCCGCCGATTATATTTTTCATACCTCGATACGCTTTCGGTTCGTATCCAACCACGTCTATCTGGATGAAATCGAACTTTTCTCCCTTGAAAATATCATCTAATTTCCAAGCCATTACTCGTCTCTCTCTCTCTTATCGCTCATCTTGGTGCTCCAGGTCGAGCCGAATGTACTCATTTCTTTATTTTCGTCGGAAGCAAGAATTTGATATGTCCTGGCCTGAATGTTGTTTCTTCTGATATTTCTCAACAGTATTTCAAAGTCCTTCGACGGCTCTATCGCCGCAACCGGCTTGTGAGATAATATGCCGAACAAAAGCGTATAGTATCCTGCCGAAGCTCCGATATCAAGACAAGTATCGTTCTGTCCCACCGCGTTTTCCAGCCGCTCCACGACTTTTTTCTCGAAAATAGACCCTGTTATCCTTCCATCATAGTCGCCGCAGTTCTCGTAGTTTATCTCCATGACGTACCCATTGACCTGAATATACTTTCCTTTTTTCAGGCGGAGATACATCTTTCTTAAAAAGGAATAAAGAGGATATTTTTCAAAACCTTTTCCTCCGAAAATTTTTGTGAGGAATTTATGCATTGTAAATGAAAATTAATTTCTCGATGTTCGCAATTGCGAATTACAGCCTGCGGAAATAATGAAAATAATGGTGATTGGCCGTGAGTTTCTTTAACCGTATTTTCAAAGTTATTCAGAAATGACTTTGAACTTCGGAATAGGCACAATGAATTTTCCGCCCTTCTTCAGCCAATGCTGTTCACGCTTCACGAACGTATCCGTGAACGCCCAAGGCAGGATCAGGAAATAATCCGGATTTTCTTGGCGGGCCTGGTCTTCGGGAATTATCGGGACATTGGTGCCAACCGTGAACTTGCCCCACTTTTTCGGGTCTTTGTCCGCAGCAGCGGCGATCAGTTTATGATTGAGTCCATAGTACTGGAGGATGGTATTGCCCTTGGTCGAGGCGCCGTAGGCATACACGCGCTTGCCTTTGCGGACCGCGTTTTTGATGAACGCCAGGCATTTTTTCTTGTTGGTTTCGAGGCGCTGGGCAAAGGCGCGGTAATCGAATTTCGCCTCCGGATATTTGATGCTGCCTTTGTTCAGTTTTCTCGCGTACAGACGGTAGCTGCCGCCGTTAATGCTGTTTTCCTCCACGCGGAAAATCTCCAGGCCGTTTTTCTCGAAAAGATACACGAGTGAAGGATAGGAATAGAATTCAAGATGTTCGTGGCAGATATTTCCGACATCGTTTGTTTCGATCATTGGCTTGAGCGTCATCAGTTGGGCGATGAAGATGCCGTCGTCGGCAAGCGCCCGTTCGCTGTCGCGGATAAAGGCATTCGGATTTTCCATGTCATAAAACATCCCGATGGCGGTGATGATTTTCGCTTTCGGGACTTTCAGTTTTTGGTACGCCTCGTACGACCAGAAATCATGAATGACTTTGTCGGCATGTTGTTTGAGCTTGGCTTGGAGGTTATTGGCCGGTTCGCAGCCCGCGCGGATGTATTTTTTCGGGAAAAATTTCAAGAGCGTGCCATCGTTGGCGCCGATGTCCAGGATCACATCGCCTGTTTTGAGTTTGACCATGTTCTGGGAAACCCGGGCGATTTGTTTGAGATCATTCACGATCACCGGATTGATGGCGGATTCGTACCAATAGTGGCGCGAGTACATGATTTCCTGCGGGGCCGTATGTTTCAACTGGAGAAGCTGGCATTTGGGGTTCGAGCAGATGACAAGTTCGAGCGGCGCCCGCATGCCGCGTTCGCTTTTGGTTTTTACAAAATTAGAAACATAAATATTGCCGAGCCGCAGGACTCTTTTTAATCTGCCGGAGCCGCACAGCCGGCAGGTTTTTCTGGTGGTATAGGAAAGCTTCATTGAGTTAATTAGATACCAATTTAAGTTTTTCGTCCATCATTTTTGGAGATGGAATTAATAGCCGGCATTTTCATACAGAAACCAAAAAAATTCAAGAAGTTTATTATTTAAGTCATCCCTCCCTTTTGTTATCAGAGAAACAATCGTTTTATTTCTTTCTTTTTTGTTTGCAAATCTTACTGCTGCCGATTCCGGTTCAAGCGATCTCATATAGGCAAGATCGAGAAAATCATGGATCCTATCGGCGATTTCAACATCGATGACCGGGGCTGGAGCGCCAACAAGGCCTTCCATAAACGACTGTACGCGCGCAGAGATGACATTCTCTTTGGGGAGTTCATCGGAAATGTTTTTGTCTTGGGTAAGGAATTTGACAAGTTGTAATATATTTGCCTTTGTGGAAATACATCTCAACGACTCTAATTCTTCGAATGTGGTCGCGGTATCTTCTATCGTGTCGTGGAGCAGGGCTGTCAGAAGAGCTTCCGGCCGTTTCTCGCCGAAAAAATTCAGGATGAAGGGCAGAAACAAGGAATGAAGAACCAATGGCGTTGTGCCGTCCCGACGTTTTTTATCGCCAAATTTTTCCAGCGCAAATCTTGAAGCCAAAACAATGTCCGTGCGGAGATTGTTGCCGGGTTCAGAAATATTTCCGACTATTTCCGAGGCTATTTCGGCAACAGATGTTCCTTCCAAAATTTTCCTTTTACATTCTTCGTATTTCCCGCTTAACTCTTTTTTTATTTCCAATAATCCGGATTTTTCCATATCGTCAGTAGGCCTGCGCGAATAACGCCGACCACCCCGTATTTTTATTGCACGACACGCACGGTTTTGTTTTTTTGTTTTTCCATACCAGACGGATCGAACCGCCGCTTTCTTTTTTCAGTTTGAAATAACATTCGTTGTTTCCGCACCACGGGATGACGCAGCCGCCTTTTTTGTATAAGACTTTTTCGCGGATTACATTTCTGTCGGAAGTTTCCGTTATTCTCGATTTTTGGGAAATCGTTGCGCGCTTTAGCATGGTTGATTGAATATCGGACAAGAGCGTTTTTATTTGCTGATTGATGTTTTTGCCAACGAGGATTCGTTCCATTAAATCGCGCCTGATGATGGTGTTGCCTTTCAGTATCAGGGGGATCCCCCTTTTTATGCCGTCATCTTCTGTTCCGAGTTTTGTTGCGCGAATTCCATTCAGGGCTTTCAGGATGGCGGGACTTGTTTTTCCCGCCAGTCCTATTTCATACGGAGCCACTGCGGGCGGCATCACCAATCCTTTTTCGTCGCTATGAATCGCGGCAATCGCTCCCAAAAGGCGGGTGGTCATGCCGGCGCACGATTGGAAAAGATATTGCCCTCCGTAGCGGAGGCCGTAGGGCTTCGAAAAATTATCCCCGAGATAATGAGAAGTCGCAATCTGAAGAGATTTATTTTCCAGTGAAAGTGTTTCGAGCGCGAGCGTTTCCACCGCACCCGGGAATTTGCGCCTCCCGGGCTTGATACCTTTGAAGGTGGATATCGCCAGCCGCTCTTTCAGAAATTGTTCATATACGTTCAACAACGCTTCGGTTTCTTTTTTGGCCCCGGCAGCCGTTGTATGCAGCGAATGAACTTCCTGCCAAAGAAATTCACGATCGCGTATCAGCGGCACGGTCGGTTTTCTTTTTTCCCATCGCACTATCGAACACCACTGGTTTACGCGGAGCGGGAAATGAACATTTTTCCCCGCAAGGGTTTTTTTAAGAGTGGGATAGATAATGGCTTCGGATGTAGGTCGTATGAACAAGGGCTCCGCGAATTTTTCATGGCCGACCGACGAAACAGAAAGCGCCTCCCCGAAAAATCCGTTGAAATGCTCTTTGTTTTTTTTGAAAAAACGCTCCGGAATAAACAGGGGGAAATAATAATCTTCGTATCCGAGCAGTTCCAATTCTTTCCCCAGTAGGATCTTTATTCGCTCCCATAGTTTATATCCATAGGGGAGAAGCGCCGCGCATCCCTCAATCGGACTTTCGATTGCCAGCCCGGAATCAAGAATTATTTTTTTGTACCAGGATAAAAAATCCTTTTTTTTCGGTATCATCTTTTTCTTATTGTCTGTATGTATTCCTTTTTCCTTCGATCGGAAAGGAAAGAATCAAAGTATCCGACGACTATTCTGTAAAATTTTTTACCGCTTTGAGGAGTAATCAGTTCCAGCATACCCTGTGCCTCAACAAGCTCTCCTTTTTTTGCATGCATGACGAAGTTTCTCGAATAAAAAACTATTTGCGACAAAGGAAAATCATTTTTGAATCCGGCTATCGAGCCATTTTTCAAATCATATGAACCCGGCCTTACTCCGGAATTAAGATTCGAGGAAACAATGCCCCTTCCCTTGAAAAAGCCGACTGGCTGGCGAATTTCATTATCCGGATTGAGGAATGTTTCTCTTTTTTTCTCCACTCCGAAAACCAAGAATAAATTTCCATTCCAAAACCCTTCTCCTTGTTTTCTTTGCGAATGGAATAAAAAATCTTCTTTTTTTAGCTGAAGATCGCGCCCTCGCTTTGTATGATAATCAATCCATTCGATATCCGTTTTCCATCGCAACGAGGGATGGCGGGCTTTTTCAAGAAAGCTGATTACCCTCCAGAAATTTTTTTTGCCGTAAACGACCGCGTTCATGTCAGAAGTGCCAGGGAAATAGTGTCCGACAAGGGTTGAATAGGTTATTCCCATATCTTTGCTGGAAACACCGCTTTTTGCCAGAAACTTTACCAGTCCGACCGTATTTTTAAGGTGCTGGTCAAGAGCATGTTCGGGCATTTTCATCAATTCTTGGAGTCCTTGGCGCGGATCGTATATTTTTTCTATTTTATGCCGGGGGACGACGAAAAACCAATCGCCGCCATACTGCCCTTTGTAAAAATAATCGGGATATGCTTTTTTGAAATCATTGATGTATTTTTTAAGCGCCGTGGCCTTGATCCACATATTCAAACGATTCATTCGCGTGCCGCTGATATATCTATACGGCAGCGCATCGGAATGTATTCTGTCCGTCGGAATATATTTCGGTTTAACTATGATGAGATCATCCGGATGCTCGCTCGAATACACCTGGCAATGGAGGCCGTCCTTCGTCGTTATAATTGTTGATTCCGGAAGATACGCCATGATTATATTGTTTTGATATAGCCGTCGTCGATTTCGAAATAAGGGGATTGGTATCCCATGACGAGACGGTACTGTTCTTTTTTATTTTTATTTGGCGTAACTTTTTCCAAAATGCCCCCGGCCTCGATGCGTTCGCCTTTTTTGGCTTGATGCAACAGAGGCAAGCTGTATGTCATTATCTCTTTGATCTCGCCGTTTATTGTTTTGTCATGTATTCCTATCCCCGAAATAATTTCGGCGTTGGCCAACCGATATCCGCCCGGCCTCACTATCGAATTATAATCATCGGAGATAATGCCTCGTATAACGGCTTTGCCGACGAATTCGTATCTTTCTGCTCCCCAAGGCGACCACAGTTCATTTTTTTCTTCCGCGCAAAAAATCGTGAACACATGCTTGCCCAAAATGCCCTCGTTTCTTTTTCTGGAGCTATGGAATATGAAATCATTTTCCGTAAACGCTCCGCCGATCGTATGATCCCGGTAATATTCGTGCCACTCTTTTTTTGTTTTCCATCTCATAAGAGGATGCTTGTGTTTCTCCAAAAATGTGAATACCTTCCAGCCGTTCTTTTTGCCGAAAATCATAATATCAATATCCGAGCGGCCGAACGTGTAATTGCCGAGCAGGGTCGAATTGGTAATGCCCATCGCTGTCTCGGAAACCCCGCTTTTTTTGATAAAAAGGACAAGTTCTTTGACGAGAAACAAATAGTTATCAAGGTCTTTATCCGGAATCAAGAACAGTTCTTTCAGTCCGGCTTTCGGGTCATGAATGCGTTCTATCATCTTTTCGGGGACGGCAAAAAATTTTCTGTCGTGCAAAGGGCTTTGATAAACATATTCAGGATAGGCCTTTCGAAAAGCGCGGAGATATCTTTCAACACCTTTTTTTCCGCCGAACGGGTTATAGCGCGTCATTGATTTTTCAAACAAAAAACGCGAATGGAAAATTTCCGGGCCGACTGTATCCTGGGGTATGTATTTAGGCCTGGTAATAAAAAAACCGTTAGGGTGCGAATTGGCGTATGCTTTGAACTGAATTCCGTCTTTCGTATCTATTAATGTTCCTTCGTAAAGATGATTCATGGGAGTTAGGCCTGCTGCATGATGTTTTTCGCAACGAAATGTTCAGATTTCGAGCGAGATACAGCAAAAATCTTGAAGCATATACAGCGTATCTGTTGAAAGATTTTTGCAAAGTCGGAGCCGAAATATGGATATTGCAGTAGAAAAGGCATTATGCAATAGGCCTATAGTTAAAAAATCGGTTTTACTTCTATTGATTGGGGAATTTTCAGCCCCATCATTTTTAATATCGTGGGAGCAATTCTTCGGGAATCAATCGATTCTTTTGACTTGCGAGATGGAATGCCATGCCCGGCAACCGCGAATATGCCGTTTCTCGAATGTCCCGCAGAGTCGGCTCCTGCGGCGGATTCCCATGAGTACAGCCCGCTCGCTCCGAAATCGGGATTGGAAGCCCAGCGCAAATCGTCGAAATATACCGTTATATCAGGACATTCCGGGTGCTTGGGGTTTCTATAAATATCTTCAGAAAAAAATATTTTTGTTTCCAATTTTTTGCCCTTGTCATCTTTTATGTTTAAAAGTTCGTCTCTTATTTTTTTCCTGATCAGTCCGTATTTCCTGCCGACATTTTTTTTATTTATAAAAATTCTTGCATGGTACGCTCCGCTTCCGTAGGCGGTTGTTTTTTCGAAGTCAACCATTTTGGTATTAAACCTCATTTTTTTGCCGGAGTTTATCTCGTCTCTATATTCTTTTTTTAGGACAAGATAATCTTTTCCCATAAGCCAGTTGTTTATATTGATTTTCCCGTTCTGCCTGACCATTCCGTGATCGGACACAAGAACTATTGATGTCTCCTGCGGAAGCATCGAGATCATTTTCCCCAGGCGTTTGTCGAGATAGATGTAGTAATCTCTGACAGCGTTTTTATATTTCGAATTTTTCACATAGCGCCTGTGTGTTTCGTCGAAATGATGCCACAGCATGTGCTGGAGGCGATCGCTTCCCAGCATGACAGCGATGAAAAGATCCCATTTTTTCAGAAGGAGTTTTTCGGCCAGCTCAAGCTGCATATCGGTCATCCGGTAGGTTTTTTCTATCAGTTCGTCGGGATTCATTCCTTTGTGTCCGGCAAGGCCTATGGCTACGTCAAAAAATATGTCCGGACTCGGCATTTTTTTGATTTCTTTTTTTAGGGATGAGGGATACGCGCATTGTGAATCGACGCCAGGAGTGAGAAAATCAGTTACCATAGCTCCTTTCAATTTTGAGGCAGGGAATGTGAGTGGCACATATAAAACCACGGATTTTTTATTATTATTGCTTGCTATATCCCATATGCGCGGAACGCGAACGTCACGGGAAGTAACTAGTTTCATTTCCCCCTGTTTTGTTTTTTTGTTATATCCGAAAACTCCAAGTTCGCTCGGGTCCTTCCCCGAAAAAAGAGCGCTCCACGCAGTTATGGATATCGGGGGAATGGTGGATTCGGTTTCTCCGCTGATGCCCTTAGACGCAATATTGTTCATGTTGGGAAGATAGTTGCGCCATCTGCCGAATACCAAAGCAGGGGAAGCCCCATCTATACCAAACACAAAAACCTTTCGTTTATTTTGTTCCATTGGTTTTACATGTATCCGAGCGCACGAAGTCGCTCTTTTATTTTTTCCTTGTCCAGAACGGGGCTTTCTTCGGTTTTATCGGAAAGAACCTCACGCAGAATGTAGATAACAAAAGATGAAGTCGATTGGAACCCCGTATTTTTGATGAACTTTTTTATTTTCTGATTGAGAGGGTCGGGTATGGAAACCGTTGTATATTTCATAATTATATGTAATTATAGAGACATATGCGGTTGTGTCAAGAGCTTTTTTTTGCTATGATTTTCTGAACCTCATGAAAAAGTCTTCGAAAAATAAAAAAGCGTCTCAACCTAAAAAAGCCGGCGCGCGCGAGACAGAGAAGGCGCAGCAGGAGAAAGAGCGCGAACAGGTGATGCGCCAACTCGAGGCGCTCGGATACATCGGGTAGTTTTTTTGATGAGCGTTTCTAAGAATCGGAAGAAATCGGGCTCGGCTCGAAAACCGAATATTATTCTGATTACGATCGATGCCCTGCGTTATGACCATTTGGGTTTTATGGGATATGGAAAAGACACCAGTCCTTTTTTGGATGGCCTGTCAAAAAAAGCCCTATGGTTTCGGCATGCGTTTTCGGTGAGCGCCGGTTCGCTGCAGTCGTTTATCGGCATTATGACTTCGACGTATCCGCTGGATTACGGCGGCTATTCCCGGATAACCGAGAAGAGAACACTCCTTTCCGAAGCGCTGCAGAACGGGGGTTATCAGACCATGGGATTTCATTCCAATCCGTATCTTTCTTCTTACTTCGGGTATGAACGGGGCTGGGACTGTTTTCGATATCTTAATTACTTCAGCGACAGCAAGCGGGGGGCGGGCACGCGCAGCGGGACCTGGCAGTTCAAAATCGTAAACGCCATTCTGAATTTCCGGCGCTGGCTTTTACGACACGCCCCGATCGTAGATTCTGTTGTCGGGATCTTCGAGCGTTCGGCTTCGACGATCAGAAAAATGTACCTCGACTTCACGAATCCCATTCAGGCTTATTTCACGGCTTTTGAAGTGAATACGGTTGTTATGAAAGAGCTTCCCAAGAAACCAAAGAAACCGTTTTTTCTTTGGGTTCACTATATGGACGCGCATGCTCCGTACGGACTTTTTTTGCGCCAAAGCCGAGCTAAGCTCGGCCGGAGCCGGAGAATAATCAGGAAAATACAATCGTATTGTTCGGATTATCTGTTTGATTTTTGGAGCGAGTATCCGAACATCAACCGTTTTTTTTCTTCGCTGTACCTCGATATGTACGATGAAGGCATCCGTCATATTGATGCGGCCATGGAAAAGCTGTTCGTCCATCTTTCGACCATCGGCGTCTTGAACGATGAAAGCGCTGTTTTCATCACGGTTGACCACGGGGAAGAATTCGGCGAACACGGCGGATTTCAGCATATGGAAAAGGCCTTTAATACGAATGTCAGAGTGCCGCTTGTCGTTGTTGCTCCGGAAAAACTGTGCGGCAAACCGGGGGTTCGGGAAATTCCGCGCGGACTGCTTGACATCGCGCCCACGATCCTTGATTTCGCGGGCGTCAAGCGGCCTAAAAATTTCCGCGGCCAAAATCTTTTTGATGTCGGGGAGCGGGATGTTATAGTAGAACTTTCAGAAAATGACGCGGATTTTTCCGGAATCCGTCCTTTGGGGCGGGCGATTGTCGCCAAAGGACATAAACTTATCAAAGATCAATCCGGAACATTTTTATTCTCGCTCGCCGACGAAGATGAACAGAGCAATGTTTATAGAGAAAACCGAGAAATGGCATTGCAACTCGAGAAACGACTGGAAAATTTCAGGTCAATCAAGGCGTAACATATGACTATTTATATTTTGCCGGTCGGGCCGAATCAGTTTCCGAAAAGTTATTTTGAGGGCAGGGGGATTTCTTCGCGGCCGTATGACGGCGGCAGCCCAAATTCGCTTTTCTGGGAGGAATTCCAGAAATTTTGCAGCGAGCGCGGCGTTTCGCTGAAATCCTATCTTGACTGGAATAAGGGCGAACAGCAGCCGGACGATGTGCTGTTGGTGTTGAATCATCCGGGTGAAACCCCGTTGTGGCGCTCATATTATTATCTGGCCTATTTCAAAGGCCGCGGGGGATTCATCATCAAGCGGCGGAAATTCTTCAGGCAAAACTATGCTTTCTTCAAACGGCGGATCTTGATGCAGCTTGAGCCGGCGGTGGCGATGCCCTATGTGTATGCTCATTTTGACACCATCGTGCGATCCGGGATGTACGGGAAAATATTCGTGACCAGCCGTCTGGCGAACCCGGGCTTGGCGTATTTCAATTATTTCGAACATCGCACCAGGGATATCACGAGCGCGCATTTTTCGGCTCCGAAAACGAAATATATAACGATGATTAATTCCAATATCAGACCCCATACCTTACGTCGAGAGCTGTACGGCGAGCGGTTGAAATCCATCAAATTTTTCAGCCGGTCTCCGGATTTCGATTTATATGGATTCGGCTGGGATAAGCCGCCGCGCCATCCGTTCTATCTTCATTATGCAAAATATGTCCGGCGGACTTGGCGTGGGCAGGTGCCGGATAAGCTCAAGGCCATGAGCGAATACAAATTCGCTTTGGCCTTTGAGAACGGAATCTATCCGGGCTGGATCAGCGAGAAAATTTTTGACTGTCTGGCCGTCGGGGCCATTCCGGTTTATTACGGCGCGCCGGATATCGAAAAACTGGTGCCGCAAGATTGCTTCATCGATTTCAGAAAATTCCGGAACTATGGGAAGCTTGACGCGTATCTTCGCGGGCTCTCGGAAGAAGAAATCAAAGGCTATCGCGACCGCATCGCGCGGTTTTTGAAAATTCCGCCGGATCCGAAAAAGCTGGAAAATTTCGTCGAAAAGCTTTTGAATTGATAACTGAATGTATAGAACCCTCGAAAAACTTTTTGCCGGCAGAGGATTTTCGAAGTACCCTCTTTATCGAGCGGCAAGGAAGGCATATCTCCGCTTTCTGAAGGGGAACGTGATCGAGGTCAACGGTTACAAGATGAAAATCCCCTATGAGAACTGCGCCGACTATGACGGCAGGTTCCACAGCGGGAAAGTGTTCGAAGAAGAGATAGTCGAACGGCTTAAAAAGGAAGTCAGAGAGAATGCGGTATGCGTGGACATCGGGGCTTCGGCAGGATATTACGCCTTGTTGTTCGCTTCGCTTGCGCCTCGGGGGAGAGTTTTAGCGATAGAACCGAGCGAAACCGCAAACTTGCTGAAAGGAAACATCCAATTAAACGGTTTTTTGAATGTAACGGCAGTTCAGGGCGCATTGTCCGATAAGATCGAAGGGATGTCACTGCCTGCTGATTGGTCGGAACCGGCTCAAAAAGGAACTGAATTTATTTCCTATCCTTTAAACCAGAAAGCGGACGAAGCGGATTTTATTCAAATGGACGTTGCGGGGTCGGAACCAAAAGTCTATCGAGGCATGAAAGGGATGCGCATAGGAACGCTGATAACCACCTTCTGGCCCGATTTGATCAGAAAAACCGGGGAGGACCCGGAGCAGTTCATGAGGGAACTGGAGAAGAATTTTCAGGTGGAAGTAATACCGATAAACAAGAGCTATTCAAAGTTATGGTGCCGGATCCGTTCATAAAATAAAAAGAAATGAAAATTGGCATCGTACATCTTGATCTTTCCGAGCCCATGGGCGACACACGCTGTGTCGGCTCGCTTGTGCACGCATTCAAAAAACTCGGCCACGACGTTTCCGTATGGACGCCGGTGTTTGACGCCGGTCCGTTCAAAAAAGAATGGGAAGGCACCGAGGTGAATATTATTGAACAGCCGGTGCCGCTCCATGATGTCCTCAAATACATCGGTTCGTCTTCGCCGTTCGGCAAGATCATCGGGAAGCTGAAAGCCCGCCGCTGGTCGCTCGAAGCCGCGAAACGTATCGCCGCTGTGCTTCCGAAGGATCTCGACATCCTCGATTGCCACAATTGGTACTCGTACCGTACCGCGAAGTTCTACCGGAAGATCAACCCGCGCTGCAGGATTCTCTGGACCATGCACGACCCGCCGTCCAATCACCGGCCGAAGAAAAATCCGGTAATCGACCTTTTGAGCCGCGCGATGTTTTATCTTGAGCCGGTTTTCGAACGGCCGTATTATCGTTTCATTGAGCGGACCATCGTGATGGATGAGCGGAGCGCCCCGATCGCGGAAAAGTGCGGCCCGCCGGTTTCGCTTTTGTATCTCGGCGTTGATTTCCCGCATTTCGAACGAAAGCCCCATGTGAGCGATACGCTGAAAAGCGGCGAAGTTATACTCCTTGCCGTCGGCGCTTTGAGCCAGTATCGCCGCTACGAAGATGTGGTCGAGGCCGTCCGTATCCTACGGGAAAAAGGAAAAAAAGCGCGCGCCGTGATCGTGTGCCGCGACGTGTGGGGCGATCCCGGATACCGGAAGGGATTCGAGCAGTTCGTGAAAGATTCGCCGGCAGCGCCTTACGTTTCGCTCAATTTTGACGGACTTGATGAGCCCGGACTTTTGAAGGCGTTCTATGATGCCGATATATTCATATTCCCGAACCACATCGAGATATGGGGGCTCGCGGCATTCGAAGCTATGGCTGCCGGCTTGCCGCTCGTCGTATCGAATGTGACGAGCGTTGCCGAAGTTCTTACCGACGGCGAGAATGCGCTTTTCGTCGATCCGTTGCATCCCGATCAGATTGCTGATAAAATTGAACAGTTGATGAGCGACGAAAAGTTTTACTTGAGAATAGCCAGAGATGGTCAGAAATTCACCAAAGAAAACATTAGCTGGGATGCTTATGCCAAAGGATTCCTTAAAATCGCTTCGGGAAGCTAGCACTGTTATAATTATAAAACTATTATGAAAAGCAAAATATATTTTTTCCTTAAAAAAATATTCGGCGGGCGTGGTTTTAGTAAATACTTGATATACCGAAAAGCTCGAACGTTTTTCTATTTACTTATGAAAGGCAGAGCGGTTTCAGTGAACGGTTACAGGCTTTACACTGACGTCGAATACGGAATCGACTTTTCTGGGAAATTGACGGGTCACGGATTCGAAATTGATACGACTGAACTTTTCAAACGAGAAATAAGACCCGGCGACGTGGTGCTTGATATCGGCGCTGATGTCGGCTACTATACCTGCCTTTTTGCAACACTTGTGGATACGAGAGAGAGAGAGAGAGAGTAAAGGTAAGGTGATATCCTTTGAACCAAACCCCAACACCGTCAAACTCTTAAGAAAAAATGTGGCGACGAACGGCTTTGCCAATGTCAGCATCTTTGAGAATGCAG
>Ga0209515_10004828_pt1 | contig 17914 bp, 19 predicted proteins | sample Subgroupgradi54m_FD_187454 | JGI IMG/M metagenome (GOLD analysis project Ga0209515, IMG submission 187454) | Subsurface groundwater microbial communities from S. Glens Falls, New York, USA - GMW60B uncontaminated upgradient, 5.4 m (SPAdes)... ...
CGGTGGAGCGGCTGGCCCGCCACGCCGGCGTCCCGGTCATCAACGGCCTCTCCGACCACGAGCACCCCTGTCAGGCGCTCGCGGACTTCTTCAGCCAGCAGGATGGAGCGGCCGCGGGCACCTTTTTCCTGGCACCACCAGCCGAGGATTTTGAGGTTATGCGGGTTGATAATCGGCTCAATCGCCCGCCCGACCGGCACGCCCAGGTGCAGACTCAAAATCGGCTGATCCTTGAGGCTCCCGCTCATCAGTAGCATGAGCTTATTATCGGTCTTTTGGCACCAAAAGTCACCAAAAGCCCGCCCGTCCGGGCGGTTGTTGTGCTTTAGGCAGCGGAAAATAATCGCATTATGAATTTAAAATAAGCACCAGCATTTGACACTGGACTGGCGCTAGGCAAAACTAGCGACTATGAAGAAATATTATTTAATATTTCTTATGCTAGCGGGGTTGGCTAGACAGCTAACCCCCCAGCTCGCCACCGCAGCCGCTCCTGCACCAGCCCTGGCCCCGCCGCCGGGGCTGGTTCTTTTAGAACTCAAAATTACCGGCAACGAATTCGTCATGCTGCAGAATAATAGCAACGTGGCGATTGCCGACCTCAGCCGTTACTGGCTGTACGTCTTTAATAACGTCAATCCGCTGGCGGCCGGCGTCAGCAGTTCAACCCAGCAGCTGCCGGCCGCCAGCCTGGCGCCCGGCCAGACCGTTTTACTCAGCGCCAGCGGTGGCAACACCTGCGGCGCTGCCATCACCAGTAAATTAGCCGTCAGTCTGAATGATGCCGGCGGTTTCTTGGAAGTAGTCCAGGTAGGGATGAGCACTGGACTGCTGACCCAAACCGCCGGCGATGCCGTTTCCTGGAGCAGCGGCGCCAATCCGGCGGCCGGCATGATTGCGGGTGTACCGAGCAACTCGGCCGATCCCAACGGCGCCTGGTACCGCATCAACAAAGGTACATCTAGCGCGCCGAGTTTTGGCTGGCAGCAGGCCGACGTCGATCCTGGTAATACTTGTCAGTTGAGCGTCACGGTCGCCGGCATTGTTACGCCCGGCCCGCTCAATCTTGGTAACCAGCTGCTGCCGGGCAGCCCGCCACCGGCGACCATCATCACAGCCGACCCCAGCCCCAGTCAGACTGACGGTCCGGCGCTGCCGGCGGCCGACGTCGGCCTGGCGGCGCCCCAAATCACTGAGCTACTGCCCAACCCGGCCTCACCCCAAACCGACAGCGAAGACGAGTTTATCGAAATCTATAACTCGAACGCAGTGCCGTTTGATCTAACCGGTTTCACGCTCGAGGTCGGCACTACCACTGTCCACGATTATCACTTCCCGGCCGGTACGCTGCTGCCGGCCAACGGCTGGCTGGCCTTCACGAGCATCGACACCGGCCTGAGCTTATCCAACAGTGGTGGCCAGGCCCGCTTGCTCGATCCGTTTGGCGCGGTTATCAGCCAATCGGATGTCTACAGCACGGCCAAGGACGGCCAGGCCTGGGCGCTGGCCAACGGCACTTGGTATTGGAGCACGACGACCACGCCCAATGCTGCTAACGTCATCAACCAGCCGTTGACGGTTCAGTCCTTGAGCGTCGGTACGCCAACAGCTGCGCCAGCGCCTAAAAAAGCCCCGGCCACCAAGGCCAGCACCGGCTCGGCAAAGGTGGCGGCTACTTCAACTACTAAACCATCGAGCAGCTCGGCGACCAGCTCAAAAGCAACCAACTTCAACTCACCACCGCCAGCGCCCAAAAAAGCCAGCTCGCTTCACCCGCTGGTGCTTGCCGGCGTGGGCAGCCTGGCCGTACTATATGCCCTGTATGAATACCGCCACGATCTGGCAAACCGTCTCCACCAGCTCCGCCGACACCGAGAGATTAGGCGAATTGCTCGGGGCGCGGCTGAGCGCCGGTGAGGTCGTTGAGCTGGTTTCCGATCTGGGCGGCGGCAAGACGACCTTCGTCCGCGGCCTGGCCCGTGGCCTGGGCAGCGCCGATACGGTGGCCAGCCCGACCTTTGTGCTTAGCCGCATTTACCACGGTCGGGCTGGCCGCAAGCTCTACCACTATGATTTCTACCGATTGAGTGAGCCGGGCGTGCTGGCTGATCAGCTGGCCGAAGCCCTGGCCGATCCCAAAGGCATAATCGTGATTGAGTGGGCCAAGCAGCTGCAAAAAGGGCTGCCGGCCGAGCGCTGGGTGGTCAAATTCGAGCCGCTGCCTGAAGATTCTGACCAGCGCCGGATCGTAATCGAGTATCCGCCCACGGCGGTCGGTTTGGTCGATCAACTGGAGTCCGACTGGCAGACGGTCAAGGCCTGAAATGCTGAGCTTAGCTATCCGCACTGATCAACCGACCGCCGAGCTGCATCTCTATGACGGCGCCAAGCAGGTGGCAGTTTTAAGCTGGCGGGCCCATCGCCAGCTGGCCGAAACTATCCATACTAAAATCGATGAACTGCTCAAACAAGCGAGCAAACAGCTAAGTGATGTCGAAGGCGTGATTGTTTTTAGCGGGCCGGGCAGCTTTACCGGCTTGCGAATCGGCGCCAGCGTAGCCAATGCCTTGTCCTACTCACTGCAAATTCCGATCGTCGGTACCGGCGGCTCGGACTGGCTTGATCAGGGGCTGGCGGCCTTGCGGTCGGGTCAAAACAACCGTATTGTTAAACCCAGTTACGGTGCGCAGGCCAACGTTAGCCGAAAGAAAAGATAATGCTACCAGCTCTCTTTGCAGCGTCGACTTTTGTGTCGACTTTACTCGGCGGTTTGACGGCGCTCAAAAACCGCGATCGTCTGCACCGTATTCTCGGCTTCACGGCCGGCGTGCTGCTGGGCGTGGTGGCCTTTGACATTTTGCCGGAGGTTTTTCGGATCGTCGGCCAAAATAATCTCAGCCGGACGGTGCCCATGGTGGCGCTGGTAGTCGGCTTTTTGTTGTTTCATATCATCGAGAAGAACCTGATTATCCACCACGCCCACGAGCTGGAGTACGGCGAGCATAAGCACCCTCAAGTTGGGCTAGCTTCGGCCTTGGCGCTGTCTGGTCATAGCTTTTTGGACGGCGTCGGTATTGGCCTGGGCTTCCAGGTCAGCAGCGCCGTCGGCATAGCTGTGGCCATCGCCGTGATCGCCCACGACTTCACCGACGGCCTCAACACCGTGACGCTAATGCTGACTAATAAAAATACGCCGCGGCGGAGCTTTGGCCTGCTACTGCTGGACGCCGCGGCGCCGGTGCTCGGCGTGCTGGCCACCCGGCTGTTCCATCTGTCGGAGACCGGCCTAGTTTTATACCTGGGCTTTTTTGCTGGCTTTTTGCTGTACATCGGCGCCAGCGACATCTTGCCCGAAGCCCACGCTAAGCACCCCTCGCGCCTGACCATGATGCTGACGGTCGCTGGCGCCGCCCTCATGTTCGCAGTTAGCCGTTTTGCTTAAATCGCGCCGAGGTTGTATTATTTAACTAGGATATTCTGCTAATGAGATTTGGGAAGTCCTAATTTTTGTAAATTTTTGAAACATCTGTCCAAAAGCAGGCTGGGTCTAAAGAAGTGATAGTGACGACCGCCGCCTGAAGGGCAGCCAACAGGGGAGGAAACGATGATAGTAGTGACTATTGTGCTGACAATAGTGGGTTTAATCGTGGGCGGCGGCGGTGGCGTTTACGCTTCGCGGCGCCTGTCCGGCAAAGCCGTCAATCAGGCCAAAGAAGAGGCTAAAAAGGAGCTCGCCAAAGCTAAAAAAGACGCCGAAGGAGTAATTAAAAAGGCCCGCGAAGATGCTGACCGACGCGTTGACGAGGCCCGCAAAGATGAGCAGAAGCGCCGCGCCGAGATCAAGGAAATCGAGCAGCGGCTGGTGGCCCGCGAAGAGAACTTGGATAAAAAGCTCGACGATCTGGATAAGCGCGCCGACAGCCTGCGCAAGGCCGAAGACGAAGTCGAGGCCCTCAAAAACGAGATCCGCGAGATCCGTAGCCACCAGCAGGAGAAGCTCGAAAAAATCGCTAAGCTGACCAAGGCCGAGGCTAGCGAAAAGCTAATGGCCATGACTGAACGCGATATTAAGAATGACTTGCTCAGTCTGGTCGCCAAGCTACAAAACGATGCCAAAGAAGACGCCGAGGAGCAAGCGGCGGTCATTTTGACGACCACTATGGAGCGGATGGCTTCGGACGTGACTGCCGAGCGGACGGTTAGCGCCATCAAGCTCGAAGACGAAGAGATGAAGGGCCGCATCATCGGTAAGGAGGGCCGCAACATCCAGGCCCTGCAGCGGGCCACCGGCGTCGATATTTTGGTCGATGAAACGCCGGGTATGGTCGTGTTGTCCAGCTTTGATCCGGTGCGGCGTGAAGTCGCTCGCCAGGCGATGGAAATGCTACTCAAAGACGGCCGGGTCCACCCGGCGCGGATTGAAGAAGTCGTCGCCAAGGCTCAAGCCCAGGTCCAAAAAGACATCGTCCGGGCCGGTGAAGACGCCGCCCGCGAAGTCGGCATCGTCGGCATTCCCAAGGAAATTTTGCAGCTGCTCGGCGAGCTCAAGTACCGCAGCAGCTACGGCCAGAACGTCCTCAAGCACTCTGTGGAAATGGCCCAGCTGGCCGGCACGCTGGCCGAGGAACTCGGCGCCGATAGCAAGGTCGCCAAATACGCCGCGCTGGTCCACGATATCGGCAAAGCCCTCAGCCATAAAGTCGAGGGCAAGCACCATCACATCTCCGGCGAGATGCTGCGTAAATACGGCGCGCCGGAAGAGGTGGCCCACGCCGCCGAAGCCCACCACGACGATATGGAGGCGACGACTGTCGAAGCCTTGATTGTGCGAGTCGGCGACGCCATCAGCGGCGCCCGGCCGGGCGCCCGCAACATTAGCGCCGAGAACTTCGTCGAGCGGATGAAAGATCTGGAAAATACCGCCACCGGCTTCGACGGCGTCGAAAAGGCTTACGCCATTAGCGCCGGCCGCGAAGTCCGCGTTTTTGTGGTGCCCAAAGCCATCGACGACCTGCAAGCCATTAAGATGGCTCGCGACATTGCCAATAAAATCGAGTCAACGATGCAATATCCAGGGACGATCAAAGTTAACGTCATCCGTGAAACCCGCGCCATCGAGTTTGCTAAATAAAGAGCGAAAGCATGAAAGCGGTTGTCCTACACGGAAAAGGCTCCGACCACACCAGCAACTGGTATGATTGGGTAAAAACGGGACTCAAGAAGCAAGGCTGGGAGGTTTGGGTACCAGATTTGCCGGGGTGGGATCGACCCAGCGCCAGACAAGGCACTAAATTTCTGTTAAATTCCGGATGGGACTTCGAAAAGAATCTAGTCATTGGTCATTCAGCTGGTGCAGTGGAAATTCTTTCCTTACTGCAATCTCTACCAAAAAAGACAAAAATCAACACCGCAATTTTAGTCGGTTCTTTCACAAAAGAACTTTCCGAGGACCCAGATTGGACCACGCTAGCCGGTCTTTTTACTGAGCCGTTTGACTTTACCAAGATTAGACAAAGGGTAGATAAGTTTATTATCGTGCACTCTGATGATGATCCGATATGCCCGCTTAAACAAGCCAGAGAGCTGCATACCAAACTGGGAGGTGAGTTTGTGCTTATACCAAATGCTCAACATTTTAGCGTTTCGCGTAGTGGCCTACGCTTTACAAAATTTCCCGAGCTATTAGAAATAATTCAACAAAAGGTCAGCTATAATTAATCTGTTATTTCGGGGATTGGCGCAGTTGGATTAGCGCGCGCGCTTTGGGAGCGCGAGGTCGCCGGTTCGAGTCCGGCATCCCCGACCAAGGACTACATTTCCACTTTTAACGAAGCCGTTCCACGGCTCTTGCCAGTTAAAATTAGCGATTGACCACTGTTTTGACGGCTGGTCGCTGAGTTCAACAGTCCAGTTCGAGAAGAATTTTCGTAAAATAGCGTCCAGTGCCGCCATATTGACGCTTTTAGTCACGCTAACTTCTAAAACCTCGCCGATATTGCTAAACAGTTCAAGATATTTTTCGTAGGTTAAGACACTGGATTTTAGTTCTTCACGCTTGGTTTTGGCGAGCTGCAAATCGCTTTCGAGGCTGCCCAGCTCGGCTTTAATTTCGTCGAGGTTATAGTGCTTGCCGAGGCCGTCTGGGTCTTTTAACACCTGTTCTTTGGCTCGCTTATACTCTAGGTTTTTATCGCCCGACTGCTTAGCGAGTGCGCCGATAATAGCATTTAGCTCACTCCTCTTACCCTGCATATCATCTTTAGCGTCGGCGACATACCGCTGGTAATTTTCCTTGGTGGTAAAAAGGTACTGTTTAAGCGTGTCAATGGCGAAACCGATAACCACTTTGGCTCGAAGGTTTTTATTGCGATTAGCACAGTCTTCGGTATTGCAGCGGTAATAATAGTATTCAGTCCGCACGCCGCCGCTCAATGCCTTAGAAGTGATGCCCGATGACATTGGCTTGCCGCACTGGCCGCACAAAACCATCCCTCGGAGTAAATTAGCCCTTATAGAGCCTGATTTGACGCCCTGGTAGGCCGATTTTAGCTTGGCCGAGGCAAAGTCTTTGGCTTTGTTAACGGTTAGAAAATCTTCGACGCTGACGGCCGGCGTAAATTCATAGTGGTCACCGAGTTTGACCACACTTTTACCGTATTTTAGCACCCCCGCGTACACAGGCTCCCTCAGGAGGTCGGAGACCGTGGCCTTGTTCCATTTGAATGGTTTTGGCGGTCTGCCCTTCCAGCGTACCGTGTAGCCTTGCTTATTTGCCCAAGCAGCAATAGTGGTCTGGGACGCGCTGCCAAGCCTCATCTCGAACATTTTTTGGACTGTCACGAAGTTACTTCCGTCAGGCATTAGCTGCCTGTCTTTAGTTATAAGGTAACCGTGAACACGCTTGCCCAAATATACGCCACGCTCCTCGGTTGCCCGCACATTACCCCTTGTAACGGTCTCGCTGAGGGCTTCTGAGAACTGTTTGGATAGCACAAACTTAATACCGAGTAGCATTTTGCCAGTCGGGCTGTTTTCAAACTTTGAGGTTGCAAACCGCAGGTCTTTAATTACGCCCTTGTCGAGGAGGTCAATAATTTCGCCTGCCTCTTTCATATTGCGCGACAGCCGGTCGGGGTCGTACGCAATAATTCCATCTATTGTGCCGCTTTTAATATCCTCTAGAAGCTGGCGAAAAAGCGGCCTAATATCTGGTTCTTTGGCCGAGCCTTTTTCTTTGATGGTGGCGACGACTTTTAATTTGTCGGGTTTGACCTCGCGCTCCATACAATAAAAAATCTGGTCTTCAATACTATGCTCTTGCCGCTCGTCACCGATGGTGGATTTGCGGGCATAAATGGCGTAGCTGAGCAGGGTGTGGTTAAGATTTTCGAGCTTCGATTGGTCAACTGATAGCCTTAAGAGGTCGTAAAGCTCATCTATCGTCCTACTGCCCCCTGTGGTTGGTTCCATAACCTAATTTTAAGCCGATAGCGGCGTTTTGGATATTGCTTAGGCCAAAGTGCTATTTTACCTGAACAATCGCTCGGTCAGAGGCTAGTCCTGGCTTCCAAATAATGTACTGGTGGCCATCCTCAACCGGCACCTGGAATACAACTTTGCCGGAGACTTTGCCGCCTGCCACTAAATCACCCGAACTGAGCGGGCTGTCTACGGTTGTAGCGTTGCCATCTAGCACTTGGCCGCCGGCAGTTTGTACGCGAAAGTCAAACTCATTATAGCTCTGGGTCTTATTGCTGGTATTTTCAAGCCCTACGCTGGCCACCAGGTAAGTTTTACCCTGGTCGGCGGTCTGAAACTCGCCTAGGCTGGAGGCATAATTAACCGATGTAACGGTCATTTTTACGCCGCCGACGGTCGCGGCCTCGTTCGGCAAGACTTCAACATCTGTCGGTTGTTTGTCGGCTCTATCGTTAAAGCGGTATTGCTTGGCCGCACTGCTTGAGGCTTTGGTGCCGCTACTACCATTATTATTGGTTTTACTGCCACCGGCTGCACCGGCAATTATTCCCACCAGGACTAAAGCAAGTATTACAGTCAAAATCTTATGCTTTTTGAACCAATTCATTTATAAACTCCTAGTTTAATTCCTCTCTGTAAAAGTAGCACAACATTATTGAAAAATAAACAGATAGTTTATGTAACTCTCTGTTTATAAAAACTAGGCTATGATTATGCCAAGTCCACAAGAACAAAAACTGATGCAAGCCTTCGGCCGGCGGGTAGCCGAAGTCCGCAAGTCCAAAGGTGTTACGCAGCAAGCGTTAGCCCACGATATTGGTATGAGCGTGGTGGCCATAGCCTATATTGAAACCGGCAAGCGCTGGGCGCGCCTAGGGACGCTTAGTAAAATCGCTAGAAAGCTCGGAGTAAGCATAGCCGAGCTATTTAGAGGTCTTTAATTCGGGTGGCTTTAGTATAAGCGACCCTAAATCTTCCCACTCGGTGCCAGTAGCGAGCCTGGACTTTCTAAAAACCTCGGGGTGCCTAAAAAATGCTTTCCGGTTGTTGATATTCACTAGGGTCTGACCCTTGTTAGGCCACACGCCGGTAACACCGAAGTAACCCTTGGTTAAAAGCAAGCCGCCAGCTACATCTACGGTCCCAACTATTAAAACGGTAGAAAACACTGGCTTTAGCTTTTGCAGGGCATCAAAAATGTCTTGAAACTTTGTTCCTCGGTCGTTGCCGTGAACATAAACCGCTAGCCTCATCCCCGCATAGGCCGGCTTATTCTTTTTCTTTATTTGACCGACTATGGTTTCGCCTGCATCAAAATTGCATCTGGTTACTTCAATCAGTAGGCGCTCCATCTTAGTGCTAGCTTTACCCTTAAAATCCGTATCCAAAAGCCGAACGACATCAATATCAGGTGGCTCGTCATCGGGTAAACCAACATAGTGCTTCGTGCCGCTCAGCGACTGCGATGCGGCAATAATTGCGCCCACCCACATCTCGCGATAGGGCTTAAGCTCTTGGCTATTTAGCACCGTGGCTTTATCAAACCGCTTAAGAATGGCATTTTGCCAAAAAGCCATATAAATGGCTGGCGAAAAGAATAATCCAGGTTTTAATTCAGTTTCGATGGACCGCATTATAAAAGTATAACCCCTTGATATACTTGCAATTATATAGTTTTTATGCTAATATAGCTAAAGTGTTTCTCATCCGGAGGGACAAGTACAAAGGAGGCTGGCAGAGATGCCCAGCGGTTACACATCAGCGCTCTACGAAGGCAGGGACATCAGCTTCCAGGTCCTTCGTGCTCCAGTGCGCCCGCGCGTTCGGTGCGCTCATCGAGATGCGTGACGACCCGTGGGATGCGCCTATCCCCGACCAGTTCCTGCCGAGCAACTACCACGCCGAGGCCCTCTTGAGGGCGCGGGTGCAGCGGAGGCGGGTCTTGTCGTGGAGTGACGCCGAGGCCGAATGGCACGCCCGCAAGCTCTACAAGCAGCAGCGGGCGGAGTACATCGCGAGCCTCATCGAGAAGAACGAGCGACACTTCCGCTACGAGGAGATGAAGCGTCAAGTCGAGCGCTGGACGCCGCCCACGCCCGACCACGAGAACCTCAAGAGCTTTATGCTCGAGCAGCTCGAGGAGAGCATCAGGTTCGACTGCGGCTACCCGCTCACCCCCCCCGTCAAACTCGACGGCTCGGAGTACAGGGAGCAGGAGCTCGCGCATCTGATGCGCGACATCGACTACCACCTCGAGCACGAGGTGGAAGAGGTCGAGCGTGCCGAGAGCCGCACCGAATGGGTTCGCGCCCTACGCGAAAGCCTCGCGGAGCAGTCTCCGGTCGAAGCGTGAAGCACCACCGCCCATAGGGCCGCAAGACCTTCGGGTCTGAAATACCCCAGTGCGTTAATCTGGGGGCAACACCTAAGCTCATAATTTGTTGTGGTCTTAGGTGATAGCACAAGACAGTAAGTTTATATTGGCAAAGTTTCGGTAAAGTTTTAGGCAACCCAACTATGGGTGATTTTAAGCATGTTTAGCCCCTCGGCCGTAAGTTCTATCGGTTCCTCGTCGCTGGCGAGACTGTCCGATAATTTGGCCACCAATTCCACCAGCTTGTGCGTCGGCACATCTGTAAAATCACGCTTGGCCAGCTCTTTCCGCATTGCTATCAATTGTTCACCTTGAACAATAATCCTGTGCTTTTTACTGGCCAAATACTGTTCGCGCAGCGCTTCGTGTTCAATGGCCTTATAGTTGGCCAACTCCTCCGATAGTTCATCGCTCCACTTTATAAGCGTCGGTTTACTAACTTCTATTGCTTTGGCGATGGCATCGTAACTGTTGCCCTTGGCGCGCAACTCTATAAATTGTTGTTTTTTTTCTTCGGGGTACGCCATAGTTCGAGAGGCCTAATCCTAGAACTTTCTGTTTAAGCTAACAGGCAGTCTTGGACCTTGACCATCTTCGTTCAAGCGGACTGTGTTGCCGTCGCTATCCGTTACGGTCATATTTGGTGGCGTAGTCTGGCCGCCAGTGTCGGTTGGTTCTGCCACACTATTTTGTGGCGGTGTCGGTGTGGTGTCCGCCAGTTGGCCAATTTCATCGGCTGCGTCGGCTTGGTTGCCCATAATATGCCCTTTATTTAGTGTTCCTAAGCGCTATTATAACACTATTTCCTCTAGTAGGCCGCCCCTGGTTGAAGCGTAAGCGTACTCTAGGTCTCGGTACGCCCGCTCGAAAACCAACGGTTGTTCTGCGATATAATTGAACAGTTCGAGAAGCGGAAGTTCATCTCGACCATTATTTTTGGCGGCTGACGGCCTGGTGGTAGAGTGTGGTCGTAGCCACCGTACTGATAACTTTAAGCGCTATGTAGCTGGCGGCGCCCAGCAAAGTCGTGATGATCCAGCCGACAGCATGGGCGGTGGTACTGCTGAAGTGCCAAGTCGCAATCAGCTTTGGCAAAAAACTCAGGCTGCCGAGCAGCAGAATGGCTAAAAAGGTGCCGATGCGGATGACCAGGCTTTCTTTGGACAGCTGACCCAGGGTCTCGACGGCGTGTTTGATGGTCGCAAAAACGCCTCGGTCGCCGGCCATGATGGCCGGTGCCAGCTGTGTCATGTTCAGCGAGAACGAGCTGCTAATGGCTTGCCAGACACCCCTGAGACTCTTCATTTTATGCCGCTGGGCGATCACACCAAGTGGGAAAAAGAAGACGGCCAGCAGGGCAAAAGTCGTCACCCGGTCGAAGCGACGCAGCACCGTTTTGAGACCGTAAAACAGCGATGGCGACTGGCCGCGTAGCTCGGCCAGGGTGCTAGCCGAGATCATGCAGGTAAAATAAGCTGTCACGAGCAAGGCGTAAAAAACTGAGAAGCCAACCAGCCCGAGATGGGCTAGCAACTGATGCGGCGCGGCTTGGCTGACTTCGCCGACCAGCCGTGGCGTCTCGACGTGGCGCCATAAGCCGACCACTACATGACCAACTATAGGTGAGGTAACTAAGATGAAGCCCACCGCCAGGTAGGGATAGATCAATATCTGGGGGTGACTGCGTAGGACGTGCAGGCTGCGCCGGGTTACCAGCCAGGCGCCGCGGATGGTTTGCCGTAAGTTGTTTAAAAATTTTGCCATAGATAGTTAGTGATATAATCTGATCTGTCAATCGGGGTGTGGCGCAGTGGTAGCGCGCACCGTTCGGGACGGTGAGGTCGCCGGTTCAAATCCGGCCACCCCGACCATTTAGATTATAATTGGCTTTAATGCTCGTACCTATTATTTGTCTGGCGATCACCGTTGCTTACTTGTTACTGGCCGAGGAGCTCTGGCGGCACAAGGTGCTGCACGGCGAGGCCGAGCGGAAATTTGTGCACATCGGCGTCGGCAGCTTTGTGGCCAGCTGGCCATGGCTGATGAGCTTCCACTGGATCACGGTCATCGGCGCTATCTTGCTGGCCGGCGTGATCGCCAACCGGCTGTTTCATTCCTCGCACCTGCTCGGCGAGGTTCGCCGCACCAGTATCGGTGATCTACTGCTGCCGATCGCTATCATGGTTTGCTCGGTGCTGACCCACCAAAAGCTGTTTTTTGTCCTGGCGATGCTGCACCTGGGCTGGGCCGATGGTCTGGCGGCGCTGGTCGGCGAGAACTTTACTGTCCGCTGGAGCTACCACGTGCTTGGCCAGGTTAAGACGGTCGTCGGCTCACTCAGTTTCTGGCTGGTGTCGGCGGCTTTGCTGACGGCCGCTGCGCCGTTTATGAGCGGCCTGATCAGTGCCGACCACTACGCGCTGTTAGTTTTTCTGCTGCCGATGGTGTTGACGGCGCTAGAAGCGATCGGCGTCTTTGGCGTCGATAACATCTTTGTGCCGGTGGCCGTAGTGCTAGTGCTGCGCCTAGCCCAAAGCTAGGCAGGGAGGGTTATTAACTAGTTTCTGAAATATCAGAAGCTTGTGATTGACCCCGCCGTTTCGATCTGTTAATCTGAGTTTATGCCAATATTTAGCTGTCGAGTTTGTGGGCGAGAAGCTTACGTAAAACCCAGTCATGCCAAAAATGGCTGGGGAATATACTGCTCAAAGGTCTGTAACTACAAAGGCCAAATGACGGGTCGTTTCTTCAATTGCTACACCTGTGGCAGAAAGACTTACAAGAGCTTAAAGAGCCAACTCGGATCTAAAAGTGGCAAGTTCTTTTGTAGTAAATCGTGCCAGACTTTGTGGCGGAATTCAGTCTATGTTGGCTCAAATCATGGCAATTGGCGCGGTGGCAATAGTTCCTATCGAGCTACTTTACTTCGAGCCGGAGTTTTACCGGCCTGTAAGCGCTGCCAAAGCCGCGACGAAAGGACATTAACCGCTCACCACAAGGACGGCAATCGGCGCAATAACTCGCTTACCAACTTGATTTGGTTATGCCATAACTGTCATTATCTAGTACATCACTATAAGAGTGAGACCAAAGACTTTATGGTGCCTGTAGCTCAGTTTGGTTAGAGCGCCGCTCTGTGGCAGCGGAGGTCGAGAGTTCAAGTCTCTTCAGGCACCCCATATAATTATGTCTAGAAACATTAACCCTTTTGGTTGGCCGATTGGTGTGAGGAGTCAACGGCCCCGCAGCGACGCCGAGTATAACCGCTTTGTGCTCCAGACCATCCAGCCCGGCCTGGCTGGCTTGATCGATGGCTCGGTGTCGACGCTGGCGCCGTTGTTCGCGGCGGCTTTCGCCACCCATAAGCCGCATATTGCCTTTTTGATTGGTCTTTCGGCGGCCGTCGGCGCCGGCATCAGCATGGCCTTTGCCGAAGGCTTGAGCGACACTGGTGAGTTGACTGGCCGCGGCCGACCGCTGCGGCGGGGCCTTATCATCGGCGCCATGACTTTTCTGGGCGGTGTCTTTCACACTCTGCCGTTTTTGTTGAGCAGCTTTCACACGGCGCTGATCCTAGCCTATCTGGTCGTTGGCGTGGAGCTGATGATCATCGCCTATATCCGCTATCGCTACTTTGCGATGAAAGCGTGGCTGTCGGCTCTGCAGGTGATCGTCGGTGGCGGGTTGGTCTTTGCGGCCGGCATCTTGATCGGATCGGCTTAGCATGGCCAGGCGCCGGGCCGCCGATTTCGGCTTATCCGAGGAACTGGTCCGCTATGGCTTCGTCGCCTTAACGGCCTTCGTCCTCGACATTTTACTGCTAGTGCTGTTTCGCCGCCACTGGCACTGGAACTACTACCTTTCGGTGTCGGCGGCTTACGTGATCGGCACTTTCTGGAACTATTTTTGGTCGACGCGCTGGGCCTTTGCCTACCGGCGGCTGGCATCAAAACCGCAGGAACCGATCATTTTTTGGACCATCGCGATCCTCGGTATGCTGGCGACTATCGGCTTGATGCGGGTCTTCCGCCATCACAACATCCGGCTGGTCTGGGGCAAAATTCTGAGTGAGATCATTATCGGTGTAGTCGGCTTCAGTGCTAAAAAGCTGTTGCTATTTACCAACCTCAAGCAGTTTAGGGAAGTGCTCAAGTGGTACCGGGCGGCGCCGACTTTGACCAAACTCCATCTGCTGCTGCGCCGCGCAACACTGCCGATTGGCCGCCTGCTGCAGCAGGTGCCAACTGATGCGAAATCAGTTTTGGAAATCGGCACCGGCTACGGCTTGATCCCGATTAGTCTGGCCGAACACCGATATTATTCCAGTCGGCTGCCGCGGCTAGCCGGCACCGACATCGATGAGTATAAGCTCGAGCAGGCCCGGCTAGCCGCGGCCACGGTCAATCAGCCGATTGCCTTTACTAAGGAGCTGCCACCAGCCAGTGAGCTTTGGCAAATCATTTTGCTAAGCGACTTGCTTTATCTGCTGACGCCGGCCGAGCAAAACCGCCTGCTCGATCAGAGCCTGGCGCGGCTGGCACCCGGCGGTCGGTTGCTGATCAAGGGCATGAACCACCGGCCGAAGTGGAAGTTTAACATCGTCCAGCTCCAGGAGTTTTGGGCCGTTAAGATTCTGCGCATCACCGAGCGTTACGCCGACGGCCCCTTTGCCTACGTCGATATGCCGGTATTGGCCGCCCAACTCGAGGACGGTGGCTACCAAACCCGAATCATCAAACTGGACCGCGGCTGGATTTATCCGCACCTGCTTTTGGAAGTCCAAAAGGCTGCTATAGTTAAATCTTAAGATGAGGCTGAAGGAGACTGCAAAGCGCTATTGGTTACGGCTGCCGAGCAGCCTACGGCTGATTTTGGTCTACTGGCTAGTCACTCGGCTGATCTTTACCATCCTCGGCACCGCCTCGATCTTTTTAATCGGTCACTACTCCGATCCGGCCCACCAGGTAGTCTTTAAGCATATTCCGCGTTTCACCGGCCTACCATTTATTGATATGTGGCTGCAGTGGGATAGCGACTGGTATCTGCACATCGCCAAGTATGGTTACACCGGTGTTTACAACCTGCGCCACGAAGTCGATATCGTTTTTCTGCCGCTGTTTCCGTACTTGATACGGCTACTGACTTGGCCTTTCCATTTTGCGACAACGGCGGTAGCGCTAATCGGCCTGGCGGTGGCTAACCTCAGTTTTATCGGCGGCGCTTATTATCTGCATCGCTTGGTCGGGCAGAAATTTAGCCGGCGGGTCGCTAAGTACACTATCTTGGCGCTGTTTCTGTCACCGATGGGCTTTGTCTTTAGCGCTTTCTTAACCGAGGGGTTGTTCTTTTTACTGCTGGTGCTGGCTTTTTACTGGGCCGAAGCTCGGCAGTGGTGGCGGGTCGGCCTAATCAGCCTGCCGCTGGTGTTGGCCCGGCCGATCGGCATCGCCTGTGCCGCCGTCTTGGCGGTCTTTTATCTGGTGCAGTCTAGAACCAACTGGCGCCAACTGCTGAAGCCGCAAAGCTTATGGCTGCTCGGGCCGCTGCTCGGCGCCGCCATTTTTATCTGGATCAACGACCATATTACCGGCCAGCCGCTGGGCTTTTTGCATAGCGAAGGCAGCGGCTGGCACCGCGGCTTTTTGCACCTGGCCGGGCCGAGTGGCGGCCTGTGGACGCTGCAGGGCCTGTACCTGGTGGCTTTTCCGCTGTTAGCTTTGATCTTGGTCGGCCTGGCTGCCCGGCGCATCGGCTGGATTTATTACCTGTTGGCGCTAGCGATGATTATCGTGCCCGGCTCGACCGGCTTATATGGCCTGATCCGCTACACTTCGCTGGTCTTCCCGATCTATATCGCTCTGGCTCTGATTATCGACAAGTATCGCCGCTGGTATGAGCCAATTATCATGACGCTACTAATTGTTGAGAGCGTGCACCTGGTCTGGTGGAGCCTCGGCATGCCGATCATGCAATGAGTTCGGCTGAGTTTTCGGTTGTTATCCCGCTCTATAACGAAGCCGGCCTGCTCAAAAAAGCCATCCCGGATTTTATGGCTGCGGCCGGGCGGCAGACCGAGGTTTTGATCGTTGAAAATGGTAGCACCGACGGTTCGGTGATGCGCTTGGATGAACTGGCTAAAGCCCACGCCAACCTGCGGGTCTTGCGCTTGCCGTATCCGTCGTTTGGCGCTGCTGTCCGCAGCGGCCTGCTGGCGGCCAGCTGTCAACGGGTGGTTTTGCTCAACGCCGACTGGCTGGAGGCCGGCTTTGTCGAGCGGGCGCTGGTCGAGCTGGACCGGGCCGACATCGTCGTTGGCTCCAAGGCTCTGGCCGACTCGCACGACCAGCGCCCGCTATTTCGCAAGCTGACCAGCCACCTACTGACCCGGGTAGTCAAGCTGTTTTATGGCTACCGCGGCGGCGACACTCACGGCCTCAAAGCTTTTAAAATGGGCCGTGCCCGGCCGATCATCGAGCGCTGCCGCTCTAACGAGCTGATTGAGTCAGAGCTGCTCATTCGGGCCCAGCGGGCCGGGCTGAGGATTAGCGAACTGCCGACGACTATCGACGAGATCCGGCCGCCGCGGATTGGTCTGAGCCGGCGGATGTGGCGAATGGCTCGGGAGCTGCTGGCGCTGAAACGGCTGCTGCGGGTCGATGGTCCTTATCCGCTGCTCCACGCCGATGACGCCGGCTATGATAAACCAAGTGTCGATGTGCTGATGGATCTGTCGCGAGCTGGCCGGCTGGCTGGCATCTCGGTACTGGCTAACGGCCGAGCCGTCGATTATTTTGCTAACCAATACCAAAAACTGCCATCGGCCAGCCGGCCGCCACTCTGGCTACACTTCAACCTAGTCGAGGGACAGAGCTTGAGTGAGGCCTTTGGTCGCTTTTCGGGAAAGGGCTGGCTAATCAAGCAAGCGTTACTTGGCCAGCTCGATGAGGTAGCGGTCCGCGAAGAGCTGGCCGCTCAGCTAGCTAAGCTGCAAGCGCTGGACCTGCCAATCAGTGGTATCGACAGCCATCAGCACATGCACGCGCTGGAGCCGCTGGCCAGCACCGTGGCGGTGCTGGCCAAGCAACATCATTTCGAGGTCCGCAGCTACGGCAGCTTTCAGGTCCGGCGGCCACTTGGTTGGCTGAAGCGTCTACTTTTCAGATGGCTAGCTTGTCTGAGCAACTTCGGTTATCGCCGCCGCTTCGGTTTGCCGCCCAGCTGGCGACGCACCACCGGCCGCCCATTTGTGGTGGCCAGCTGGGAGAAAATTAACATTGCCAGACTGCCAGTCGATACCATCATCGTCTGCCACCCAGCCTTAGACTATGACAAGACCGCCGTTCAATAGCGATCAGCCTGATTAGAAGGGCTAGATCTTGGCTTTGGCCGGGCGCTTCTGGTGCCACTTCCAGCCGTAGAAGATACCGGCTAGGACGCCAAGGCCGGCGACTAGCCAGGCGACTGTCTTGGTTAAGTGACTCTTGATGGCTTTGGCGATAGCGAAGGTGGCGTCGGGGCTGCGGACGCGTGAGGCGTCGGCCAGGGTAGCCACCGAGTAGACTCTGTGCGTGCCAAACGGCAGTTTGTTCTGGGCGATTTTAACCGTCCAGACACCCTTGGTGGCACTGACTTGCTTGACCGGCACACTAAAGGTATTGGTGGTCGATTTAACGAAGGTGTCGACTTTGGTCGGCAGGTCTGCACCCGGAGCAACATCGACTTCACCGCTCATCTCGAGGCTGCCGTCAGCACCGATCTTGCTGCCGTCGGCCGACGGGGTCGATACCTTAGACGAATCGACCGGAATGAACTGACTCTCTAGATCAGACGGTGGCAAGGCAGCCAACACGCCGACCAGGGCCGGATTGGCACCGGCGGCGGTAGTCGTAAGATTGACACATTTGTTATAGACGTTGAGTTTGTCGACCTCGCTGATGCTGGCTGTGCCAGCCATGACGGCGGCTAGTTTAGTATCACCGACAATCTGCTTGATGCAGTTGAGCTTGGTGGCACTAACCGCGATTTGCGGGCTGGCCGGCGCGAACGGCAGACCACCGGTGG
>Ga0209515_10004832_pt1 | contig 17906 bp, 13 predicted proteins | sample Subgroupgradi54m_FD_187454 | JGI IMG/M metagenome (GOLD analysis project Ga0209515, IMG submission 187454) | Subsurface groundwater microbial communities from S. Glens Falls, New York, USA - GMW60B uncontaminated upgradient, 5.4 m (SPAdes)... ...
GATTGACTGGGTGCTCACCAAAATCTTCGCGTTCGGAGTGATTTTCATACCCATCGTATTTCAGCCTGAAATTCGCAGAGCACTTGCCGGCCTCGGCCAAAATACGATATTTCGCGGCGTTATGCAGGAGCGGGTGATTATCGATGATGTGGTCGAGGCATGCCTGCGTCTTGAGAAAAACGGTATCGGCGCCATTATTGCGATAGAAAGAGAAACGGGGCTAAAAAATTATATCGAAAGCGGTGTCGCCATCGATGCCCATGTTTCGCCTGAAATTATTTGCACTATTTTTACGCCTCCCAGCCCGCTTCATGACGGAGGCATCATCATCCAAGGCGAACGTATTGCTTCGGCGGGATCGCTCTTTCCGCTGACTCAGAGCGCGGTTGTTAGTAAGACCCTCGGGACTCGGCACCGGGCCGCCATTGGGCTTTCAGAAGAAACGGACGCCATCGTGATTGTCATTTCAGAGGAAAGACGCACCATTTCGATGGCGGTGTACGGGAAGCTAACAAAAGATCTTGACGAAGAAAATTTGAGGCGTGTTTTACGGGGCTTGCTTGCTCCGCGCCAATCGGCGGTGCGCATATCCCGTTGGAATTGGAAACTTAAAGACCTTAATTTCTTACGATCTACACGTAACTCCGCGCCTGTGGAAAAAAAATCCGAGTCATAAAATGCCGAAAAGTCTTTTAGAAAACATATGGTATAAACTGGGCGCTTTGGGTTTGGCCCTCCTTGTCTGGAATTATGTTGGCAATCAGGAGTTAAAAGAAATTGTTCGTAAAATTCCGCTCCGGATCGAAACTACCAATCCAGGTCTGACCATCATTGGCGAACCGGTCAAACGGCTTACCGTTACGTTTTCCGTACCCGAAAAAGCGCTTAAGAATTTTTCGGAATCCGAAATCACGGGAGTTCATAAAATTGATTTGGATCATCCCGTCGAAAAATACACCTTTCGTGTTTCGCCTAGTGATATAAAGCGCCCGAAGGGTAGTTACCGTGTGAAAGAAATTCGCCCGTCCGAGATTACGGTGTTTATTGATCAGCTGGGGACGTTTCAACTTCCTATCCGCGCTAATCTCCACGGCGAGCCGGCTCAAGGATACCGCGTTGTTACGGAAGAAATCCGCTTGGATCCCGAAGAAATTATTATGGCCGGTCCGATTCAGAAATTAAATCTCTTATCGCAAGTCCTGACCGAACCCATTGATGTGCTAGGGCGCACGAAATCTTTTCGGAAAAAGGTTCTTATTAGGCAATATACCGATATCCGGCCGACCCACGATGTTGAAATCGAAGCTTTTATTCCGATTACGGAGCAATTTGCTTCAAAACAGTTTGATGACGTGCCGGTGCATATCTTGGGTTCTCCTTTCGAAATGATATTGGCGGAAGTCGAGCCGGCTAAAATAAACGTGAAGTTAACCGGTCCTACGAGAGTCTTGGATGTTTTGACTATTTCCGATTTGCTTTTTTATGTGGATGTCACGGGCTTAAAACGGGGAGAGCACGAAATTCCGTATGCTTTCCGGCTTCCGCAGGAAGTTTCCATTCAAACGGATTTGCCTTTAGCCAAAGTTAAGTTAGGCGAAGTTAAAATCAAGTGATTAAGCTTGGCGTTAATATTGATCATGTTGCTACCTTACGTCAGGCCCGACGCACGACTTTTCCTTCACCCGCCGAAGCGGCGCGCCTTGCCGAACAAGCCGGAGCGGACGGGATCACGGCTCATTTAAGGGAGGACCGCAGGCATATCCAGGATTTCGATATTTTTGAAATCCAAAAAGTAATTCGCATACCCTTAAACCTTGAAATGGCCGCTACCGAAGATATGGTGAAATTTGCGCTCCTTACTCATCCCGAAAAAGTATGTTTGGTTCCCGAAAAACGCCAGGAGCTAACTACCGAAGGAGGGTTGGATGTTCGTAGCCGCGGAAAAGATTTAAAACAAATGATCGCCGGTATGGCCAAGGCCAATATTGAAGTCAGCTTATTTATTGATCCGGATATTTCTCAGATTAAAGCGGCTGCGGAAACGGGCGCTCCTTTTATAGAGTTACATACGGGAGCATATGCCGATAGCGATATGGGTAAAAGAGAAGAGCGTATCGAAGAACTGATTAAAGCGGCCGAGGAAGCGAACCGTTTGGGTTTAAAAGTAAATGCGGGGCATGGGTTAAATTACGAAAATACTGCTGCGGTTTTGCGTGTACCGCATTTGGCGGAGTTAAACATTGGTCATTCCATCGTGTCGGAGGCCGTTTTCCATGGAATGGAGGCGGCCGTTCGCCGTATGAAGGAGATTATTTCAACGGGTGCGCTTGTCCGTTAGATCGATTATTCGAAAAAGGCTTAGAAGAACCCGGCCGGACGTTCACAAAGGCGATTTCGGGCGGGTTTTTATTATTGCCGGTTCGCGGGGATTGACGGGGGCATGCCGTTTGGTCAGCACGGCTGCGCTTAGGTCCGGAGCAGGCCTCGTCACTACCGGTGCTCCGAAAAGCCTCGCAAACATTCTGGCGCGAGATTCGCGCGAAGCGATGTGGATCGCGCTTCCAGAAACAGCATCGGGCTCCGTCGGTTTAAAAGCGCTTTCCCGCGCCACGTCTTTTTTAAAACACGAAGATGTTCTAGCGATCGGTCCCGGCCTTTCCCGGCATCCCTCCACGCTTTCTTTTGTCCGCGCGCTTACGAAGCAATCGCAAAAACCCATGGTTATTGATGCAGATGCTATTATTGCTTTCGAAAAGTACAACCGGTTGCTTAAAAAATTAAAAGCCCCTTCCGTTCTTACGCCCCACCCCGGCGAGTTCCAGAGGGTATTTGGCGTATCGCCGGTTACCGAAGCAGATCGATTAAAAGCTGCCGAGAAAGCGGCGAAGGAATACGGCGTTGTTATCGTTTTAAAAGGGCATAGAACGGTTGTCGCGAGTCCTCGCGGACAAACCTACATCAATTTGACGGGAAATCCGGGCATGGCGACGGGCGGTATGGGCGATGTTTTAACCGGAATGATTGCCGCCTTCGTTGGCCAAAAAATGGATGTTTTTCAGGCCGCCTCGAGCGCCGTATATATACACGGTCTTGCGGGAGATCGTGCCGCGAAAAAAACAGGCGAAGTTTCTCTTTTGCCGAGCGATTTATTAGACGAATTACCCAAGGCTATTAAAAGAATCGTGGGAAAATAATTTGCGCGAAAACCCGCCCGGGAGAATTCACTTGAGGAAAAAATAGAAAGAGTATTATATACTACACAGCTCAAACGCTGCCCCAATGTTTATGCTGGAGTAGCTCAGTGGTAGAGCACCCGCCTTGTAAGCGGAAGGTCGTGAGTTCAATCCTCACCTCCAGCTCGGTTTAAACGGAAAAGAAAATATACGCATGCTTCAAAAAATAGCCTATTTCGACGAACGTTTGTTTCTCTGGTTAAACAATAACCTAAGGTCCCCTTTATCGGATATTTTCTTAGGATATTCCACCTGGTTGGGGGACGGGTTGGTGCTTTTTCCTTTGTGCTTAATCTTGGCCTTTATTTTCGATCGCCCGCATTTTAAAAGAAACGTCGTTCTGCTTGCCGTCGTGCTCGTAGTGAGCGGGCTTATCAATTCAAGTTTAAAGGATTATTTTGACCGGATGAGACCGCTCGCTAAGTTCGGAGGATGGAAAGAATCGGGCGTCTGGCACCCCGGTCCTAACGAAACGTATACGGTTATGTTCAAACCTTTTATGTATGGCTCGTTTCCGTCAGGACACTGCGCTTCTTTTTTTGGGGCTGTTACGTTGTTCGGTATTTTTTACCGTCGCCTTACCGCCGGGCTTCTTTTTTTAGGACTTATTGTTATGGTTTCACGCGTTTATGTGGGCGCGCACTTTCCTCTGGATACGGTAGGAGGTGCGGTGATCGGTGCGCTTACCGCTTTTGTTGTATTTCGCGCCTATCTTGCTTCGCTGCCTTTGCTTTCAAAATTTTGGGGAGATGCCGGAGAGGTCAAACGGACCAGACTGTAAATCTGGCGCCTTCGGGCTGCGTAGGTTCGATCCCTACTCTCCCCACCATTTAAAATACTTGAACGTGTTTGGATGAACGGAGGAAAATACATTGGCTAAGAAAAAACCAACCAAAAAGGGCAAAGAAAAGGCTGGAAAATCTCCTGCCAAGCCCCAGAAGGATGAAGTACCGCTAAAAGAGGTGGCTAAATTTTTCAAAAAACACAACGATTATTTCGAGCCCCAGTCCGATCTGGAGCCGAAGCCGGAGCAAGAGGAAGAACTAGAAGAAGCTGATTCCGAAGAATCGGAAGATATGTTCGAATAAGGAGTTGAATCTTGAAACAGATCGACAATCGTCAGAAAATTATTACCAAATCTCGCGTAGGGCGTGCCGGAAAACATGACCCGCATGTTATCCATGATAAATGCGGGCACGAGCATCACGAGCACGATCATGAAAAAGACGAAACTCAGAAAACGACTCCTCTGAAGCCCATAACCCACCAAAAGATTGGCCGGAACGAACCTTGCCCCTGCGGCAGCGGAAAGAAATACAAGAAATGCTGCCTGGATAAGGATGAAAGCAACGGTTAGGTTTTTAAAGCAGAAAATTCTTCGGAAGAACTGACTTCCCGCGATTCTTTACCCAAATTTTTAATCACGAATATCCAGCAGATTACGGCTAAACCGCATTGAATAAATCCCGCCATGGGTTTTCCAAGTGTGATCTTAAGCGGTCCTGTGGTTGTCAGAAGAAGAGCGGTCGTTGCGTAAAGCCACATTTTTAAATCTCGGAGCCAAGAAATACCGGATTTCTCCCAGCCCTTCCAAAGTCCGGGCGATTTTACCCGGTCGTAAAAAATACGGAGTTGTTTTTCCTCAACCGGCGGGGTTAGCAGCGTGATGGGAAGCCAAAACGCGGCGCCGCCGAGAATCATAATGAGAAGTCCGACGGGAAGGTTCTCGCCCATTCCTAATAGGCGAAATATCTCGGGGCGTAAGAGAATAATCGGAACGCTTACGGCCATCGCGGTAATTTCGCTCCACGAATTAATTCGCCACCAAAACCAGCGCAGAAAATATACGGGGCCGATCGCGGCCGTTAGATTCAGTACAAACGTAAAAACTTGCCCGATGCTTTTTGTATAAAACGCAATAGCGGTGGCGGCTAAAGCAAGAACTATGGAAGTAATACGGCCCACGGCAACGTAATGGGTATCTTTTTCGGAAGGCTTCACAAATCGTTTGTAGAAATCATTCACAAAATAAGAAGAGCCCCAGTTGAGATGGGTACTCATGGTGGACATGAACGCGGCAAAAAATGAGGCAACCATAAATCCCCGTAAGCCGGGTGGTAAGAGCATCGTAATGAGGCGGGGATAGGCGCGTTCGTGATCGGTTAAATTCGGCAGGAGAATTAAAGAAGCCAGCGCCGTCATGATCCAAGGCCAGGAGCGGAGCGCGTATTGTGCGATGTTAAACCAAAGGGTGGCTAAAATAGCTTGCCGCTCATTTTTACAGGAAGCGATGCGCTGTACGATAATGCCGCCCCCGTCCGTATTTTTCCAGGCCCACCATTGGATAAGAATAAGTCCCAAAAACCACCCGAACGGAGAAGCCAACATCTCCGGGATATTTCCTCCCGATAGCGGAGGAATAAAATTTAGTTTATCCGTGGTAGAAAGCGTTTGAATCAAAACGGGTAATCCGCCGCATGCTTTAATCGATGCAAAAGCGAGAATAAACGCACCGGCCATAGCTATGAAAAATTGAAAAAAATCCGTTAGAATGACGCCCCAAAACCCGGAAAGGGTCGAATAAAGCGCCGTAAGTCCCATACAGAAAAAAATAGACTGAGCTTTGCTCCAATCGGTCGTTTCCTGCATGACTTTTACCAGACCGGTCATGGGCCATGCGCCCATGATGAAGGCGTTATAAAGAATGCCCCAATAAATGGCCTTAAATCCGCGTAAAAATGCTGCTGGTTTCCCGCCGTAGCGAAGCTCGACCAATTCCACTTCCGTCAAAACGCCCGCACGCTTCCAAAGTTTGGAAAAGAAAAATACGGTAAACATCGTGCTGATGGCCAGCGCCCAAATTTCCCAATTGCCCCATATTCCTTTCTGCCGGACCATGCCGGTAACGAGTAACGGGGTGTCGCTTGAGAAGGCTGTAGCGGCCATGGATGTGCCCGCGAGCCACCAGGCCAGTTTCCGGTCGGAGGCGAAATACGATTCTAACCCAGAAGAAGCTTTTTTGGTCAAAGCGATGCCGAGCCCAAGACTCAGAACACAGTAAAAAAATATAACCAGCCAATCAACGGTTTGCATAGCGATCTCCCTGAGTTATTTTTCCGAGGATGACCTCGCGTTTCGCGCCGCTCGTTCGAGCGGCGGTCGGCCGCTTTGTCCAGCGGCGCCGAACGGTCGGTTCGGCGTTCGTGGTTTGGGGTAGGTGATTGATCTTGCCTTCGATCGCGCGCAGGGCAAAAAAAGCAAAGGCCATGGGTTCTTTAGCTTGAGCTGGCATTCCAAACTTTTCTATAGAATATACGGGAACAGGCGAAAGCAATTTGGAGAGGTGATTCATAAGCGTTTTATTGAGCGCGCCTCCGCCGCTTACGATAACTCGGTTTAATTTATGAGGAACGAAATTTTGATAACTCACATAAATGGAATAAGCGGTGAAAAAGGTAAGTGTTGCCAATACATCGGCCGTCCTGCTTTTTAACGTACTTTGTGAAATAAAGTGTTCGTTGAAAAGTTCTCGGCCAGTAGATTTCGGCGGTTTTCTTTTAAAAAAAGGATGCGAAATCATTTTTGCCACAGCATGCATATTGATTTTACCTTGCGCTGCGGTTTGGCCGTTTCTATCAAACAATCGCCGGCCTCTTGTTGACTTCTGTATAGCCCAATCCATCAAACAATTTCCCGGGCCCGTATCGAATGCGATTGGCTTAATATTTTTTCCTACAACACTTACGTTGGCGATTCCGCCGATATTTTGCAGTGCCGTAACGGCGCCTTGCCCGTAGAAATAGTGATCGAAAAAGGGGATGAGCGGCGCTCCTTCGCCTCCAGCCGCCATATCACGGACCCTGAAATCAGATACGACGGGGATGCCTGTCTCCTCTGAGATAAAAGAAGGTTCGCCAATTTGCAGTGTATGGGGCGGATGATCCATGGGACCGTGAAAAATGGTGTGGCCGTGGGAGCCAACGACTTTAACGCGGTCAGGCGTTACGCGATTTTGTTTCAGAAAAGGCACGATTTTTTTGGCGAAAAAATGGCCAAGAATAAAATTAAGCGAGGAAATTTCCACCGTTTTTAATTCTTGAGCACGACGAAGTTGATTTGAAATAACCTTTGGATATTCGTAGGTTTTATAGGCGAACAATTTAAAACGGTGATTCTGAAATGAGCAAAGGGCGATGGAAAGACCGTCGCCGGAAGTTCCGGACATGAGCCCAAGGGCTAGGGAATTCATTTTCGGAGTGCGCGTCTGAGAAATCCTGAAGCCTTGTTTAGTTTGTTTCTTGCCTCTTCGTAGCCGTAACCCATTTTCGCCATGAGAATGGCGAGTTTTACGTTCATATGAGCCCGGAGCATGTATTTATGCGCATCGACATTGGAAACTTCGCCAAGCTTTTGAATAAGGCGGAGCGCACGAGCGGTAAGTTTTTTTGATTTAGGCTGGACGTCCACCATCCAATTTTGATAAACCTTACCCAACCGGATCATGGTGGTCGCCGTAAGCATATTAAGAATAAGTTTTGTTGCCGTGCCGGCCTTTAGTCTCGTCGAGCCGGAAATGACTTCCGGTCCTACATGGGGTGAAATAATGCAGTCCGCCAGGCTGCGGAGCGGTGTTGAAGGATGGCAGGAAATTAAAATAGTCGAAGCCTTTTTTTCTTTCGCGACCTTTAACGCACCGCGTACGAAAGGCGTAACACCGCTGGCTGCAATGCCTACCAGCACATCACGTTTGGTAAGTTTTTTTCGAAAAATGCGCACTGCTTCTTCGTATTGATCTTCCGCTCCTTCTTGCGACCGGAACACCGCTTTTTTCCCGCCGGCAATGACGGCTTGCACAAGAGAGGGCGGAGTGCCGAACGTAGGCGGGCATTCGGCGGCTTCGATAACGCCGAGGCGGCCGCTGGTTCCCGCACCCGCAAAGAATAGCCTTCCTTTATTTTGAAGGGCAGAGCAAATAATGTTTACACCGCCGGCAATGCGATGCTTTATTTTTTTAACGGCTTTCGGTACGGCACTGTCTTCATCATTAATAACCGTGAGAATTTGATCGACGGTGAGAAGGTCGAGCTTCTGAGATTTTGGGTTGGATTGCTCGGTCGGAAGACGTGCGTAATTGATCTTTTTCATCGCGTCCAGAGAATACCATAAAGCGGAGTTGTTTTAAATCCAGAATTTTTCGGTGTATAATGCGGCTTATGACGCTAGAAGAAATGGTTGGCCAGCAGCTTATGATCGGAATTCCGGGAACGGAAGCAACTCCTGCCGTTATTAAGCAATTTAAGGATACGCATGCCGGCGGGTTAATCATTTTTCGCCCAAATTTTTATTCTGCGGCGCAGTTTAAGAAACTAATCTCGGGTTTGGAGAGCGCGCTTGGTCGAAATTTGCTTATCGCGGTGGATCATGAAGGAGGCCGTGTTATTCATATCGCCGAAGGCGCTACCGTGTTTCCTGATAATCTCGCATTCGGTCGCGCCGGTTCGACTGCTTATGTAGAAGAACAGGGAAGAATCGAATCCGGCGAGCTCAGAAACCTCGGCTTTGATGTCAATCTTGCCCCCACCTTGGATGTATTAACCGAAACATTCAGCCCCAATATCGGAATCCGTTCGTACGGCCGGGATCCGGATCTCGTTTCAAAATTAGGCTCGGCGAGAATTAAAAGTATGCAGGAAGGCGGACTTTCGGCCTGCGCCAAACATTTTCCCGGTCAGGGGCATTCTTCGATTGATGCGCATTTAGGGCTTCCGGTTTTATTGGGAACGTGGGAGGAAATGCAGGCAACGCATCTCAAACCGTTCAAAGCAGCCATCGAAGCGGGCGTCGACACTATAATGTCTTCTCACCCCGTTTATCCGGAGCTTGATGCTTCAAAAGCACCCGCAACATTTTCACGCCGAATTATTCACGATCTGCTACGCGAAAAACTGGGATTTAAAGGTGTCATTTTAAGCGATGATCTTGAAATGGGTGCGCTTAGAAATATTTGTGAAGTTGGAGAAGCGGCTTGCCGAGCCGTTGCGGCTGGTCATGATATTGTGCTGATTTGCCACGATCTTGAAGCGCAGCGAAGGGCGTTTCAATGCCTCCTGGATGGTTACCGGTCAGGCAGGCTTAATGTTAAAAATTTGGAAGAAAGTGTGGAGCGAATACAAAATCTGAAGAGAAAACGAAGTAAACGATTTGCTTCGAATTCTCTTTTACCGGAAGCCGGCAAGAAGCTTTCGCTTGAAGTGGCCCGGAAAGCGGTTGAATTGAATGGAAATGTCAATTTGCCACCCCGGGGGGATGACATATTAGTTGTTTTTCCAAAGCTTTCTTCGCTAGCCGATCGAATTTTCATTGAGAAGGATTGCTTAGACGAAGAGCAATTCATAAAGAGTCTTTTTCGATCTTTCGAAGTAGATAAAGGTGATCTAAACGTACAAATCGTAGATTTTGATCCGGAAGATGACCGGATAGCAGCATTGGAGAATCTTTCCAGACAAAGTAACGTGACCTATTTCTTTTGCTTCGACGCTCATCTTTATCCGGGATGCCGCCGGTTGCTCGAATCCTTGCAAGACACCGCAAAGTGTTTAGTCGTAATCCTTTTGCGCGATCCTTACGACCGGGAATTTGTCCGTACAGATTCGCTGTGCGTAACCGCTTTTGGTTTCAGAACGACGCAAATACGTGCCGTTTTAGAACGAATTTTTCGATCACAGCCTGCCCATACTTCCCAGCATATATAACTTTACATTTTTAATGTTATTCTTATAATAACGCCTTTACTTTACTCACATTCCTTACCCTAAACTTCAGATCTTTTGGAGGTTTTTCATGGCGAGTCTCGATAAATCTACAATTAAAACAGCCGTATTGGGTTATCCTCGCATTGGCTTAAACAGGGAGCTCAAAAAGGCGACTGAAAGCTTCTGGAAAGGTCAACTCGACCGCAAAGGTCTCGAAGCCGAGGCTGCGTCCATTCGTAAGAATAATTGGCTTACCCAGAAAAAAGCCGGAATCGATATTGTCCCTTCCAACGACTTCAGCTTTTACGATCAAATGCTTGATATCACTGCGCTTTTGGGGGCTGTTCCGCCGCGTTTTGGCTGGAAGGGCGGAGAAGTTGATTTAGACACGTATTTTGCCATGGCCCGCGGAATTCAGGAAAAACAGGGTCTGGGCGGCCGTTCGGCTGCGGCTATGGAAATGACGAAGTGGTTTGATGCTAATTATCATTACATCGTTCCGGAATTTTACAAAGATCAGTCATTCCGCCTCTCTTCCGAAAAACCTTTTAGGGAATTCAAAGAAGCGCTTGAGTTGGGCATAAAGACGCGCCCCGTTTTGATCGGGCCGGTTACCTACCTTTTGCTTGGAAAAAGTAAAGACGCCAACCTTCGCCCCCTCGACTTGCTTGAAAAAATTCTTCCTATCTATGCCGACGTTATTAATAAGCTGGTTTCGCTTGGCGCTGAAAGCGTTCAGATCGACGAGCCTTGCCTGATTCTGGATCTGGACGATGCGGCAAAGAAAGCGTACGCGACCGCGTACGAATATTTCTCAACCAAAGCAAAAAAAGCCAACATTATTCTCACCACGTATTTTGAAGGCCTTTACGAAAATCTGTCTTTGGTTTCGAAGCTTCCCATAAGCGGGCTGCATGTTGATTTGGTTCGTTGCCCCGAACAATTAGCGGATGTCCTTAAGCAATTTCCCAAAGAAAAAGTATTGTCGCTCGGCGTTATTGACGGGCGTAACATTTGGAAATCCAATCTAGGGCGAATTGTGGAGACCTTACGATCGGCTTTGGCCTCCAATTCCCGCGATCAAATTATCGTCGCGTCTTCTTCGTCGCTTTTGTTCACGCCTTTTGATCTTGATCAGGAAAAAAAGATCGATCCGGAAATTAAAAATTGGCTCGCGTTTGCAAAGCAAAAGTTGGACGAACTAACCGCTGTTAAAAAAGCATTGTCGGGCCAAGAGAAGGAAGTTTCCGCTTATTTGAAAGAAAACGAGCGTGCGATGGAAAGCCGCAGTAAAAGCCGCCGGATTCACGTGTCCGCGGTGAAAGACCGGCTGGCCAAAGTCGGGCGTAAAGACATGGACCGGAAAAATCCGTACGGCGTACGTCAGAAAATCCAACGGGATAAATTAAAGCTCCCTTCTTTTCCTACGACTACGATTGGTTCGTTTCCGCAAACTCCCGATGTCCGGAAAGCCCGCGCGGATTTCAAGAGCGGCACGCTTTCCAAAAAGGAATACGATGCTTTTCTCAAGCATAAAATTGATGATGTCATTCACCGCCAAACCGACATTGGTTTAGACGTTTTGGTTCACGGTGAATTTGAACGCAACGATATGGTCGAATATTTCGGTGAGATGCTCGAGGGATTTGTTTTTACGCAGAACGGCTGGGTGCAATCGTACGGAACCCGTGGTGTTAAGCCGCCGATTATTTTTGGAGACGTTTCGTGTCCAAGGCCTATGACGGTCGAATGGTTTCTTTATGCACAGTCAAAGACAAAACGGCCGGTTAAGGGAATGCTTACCGGTCCCGTAACGATTCTTCAGTGGTCCTTTGTGCGCGACGATCAGCCCCGCAGTCAGACAGCCAAGCAAATTGCGCTGGCCATTCGTGATGAAGTTTGCGATCTTGAAGAAGCCGGTGCGGCGGTTATTCAAATCGATGAGCCTGCTATTCGGGAAGGATTGCCGATTAGGAAATCAAAGCGGCCGGAATATCTCAAGTGGGCTGTAGAAGCGTTCAAGCTTTCCGCCTGCGGCGTTAATGACGGGACTCAAATTCATACACACATGTGTTACAGCGAATTCAACGATATTATCGAATCCATCGCGGCGATGGATGCCGATGTTATTTCCATCGAAACGTCCCGGTCGCAAATGGAATTGCTCGATGCCTTTGTGAAATTCAGGTATCCGAACGAAATTGGGCCGGGGCTTTTCGATATTCACTCGCCACGCGTTCCGGCAGCTGAGGAGATGGAGAAACTTTTGAAGAAGGCGAGCGGTCTTCTTCCGGCTGAAAATATCTGGGCCAACCCGGACTGCGGTTTAAAAACAAGAGGATGGGAAGAGACTACACTGACGTTAAAAAATATGGTTTCCGCTGCCCAAGCTATGCGCGGATCGTATCGCGCTAAGCCCGAATTAACGCGTTCGGGTAAATAGAATTTTATTTGGAAGATAAGCGGACATCGAGCAGTCTTCCAATTTTCTTAAACGCCTCTTCCAGTTCCGGACAAGTCCCGTCCGGATGGCAGTTCGTATCGTAAAAAACCAACCCGACATCTTTGCCGTCCCGGCTGGGATCAGCGATAAAATTTAACATAAATCTCCCAGTGACCTGCGAAGCTGCGCTTTGCATGGCCAGCTCAAATCCGACGCCATGAATCCGTATTTTATTGGCTTCCGCCCATCGTGCATAATCCATTAAAGCCACATCACCGCAAGAAAACCGCGTTCCCGAATTTATCGTTGTGGTGGTGCTTACGTATCCTTGGAGTACCGATAGGATTCCCATGCAATCCGGTCCTGGGCAGCACCCGCGCTCGGAACCGTTTGCTGTCGTGCAGGGCTTCGCATAATTAACCATATTTACCAGAGAATCGTTGGTGTTGGTTTCGACACCTTTGGGTTCAAATCCGGCAGGAGGATTATCGGGATTAAAATTTGCTATGGTCCATCGCGTGTTTCCACTATGGTATAAATCACCGTAGAATTTGGGCTGTGTAATATATTTACGCCACCCTGCAGGAACCACAATCCGTTCTTGCGCGCCGGAATTGTAGAATCCTTCTTGATCGCATTGAATAGTGGTGCCGTTACTTAGGGGCATGGCTGGAAAATTATCCCTTCCGTTTTGAAGTATATTTCGATCGTGAAACGTATTCATAACGGTATCGGAAAGAAAGACAATTTCCGCTTGGAATCGGTCGGATGGGTTATTTTCTAACGTAACAAATCTATGCCGTTCCTGTCTGAGTATTTCTATCGCAACTTCCAAGCCGACGCTTCCGTCCGTATTGGTCCAAGGAAAAAAGGAATCCAAAGCCAAGCCGTCTTGAAGAGGGCGTACAGCGTAAAGATCGTCCGGGACAGCTCCCGTGCTGTTTAATTTAGAAAGCCAATAAGATTTAAATTCCTGTAGGCTTCGCGGGTGATCGTGCCGGCAGGAATCCGAGCCTAAAGGATGATTTTCGTTGCAAGCCGCGTTGGTTATATCAAAATCTCCTAAGGGTAAGATTCGGGGGATTTTTTGGCTATGCAAAGGCGCGGTAAGTACATTCTTCACGTCTTGATATCCCGAGCTGTCCTCATCGTGGCTTAGATAGGGATCGATGTCACCGTTCGCGCCCTTAAATTGGACGGCCTCTGCGAATATATCAAAAAGAACTACTCCGAATGAATTATTCAATCTACGTGGCCGGTAGCGATTGGATTCGGCCAGCGCATCCGGAAGAATTTGGGCGGCATTAAGCAGGCTTTGCATGGGCTCAATTTTGTAATTGCCCAACTGTATCCAATGCAAATAATTATCACATTGGTTTCCAGAGCAGGGGCCGGGTCCGGTGAAATGCGCCATCGATAAACTTCGGTCAATGGCCAACACCACGGATCTCGTTGTGCTGGCATTTATCATTTCCGCGGTGGAAGAAGCACCGGCACGTAAAGGTCTATTACTGAAAATTTTTAAGAAAAACGGCTGTACGCTAACTCCCGGTTTCATTTCTAAGTTTACCCTGACGGCTTTAATATCCAGTGGGTTATTTGCATTCGTGATAGGCGATATAGGCTGGAAATTCTCGCCAAGAAATTTGACCGAGCTTTGTTCGTAGGCGTTGGCAGGAAACGTATACACAGGCCCTGAATTTTCAATCCAGTCCATGAGTTCTCTAAACTCACTGCGCCAATCCACCGAACCTGCAAAGGGATTTACCAATTCGCTTGTTCTTGCGACAGAATTGGTTGAGGCTAAAAATACATTTTGCGCGTTGCTCATGCCGGATACGATTCTGGCAATGACTTCGTCCCGGGCAGGTAATTGACTGATTCTATTAATAAACACTTCATCCGTATGAAATCCATCGATGGCGGCAAGCATCATCATGTCCGACAAATGATTAATCGCGTTTCGCTTTGTCACGGCCATTTTGTAATCTAAGGTAAGCGCAGCGGCAGCTGCAAGGCCGATGATGAAGACCACAGTTAAGGTCATGATAGATCCTTTGTGATTTTTTAAGATACCCAAAAAATACTTATTTCTATTTTCTTTGTTTGGCATAATCAACTCCCGACAACCCTATCGTTGAGATGTACATAGCTTCTTTCGACTACAATTTCGTTTGTATTCAAAAAATAAGATTTAAATTGACCGGCAGCGTTTATTCTTAACAAGATTTTTACTCGGAGTGCATCTCCCGGACTGACCGTATCGTAAGGCCAACGATCCCATTCCGTGCCCTCGAGACGTCGAATGCTTACAACAAAGTCGGAATGCGGCAAATATGCTAAAGCCGTATTGGGCAGGACATCGTGTTCGATATAATTTCTTGTTCTTTGTTCGATCGCAGAGCGCGGAGGATCTTGCAGGCTGGCAAACCGGGCAGCGGTTAGGGCCAGCGCTTCAAGTTCATCGTAAAGTTTAATGACTCTCCATGCCTCAAACCCGCCGGTTAAAAAAGCGACTGTTAACGGAATAACAATAGCAAATTCGGCTATGGCAGAACCCGCCTTCTTGATTAATTTACGATTCCATTTAATAGGAACGGATTTTGCAAACATTTGCCTTAACCCCTTCCTCTTAGCTCTTGGTTAATACCGTTACCGATACCAAATCCTGCAGCAAGCCGGATTGAATTAAGGAACGACAGTGCTTTAGAAAGGAGCGAATTATTCCCGGTGGTTTTTGGTTCGGGAGAACGTTTTTGATGTTGCTCAACAGAAGAAGCTGCAGGCTCAAGCGTTGATGGCCGTATTGTATTCTTCGTTTTTTCCTGATCTGGTTTACTCAAAGACATCCCGGCATTGAATAGAATATTTTCTTTTTTGTCTATTTTTGGCACCTTTGCTACCTGAGCTATACTTTTATCTTCCTTGTCTGGCGTAGATTCATTCCAGAGGAAGGGAATGTATTCTACAATTTTGGATACAGGAGCAAGCTTTTCGTCAGGTTTTTCACTGGGGCCGAAGACGAGAATCTGTGGACTCGTATAAGAAGCGCCCATTACGGGAAGAGGTGTCTGCGGCATTTCGGCTAATCGACTCACGGAAGCTTCCGGCAACGCAGGCTCGCCGGTTTCTTCTCCGCCCGCAATGATGCCACTGACGCCGCTGCCGAAGGATCCTGTCTGACCGGAAGGAAGCGTGACGGAAATATTTACAGCGGCCGTAGCTTTATCAAACCCATCGCTTATCGTATAGGTAAATTGATCTTTACCCGAAAAGCTGGCTTCGGGGCTGTAGATAAGGAAAAGCGCTGAGGTATCAATCTCGACGCGGCCGTGTAGCGCTTCGCCGACTTCCACAATTTGCAGCTTATCTTTCTCCGCATCCGTATCGTTGGCGAGTACGTCCAGCGAATTTTCAAGGCTGTTGACTTTGATAGCCATGGAATCGTCTTTAGCATTTGGAGGCGTATTATCGTTGCTTACATTCACAGTAACGGTTGCCGAATGGGTGCCTCCCTTGCCGTCCGATATGGTGTAGCTAAACATGACGCTTCCGTCAAAATTCTTTTCTGCCGCAAATGTAATGGTGCCGGCGCCGGCATTGAGCGTTGAGTTTCCGTGGGAAGGTTGCGTAATGGAAATAATACTTAACGGATCGTTGTCTACATCCGTATCGTTGGCGAGTACAGCAATGGCAATGGATTCGTTTTCAGCAACTCCGATGATATCGTTGGTAGCTACCGGCGGATCGTTAATAGGAAGAACAGAAACGGCAACCGCAGCCTGATCTGTTCCGCCGATGATGCCGTCTGAGATTGTGTAGGTGAAGGAATCCGGGCCGTTGTAATTTTCTTTTGGCAAATACGATAGATTCAGACCGCCGGAGCTTATGGTTACTGTGCCGTTGGCCGGCTGAGTAACGGCAATGATGGTGAGCGGATTTGATTCTGCATCAAAATCATTGCTGAGTACATCGATAAATGCGGATTCGTCCTCGTTGTTTGAAAAAGTTCCGTCATCGCTTGCGGTCGGAGCTAGGTTTACAAGAACATTTTGCGAACCGGGAATAAGACCCGGCGCGGAGACTTCAACGGTACGGAGCCCCGAGGTTCCGAATACGATAGCATTCGCGAATGTGCGTGTAATTTCAGCGTTCCACGCAAAAGGTGTCGGTAATGTCGCTAAAGGATCGGCATTGGGCGCCGGTGAATCAAACGATATATTTCCTATAAATCCAGGAGCGTCGTTTCCATAGGTATCGTACATGGTGACTACGACATCGCTCGGAATTCCAAGCGTGAGCGGGGTGATAATTCCTTTAACTTCTATAGCGTGAGCCAAGGCAGCATTTACTGTAGCGATCCGATTTTGTGTCGTAACGCCGGTTTTATTGCTTCCGTCTTCCGTTACTATGAATGTAATAGAAGCTCCGGTGACGGCTTTATAAAGCGTCGCTAATTTTATGGCCACGCCGGTTATTCCGAAATCCGAAGCCGTAAGCGTTCCCAGTAAAGGCGGCGTTCCGTCCGGTGACGATGTCGCGGATGTGATAAAGGTGAAGTTATCTCCGGAGGCTCGGGAAGCATAATCCGTGATTGTATTATTGAAAATATCTTTGGCTGCAATCGTCACGTTAAATGGTGCGCCGGCGGTTTGTACAATAGCATTCGGTTCAACGATGAAGTGATCGATGCCGGCAGGAATAACCGTAATGGTATTCGAGAAGAGATCTGCTACTCCCGTCATAGAAGCTTTAAGCTTAATATCTTCGGCTTTCGTATAGTTAACTCCGCTAAATGCTGCTACACCAGCTACTGCATTTAAGGATGTAACACTCAACGTGCCGCCTCCTAGTGTGGACGTGTTGGAAGCAAGAACCGCTGACAAACCGATAGAAGTAGTATCGGCAAGACGGATATTTTGATATTGATCCCGGATCTTGATAATCGGTTGCGTAGCAAGATTTACACCCGCGGTAACGCTCACGGAAGGTTGAGTGGTGAAAGCAATGTGATTTGCTACGGCAGGATTAACGGTAGTGATGGGTAGCGCATTACTTTCACCTGTAATGCTTGCATTGTTAGCCGTAACTTCAAATGTGATGTTTGCCCCTGTCACCGCTTTAAAAAGCGTGGATGAGCGTGTTGCCGCACCATTCACAAAGTCGTTCGCACCTAAAAGGTCAACTACCGGTGCTGTAGTATCAGGGGCATTACCGGCTCCGTTGATTAGCAAGTTAAACGTTTCGCCCGATACAACAGCTCTATCTTTGTAATCCAGCACTACATTATCAAACATATCAAATGCTGTAATCGTCACGTTAAATGGAGCACCCGCCGTTTGAATATTTGCATTGGGCGCTACGATGAAATGGTGGAAAGGTCCGGCAATTACCGTAATCGCGCTCTGCGTAGCATTCAGTAATCCTTGCGTAACGGTGACGGACTGCTCACCGGTCGTTTCAAACATTACCCCATCC
>Ga0209515_10004835_pt1 | contig 17895 bp, 16 predicted proteins | sample Subgroupgradi54m_FD_187454 | JGI IMG/M metagenome (GOLD analysis project Ga0209515, IMG submission 187454) | Subsurface groundwater microbial communities from S. Glens Falls, New York, USA - GMW60B uncontaminated upgradient, 5.4 m (SPAdes)... ...
AGGGAAGTACGCGCTGGCTGGGGGATTTCCCCTCCTCCAACCCGCCCGGCGTCTGACTAAGGATGAGGATCGGCGTGCCAGAGTTCAAGAAGGTGCCGAAGTAGAGGCGGCGTTTGCCGGAAGGAATTTCATCGCCGGATTTCATGGTCATCACGTCGAAGGCCAGCTTGTGTTGGTAGACTCCCGGCACGCCGTCCTGTGGAGTCGCATCCAGATCCCAGCGGGCCCCTCGGGCCTCGATCACCTCGTTGTCCCCGAGATACAACACGACGTGGCGGAACCGGCTCTTCCCCGGCACGGGGTCGAGGTAGATGATATCCCCCGGTTGAAGCTCCACACCACGCTCCAGCGGAGTCGCCCACGCATCTTGATCGGCCGAATCGCGCGGGATGACGATCCCGGCGTCCCGGTAGGCGAGGTGCACCAACACCGAGCAATCCACGTAGCGACCCCACGCGTAGGGCAGTCCCAGACGGGTCTGGGCGCTGGCCACGACCTGGCGGCGCAACGTGCTCTCGCGCTCGAGGGTCAGGGGCTCCACAGAAAACGGCGGTGGCATGGGCTGCTCAACGGGGAGTGGCTGAAGGAATTGTCGCTGCACCCATCCTCGGTACCCGGCCCAGGCCCCATTGGCTTGTCGCTGGGGTTGTTGCAGAGTTTCAATCATGGCCCAGCCCCTGGACTCTTCGAGCACCCGGACCGTCTCCCCAGGGACCAATTGTGTCGCCTGTCGCCGATCAATCACCACGGGGCGGCCCGGTCCGTGGCCGCGAACATACTCCTCTCTCAACGTGTTCCGGGTGCGAACATCCGCCGTCTGGCTCGCCACAGCCCACGACTCCGCCGGCATGGTCGCGAACGCCTTCACCATCTGCGCCGGCCCCGATTCTTCCAATCCGCTGGTCTCATGCCGTTGTAACAGATACGCGCTCGGGATGCGCCGATGGGCATACTGTCTGTAGCGGTGTTCGTCGGCGAGCTGATAGCCCACCTGTTTCACCCAGTCGGCGGCCATGCCGGCGGTGTCGGCATCATGGTCGCGTTCTCCCTCCGCCCCCAACAAGAAGTACCATGCCGGGGTCAGGGTCTCGGCCAAGCGCACGTGCCAGTTGAAGAACTTTTTGTCCGCCTCGTACAATCCGCTGTTCTTGAGATTCGCGATGACGACGGTGGCTTCATGGAGCTGCGGGAACCGCTGCAGTTCTGCGAAGTCACCGCGGAGGGCTATGAGGGCCTCCGCGGAAAATCCCTGCAGCACTCGCAGACGCTCCAGTACCTCAACCCATTCTTGGGATCGTTCCAGGGCGTACGCCTTCTTCGCGCCAAGCCGCAGCGCTACCCGCGCGAGCACGCCATCCCCAGCGCCAGCATCAAAAACAATTTGGTCGTTGAGGACATCGGCGTGTGCTTGCAACATGAGAATGGCCTGACGCGTAGAGTTGCCGTAGAGAAAGTTCAGCCGATCGGTCAGCGCGCCACGCGCCAGAGACGTCACGATCACGGAGGAGGCCGCGGGCTGTAGGGCCTCACGATGCTTCGACCATTCCTCTTCCGTTACAAAAAGGAACTGCCCCACCACCAGATAATCGTGCCCCCAAAGCGTGACGAGTGGCCCACCCTTAAACTTTTCTGAAAGCTCTTGTGGGACATCGCGCGGCCACACGCGCCGCACTACGGCGCGCAGAGCTTCCATCCGTTCCTCGAGCCCCCCGCGGGGATTGGGGGACGCCGGCGGCATCGCTTGTTTGAGGCGACGCCAGGCAGCCATCGCCATGTGTGGGCGTGGCAGATCGAGCATCTGGCGGATTCGGGACTTCGTGCGTTCCACCGACAATCCTGCTCCTTGAGCAATGATCGCAAGACCTTCCCCGTGCTCTTCCAGTCTCAAGACCACGTCGAAGGTCGCGGCCGTCCGTTCCTCAACCGACAAGTGCAGTTCGCCAGCCGCCACCCAGTGTCGTAGCTCTCCCTGCCTGATCACGGGGGCCTTGATGGTCAGCTTGAGCGCACGACCCCCCTTGAATGACTGCACGTCGGGATCTAGGTCGCGGTGGTCCTGGGCCCACCCTGTGAGGAACGCCTGAATCACTTGCATGGCCGGCGAGAGCGTCTCCTCCAACCCGCCAGTGCGACGCGGGGCGGAAGATACTGAGGGCGTCTCTACCGGAGCTGGGGATGGTTTCCAGCGCCAGAGAAAGATGCCTGGCAATCCCTCGTGGTATCCAAAGGTATACGAGGCATATCCCAGGCCGAAGGGTCTTCTTTCGCGGGTAGCCCGCCGTACCGCCCGAGCTAGCTGTCTAAGTTGCTGATTTGGAGGAATGGCTTCGAGCCGGTCCTGTAATTCCCCTGGGGCCTCCTGATCAGAAATAATGACCCCGCCAGACCGCAGGTATCGTGCAAAGTCAGAAAGATTACTGCCGGTGGAATTTGTGGCCTTCTCGAAATACCCATCAAATTCCTTTTCTAGGAAAAGGCGAGAAAACACCGGGGACTGCTCGCTCTGCCAGTAGGGTGTACCTGCAAAAATCCACAGGTGACGTGCCTTTGGTCTTTCACCGGGATAGGCCCAGGTAAACGTGACTTCTACAGCGCCCTGACGGCTTTTCCCGACAAGGATGTGATGAGCCCCCAAGAGCTCAAGCTCTTTGAGGAGGTAGAACTTCAAGGAATCGAATTGGATGGCAAAAGACCATCCTTGCTGCCGTTTCGTCTGATGGTACTCTTCCCGCGCTTCAGAAGCTATTTCTGTCCAATGAGGATCCGCCCACGGTTTCTCATCAAAAAAGATACCCACCTCCGCGTCGGTGGCCAAAAGGAAGCTGGAGGCATCCGGCCCGCTGTGCGGATAGATCCACCGGGTAAGCTTCCCATCAGGATTCGCCAGGTTTCGGACCTCTTTGAGATAGGCAATCCGAGAAGGGTGAAGCAATCCTCCAAAACCCTCAGGAAGTGAAGGCGCTGCTGGAGGCGCCCCATTTCTGCCACGTTCCTCCAACCCGGCGCTGCGGCGCTGGGCGGCGGCCTTCTGCTCCGCCTCGACGGAGCCAAGGGCGGGGCGGTCCCGCATGGCGTACGCCTCCTGCAAAATTGTCCGGGCTTTCTCGTCGGGCCGGAAGACGCCCTGCTCTGCTGTTTCACGAATCCGGAAGATGACGGCCTCGTCCGTCATCTTTTCAGGCCAATAGAAATGCGTGATCAGGGCATCCCGCGCGTTGTCCGTCAACCCATATTTCGCCCAGAGGCGCGTCGCGATCAGGAAGGCCTTGGCCACCTCTTCGTCAAACCGCTGCCCGTTCGAGAGAATCTTCGCGACGACTCCGAGGCGCACCGGTGGCTCCCCTGACTTAGCATTCGCAGGATCGAACCAGAACTTCATCGCCTCGGCTTGATAGTTGGTCGGGGGTAGACGAAATTGCTCGGTCAAAAACTCCACGGCTTGCCGGACTTGCTCACGAGTCAATGGCGTTCGCAACCGCTCCCGCAGCGCTGGCGAGATCTGTTCCTCCAAGCCCGTACGGGGATCGGGGGAGACCGGCGGAGCCGCCTGGCCCCTAACAATGGGTCTCGCTATTGGTTCAAATCCATTTTCCGACAAAAAGTGATTCAGCAGCGCATGCTGAATGCGCCGGACCTTCGGGAGGTCATCGGCCACATACTTCGAGACGAGATACCCCGGATCCCTGCTGACTTCGGCGTTCCACGTCTCGTTCCTGGACAGGACATCTACCAGGGTCACGGGAATCGTTCGCTCTCGATTAAGTCGGGCCAGATACAACAACTCCGTGTTGGCGAACCACATCGTCGGTCGAAACGCCTCGAGAGGTTCCTGCTCGGCCAGCGCGGCCACGGCCCGGCGGATGGCCTCTGGATGGGCTCTAGCGAGTGCCCGTCTGAATCGGACGGTGGTCCCGCCTCGTGCCAGCACCCCGTGGGCCAACACGAGCGGCTCCTTCACAAACAGGGCATCGGGGGCCCACAACATGAGGTATCCGAGCGCATGCTGCGCGAGGCGGCCCAACTCGCCCGTATCGGTTTCTGCGAGCCGCAGCAGCCGTGGCAATTGCTTGTGTAGGAGCCGCAGATCCAGGTGGTTGCCTTGGGCAATCGTGCCCAGGCCGTAGGGTCGTTTGAGATACGCCTCGAGGAGTGCTTCGGGAGCCGTCTCGGCCTGAACGTCCGTCACGTCCAGCCGTCCCTGAAACATCTGCGCATCCAGGTGGTCCACCGTGGACAGGAACTGGAGAACCAGGAACCGGTTGTAGAGTTCCTCCGGCCACAAGTGCGCTGCGGTTGAGAGATCTTCGAGCACATCCTCTAGGGGCACCGTGAGTTGGTCTTCAGGCGGCATGGTGGAGAGGAGCGCCGTCAACTTCTTCTCTCTTAGCCGGGCTTGAATCCCCAAGCGAATGGCTGACTCTGTTCTGTGTAGCTGATAGAACTCCATGGGGGTCTCCCCGCCGTACACATTCGTACGCCGAAACGGTGGTTCGTTGTACAAGACACTGGCCAAGGCGATCACCGCCATCTCCGGTAATGACGGCAAGGCTACCGTCATCATGTTGTTCCTTTGTTCGTGACTCGTTCGGATGAGCTGATCGAGTCGTCGAAGCCGTGCCTGGGTCTCCGCGAGATGTCGTGGATCCGTCAGGAGATCCGCCTGTAACGCATCGAACGCGGCAGTACCGTGGGAGAAAAAGAGCGCTTCAGCCAACACCTGGGCAATCCGATCAAGACCTTCGGGCGTGATCGCCTCGGGGGTATTGGCTTTCCCCGTCCACTCATGGTGGGTCAACCAATAATTTGAGAGTGTCACCTCGGTGGAGCGGAGCCAAAAAATATCGAGCGTCGTATCGCGCAACATCCTGGCTTGAAGCATCGCCAAGATCCGCTTTGGAAAGAACTCGTCATCCTCCAACAAACCAAAGAATTGCTCCGTCAGTTGCTGACGGGTTTCCTTTGGTATCTGATCAGGTCTCCAAGGGGGCTCGCCAAGTTGCCGGTGAAGCATCCCTGTCACGCGTTCCTTGATGCGCCCTTTGATCTGCGTAAAGGCGCCCTGTCGCACAAACTCCAGCTCGATCCGGTCCAGGAGGCCATCAACGCCTTCCCTTGCCTTTTCCAACCCAATGATAGAGTGCCGTTCGTGGAGAATAGCTTCGAGGCCCGCCTGCGTCTTGCCTTCCAATCCTGCCCGCAGGGCGTAGGCAGGGCTCGGCAGTGCCGTGGCGAGCAAGAGGGCCGCGGCCACGAAGCGTTGCGGTGCTGGTTGACGGTGCCGGATCATGGAGCTCATGGGTGTATGAGGCAAGTATACCCGGAAAGGGGCGGGAAATTCAAGCAGAATAACTAGATTTATTTAGGATTAACTCTATTCGCCAACCGCCAGCCGCGGAGGGACCGGGATCCGCACCAAGAGGAGCGCTGCCGCAGCCGCGAGGGCCGCGCCGAGCCCAAAGGCGACCTGCGGCCCGAGGCGCTGCCAGAGGAGGCCGAAGAACAGACTGGCCGGCAACGCGCCGAGGCCGATGACGAAGTGGTACCACCCAAACGCCATTCCGCGCTCGGCCGGCCGCGCCAGATCCGCCAGCAGCGCGCGCTCCACCCCCTCCGTTAGCCCGTAGAAGAGCCCGTACAGGGCGAAGAGCGCCCAGGCCTGCCAGGCCGTCGTCGCCAAGGCGAATCCGCCATAGGTGAGGGCGTAGATGAGCCAACCCGCGATGATGATCTGGCGCCGGCCAATCCGGTCGGACAGCCCGCCGAAGGGCATCACGGAGGTCATCTTGACGAGGTGGAACATCACCCACAGGAGCGGCAGGCCAGCGGCCGGCACGCCCAGCTGACCCGCCCGCAACAACAAGAACGCATCCGAGGAGTTCCCGAGGGTGAACACAAAGAGGGTCGCGAGATAGGCGCGGAGCGTCCCCGTCGGCAGGGTGGACAATCCCCGACGGGGCTCCCCCGACACCGGCGCTCTCGTGGGCACCTCGCGAACTCCGAGGAGGATGAGCAGGACGGCCAAAAACCCAGGAACCGTCGCCCACCAGAACACCGTGCGCAGATCGCGAATTCCCCCGGCCAGGAGCCCGGCGGCCAGGAGGGGCCCGACCACGGCGCCGGCATGATCCATGGCCCGATGGAATCCGTACGCCCGCCCCCGCACCGCCCCGGCGACCGAGTCCGCAATAATCGCATCGCGCGGCGAGGTTCGGACCCCCTTCCCCACACGATCCGTGACGCGGACCGCCAGCACCATCCACGGCCGGGTGGCCGCCGCGATCAGCGGACGCGCGAGCGAGGAGAGGCCATAGCCCCCCAGGATCAATCGGGTCCGGTCCCGGATCCGGTCGGCCCACGCCCCCGACATCAGCTTGAAGAAGGCCGCAGTCGATTCCGCCGCCCCTTCGATCGCCCCCAGAAACGCCGGGCCGGCCCCGAGCACGGCGGTGAGGAACGTCGGCAGGAGGGGGTAGATCATCTCACTGGAGACATCCGTGAGGAAGCTCACGATCCCCAGGACGACGACGTTCCGCGTGATGCCGCGGAAGAACCGGCCGGGCCGGGGCTGCGGGGTCAGACGCATAGCAGATAGTGTAGCGGGTCTGACGCGCGGTGGCTAGGATGTGCTTTTTGTCATAGGCTCCTCGAGCACGCCACAAAAAGATTTTTCACGCGCTGCGCACGTTCCTGGAAATCGCTCGGGTATACTTTACGTAGGAGAGGGTGGGTGGTCGCCATGAGAAAACTCTTGCGCCGATGTCACGCAGGCCGAGGACGCGACGAGGGTGGGTTTGTCCTCATCACGACGTTCATGATCATCGCGGTGTTCGTCACGCTCACGATCTCGTTGATGAGCTACGCGATGGTCGATCTCCAAACCGGCCAACGAGAGCAGGCGTGGCTGCAGGGCTTCTACCTCGCTGAAGGGGCGGTCGATCAAGGGCTCGCATGGCTGCGCTCCCAACCCGCCCCGCCCGGCGGCACGTCGGCCAGCACGCCGCTCGGCGGCTATACGGCCCCGGATGCCAATGGCGGCTCCTCCTTGTTCACGCTACGGCCCGACAACCAGAACATGAATGCCTTCCTCAAACGGTATACCCTGTCCGGCCAAGGGGTCGTGGGACCGCTCGCCGGCCCGACGGCCGTGGTCAATACCAGTCTCATCGTGCAAACGGCCTCCTTCGCGCGGTACGCCTACTTCACGAATAACGAGCGGTCGCCAAGCGGCCAATCGGTCTGGTTTGTCACGGGCGACCACATCACCGGCCCGATGCACACCAACGACCAGTTCCATATCGCTGGATCGCCAATTTATGACGGGCCGGTCACGAGCGTCGCCAGCACCTGGATTCGCTACAATGCCCAAACCAATCCGCTGTTCAACCAAGGCTTCACGGGCGGGGTGCCCACGGTGCAATATCCCAACTCGTTCCCCCCGGCATTGACGACCGCGGCCAGTAACGGAGGGGTGTCGCTCACCGGCGATACCACCGTCGCGCTTGCATCCAACGGGACGATGACGGTCACCAATCTCGCGAAGGGATGGGTCAATCAGGTCATGCCGGTCCCAACCAATGGGGCGTTCTATGTCAGCAATGGGAATCTGGCCGTCTCCGGCACGCTCAAAGGCCAGCTGACCCTCGCCAGCACGGGGGATATCCAGGTGACGAATTCCGTGAAGTATTCGGATGATCCCCGGATCAACCCCAACTCCACGGACATCTTGGGGCTGTTGGCAGGGGGCAATGTCACCATCATGCAGAGCGCCCCCACCGACGTGGAGGTTGACGCGTCCATCATGGCCTTGAACACCTCTTTCATCGTGCAGAATTACAGCGCGATCTCGTTGCGGGGCAACCTCACGGTGTACGGCGGGATCATTCAAGCGAATCGTGGCCCGGTGGGGACGTTTGGCAGCACTGGCGTCAGAAACCACGGCTATGCCAAGGATTACCATTGGGACCCGCGGTTCGCAGCCACCGTCAGCCCCCCGTACTTTCCTACGACCGGCGATTATGTGATTGTCGCCTGGCAGAATCAATAACCGATCAGTGATGGAGGCATCATGAAAACATTATTGTTGTTGGCGGCCGCCATGCTGGCATTTCAGGGATTGGCACTGGCTGAGGACATCACGGCACCGACCACTCCGCTGCCGGTCGATAGTTCCCAACCGGCCTCTTCCGCAGAGACCGCATCGCTCGTGTCGTAGGTAGAATAGGAAAGAAGTTTTAGCCCCACGGGGAATCGAACCCCGGTCTTCAGGCTGAGAATTCGCTCAGACATTTCGAGCACAGTGGCTCTCAATGGTTATCCGTCAATCCCACTCAGGGTTACGGCCATGTCGTCTTCATCCTGATTCAGGGCGATGGGCCTCAGTTCGGGGCGTTCTGTTAGCACCATGTTAGCACGGTCCCGCGCGAGACTGGCTCCGAACACTTGCTGATCGAGCTTCACGCCGACGTCGGGTTGTGATCCAGGAAGCAAGTGACCATACGTATTCAAACTCGTCGTCACTGACGAATGGCCGAGTTGGTCTTGGATAAACCGCACGTGCGCCCCTTGCGCAATCAGGAGCGAGGCGTACGTGTGGCGGAGATCGTGGAAGCGGATGTGGCGCAATCCGGCCCTCGTCAGCGCGGGCTGGAATTCCCGACGCACCATGAGTTCCGCATCCATCGGCGCACCATTTGACTTACAGAAAACCAGGTCGTGCGGACTGGCGGGACAGGTCAAGCGGTGGAACTCCAACGCCTCCTTGAGGGCCGGCGACATGACGATCGCCCGACGCGACGCTCGGGACTTTGGTGTTTGGAACAACCATGGGGTGCCCTGGCCCGCTTCTTGTCGGGTTCGCTTGAAGAGGGTCTGGTGCACATAGATCCGCCCTTGGTGCCAATCCACATCGCCCCAGCGAAGCCCCAGCAGTTCTCCCCGTCGCATCCCCGTCAGGGCCGCACATAGGAAGAGCGTCCGGTATGGTTCATCCGCCGCCTGGAAGAGTCGCCGCAGTTCTTCGGGCGTCAAGGCATCCATTTCTCGGGACTCGACCCGGGGCGCCTCGACATCGTCTGCGGGATTGTATCGCAGATAGCCCCACTTCTTGGCATGCTTGAGCATGTGCTTGAGGACCACTAGGAGGTGCCGGACCGTCTTAGGGGACAGGCCGGATTTCAGCTTCTCCGCCGTGAAGCGTTGCACGTGCTCCGCCGTCAGATCGGTGAGCTTCGATGACCCGAAGGCCGGGACAAGATGTTTGGAGAGTAACCAACGATACGTACGGAGCGTGGAGGGCTTGACGGCACCCTCAACGTACTGGACGAGCCACCGCTCGGCGAAATCCCTGAAGAAAATTTTGGTCGGCTCCCGGAAGGTCCCGGCGTGGAGCTGCGCCAGCACGCCTACAAGCCGTTTCTCGGCCGCCTTCTTGTTGCGGCCCACGGCTTCCCACTTCTGCCGTCCACCGACGCGGCACACAATGGAATACCCGGCCCGAGGGTGCGGGCAGGTGCCAACCGATCGGTTGCCACACTGTCGGCAGCGCCAAATAACACTACCCTGTGCCATATCGGGAGTCTCTCATAGCAGGCAGGGCTATTATAGCCGAAATGCGGAGATAATTCAACCGGGCAATCAGTGCCGTGCGGGCTTGGGTCCTCGTTTCCGCTCCGTCCGGAGAAACCGCTTCAACGATGCCTCGTCGATCAACCACACGACACCGCTGCGCCGGCCTCTCAGCACGCCGCGCCGCATCAAGTACCGGAGATACCCCGAGGACAACCCATGGCGCTGACTGGCTTCGACCGTCGTCAGAACGTTTGACATAGCTCCATCTCGCCGTCCTCATGATACACGTCCTGCCCCTGCTTGGCTACCTTGTGTCTTGAAGAACGAAAGGACCGCCTCCGGATCGAAACGGACGTACCGGCCGATCCGGATACAGGGGATCGTGCCCAAACGAGTGCGTTCGTACAACCACGAGACCGGGACATTCAACACGCGAGCAAGTTCCCGGACGTCCATGAGCCTGGCAGGGGATGTTCCAGCATCATTCATGGCGGAGACCTCCGTGAGAAATGACCGAGGTTTCTTCATGCGCGAAACGACGGAGGGGGCTGGGATTAGTCATCGGCGAGGAGGTGCAAGGTGGCGGTCGAGGTCATGGGATGATACTGCATGGCCAGGAAGCGGCCGCGGGCGGGGGCACGGATGGTGGTGGCCGCCAGCGCGTGCTCGAGCTTCGCGAGCTTGGCGCGGGCAGCTTCGGCTTGCGCCTGGGCGTGCGCGAGCGCGTGCGCCTCATCGGCCTGCCATGCCGTGAGATCACGATGGACGCCCATCAGCGTATCCTCGGTGCGCTTGAGAGAGCCGGCCTGCGCCTGCTTGAGGTGGAGGGCCACCACGAGGGCGTCGGCCGCGGCGACCTGTGCCTGAACCACCTGCATTTCGGCCTGCAATTCCACCCGATAGCCACGAAGATCCATGAGGGGTTGGCCAGCAGTGACGGGTTGCCCTTCATGGACCAGGAGCTCCTGGGGACCTGCGAGGTGGCGCACGATGAGGGTGATCGTACGACGGGGCGCGGCGTGGGCCGGTGGCGCGTCCCCGGAGGACGTCGGGTGAGACCCGGGGGCTTTCAGCGTGCGCAGGATGACGTCCCCATCGGTGACGTACAGCCCGAGGAGGTGTTGATCGTCCAGGTCGTGGGCCGTGGCGTAGCGCAGTTCCACCTGCCCACTCCCTGCGTGCACCGATCGAAACTCCTCCACGCTGAGTCGGGGCTGAACCGCCTCGGGCGTCTTCACGAGGCCGATGAGGTACGTCCGGCCCTCCGACGGGAGCAGGGGGACGAGATCGCTGAGCAATTGTTCATGGAGGTGGATGGTGTGCACCTGCACGTCCACCGAAGGACCTTGACGCGCGCGGATGCGGAGGACCTGGATCGTATCGTGGGGATGGGTGCCGAGGGCGTAACGATGGCCAACAGGGTCTTCCACTAAGAGCGTGGTGCGATCCATGGCCTCCAACACCTCCCACCGGCCGGCGATGGGACGCTGCGAGGCGGTGAAATGCCCGGTGAAGTCAGCAACCACACGACGGCCCTGCCCGGCGATCGTCTCGTAGTCTTCCACTGCGAACTGGATCACCGGGAGGAGTTGATGGAGGAGTCCTCGCAACCCCAGCGCGTTGAGGGGCAGCGCCACGAGCCAGAGGCCCAGGAGCCAGCGCCGGAGGAGGGCTTCGCGGGGGCTGCCAGGTGGGACGCGGCTCAGGGGATGCCGCGGGATCACCGCTCGCGCGCGGCTGGGATAAAACAGACGGACTCCGCGGTCGCTCCCTGCATCGAACAAGAGGTGGCTCGCGTACCCGATCACCAAGGCGGTCCAGAACACGGCGTGATGGCACACGAGCAGGGGGCTGAGGAGCACCGCGCACCCTGCCAATCCGAGCAGACTGTGGGTGAGGGTCAGCCACGGTCGCTTACAGAGATGCGGCAGCCAGGAACCCAGCGCCGCGCAGCCAAGGGCCATCCACGCATAGTGCTGGTTGGCCAGAGCCCCGATGAGCGCGCACAGCAGGACGCCGCCGGCGGCGTACGTGAAGAAACTCACGGCGAGACCTCTCGCGTCGGAAGAGGATCGCCAAGAAGTTGGGACAGGACGACCTGCGCCTGCCAGTGGTCGCCTTCGGCCTGACGCAGGGCGAGCTGCGCGCTGACCATGGCCTGCTGCACACTCAAGCAATGCTCCAGGGTTCCTGCCCCGGCGTTGAACTGGGCGTTGGCAAACGCCAAGAGTGTGCATTGTGCATCGAGCGCCTCGGCGTTCATCTGCACGACGTCTTCCGTCATCCGGAGATGGCCGAACGCCTCAACGACTTGGTGGATGACCCGTTGTTGGGTGATCGCCAACGTCTGTCGGGCCACCGCTAAATCGTGCTCTGCCTGCCGGACCTCGTCGCCATTGAACGTCAGCAGGCGCATGAGGTCCTGGCTGACTTGGACGCTGGCCCGAGTCGTCCCCGTGATCGCGTTATCCCCGGCCGAGACACGGAGCTCCGGATGGAAGGCGCCCCGGCGGGCCGAGCGCAGCTTGGCGTCGGCATAAGCAACGTTGGTCTTGGCCATGGCGACTTCGGGGTTGCAAGCCAACGCTCGAGTGATGGCATCATTGAGGGAGGGTGGCTCATCAGCGCACGCCACGGAGCAGACGAGCACCAGGCTGACGACCCAGGCGAATCGTTTCATTGCTCGGCCCCTCCGTGGCGGGTGAGCCGCGGCCGGACCTGCAGCATGGCGACGCGTTCCCGCGCATCATCCACGAGGACGGCCTGGCCAGGGTGTTTCAGATGACGGAGGTACACGTGCAGCGGCGAGCCCAGGTAGGCCTGCGAGAGATGATCCATGGCGTCCAGATCGTCCAGATTCGTGAGCCGATGGGCAATGAGCGCGTCGGCCTGCGACAGGACCTCGGGTTCTAAGCTGCCCGGTTGCTGGGAGGCGACGATGCAGGAGAGGCCCGGTTGGCGGCCTTCCTTGACCCAACGGATCAGGGCGTCTTTGCAGAAACTGCCGGCCCCGTGCGGGAGGAATTGATGGGCCTCGTCGATCACCAACCAAAACTTGGGAGCCGAGGGCCCTGCGGCTTCTTGGACGATGGCCTGCCGACGGGCTTGCGCGTTTGCAAAGAGCCGGCGCGTCAACACATCCAGCGCGAGACTGCGTAATCCCTGAGGCCCGTAGTCCAAGACCGAACAATCCAGTACGTGGACGCGCTCAGGCGTGAGGGCGATGTCCAGGTCCAGCGCCCGCGTGTCGAATAACCCCCAACTGCTCGCGATACGCAGGCGGTTCGCCAACGCCTCTTTCGTGCGGTCGTGCGCCAGAGCGTCGTTCGTCACCATCCGTTCCAGATCGGAGATCCCGAAGGCGGATGACTTCACGCTCAACGTTTGGACCGCCCGGCTCAAGACAATCCCGAGCGGCTCGTTGATGGATACGTCGAAGAGCAAACACCAGGCGTCAGGCGAGAGGGCGGATGGCGAGAACGTCAATCGTGTGAGGGTGATCCCGAGCTGCTGATAGCGGGCACGCAGGGCGGCCGAATACACCTTCGTGGGATCGCCCGGCACGAGGAGCTGCACCGGGAGCGCGCGGGCTGCCGCCTGGCTGCCGCCAGAGGACGCGGCACCACGAAGCCCTCCTGCCGCGTCGGCCGGCTCGGCCAACGTCCAGAAACTCCCCATCGGATCAATCACCAGCACACAGGGACGCGGCTCCTGCTGAAACAGCTCCTCCACCAACACGCCCAGGGTGTATGACTTGCCGCCGCCCCGCTTGCCGCAGACGAGCAGCACGCGGGCATGGCCGGCGTCCAGGGTGATCGGCTGCTGCGTCTTGAGGTCGTGCCCGAGCGCCAGCATCACGAGCTTCTCCGCAGCTGCCGGTACAGGAAGTACCGTGTCGTCATGAACACCGCCCCGAAGCTGCCGGCGAGGATGTAGCCCTCGATGTCGTGGAGCCCTAACGCCAGGAAGCGCGCGATGACCGCGAAGGCCCCTAAGAGCAGCAATGCGGGGGTCAGATCGACATAGTGGATCCCCGCCTCATGCTGAAGATCGCCTCCTTGATGGGCCTGGCGCACGAGTTCCCGAATCGCCAGAGGATTCCCGCCGGCCACCTCCCACACGTGTCGCTCGAAGGCGTCGGGGGCCGGAAGCTGCGCGCGATCCACCTGATGCCACAAGAGGAGTCGCGCCTCGACCTGCGGGAGCGGCTCCAACGGCAGCAGGCGGAAATGCCAGAAGAAGCGTTGCAGCTCCGGCGTCAGCTCCACCGTGGTGATGGCCCCGACCATGAGCAGTGTTTCAAACAAGGGCTCCACGCTTCTGGCCAGACTCGGCGTGATCCCGTCGAAGTCATCCACGACGAGCGTCATCCCCTGCGCGAGCGGGACCAGCCGCTCCAAGAGCCGGGCCGTGGAGAGTGGGGACAGTTGAGGTTGTACTTCGCTCCAATCCAGGTACTGGCTGTCGAGGTCCGGCAGCGTCAAGCGCCCTTGCGCGTGTAGGTGTTGCGCGAGCAGGAGCAGCGCCGGCTTCAACGGTTGAAGAGTCGGGACCGCGACGACCGATGGGAGGCCGTCAACCGCCTCCCGCAGCAGCGCGGACTTGCCGACGCCGACCGGCCCGACCAGGAGCGCGGGCTGGCGCCTGGCCAAGTAGGCGCGAAGCTGCGCGAGCTCCTCGGCGCGGCCGATCAGCATCGACCCCTCAACGCCCGGTGTCACTGCAGCTCTGGATCCCGCCCGAGGCGCTGGAGGGCGCGGGGCCGTGAAACATGTTGTTCCGCCCGTAGTTGATCCAGGTCAGGCGCCGCTTCTCGATCTTCAGATAGATCGAGCCGCTCTCCTCCGTCCCGGCCACCATCTCGCGAATCCACTCGAGCAAGTGTTGATCCACTGACAGACTCGGTTCGGTCATGATGCATCCCTCCCGTGGTACGTGTGGAGAACCCTGTGGAACGTTCGCGCCAACCGGCTTTCTTTCAAGAGCTTCTTTCTTTCTAATTTCTTTGTAGTGGGGGGACTCCGGAGTCCCCAGCGCTGAGGGCGAGGTCGCCCTCTCGCGGGGTCCCTGGATGGCAATGGCTGAGGGCCGACTAGTGCTTGGGGATCTGCCGAAGTCGCCATGTGGAAAACTCCTTGTTCAGCCCAATCACGACCCGAACGCGACTGATGGGATGCCGCTCCACGATCCGGTCCCTGGCCAGACGTTTCAGGAGCCGGCGCGCGTAGCGGGGATGGAGGCCGGCGAGCTTCGCGAGCTCCTTGATCCGCAGGAGGCGCGCCTTCTGACCCCACCCGTAGGTCAGGCGAATGACGCCTAACACCAGGCGCAGTTCTCCCCCGGCGAAGGGATAGGCCAACAATCCTTCGAGGAGTGTGTTGGCGATGCGGGTGTATCCGTGCTCGAGCTGCGGGCCGTCAGCCATGGGGCTCCTCGAACGGGAACTCTTGCTGGAGCTTGACCCCAAACCGCTGCTCCACCACTTGCCCCAACGCCCGGGCGCGCTTGGCGACTTCCCGGACTCGGGACCAGTACTGGTGGAGCGTGGCCTCCGCCTCCTCCGCACTCGTGATGAGGTAGAACCCAAACGGCCAGTGGACGCTGGAGGCGATCGGGATCTGAGCTTCCGTCACGAGGTGGCTGATGATCCGGCGGACCACCCGTGAGCTCGCCCCCGTCAGCTGACTCAACTGGCTGGCCGTGATCGCCTGGGTGGGGCCGTGTCGCTGTTGCAGGATCTCCAACACCCGCGTCTCGAGGTCCTCTTGGCTCCGTTTCGCCATGGCGCGTCCTTTCTGAAGGGGGGCGCGCGGGGCGCTGGCCCGAGCGGGCCGAGTGACGCGCTCCCCGAGAACCCGCGCTTATCCCCCTCCAGAGGTCTTGGGCACTTTGGCGGGGTTTGATAACCCCTCGGCCAAGATTTTTTTGATCGTGGCCCGGGCCTTCACCAGGAGCTTGTGGACGGCCGGCTGGGAAATCCCGAGGACCTTGGCAATCTGCCGCTCCGTGTGGCCCACCACCAGGAGGGCGACGACCTCCCGCTGTTTCGGGGTCAGCGCCGTCAACGCGATGTCCAAGTCGAGGCGCAGGGTCAGGGCGGGTTCAGGATTGTGGGCGAGGCGGGCGGCCACTTCCAATTCCGAGGGGGACAGGGGCTCATTATTGCAGGCAATCTTGGCCAGGTCGAAATACCGGACCCGCTTGCGCATCGGGGCGCAGGCCCTTCCGGGGCCGGAAATGACAACGGCCCACCCCAGCCGGCGTTATGGATTGGTCGGCTGGCTGTGGGCCGTCGCCCCGTGAATGCCTCGGGCCTACACCCCTTGGGTGAAGTGCTGTGTGATCTCTTCGATCGTCAACTCAAGAAATTGTCTGCACCGCGGACAGTAAATCCTTACGGTGTCATTCGCCACCTCCCCGAGAAAGTGCCGGCAGCGGTCCAGGAGCCGGAGTTTCTGCGTTGGCTGTTTGGCACCCGCCGACGGGTCCGGCACCGCGGCGTCAGTGCGCCGCGCGTTCCTGGACCTTCGCCAGCAACGCCTCCGTCAACTTCGGGATCAAGGACTCCCGCACCTGCGTGAGGTAGGCGTCGCTCGTCCCGTAACTGCGGGCCATGGTGGACTCGTAGGTCTTCAGCTCATCCTCGGCCGTCACCATGAAAAGCACCTGGCCGGTGGCGATATCGACGAGGGCCCCGGAGGCCCGGCCCACGGCGTGCACCTTGTGCGTGGGCACATAGGCCCCGATGATCGTCCAATCGAGAATGGTGGCCCCGGTGGCGGTTTCCCCCACGTCAATCGTGCCCCCGTACAGGAACAGATAGTCCATCCCGAGATCCGCCGCAAACCGGCGCATCTGCCGCACCTGGTCGCGGACCTCCTCTTTCAGGGACACCTCGGGCGGCCGCGTCGCGTTGGGATCGCGGACGGCGGGGATCCCCTGGACGGCTGAGAAGAGCGCACGATCACGGGCCAATTGCTCGATCATCGCCTGCGGCGGGGCCACCTCGCCGACCTGGGCGACGGCCAGCGTGGCCGGCAGGTTAACCCGCTTCGGGGTAGCCCGGCTCTGCTGGATCTCCTGGTCGCTGAAATGGCCATCATACAAGGCGTACAGGTAGGACGTGTAATTGGCGTGCGAGTTCTCCCGGACCGAAAGGCCGGTGGTGTAGCATCCCGACAGCAATACGGCCAGGGCCAGTATTCCAATCCACGTCCATCGTGTGTTCATGGTCATCCCCTCCTGTTGTTTGATCTCTTCGATCGTCAACTCAAGAAACCGTCTGCACGGCGAGCAGTAAATCCTTACCGTGTCATGCTACGACAACGCCTCGTGGAGCACCCGATCCCCCGCGAAAAGATCGAGCGGGTCGCGGGACGACGGGTAGGTCACCGGGGCGACCTCGAGGTCCGGGAACGTCCGTCGTGGAGCACATCCGAAGCGCCACAGGGCGGCGAGGATCATGAGTCCCACGAGCCACCAGAGTTTTCGCATGGGGCCTCTTTGTTCAGTGATGGTCGATCAACAGGCGATAGCGCAGGGTGTCATCGAATCTTCAACCATGGCCCACGCCGGTGTGGGGCTCTCTTGGTCCGTGAGACCACGGATCGCCTCGGTCAGTTGCGTGTTGATCCGTTCGATCACTTCCTGCGGCACGCGGTCCATCCGAATCTTCGGCTGGTGGATGGCCCGCCCGGCGGCCACCGTCACCGGGTGAGGACGCAACGGCTCTTTCGGCGGCATCGCCTCGTGGGTGCCGCGGAATCCCACGGGGATGATCGGTGCGCCCGTGGTGGCCGCCAAGATCGCGACGCCGGGCTTGAGCGTGGTGAGGTCCCGACTGATGAGGCCTTCGGGAAAAATACAGACGGCCTTGCCCCGTTGCAAGAGCCGTCGGGCCATGTGGACGGCCTCGGAGTTCCCGTGGGTACGGCTGACCGGGATACAGCCGAATTGCGTGCAGAGCCATGCCAACCACCAGAGCGTCCAGTTCGTCTCCGACGCCAGAAAGTAGAACCGGCGTGGACTATAAGCCAAGAGCAGGGCGGCGTCCATCCGGCTCGGGTGGTTCGGGGCCACCAACACCGGTCCGGTGAGGGGGATGCATTCCAACCCAATCCGCCGCGTCCTGCAGTACCACCAGGCGATCGGCTTCAACAGCCAGCGCAGCGCCAGGTACAACAGGTTCAGGTCTCGGGCCGCCATCCACACCTCCAAGCCGAGCCAGGCCACCACCACGCCCACCCCGATGAACCACTGGGTAAGGGTGAGCTGCGGCACCGCCCAACCGGCCAGCGCGACACCGCCGGCGAAGACGGCGCTGCTCAA
>Ga0209515_10004836_pt1 | contig 17889 bp, 11 predicted proteins | sample Subgroupgradi54m_FD_187454 | JGI IMG/M metagenome (GOLD analysis project Ga0209515, IMG submission 187454) | Subsurface groundwater microbial communities from S. Glens Falls, New York, USA - GMW60B uncontaminated upgradient, 5.4 m (SPAdes)... ...
GAGAATATATTCCTGAAGTACGGGGACAAGGAAATCCTCCGCGACGTCTCCTTCGCCATCAACGACGTGACCCGGCCCGGCATGCAGCAAGGCCAGGTGGTCTCGCTCATCGGGCGCAGCGGCATCGGCAAGACCCAGCTCTTCAAGATCTGCGCGGGCCTGCTCCAGCCCAACAAGGGCACGGTCAAAATAGGGTTCGAACAGACGCCCATCAAGTCCGGCGACGTCGGCATCGTCCCCCAGAACTACATCCTCTTCAACCATCGTTCGGTGTACAAGAACCTCCTGATCGCAATCGATCACGACGGCACCAAGAAGACGGAAAAGCAAAAGGACGACATCATCCGGAAGTTCGCCGAGGACTTCGAGCTCACCGAGCACTTGCTCAAATTCCCAATGCAGCTCTCCGGCGGCCAACGCCAGCGGGTCAGCATCCTGCAACAGGTATTGACCGGCAACAAGTTCGTCCTGCTCGACGAACCCTTTTCCGGCCTCGACGCCCTGATGGTCGACAAGGTGATCGCCCTGTTGTTGAAAATCTCCCTGCTCGACGAGCTCAACACGCTCATCCTCGTGAGCCACGACATCCTCAACTCCATGGCCATATCGGACCTGGTGTGGGTGCTGGCCAAGGAGAAGGGCCGGGAGAACGAGGGCGCCACCATCGTGAAAAGCATGGACCTGAAAAAGGACGGGCTGGCGTGGAGGCCGGATATCCGCCACGACAAGCAGTTTCAGGATCTGCTCGGAACCGTAAAAGCCACCATTTAAGGACTCCCTGCCGATAACGGATTCAAGCCGGCCTCCGTTAAATCCGTTCCTCCAACATCGATAGGGGAACGGCCTCGACCTTGTCCGCCAACGCGAACGCGCGATTGCCTGGATGCACCACAACCAGCCTGCTCAATTTCAAATCCGAGAATGCCGTATGCATGGATTTTGTCATCGAGGGCGCCTGCGAATATTTGAATTCGAATCCCAACCGGCGATTGCCGTCGAGGATGAACAGATCCAATTCCGCCCCGCCATGAGTGCCCCAGAAGAAGGCATTCCGCCCGGCACCCGTGATTTTCAATACCTCTTCCAAGGCGAATCCTTCCCAGGATGCCCCCAACTTTGGGTGCTGCAAAAGCGCCTTTTCGTCCTTCAGTCCCAGCAAGGCATGGAAAAGACCCGAATCCCGCACATAAAATTTCGGAGTTTTCACCAGACGCTTACCCACGTTTTCGTGCCAGGGAGACAGGAGCCTTACCATAAAGGTCTGCTCCAAAATCTGGAGGTGATGGAGCATGGTCTTATCACTGAGCCCGAGTGATCTCCCCACTTCGGATGAATTCCAGGTCTGGCCATGATAGTGAGCCGCCATGATCCAGAAGCGGCGGAGCTGCGGCGCGGGCAGGCGCAAACCCAGATTCGGTATATCCCTTTCAAGGAATGTTTCGATGAAGGCTTCGCGCCACGCGAAGCTATCCGGCTCACGGGCGGCCAGATACGATTTGGGAAAACCGCCTCTTAGCCAAAGCCGCTCCCAGTTCGCGCCATCGACTTCGTTGAGTGAAAACCCGGGCAACTCATGGAACCGGACTCTTCCCGCCAACGATTCGGAACCCTGCCGCATAAGCTCTCCGGAAGCACTCCCCAAAACCAGGAAACGGGCGGGAAGCGGTTTCCGATCGGCCAAGACCCTCAGAAGCGGAAAGAGGTCCGGCACACGTTGGATTTCGTCGATGACTACCAGCCCTTTCAACCCCGGGAGAGACAGTCCCGGTTGAGCCAAAGCGACGGCATCATTCGGATCCTCAAGGTCGAACCAATGGATACGTCCCTTCCAGGATTCCTTGATGGCCCGGGCCAGGGTTGTTTTTCCCGATTGCCGGGGACCAACCATGGCTACCACTGGGAACCGACGCAATGAGGCCTTTACCCTTTTGGTATGTTCAAGCCTGGAAATAGCATGGGAGCCGGTCATCTTACCTTGAAATATCGGATATCACCTCCGATTTTTCAAGGATAAAATGAAGAACAAGCCGATTTCAGCCCAGAAAAGCGGTTTTCGACAGGAATCCAGGGACATTGAAACTAGGGTGTCGGCCGCGGGCGGACAAGTTCAAGGCTCGCCGCTTCTGAGTTTACTGCGCAAACTCAACGCGACTCGCAAAGCGCCGGTCGCTAGCCGCGGGCCGAGAGCTTGCCCATGATCGCGTCGACGCTTTTCTTGAAGGAGTCGTCCTTCTCCATGGCCTTTTCGATGGTCTTGATGGCGTGGACCACGGTGCTGTGGTCGCGGCCGCCGAAGCGTTGGCCGATGGTCTTGAGCGAGGCGGAGGTGAGCTCCTTCATCAGGAACATGGCGAGCTGGCGGGCCTGGGCCACTTCCTTGGTGCCGCGGCCCTGTTCGATGATCTTGTCGACCTCCACTACGAAGTAGTTGGCCACCACGGTGGTGATGTCCTCGGGCGTGACCTTTTTGCTCGGGCGGTTGAGGCCGGTGCGGTTCACGATTTCCTTGGCCAGTTCCATGGTGATGTCGGAATGCTTGATGGAGGCCTGCAGCAAGAGCTGTCGGATGGCGCCTTCGATGACGCGGATGTTGGAGTCGATGGCCTCGGCCAGGAAACCGATGATGTCGTCGGAGATGTCCAGGTTGAGAGCGACGGCCTTGCGGCGCAGGATGGCTTCGCGGGTTTCGCGGTCCGGGGGCTGGATGTCTACGAACAGGCCCCACTGGAAGCGGCTCACCAGGCGATCTTCCAGGCCCTTGAGCTCGCCCGGGGGCGCGTCACTGGTGAGGACGATCTGTTTGCGGCTCTGGTGCAGGGAATTGAAGATGTGGAAGAACTCTTCCTGAGTGCGATCCTTACCGCTCATGAACTGGACATCGTCCATCAGGAGCAGGTCCACTTCATTGCGATAGTAATTGGACAACTCGTTGATGCGGTTGTGCTGGATGGATTCCACGAACTCGCGGTAAAAGGCTTCGGAGGTCACGTAGCGGATTTTCTTGCGGGGATTCTCCCCCACCACGAAGTTGCCGATCGCCTGCAGAAGATGGGTTTTGCCGAGTCCCACGCCGCCGTAGATGAGCAGGGGGTTGAACTTGGTGCCGCCCGGATCCTTGGCTACGGCGAGGGCCGCGGAATAGGCGAACTGGGAGTTGCTGCCGACCACGAACTCCTCGAAGGTATAGTTGGGGTTGAGATCGATGACAGGCATGCCCGTGAATGGATGGGCGTTGCCCATGGAAGAGGCCACGGTGCTCGGCATGCGGCGCAATTGGATGCGGACCTCGCGGCCGTTCGCCTCCTGATAGCAATGCTCGATGAGGCCCAGGTACATGCGTCCCAACTGGTCCATGTCCAGGTTGGCGGGCACGGCCAGACTAACCTGGAACTCGCTTAGGTCAAACACCTTGAGGGGTAATATCCATTGGGCGTAAACGTCCTCGGAGAGCTTTTCCTTCAGGGAGGTGAGGCAGGCGGTCCAGGGATGGAGCGAGGTGGTGGATGACATCATAGGGCGGTCTCCGCGCGGTTCGGGAAGGATGAACGGCAGCGACGATCCTGCTTTTGCAGGCGCTTCCAGCGCGCGGCGAACGGAAATACCATGATCATGTCCCGGAAACTTTTTAGCCTGAGGGGAAAATATAATCAACATGCCCGACCTGAGAGCGATGTTTGGCAGCCCCGATAGGACGGGGCTGGGCCGGTTTTCAACATAGTATCAACGGGTACTCCACAGATTCGGCAAAGCGGGCCGAGGAGCAGGTTCAAGAGGGCGCACTGGGGCCGATTTTGACAAGGGGAAATAGCTACCTTCTGAAATGATTCAAACCAGGGGGCACCGTGGGTGCGTCTTCCCTTGTATCGCCCACTACCCTAAGCTAAAATTGAACCCAAGCGAAATGCTTTTGCCCGAATGATTTACAACCCCAAATATCTGTATACCGCGTGGGGCGTCTTTGCCGGCCTTTTGCTGATGCATTGGGCCTGGTGCCAATTCGTGGCCTATCCCATTTCCTTCGAGCGCAAACTCAAGCGGGGCAAGCCCTGGATCTACATCCCCATCCGTTGGAAGGGTTTCTACAAGCTGCAAATCGTTTTGGTCACCCGCTTGCTTGTGCTGGGACTTACGGCCTCCGCGGTGATTTTGCTGAGCCACTATTCCCGCAAGAGCGAAGCCCCATGGATGGTGCTCTACGCCCTGCTGACGGGCTTCCTGGCCCTTCGCCTCAATGTCTTGTGGCTGGACCTGCGCTATCATCAACAGGAAGACTCCTACTATTTCCTCCATGATGAGCTTCGCGCCAAGCTGGAAAGCGAAGGGAAGGACATGGCGGAATCCGCCTTCAAGAGCCTCGCCGCCTATCAGCATCAGAACCTGCTGCGCAAGGCGGACGAAAGCGGAACCCTCATCAAGACTCTGGGAAATCAGGCAAAAATCTCGCGCAAGTACCGCAAGGACGTGCGCACGCGGGAAACCGTCGAGACCTGACAACGTAGGACCGGGCCAACCGAGGCCGAACATCACAATGCCGGGCCAGCCGAGACTTGATGCCACTTTTTTTTATCTTTTGGCCATGCTCTCCCGCTTCGGCCAGATAAGCCCTCCCCCATGTTCCTGATCTCGCAGAAGACCGACGACGGCCGCACCGAGGCGGTGTGGAAAAAGGCCATGGCCGAGGATCGCATTGAGGATCCCAAGGCATTCGCGGCCTTCATGCTGGGCAAAACCTCCCGCACCTTCGCCCTGAACATCCAGGTCCTCCCTGCCGGTCTTCGCCGCCAGATCCTGCTCGCCTACCTCTTTTGCCGCATGGCCGACACCCTGGAAGACGACGAAGAATTGGCCGAAGCCTCCAAGATCAGCCTGCTGCAGATGTTCCGCGGTCTGTTCCCGCCCGGGGCCGATCGCCAGGCCCGGCTCGATGCCTTCCGCGCTTCGCTGCCGCCGGCATGGGGCGCCTCGGAACGCTGGGATCGTCTGCTCGTGCACCATTGCCATTGGATCCTGCCGCAGCTCGCGGACTTCCCCGAAGGCGTCATCACCGCCATTTCCGGCTGCGTGGATGAGATGTGCCTGGGCATGATCGATTTCGCCCGCAAACAGGCGGACACGCGCTCCGGACATGTTCTCATCGAGACGATGCGAGACCTGGATCGCTACTGCTATTACGTGGCCGGCACCGTGGGCAACATGCTCTGCGTTCTGTTCACTTTGCATTCGCCCCTGATAGGAAAGAAAAAGGCCAAGGCGCTGCGCGCGCTTTCCGTCTCCTTTGGATTGGGATTGCAGTTGACCAACATCCTCAAGGACATCGAGGAGGATCGCAGCCGCAACGTCTCCTTCATCCCCTTGAGCCTTTTGGAAGAGGAAGGCCTGACGCAATCCGGCTTCCACTCTTCCGAAGCCGGCGCCCGGTTGATGGCCCGCCTGATCGCCAAGACCAAGTCCCATCTCGAAGACGCGTTGGAATACAGTTGCCTCCTCCCGCGCATGGAACCGCGCTTGCGCCTGTTCTGTCTGTGGCCCCTGTTCATGGCCGCGGAGAATCTGGTGCTGATGGGCGGGAACCTGAACGGCTTCCAGGGCCAGGACAAACTGAAGATCTCCCGCAAGCAGGTGAAAGACATCGTGGGCCGGACGAGCCTCGCCTGCTGGTCCAACCTGTGGATCCGCTCGCTGTTCCGCGATGCCATGAAACGCTTGGACGCCGGTCTCGCGCGCCTTCCCGCCTCATCCCAGCCGGGGGCGCAGCGCTCATCCGGCGCCGTCTCCGGAGCCCGGCCATGAACGGAAACTCGCCCTCCAAAACCCTGGGCCGCTTAGGGCTTGCCGTTCTGCTCGGGGTCACCTTGATCATCGATCAATGGACCAAGCATCTGTCCCGGGTGAACTTCGGTTTCCCCGACGGCGAGCCGGACTACTTCAAGGTCAAGCACGTCATCGGGGAGTGGCTGCAATTCCGCCTCATCTACAATACCGGCGCGGCCTTCGGGATGCGGCCCCAAGAGATGATCCCCTGGCTCAATCCGACGATTTTCTACGTGCTCTTTTCCGCCGCCGCCATCGGATTCCTGATCTTCCTCTACCGCCGCCTGCCGCGCGGGGACATGTGGCAGAAGTCCGCCATCACCTTGATTCTATCCGGCGCCTTCGGCAACCTCATCGATCGGCTGCGCTTCGAGAAGGTCACGGACTTCATCGACGTGGGCATCCCCGGCTACCATTGGCGCTGGCCCACCTTCAATATCGCAGACAGTTGCGTATGCGTGGGCGTGGCCATGATCCTCATCTCCAACTGGATCCCCTGCAAGGCGGATCCGGAATCGCACGCCGATGCAGGCGCGGGCGACGCCTCGCCCACCGGTCCGTCCTCCGATCCATCCCCGGCCTCGCCGGTTCTTTCCCCCGAACCGTCCCCGGCTTCGCCGGTTCCTCCCCCCGCCCAGAACTGAGGCATCGCCCGTGAGTTTCCAAGCCGGTACCTATTGGACCTGCGGACCGGATGAAGCCGGAATCCGTTTCGACATCTTCATCGGCGCGCGCGCTTCGGACACTTCGCGCAGCCGCGTACAGAAGTGGATCGAACAGGGTTGCTTCACCATCAACGGCGAGCCCGCCAAGAAGAACCATACCATGGCCGAAGGCGACGGCGTGGTCGTGATCGCCGCGCCCGAAGCGGACATGTCCTCTACCCTGGTGCCGGAGGACATCCCCTTCCCCATCGTCTATGAGGACGATCATCTCCTGGTGGTGGACAAGCCCAAGGGCATGGTGACCCATCCCGGCAACGGCATCCACAGCGGCACCCTCGCCAACGCCCTGGCATTCAAGTTCAAGAAGCTTTCGGACGTGAACGGCAACCTGCGCCCCGGCATCCTGCACCGACTGGACAAGGATACTTCCGGACTGCTGGTGGTGGCCAAGAACAACGCCGCCCATCTCAACCTGGCGCAGCAGTTGGAAGCGCGCAACATCAAGCGCATCTATCACGCGCTGGCCTGGCGCGAATGCGCGGAGCCCTCCGGCTTGATCGATCAGCCCATCGCCCGCAATCCCCGCGACCCGCTCAAGATGGGCGTGCATGCCGACGGCAAGCGCGCGGTCACGCATTTCCGAACCCAAGCCTATTACCAGTTCGCGACCTATTTCGAACTGGAACTGGAAACCGGCCGGACGCACCAGATCCGCGTGCATCTCGCGCATATGCAGCATCCCGTGGTCGGCGATCCGCTTTACGGCGGGCGGCTGGCCTTCCTGGATCGCGTACAGCCCATCCATCATCCCTTCGCCACCAAGCTGCTGTCCTTCTTCTCCTCCCAGGCCCTGCACGCGCATCATCTGCGCTTCACGCATCCGGTCACGGGCAAGCATATGGAATTCACCAGCCCTTTGCCTCCGGAGTTCGTCCAGGCCCTCGCCTTCCTGGAACGCTTCCGCCACATTCCCGAGTCCACATGAGCAAGAAAAACATCGACTTCGAAAAGCTCTTCCTGAAAGGGCACAAATCCTACGACACCGCCATCGGCGATTGGTGGGAAGGCCAGGCCTCCAACGGCGCCCACCGCAAGGCCTACGCGGCCGTCGCCGCACATGTGCATAAGCGGATTAGGCGGTCCAAAGCGCGCAAGCCCACCGCAACGGGTGTCGCCAATGGCGCAGCCAAGGGCGCCGTCAAAGGAGCGCACGCCAAAGTGCAATGGCTGGTCGACTACGCCTGCGGCAGCGGCCTGTTCCTGGAAGCCTTGGCATCCCGGTTCCCCGAGGCCCGCATCATCGCCCTGGACGGCTCCCGCAAGATGCTGGACATGGCGGCCGCCCGCATGGCCAAGGCCGGGCATGAAGCCGGACCCGTGGAAGCCGAAGCTTGTTTCGACGCGAAAGGCCCGCGCATCCGCCTGGTCAAGACTTCCTTGCCCAATTTCTCCCTGCCCAAGGGCAAGGCCGACGCCGTGATCTTCGTCTTCCCCAACCTCACCCCTGCCCCGGCGGATCAGGATTATTACGACAAGCACGGCTACAAGAACCGCGAGGACGTGAAGGTGTGCACGGTGCTGGCGCGCCTGCGCGAGATGGATCCGGAGGACGAAGTGAACACCCTCGATCCCAAGGACATGTACGAAGGCCTGATGACCGACCGCGTCATCAGCCGCAACCTGCGCCATCTGCTCAAGCGAGGAGGTTCCTGCTTCAAGGTGGACTACGCCAACGCCCCTCGCGAAGAACTCAGCCCCCTGACCCACAAGCGCTCGCTGTTCGTGGAAGGCGCGCTGGAGGAGTCCGTCAAGGAGGTCCGCAGCGAGGTCTTCTTCCGCTACGTCGGCAACGACTTCCATCGCTCCCAGGTGATCCTGGACGTGTATCATCAGACCAAGGATCCGTCGGATAAGACGGGCGGCTATTTCACGTGCGAGTTCTGCGCGGTCTGAAGCAAGATTGCCGGATTTTTAATTGCAGGGATTTGAAACGGCAATTGTTGTTGGACCATCCGGCCGGGAGCCGGGAGCCCGGCGCGAAACGCGCCTTGGAACAAGGAGAAGAAAAGAAAAAGAGCGCTGGCTTTAGGCGCTCTTTTTCTTTTCTTGCTTCCGGCCCCTCAGACCTGCTTCGGCTCTTTACGCCGCAGGCGCCTCAGTCGGCTCAATCCCCGCATCCACGCCATCCGTCGCGGCAGCCTTCTTCTTCCCCCGTCCCTTGAACTCCCGCGGCGGGAACTCGAACGAGATCTTCCCTTCCTTGGAAAGCTTCAGGTAGGCGTCGAAGAACCGCCGCGTCTTGGAGGATTGGAATCCCTTGATGAGATCCGTGCGCTCCAGGGAGAGCAGGCGTTTGATGACTTCCCGATCCAGGTTCTTGCCCAGGATCATCTTGTTGATCTTGAGTCCCTTCTTGGCGTCACCGGCCAATTGGGATTCCGATATGTATCCGGTCAGCGTCTCGTAGACCTTGGTGCCATCTGTAGGTGAAACCCCGATGGCCTCTTCCTTGGTCAGATCCAGCGGTTGCCCGTCCGGACCGGAGGCGGTGTCGTCGAAGACGAATTCGACCTTGTGCTTGTCGTTGATCTTGAGGACCGCGGTGAAGGGCTTGCCCATCTTGCTGCGGAAGCCCTGGAGCGGGCCGATCTGGCGCTTCTCCAGGAGTTCGATCACTTCCGCTTCCGTCATCTGGCGGCCGCCAAGCACTTTGCGGACGATGAGTTCGCCGTCTTCGGATTCGTAGCGGGTCAAGGTCTCGAACATTTTCTGCCCGTCGATCGGGCTCTTGAACGGGGCCAGGGTCTTGAGCTTATCCTCGTCGAAGCCTTTGATCTTGCCCACGATGTTGCGGGCGAAATCCTGGATCTCCTTCATGAATTCCGGCCGGGTATACAGGCCGCGCTCGATACGGTTCAATTTCCATTCCCAGCCACCGGTCAGTTCCGGCGAGACCAGTTCCTCGATGCCGATGGCGGAAAGCAGGCGCATCAGGTCCGCGCCTTTGGCGGTCGGCACCAGTTCCTTGCCTTCGCGGACGATGTACTTGTCGTACAGCAGGCCTTCGATGACGGCGGCGCGCGTGGCCGGCGTTCCCAGGCCGCGCTCCTTCATGGCCTCGGCCAGATCCTCGTCCTCGACGTACTTGCCCGCGCTTTCCATGAAGGACAGCAAGGTGGATTCGTTCAAGCGCGGCGGCGGGCGCGTGGCGTCCTGGCGCAGGGTCACGTCCTGGGCGAAATACTTGGCGCCTGCCTTCAGGCCCGGAAGCAGCGCCTCTTCCTTCTTGTCGATGCCGTAGATGGCCTTCCACCCGGGCTCTTCCAAGACCTTACCGTCCGTCTTGAAATGCTCGCCTTCCACGATAGTGATGCGCGAGGTATTCAGGTAACGAGCGGGCGGGTAGAACACCGCCAGGAAGCGCTGCACCACGGCCTGGTAGATCTTGCGTTCCGGCTCGGACAATTCCCCGGGCATGACGTTGGTGGGGATGATGGCATGGTGATCGGAAACCTTGCTCTCGTCGAAGATGCGCTTGTCCATGCGCACGTAGCCTTTGGCTAGGGCTTCGGTGGCGAACTTGCCGTAGTCCGATTTCTTCAGGTTCTCCATCAACTCCTTGGCCACGGCCAGGTAATCGTTGGGCAAATAGCGGCTGTCCGTTCTCGGATAGGTCAGCACCTTATGGCGTTCGTACAGGGCCTGGGCCAGCCCCAAAGTGTTCTTGGCCGAGAACCCGAAGCGCGCGTTGGCTTCGCGCTGCAGGCTGGTCAGATCGTACAGGGATGGAGCGCCTTGGCTGGAGGGCTTCTGCGTGTCCGTGGCCACCGCGGGCTTGCCTTTGCATTTGTCCAGGATGGACTGGGCGCGGGCCGCGTCCCAGATCCGTTCCGGCTTGCCGGCGTCCTTGATGGATTCGCCGTTCTCGCCCTTGGTATCCTCGCCATCGTTCTTCTTGAATTCCGGATCGAACCAACGTCCCTGGTATTCGCCCTGATCCGCTTTAGCGCCGACGATGGCGAAGTCCCCATGCACTTCCCAATAATCCTTGGCGATGAACTTCTCGCGATCCCATTCGCGGTTGACCAGCATGGACAAGGTCGGCGTCTGTACGCGGCCGCAAGGGGTCAGGAAGAATCCGCCCCATTGGGACTTGTATCCCGTGAGCGCGCGCGACCCGTTGATGCCCACCAGCCAGTCGGCTTCGGAACGGCACATGGCGGCCTGGGCCAGGTTCTGCATGTCGTCATCGGTGCGGAGATGCTTGAAGCCCTCTTCGATGGCGGTCTTGGTCATGCTTTGGAGCCAAAGGCGCCGGATCTTGGCCTTGATCGGTTTCGATTCGGAGACATATTGCACGATATACCGGAAGATCAGCTCGCCTTCGCGGCCGGCGTCGCAGGCGTTGATGACTTCTTTGATGTCCTTGCGGCGGAGCAGCTTGGCCAAGGTGGAAAGCTGCGTTTTTGTCTTAGGCAGGGCCGCGATCTGGAATTTTTCCGGTATGATGGGCAGGTTGTCCAGGGTCCAGGCCTTGAGGCGCTCGTCCATGTCCTTGGGATTGGCGATGCTGACCAGATGGCCGATGGCGAAGGAAACCACATAGGTGGGGCCTTCGAAATAGGAGTCGTGTTTCTCGAATTTTTCCGGGAGGGCCTTGACGATATCGCCGGCGACGCTGGGTTTCTCAGCGATAATCAGGGTTTTGGAGGCTTCAACGGCCAATGTTCAGCCTTCCTTCCGGATGATAGTCGCAACCAATATATATAAGTACGGCTGGCCCTCAAAACAGGCGGACGCGACTGAAGTCACGGATCAAGCGTGATGACGGAGGGGATGCGGGAGAGTAAGGAGGAAGCAAGGAAGGGAAGCAGGAGCGGAAAGGTGATGATTCCGGATGGCGGAAACAAGGATCGCGAGCAGTACGGTCGGCCGGTTCAGGCCGTCGCGCCGAAGCGCGTTATAGGACCGCGCCGGTTTCCGATCCTTCGATGATGCGGTGCAAATCCGCGCTGATGTGAAGCTTTAGCTTGTCCCAGTAACGCACCAGCACATCCGTCACCAGCTTGGTGTTGTCAGTCTTTTCACCCTTGATGCGGAAGCCCAGGGCGCGGAACATGTTGAGGTGATCGTAACCTCCGTGTACCGCCATGTATTCCTTTTCGGTGAGCTTGACCGTATCCTTCAGCTGGAACAAGGCCTTGATCAGGAGCTCGGCGTAGCGTTCGTCCTGGAGCATGCCGAAGAGTTTGGTCCAGAGCGGCTTGATGCGGAGTTTCTCGGAGCGGACGGAGATTTCCTTGACGGGATCCGGATGGTCAAGGCTGAGGATTTCCCCTGCCATGGCCATGATGCGCGCGCATTCCGCCGAGGCGGTGCTGATCTTCCAGGCGCTGACGTGGATCTCGGTGCGGTTGGAATCGAAGGTGTCGCGGAGAAAGGTCATGACTTCGCGGGAGTCTCGGCCCACGCGGCCGATGTCGAGGATGACGATGTGGCCGACGCCTTCCTGCATGGCTTTCGCCAGCAGGCGCTCCATCCCGGCGCGAAGCTTGCCTTTGACATGGGGTCCCACGTCGGAAAGGATGTCCACGACTTCCAGACCATGCATCAAGCAATAGGTTTGGAGTTCCACGGACTGGGATTCCAGGGAAAGCTCGTGTCCTTCGTCGGGCCAGACGGAGCAGTAGATGAGGGCTTTCGTATTTTTCAGCTGCTTTTCCATGAACGCTTTCCCGCTACGAGCGCAGAACTGGATGAGCCCGGCATTTGGATTGCGACCTATCTTGGCCACTCTCGCTTAACAACCCTTTGCCGCTTCGGGCTTGCTTCTTACGGTAAATAAATATAAACAAAAAGGGGTCCCGAAATACGTCAAAACCCAGGCCTATATGGACCGAAAGAGGGCCGGAAGTGTCGGGAATTTTTCCGCATTGTTGAATTTGAGCGCGATTACTTGGATAATTTTAGGTAAATCACATCCCATGCCTAATGCCCGCGGCACCCGCGCCCTCCTGGTCACCACCGATTACCCCCCAGACGTGGGCGGGCTGCAAACCTATTCCTACCGCATCGCCCGGGAACTTCCCGACTATCGCCTGATCCAGGTTCTCGCGGGAAGCAATCATCCGCGCAAAACTTTGCCCCTGCCGGCCGCGGGAGTAGGCCTGGCCTGGCGCCGCGGTCGATCACGTTGGCGCGCGTTCTGGTGGAGCCTGTGGAGCGTGCCGTATTTCCGCCTGCGCTGGCGCACGAACCTCATGCTGCACATGCAATGGACGACCGCCATCCCCTCCATGATCCTGAGCCGTCTGGGCGGTACACGTTACGTGGTGCTGGTGCACGGCGCGGAGCTGATCGATCCGGAACGCCTGGCGGTCGGCCTGTTGAAACGCTCCGTGCTGTCGCGCGCGGACGCCGTGGTCGCAGGCTCCGATCACACCGCGGAAATCGTCAGGCAACTCGGGATCAATTGCCGCCGCCTGGAAGTCATCCCCTACGGCAATCCGCTGGAAGGCGATGCCAAGCGCGCGCGCTTCGTGCGGAACCCGGACTTGCCCGCCGTCCCCCGCCTCTTGTGCATGCACCGCTTGGTCCCGCGCAAAGGCACGCTGCTCCTGCTGGAAGCGCTCGCGGGCATGAAGGACATTCCCTGGACGCTCGACGTGGTGGGACGAGGAGAAGAGGAAGCCCGCCTCCGCGAACGCGCGGTCGCCCTGGGTTTCGGCAATCGGGTCCGCTTCCTTCCCCCCGTGGACGATACGGAAAAAATCCGCCTGCTGGGCGAGGCCACTCTGTTCATCCTCCCGAGCCTACCGCCCGTGAGCAACAACCACGTGGAAGGATTGGGATTGACCTTGCTGGAAGCGCAGAGCATGAGCCTGCCTGTGCTCGCGGCCCGCACCGGCGGAATACCCGAAGCGATCCAGGAAGGCCGCACCGGCGTGCTGTTCCGCGCCGGCGATAGGGACGACTTGCGCGAGAAACTGCAGTCCCTGCTCGCCGCGCCCGATTATTTGAAGTCGATGGGACGCGCGGGACCAGAATGGGTGCGGACGCATTTCAGTTGGAAAACGGGATTGGGAAAACTGTCGACGTTGATGGGGGAGATTTCGCGGGGATGAAACGAAGTGATGCGGTGAATCGATTCCCGGCTTGGAAGAGATTGCAAATTGAAAATCGCAAAATGCAAATTGAAAATTGTAAGAGGGCGCCTCGCGACTCTTACTAAGTGCCTCCCTCTTAGGCGGGCGAATGCAAAAGTGGGGATTCCCCATTTTGCAAATTTCAATTTTCAATTTGAAATTTGCAATCTACCCCATAGACCGCTGCGAATCTATGTGTACTTCTCTTCGCCGATCTTCAGATTGGCGTAGAACTCCACCGGGCTGTTGGAGGCGATTAGGCTCTTGCGGATGTCCGCGTCCGCCATGATGCGGGAGATGGCCGAGAGGGCCCGGATATGCGGGCCGGTGGTATTGGCCGGGGAGACGATGAGGAACAACAGGTAGACCGATTCCTTGTCGATGGCCTCGAAGTCGATTCCGCGTTTGACCGAGCATGCCACCACGCACATCTTGTCGAGGAAGTCCACCTTGCCGTGGGGAACCGCCAGGCCGCATCCGATACCGGTCGACATCTTCTCTTCCCGGCCCAGGACGGCTTTCAGGACACCCGAGCGGTTCTCGATTTCGTAAGCCTGGCAAAGCAGATTCACCATCTCTTCGATGATTTCCCGCTTATTCGGCTTCTGCGAATCGATGATGATGCATTTGTCCGTGAAACGTTCCGAAAGCCTCATTGTGCGTATCCTCTGCCCGGGCGGGTCCATCCTATGGACGTCCCGGCCCCGGCCGTTGGTGCCTGGCGCCCGCGATTACGCGGACACGTTCGGCAAATCTAAAATTCCGCGCCCAGGGACCAATAGTCCCGCTGGGGATTTTTATGCGTCCCCACATTGTCGATGGCCCAGGCTTTCGTGTACTTGAGCACGAAAATGCCCAGATTCATCCGCATGCCCCAACCCAAGGCCAGTCCCATTTCATCGAAGGGGTCGCCGTTGGACCAAGCACCGCCGTAATCGGCGAAAACGTTGCCCATAACATACCTCAAACTGAGGGGAATGGGCCAGACCACGCTGAATTCCCGGATGAATGGATAACGGAACTCGATATTGGACACGAATTTCCGGGTGCCTTTGAATTCATAGTAATCGAACCCACGCAGAGGGAAGTCGAATTGAGAGAAGTAAAACTCTTCCAGTTTTTTGGGCAGGTTGGCCGAGTTGGCGTGGGCGTTGAAGGTGAAGTCCTCGCCGCCAACCCAGAATTGATGCGGGTTCGTGTAATCGCCCAAGGCTTCCGATGCGCCCGCGGAGACGCGGACGGCCAGAGTATACTTTTTGAAATATTCCCAGTACTTGCGAAGGTCAGCGTCCGCCACCACGAAGGAGAAGCGGTCCTGGAACACCGGCGGCACCAAGGTCAGGTTGGCGTAAAGACGCTCGCCGTTGACCGGGCCCACTATCCCCCACAGCGAATTGTCATGCACGAAACGCACGCTGGGGAACAGGGCGTTGATGGTGATGGCGTTATAGGCGTCGTCGGTGGTGAGCTTGCCGCCGTTATTGTTCTGATGGGTGCGCGAGCTGAAGAGGGTGCGGGCCTCGAACTCCAGGCGGGTGAACACCGAAAACGGATAGCTGGCCGTGGTCCCGAAACCCCATTGGCGATCGAGGAAGATGCTGTCGTTGAACACCGAGGCGGTATCGTTGAACAGGCTGTATTGGGACAACTGCGCCTGGTGATAGGCCATCAGGGAAAAGTCCGTTTTCAAGGCCAGGTATTCATACGTGACCGCGCCGTTGGTGTTCTCCCAACTGCCGTTGATGCTGAGCGCGAAGGAGAGCTCCTGGTCGCCCATCAGATCGCTCAGGGTGATATAGGCGAGGCCGCCGTAGCCGTATTGGTTGTCGATACCCAGGGCCGCGTTGGCATTGTCCAGGCTCCACACCGGCCGGTATTTGTTCTTGCGGAAACCACCGTCATCGGCGATGTACATGGAGCTGTCCGCCAGGAAGGGCGACTTCGGTTTTTTCTTATGGCGCTTGCCGTCGGGTTGCGGTTCATCCGCCATGGCGGCCCGCGCCGAATCCTCTTCGGCTTCCTTCTTCAGGGTCTCGGCCTTGGGATTGTTCGGCGACGCGGCGTTGGCCAGCGCGCCTTCCCGCGCAACCGAGTCGGCGGCTGAGGCTGCCTTCGACGCGGTGGCCGCCTTGGCGGCATTTGCGGCGGCCGAATCCTTGCCTGGATCTTTTCCAGCCTCCTTGCGGGTCCGGTTAGCCAGTTCCGCGGAATCCTTGGCGATGGCGGCGCCCACGGCGGCCGAAGCCTTGGCCTTGCGCTCCCGCTCGGTGGAATCCTTCTTCGCCATTGCGGTCTTCAGAGAATCCGCCCGGGCCAGGGAGTCCGTGCGCAGGCTGTCCGCATTGTAGCTGGAGAGGTTGGCCCAGTTCATGGGGCGGAAGTAATGCAAAGTGGTGTCCTCAATGGATTTGATGAAGCGGGTCTTGGGCAATTCGCCCGGGATGATCTTGGTAAGTGGATCCTTCATCAGGTAGATGTCCCAGCCGCCCTCTTCGAAGAGGGAGAAGGCGAGCTTCTTGCCGTCCCAGGACCAGGAGGGCGTGAAGCATCCCGAGAGCAGGTTGGTCAAGGGCTTATCGTGATACGCGCCGCCTGAATCCAGGCTCAAATAGATGTTGTCGATTCCGGAGCGGTTGGAGATGAACACCAAGGTGGAATCGGACGGACCGAAGGAAGGCTGCTTCTCGTCGAAGGCGCCGCCGGCCACCTTGGTCAGGCTGTCGCCCGCCAGGCGGATCTTGTAGATGTCGTTGAACATCAGCAGGCTGTCGTAATCGTCCAGAGGGTTGGCGGAAGGCGCCCGCATGGTCGCGTTGCGGCGATCGGATTCGAAGGCGATCCACTTGCCGGAGGGCGAGAACACGGGATGATCGTCGTGGGCAAGATCGTGGGTGAGCTGTAGGAGCTCGTTGCGGTTCAGGTCCCACACGTAGATGTCCGTGAGGCCGTCCTTCATGCCGCTGAAAGCGATGTAGCGTCCGTCGCGGGACCAGTTGGGGGAAAGAATGGCCTGCACGTCCGGAGTGATCTCCTTGATGATCCGGCCGTGATCCCTGCGCGTCGCGCCGATGATATGGATGACGTCCTTGCCGTGCTTCTTGCTTACGATGGCCATGCGCTTGCTGTCCGGGCTCCAGGCGATGCCGGACTTGAAGGAGTGGAAGCTTTCGTGGGTTTCGCCCTTGCCGCCCTGGATCACCGTGCGCGTGACCTTTTCGCTCTTCACGTTGAGGATGTAGATGGCCTCCCACGTCTCGCGGTCGCTGAAGAAGGCGATCTCCTCGCCGTTCGGCGAGATGGAGGGCTGCAGGTTGTAGAAGGATTGATCCTTGCTCCGATCCGTGAGCTGGCGGGCCACGGTCTTGCCGTAGCTGCGCTGTCCCAGTTCCGGCCAATAGATGAAGCGCAGTTCGCGCAGCCAGATCTCGCCCGCCTCTTCCAGCGAGGTGTTGGTGACCTTCTTGAACGCCTGGGGCAGGTCGTGGGCTTCGCTCATCGATTTGATCAGCTTGGTCACGGTCCCCTTGCCGTAGGTGTTGTCTACGAAATGCAGGAACAGCTGTCCGCCCTTGTAGGCCAGGAAGCCGCCGAAGTCCACCGTGGGCGGGGCCACGTAACCGAAGGTGGTCGCGTCCAGCATGAAGAATTCCGAGGACAGGTCCCAATCCAGGGAGGTGTACTCCGCCAGGCCTTCGCTCACCCACAAGGGGAACTGCGCGGCCTGATGCGAGACCATGGACGCGGCGTTGTCGCCGAAAAGCATGTCGAAGACCACGGCATGGGTCATCTCGTGCTTGAGCACATGGTAGAACTCCGTGTAGCTGCCCTCGAAGGGCAGCACGATGCGGTTCTTGAAGATTTCCGTGAAGCCGCCGATGCCTTCGTGCAGCGGCAGTCGGATCACGTTTGTCTGTTCGAATTCGGCGTGGGAATTGTGCAGGATGATGGGAACGCGCGCGCCCAACTTATGGCCCACCATGGTCGAAACGCCCTTGTACATGGTCTCCACGTGGCGGGCGGCGAAGCCGGCGATCAAATCCGCTCCCTGGGGGAAGTAGATGTCGAAATGCTCGGTTCGGTAGTACGACCATTTGAATTGGTGATATTGCACCTTGTTCTGGCCGAAGGCCTGGCCATGGGCTCGGCCCGGCAGTCCCAAAGCAATCGCAGCAACAACGCCCAGCAGCACCCGCGCGGGCCATGAGTTAATCCGCAAGCAAATCCCCCGCGATGCGGGCCTCGGCCCAGTCCACCAGGTCCGAATCATT
>Ga0209515_10004837_pt1 | contig 17889 bp, 20 predicted proteins | sample Subgroupgradi54m_FD_187454 | JGI IMG/M metagenome (GOLD analysis project Ga0209515, IMG submission 187454) | Subsurface groundwater microbial communities from S. Glens Falls, New York, USA - GMW60B uncontaminated upgradient, 5.4 m (SPAdes)... ...
GATTATCTAAAGCTGACTTCCGGGAATCAGGTCATTGCCAAGCTGTTACCCTCGCTGATTCCAAGCAAGGGAACCAAAAGTTACCTGGTGGTGCTCGAAGATACTAAGGAACTTTGGCCAACCGGCGGAAAGATTACTACTCTTGCCAGGATTGATTTTGCAGACGGCAAGTTAAAGAAAATTGAACCGGAGGATTTGAAAACTTTGGACAAAAACTTGATTCAAGCGGCTGAGCCGCCAAAAGACCTAAAGAAGGATCTAAATTTAACCAGTTGGGGATTATCCACTTCCAACTTTGAGCCGGATTTCCCGACTTCCGCCCGTCAAATGATTTGGTTTTACCAAAAAGAATCAGGCAAATCAATTGACGGGGTATTAACATTTGACTCAAAGGCCATGCAAAATTTAGAGCTGGGAGGGGATTTGGTAGGTGCCTTAAATAAAATATTTTTTCTTCCTAATTTAAATTGGCCACAAATTGTGAACAATTTTGCCAAAAGCTTTGAAGAAAAACACATCAATATTTATTTGTCTGATAGTAAGCTATTCTCTTTTCTGTCAGCATCCGGTTTTTCCGGATCATTGCCGGCTCCAAATCAGACAACAGATTTTCTTGAGGCAGTGGAAACAAATATTGGTGGCAATAAGGTTAATGGGCTATTGGACAGAAGATATAATTTAGAAACAAACATTGATGATTTGGGCAGAATCACTCATCAGCTTAAAATTAGTTATATCAATGGTGGAAAAGAATCCTACAAAAACAGGATGAGAATATATTTTCCAGCCGGAACCAAGTTGACGCGGGCCTCCTGGAGCGAGCTGGACCTGCTTAAAGATGCTGTTTCTTTTACTGAGTATGGCAGGGGGGGGGAATCCTTTGTCTTTGAGCTATCACCGAAAGAACAAAGGACGCTGATTTTAGAATATTCAATCCCGCTTAAGTTAAACCTTAAAGTCGCCGGGGCCAAATATACTCTGGATGTTCTAAAACAGCCTGGAACGGACCAGGATCCTTTTATCTGGACTCTAAAAGGAGTTAAACAGAAAACTGTTAATACGGATTTATTAAAAGACAGGAAATTTGAAGTTGAATTTAGCCCATAGAAGCCGTATAATCCCGAAAATGGACAGATTAGTTGAGCGGGGGGTTTTTAGAGATGGCTTGTCAAGTCAGGATTCAGAGGAGAGCTTTTCTTACGGCATTGAGCCAACAACACCGGGGGTAAGCCGGCAGGAATTTCAAAGGGGGAGAATAATTTACAATATGGGGGATTCGTCAGAGGCTCTATTTTTTCTTCAAAGCGGTTGTGTACAATTATCAATGCCCGGTGACAGGAGGAAGAGATTTATTTTAGAATATCTCCGGCCTCCGGCGATCTTCGGAGAAGGAGCGCTTGATTTCGGATCTCAGCCAACCACTGCACGAGCAGTTACCAATTGTCAAACCCTGGCCATTAGAACAGATGCCCTTGGAAGCGTTTTAGAAAAGAATCCGGATTTAGCACTGAAGGCAGTATCTCTAATAATAGGACATAATCGCGTACATGAAGAGATTTTGGAAGACGTACTTTTTCTGGACTTTGCTCAAAGACTTCATTTGCTGCTGCTGAGACTAACCGCTGATGAGCCAATACCAATTAATCAGTTGGATATGGCAGAGCACGTAGGTTGTACCCGGGAAACGATATTTAAGAATCTCATCCCGTTTAGGGAAAAGGGGGCTGTTCAAATTTTAGGAAGAAGAGGAGGTATCAAAATAGATAGAGAAAAATTAGCCGAAATTCCATTTTGTGGTCATAAATCTCACGTGCGGTCAGTTGGTTGAATCTTTGGCCTGACTGTGATACATTACCTCTCATGGATAGATTAAACTTACAGGCAGAAGAAAGAACTATTTTGGGTAAAAAGGTTAAGTTGCTCCGAAAGGATGGCAAAATTCCCGGGCATGTTTTTGGAAAAGGGGTTGAGACAGAACATGTTTCAGTTGACGGAAAGATTTTTCTAAAAACTTTTAAGGAAGCAGGGGAGACAGGTCTAATTGATTTAAAAATAGGTTCGGAAAAGATCAGACCGGTTTTGGTTCGTGACGTCTCTTTTGATCCGGTTTCCGGCTCACCGTTCCACATTGATTTTTATCAGGTTAATTTATCCGAAAAGGTAAAAGTACCGGTGCCGCTAGTTTTAGTGGGGGAGGATCCTGAAACAGTCAAACTAGGGGAAGCCATTGTCCTTCAAACTTTAAACCAGGTGGAAGTGGAAGCGCTGCCAACTGATTTGGTGGAAAATATTGAGGTTGATAAGTCAGGTTTAAAAAATATTGATGATTCAATTTCTTTAGCTCAGTTAAATTATGACCGGGAGAAGTTAACCGTTTTGGCTGATCAGGAAGAAATAGTGGTTAAGTTGGCCCCGGCTGTATCGGCTGAGATGGAAGCGCTGCTTGAAGAACAGGCAACTGAAGCGGCTGAGGCAGCGGCTGAAGGGGCAGAAGGCACCGAAGGCGGTGAGGTTGTGGAAGGTGAAGCTAAAGAAGGCGAGGGAGCTCCAGCAGAAGGGGAGGCTGAATCGACAGAACCAGCCACAGAGGAAGCTGCAAAAGAGGGTTAAGCGGGTAATTTGAGTTAATTTTGCGGGAATCGCAGGCACAAATGAGAAATCCGGAAGGAATGTTTGATCAATCATATAGTATTGATTTATCCCAATTATGTTTCCCCAATCTTGATGAGTTGCCTATTGATACTTCATCTGATCCGGAAGTGAAAGAGCAAATAGACGCAATGATCAGCTTGCAAAGAATTGTTGAGTGCGTGGGTAGTGTTCCGGCAGTACTTATTCTGGGTGAAAGGTTATTTGCTGAATACGTTCCTTCGGTCACTTCCCGATTATTGGCTTTTTGGCCAGGGGGCTAGCATAATTAACTTACCTTCATGAGGCAACTTTTGCCATAATTCCTCGGTTACAAACGGCATAAACGGATGCAGAAGTTCTAAACTAGTTCTAAAGACATATTCCAGGGTTGGTTGGGCTTCAGCGCGTCTTTCCTTGGTTGACTCAATATACTTATCAGCGAACTCGTGCCAGATGAATTCATACAAAGCTTCTGTGGCAAGGTGTAGGTTAAATGATTCAATATTTTTGGTGACCTCAGTTATGGTTTTATCAAGCTTTTCTAGAATCTGTTTGTCTTCTGGATGTTGCTTCGCTCGATCGGATCCCTTGATCCTCAAAATCGCTTCGCTCTGATGATCTGCGGAATCTCGATCTTCGCTCGCACCACCAGGTTTTAATTCAATAATAAACCTATAAATATTTCGGAGCTTGGTGCCGAAGTTTCTATAGTTTTTAGCACGTTCGTCCATGCTCTGTCTTGAGGCTCGGCCGTCTCTACCTGGAATAGAATAACTATAAAGGGCCATCCTGGTAGCATCGGTTCCCCACTGTTTAATCAAATCATTTGGATCAATGCCGTTTCCTAAGGACTTGGAAAACTTTCTGCCCTGCAGGTCACGTATCATTCCATGGAAGAACATATTTTTAAAAGGGATTTGGTCTTTAAACCAAACGGATAACATAATCATCCTGGCAATCCAAAGAAATTTGATTTCTGGAGCAGAAATTTCAAAATCCCAAGGGAAGTATTTTTTAAGTTCCGGTGTTTCATCAGGCCAGCCTAGAGTGGCCATTGGCCAAAGTCCGGAGGAAAACCAGGTATCTAAAACTTGTTCATCCTGGGCCCAGTTTTTTAATCCACAAGTCTGACATTTTTTATCCCCCGGCTCTAGGGCAATAAGCAGAGCTTGCGGTCTGGCGACCTTGAACATATCCTTATCCTTGCCAACTTCATGGTTAGGATTACATTTTTTACAATACCATACCGGAATCCGGTGACCCCACCAAAGGGAACGGGAAATTGACCAGTCATGAATTTCTCCCAGCCATTTTGTCAAAATTCCCAGATAATTTTTAGGCACAAAATTAACCTCTTTGATATGTTTCAAGGCTTTTTGGGCAATCGGTTTCATCTTAACAAACCATTCCTCTGAAATAAGCGGCTCAATTACGGTTTTACACCTTTCACAAACCGGCACAGAGTGAGTGTAAGCTTCTTCTTTTTCCAGAGCGCCAGCCTCTTTCAGGATTTGGGCAGCCTTAACTCTGGCCTCCAAAACTTTTAAACCGGAGAGTTTGGGATCTAAATCAGTTATGCGGCCGGTTTTGTCAACAACATGCAAAACTTCCAGATTATGGTTCTTACCAATTTCGAAGTCTAGTAAATCATGCCCAGGAGTAATTTTAAGTGCTCCACTACCAAAATCTTTTTCCACCCTTTTATCTTCAACGATGGGAATTAGTGTATGGGTGAATGGATTGGTGGCCTGTTTGCCAACTAACTTTGAATATTTAGGATGATTGGGGTAGACGGCAATGGCTACATCGGCAGCAATAGTCTCCGGTCTGGCTGTGGCAATAGTAATGTATTCATCTGACCTATTGATCTTATATTTAACAAAAAAGAGTTTTTCTTTTCTCTCTTCATATTCCATTTCAATATCTTCAATGGCTGTCGCATCTTTGGGACACCACTGGACAATATAGGCTCCTTTGTATAAAAGATCCTGGTCCCAGAAAGTTTTGAATTCCTCAAAAACAGCCTTTTGAACCTTTGGATCCAAAGTAAAAACCTCTCTTGACCAATCGGCGGACAGTCCCATGAATCTCCAGGTTTTGGAAACTGATTGATAAATCTCCTCTTTAAATTTCCAGGCTCTTTTTAACCATTCTCCCCGGCCTAATTTCTGCTTGGATAAGTCTTCTTTGGAGAGCCTTTTTTCAAAAGCAGCCTCAAATTGGATACCGGCATGATCTACTCCCGGCATCAGTAAAACATCAAAGCCCTGCATTCGCCTAAATCGGGCTAAAGCATCCAGGATGGAGTGCTGCATCCCGTGGCCCAGGTGAAGTTCTCCGGTTAAATTAGGCGGGGGAATTAAAAGGGAATAAGTTTTTTTGGTAGAGCTGGGGTTTGCCTGAAACAACCCCTGGTCCTCCCAGAGTTTATAAATTTCTTCTTCAGAAGAAGTTTTCAAGCTCTGCTTATACCAATCCGTCTCAGTTTTTATTTGATTTTTGTCCATATTTACTCCCCAAATATCTTAAATTTAAATACTTTAGAAGTATAGGGAGTAACTGGTGTGGTAGCTTGGCCATCGCCAAATGGTTCTCTTGGGAGTTGATTGGAAGCAAAACCGACATGTGTTTCCCCTTGTTCTAAAGTTACTTCAACATCATTCTCATCGGTTAAAAAAAGGTACATATAAGCCACCCTAACGTCAACCTGGCTAAACTCGTGATGCTCCAAAATAATTAGTTGCTCAAGTTGCTCAACGCCTATCAGGTGTTCTCCATCGAAGCGGGCATAAGTGTTGCAAATTATTTCTCGATTAGCAGCAGCATTCTGAATTAATTGTTCGTCTGAGCACATATCCGCTTGTTCCAGAGCCATCAATGAAACTAAACTGTCTACATCAGGATATTTTAGATAGAGCTCATATTCTTTTGCCATGTTATTTTCCTTTAAAAAACACGCCTATCCCAAACCTTGGGACGAGCGTGTTGTCGTGGTACCACCCAAATTACTTCTCAATTTAATCAAAAAAGCTCCTTTTGGTGACGTCTCCAAAAGTCAAACGCTTATTAACAGTATACTACTTTAGTTTTCAAAAATATACCTTCCATCAAAAGCAGTGATCATGCCCGACTCACCGTCATGGCAGTAAGTTGCCTCGGCTCCATCAAAGTAGTGGACAAATCTCCTCAGGGGTCTTCTTTTAGCAAAATAGATTTCAAAAACAGTGCCGGTTCTAATACTGAGCAGAAATTCATAGACAGGAGGTCTGGGGTTTGTCTGATCAGCCAAGCTTTCCAAAATATGTTTGGGAGATTGAGAAGCCGCTGGCAATTGGGCTACTTTTTTGGCAAAATCAACAACCTGCTCACCCAGGCTTTCGGAGTTTGGGACTGAATACGGCTGCGCTTCAAGCATAGGTCTGGTTTCAATTAATAATCAGGGTAAAAAGTTAATTTTTCTGACCGGGTTAAGGGTTCTTGGATCGGGCCTTCCCCAACGATATCGGCTACATCTGAATCATCAAGGATGTGCTCAAACTCTACACAGGCTGAGGGGAGTTGTTGATGCTCGCTGCCACCGGAGTCGACTAGTGTGATAGGAGTTAAACTTCTAAATCTTTGGCCTCGGCGAAATCCGCTAATGGCTCCTGCCGGATATATCCTGACCTGGCCACTTTCCTCGGCCCAGATTCTGGAAGAAGGGTCTATTTCAATATCGGAACTATGTTCTAACATAAAGAAAACCACCCTTTGAAGGGATGGTCAAAAGCAAATATAGGACTTTACATGCTCATTGTCAAGCGCTTTCCGGGTTTTTATCGGCCAACCTGGTTCTTATTAGGAGATTTTGGAACTCTTGCCCTGTTTCCCTGAGTAAATTTATTAAGTTTCTGCCTACATAACTCAAAATAAACTTCGGGTCACCCGGAAAAAAATTCCACCATCTGCCCCGCGGATAAATCTCTCTGTAGACTTTGTCTAAAGGTTCGGGGGGATGAATAAATTGGGGAATGATTTTCCATGATTTGCCAGTAAAGTCTTCCGTTTGACACAAGCGGTCAGGACCATGATCGTTGTTATTAATAAAAGTAACTGCCGGTAGGTTAGCCGGTTCAGGAGAAGCGTCAACGCTGTATTCAATGTGGATGGTGGTACGATCAAGGTCATACTGGGCTACGGGTATATCATCTTCGGTGGTAATTAATAAATAGTCAAAGTCAGGTCCAATCTGAGTCTGAAAATTTATCTGGCTCCCGGAGTAAACCGGTTTTCCCAGATCTTTACCGATCCAAACCCGGTCTGTATGATAAGAAAGGTGACTATGTTCCATTTCCATAAAAAATAGCTCCTAAAAGCTATGGGTCTAATTCTACCTTGTTTATTACCCAAAGTCAAATTAGTGGGTCAGTGATAGATTGGGGTTGGACTGAAGAGTTAAAGGATTTTTAATTGGTTTCTGAAAAAAAGCGGCGGATGCAATCATGGCAGCATTGTCTGTACAAAGAGATGGTGGTGGTACAAAAAAGTGGATTTTTAGTTTTAATTCTTTAATCTTCAATCTTAAATCATTAATCAATTTCTGATTAGCTGCAACTCCTCCTGCAACGATTATTTGTTCAACATTATACTTTTGGGCTGCTGTGACAGTTTTAAAAACTAAAACATCCACGATGGCAGCCTCAATGGAGGCAGCGAGATTCTGAAGTCGCTCGGGGTCCTGCCGGCTCACAGCCCCATTCGATCTCCTCGCTTCGCTGCGGGGACGGAGTGGGGCGCCCTGCTCGCCGTCACCCCTCGCGCCTCCCTCCGCTCTAATTAGATTCGCTACGGCCGTTTTGAGGCCTGAAAATGAGAAGTCAAAATCTTTAGAATGTATCATCGGCCGCGGCAGATTATATGTATCTTTACCTTTGGCAGCCAACTTGGAAATTTCCGGACCGCCCGGATATGGTAATCCCAGTAATCTGGCGCATTTGTCAAAGCACTCCCCGGCTGCATCATCCCTGGTTCCGCCCAAGTATTTATATTTACCATGGTCGGTAAATAGAACTAAGTCTGTGTGTCCACCGGATACAAGGAGACCAATACAAGGAAAGGAAGGGATTTTTCCCCCGATCCAATTTGCATAAAAATGTCCAATTAAGTGGTTGACCAGAATAAGCGGTTTCTTCCAAACTTTGGCTAAAACTTTAGCTGTTTCCACTCCAACCAGTAATGATCCGATTAATCCCGGGCCGCAGGTTACAGCAATTGCGTCAATTTTTTCAATCGACAATCTTGAATCGTAAAGGGCCGCCTTGATTACCGGGATGATGGATTTGATCTGTTCACGAGCTGCTTGCTCCGGAATTATACCGCCATATTTAGATTGTAATAGTGCAGATGAAGCCACAACATTGGATAGGATTTGTACTCGGCCATTCTTCTTTTCCAGAACGGCCGCGGCAGTTTCATCACAAGAAGTTTCTATCCCCAAAATTATCATCGTTTGCATTTTAGCAGATTTTGGTCATAATTAAGTTGATTGAAAAAGGAGTGGAAAATTAATGTTGCCGAAACAGGAAAAGAAATACATTGAAAATGCGCTTTTTATCTCATATACAGCTTTAAAAGACTTCCAGAGGTGTCCACGAGCCTACTATTTAAAAAACAGATACAGGGATCCTAAGTCAGGTTATAGATTACAAATAGCATCCGAGGCAATGACGCTCGGCTCCGTAGTTCACGACACCATTAAATGGTTTCTGCAGACAAACCGGTTAGCTACTAAGGAAGATTTGATTAAAAAATACAGGAATAACTGGTTAAAGTACCGCGGAAAGCGGGGCGGTTTTAAATCTGACGAAGATGAGGCTGTATTCGGAAAAAAAGGATTGCAAATACTTGATTCTTTTTTTGATAACCGCGCAAATTTAGTGCCTAACTTACCGGCATATGACTTCCTTAAGTTTTTAATTGACGGGAAAATTGTGCTTAATGGAAAGATAGATTTCCTGGGGGTATTGCCTGACGGCAGCCTGCATGTAGTAGATTTTAAGACCGGGAGAAAAGAAGAAGAGGATTCATTGCAGCTCCATATTTATGCTATTTTAGCAGAATCAAATTTCCAAAAGGCCGTTTCAAAAATTAGTTATTGGTATTTGGAAAGGGAAGATTTTCCTAAAGAGGCCGTGTTGGATCCCCTGGAGGGGAAACTGGAATGGATAAAAAATAAAGCTTTAGAAATAAATGATGCGATTAAAGAAGACAATTGGGTATGCATTGAGGGAGATAATCAATACAATGAGTGTAGGAGCTACCAGGCAATAATAGACGGGAAGGGTGAATTCCAGTTCGCGGATGACGATTTCAAAAAAAATGTTTATTTTTTGGATCAAACTAAGTTAGTTTAATCTCGGCTAAGGTGTTGTGGGTATGAAAACCGTGATCGGCGATAGATTCAAACAGCTTTACAGAGGAAACTTGGATGGGTGAAAATTCTCCGGACATCATATTTTCTAACTCTTTTTCTACCTCTGGAACCAGACGGAAATTTTCCACTTTGGCAATGGCAATATGCGGCACAAATCGTCTTTGGTCAACAGGCAATCCTAAGCTGGATAATCCGTCCTTGATGTGATGCCGCATTTCATAAAGCTTATCAATGTCTCCTTTCACTCCAACCCAAAGTGTGTTGGCGCTGTGCAGATGAGGAAAACCATCAATATAGGAGGGTGTCACCGAAAAAGGGGGGATTCCTTCAACTGCTTTCTGCATGATCCCAATTAGTTTATCTTTAAATTGATCCGGTTGTTCGCCAACAAAGGCAATGGTTAAATGCAGTTTTTCCGGGTTAGTTAGTTTTACCTCTGGAATAAGTGCTTTTAGTTTAGCTTGAACAGATTGAATTTGCTGTCGATCTGCGAGAGGGATCTCAAGAGCGATGAAAAATCTCATTGACAAAATGATTATATTGTTTTAGAATAATTTTTACAACTTAATATTAACCCCGATTTAATCGGGGTAAAAATCAAGAGTGGTAGGGAGAGTCTTGGCTCGTTGATCTACCCAGCAACCGGAAAACGCGGTGCTAAACCCAAGCCCTTGTAGAGGGGAGGATTTGTCCCGCGAAGCTTCAGCGAAGTGGGAAATATTTTTTTATTGGCAAACCTCTCTTTAAACAAGGGAGGTTTTTTTAGATCCGAAGGATCGCAAGATTCTCTTATATGGAAAACGTTGAGCTAGAACAGAATCATTTTATTGAGGGATCACAAACAGCTGCTGAAGAGCCGGCTTACTGGAAGCTGCTACGAGGAGAAATAGTCGATTTCTGCCAAATAAAAAATGAGGGCTTTCTATATGAAGTGGTAATAGAGGGGATGATAAGGCGCGGCGAGGTTGCAATATCGATTTCCCCAGAAGATGAAAAAATAGCTATTCGCTTAATAAAATGACTAGAGAATTTGAAGGTGAATCACCATTTAAGAATAATCCTAAAGAAATACTTGATACGGCCATGAAACAGCACTTTTCGGTTTTGGCCGAAGCTGAGGAAGTTGCAGAATTGGCTTGGGGGAACAATCTTATTTCTGTCAGTGAGAGACTTAGTAACGAAATTGTGGAAAAACTGAAAGTCATTGATGAAATAACAATGAGTAGACCGGAATTTATAGTAAATAGAAAACAGATATTTAAAGGGTTATCTGAGCTGGAACCAAGAGTCAGTGTTTATTTAGTAAATCCGTCCAAACATGGATTTATTACCGAGGATGAGGTCGGTTTTATAGAATTTACCAGTTGCCCACAATGGGATCCTAAATGGATAGGTGATGAAAGTGTCAATAATTTGCGAGCCCTAACTCTTAAAAGGGGACCAGATAATCAGACGACTTATATTTTGGGAAGTAATGTCCCTCGTAAATTAGTTAACGGAGGGAGCTTTGAAGCGGTGGAAGCTAATGAATGGGGAGCTATCACGTTTATTTTGCAATCTATAAGAAACCAATTAAATAGCGAGAATGCTTTAAGTTCCTTCGTTCCAGGAGGATAAATACTTTTTTTGCTCAGGAGTTAATTTGTCAATTTTAACTCCAAGGGATTCCAGTTTTAAAGCGGCAATCATATCATCCAATTCTTTGGGGAGAGTGTAAACTCCAACTGCCAAATGATTCTGATTTTGGACCAAATACTCGGCCGCCAGGGCCTGATTAGCAAAACTCATATCCATTACATCCGGCGGATGGCCTTCTGCCGAGGCTAAATTAATTAATCGTCCTTCTCCAAGGACAAATATTTTTTTGCCATTTGTTAGAATAAGCTCCTCAAGATTATTCCTTAAAGTTCTTCTCCTTTTGGCAATTTTAACCAAACCATCATAATCAAATTCAACATTAAAATGTCCGGTATTGGAAACAATTATGCCATCTTTGGCATTTTCTAAATCAGCAACTGAGAGCACTGCTTTATTGCCGGTAGCGGTGCAGATTATATCTGCCACTTTTACAGCGGCTCCTTTTGGCATAACTTCAAACCCGTCCATTATTGCCTCAAGCGCTTTTAGGGGATCAACTTCAGTGACAATAACCTGAGCCCCCATGCCTCTGGCCCGGGTGGCCAAGCCTCTGCCGCACCAGCCATACCCGCAAACCACAAATTTCTTCCCAGCCAGTAAAACATTGGTGGCTCTGATTATCCCATCAATTGTTGACTGCCCGGTGCCGTAGCGGTTGTCAAACATATGTTTGGTATTACTGTCATTAACTGCCATCACCGGAATTTTAAGAGTGCCGTCTTTTAACATGGCCCGAAGTCTAATAATTCCGGTGGTTGTTTCCTCGGAAGAACCAATCACCCCGGGTAACTGATTTTTCCTTTCCGTGTGGAGTAATGTTACCAAATCGGCTCCGTCATCCATGGTAATTTGGGGATGAAAATCCAGTACAGTATTGAGGTGCTCATAATAAGTTTTCTTATCCTCGCCCCGGATAGAAAATGTCGGGATATCGTAATCAAAGGCTAAAGAGGCAGCTACATCATCCTGAGTGGAAAGAGGATTAGAGGCACAAAGAGCCAAATTGGCTCCACCGGCCTTCAGGGCAATCATTAAATTAGCAGTTTCGGCAGTAACATGTAAACAAGCTCCCAGGGTGATGCCTTTTAAGGGTTTTTCTTTTTGAAAGCGCTCCTTAAGTAAGCTTAAAACCTTCATTTGAGATCCTGCCCACTCAATTCTAAGGTTTCCGGCCGGAGCTAATTTTTTATCTTTAATATCGGATTTGTTCACAGTTTAATTTCTTCGCCAAAATTTTCTTTATATCTTTTGACAAACTCCTTGATTGTAAATGTATGTTGTGTTGTACCATATTTTTCCACTGCATAACAAGAGGCAACTCCTCCCATTTGTCCGCAAGTTTTTAAATCAAAACTCCTTAAATAACCGGCCAAAAATCCAGCCCTATAAGCATCTCCGGCTCCGGTGGGATCAAAGACCTTTTTAGGTTTGCCAGCCTTAATCTGGATAGTTTCTGACTTAGTTTTAATAAGGGAACCTCTGGCCCCCAAAGTGGTAATTAAAATTTTGACCTGGTTTAAAATTGCAATTTCATCTAAATTAGTTTTTTTCTTTAAGAGTGAAATTTCATAATCATTGCCAATTAAAATGGTAGCCCTCGAGATCATTTCTTTCAGATTGTAAACAGTTAAAGCGGGTAGTTGCATTCCGGGATCCATCATAAAATCGCGCCTCATTTTTTTACATTCCCTGGCAAATATAATCATCGCTTTTGTGTCATTGGGAGAAATCACTGCGAAATCAGCGTTAGTTTTTGTTAATGATAGTTTAGAGTTTTCACCCATGGCTCCGGGATAAAAACCAGAGATTTGATTATCAACCTTATCCGTCATGATAAAAGCAGAGGAGGTAAATTTATCTCTTAAAATTTTTATTTTTGAGGTATCAACACCGTGATTTTTTAAAAACTTGCTGTATTCTGAAAAATCCTGACCCACGCAGCCAATGATGGATGATGGAGTATTTAACAAACTTAAGTTATAGGAGATATTGCCGGCTGTACCTCCTCGCTGTTTTTTTAAATTGTTGACCAGAAATGAAAGGTTTATCTGGTGAATTTTCTCCGGCATAATATGGTCGGAAAAAACTCCCGGATAATCCATAATATAATCAAATGCCAAAGATCCGGTAACGGTAATCATAATTTATGACATTAAGAATATAACTAAATAGGCAGGATTTACAATAGTTTATTTTTAATACGTTGTTAATGTTCGACGCTCAACTCTGAAGACATGGATAATTGATTCCTCAGGCAGAAGTTCATAAAATATTCGGTATTCTCCACTGCGGCGTCGCCAGACATTGTCTTCACCTTTCATTTTTTGAATATCACCCGTGTAAGGGTCATTGGGCAAACTTTCGATAACAGTGACAATGCGTTTCGTAATATTGGCAGGGGTTTTCTTTAGAGTTTTTGGTACTTGCGGATCAATCTGTAAGACCCAATTGGTTTTTGATTTCACTTAGAGTCAGGGTTACTCCCGCCTTTCTATTTTTTCGGGCAGTATTAAGTAATTTTTTTTGCATTTTAGTTGGTTGAAACTCGTAATTTTTAATTTCTTTACCATTGGCTATTTTTTGCGAGACTGTTAATGACATAGTGTTGATTATATCATCCCTCCTTTGTTCCTACAAGATACACTGCCTGCCAGGGTTTGTAGACTGACCTGAAAGTTTCATTAATGATGGTTTCTCCGCCTCTTACAACAGTTCTATTAAAATTGACAGTGGCTCCCCAGGCTGAAAAATCGACCTGTTTAACTTGACCCAAAGGTAGCGTCGGGTCATCCTGGCGCAGTTCCGGAGGAGGGGGAATTTGGTTGGATACAATTGGTTTGGAAAGAGAAGACGCCCGGCCATCTGATGTGCCATATAAATCAATGTATAGGGTGAGTCCGGATGTATATGCCTGAATTAAAATATGGTGCCCGGTGTCATTTTTAAATTTAAAATCAACACTGGGATAAAAAGTGGTGGCATCCAGTCCCGGTGGAAAGCCCTGTTCATAATAACCAACCCTGTAAGCATGTGCTGTTCTTGATACCACCGGCAGCCCGGCATTTAAAACTGCCCTAAACAAAGTGGTAGAATCTTGACAAACTCCACCGCCGTCATCCAAAACAGTCCGCCCGGACTTTATGACGTAGGCCTGTTTAAAACCGGTTTCGGCCGTAACATCCCCCACTGTTTGATTAAAAGAAAACACTTCATCCGGAGGGATCAGCACTCCATTAATTTTTGAGGCAGCAAGCCCAACATTATATGCCCTGTTGGGAATTGATCCGGCAAAATTAGATACTCCCCGGCCGATCAACTCTTTTATCCCCAGATTATTAACATCCGCAACCTTTATTTTAGGCTCAGTAATATTGACAGGTAAAGTAATAGTTTTAGCTCTACTGCCTTCTAGTGCCAAAGTGATCAGCCCAGCAGTTTTATCAATATCCAGCTCCCTTCCCTCCTGAGAGGCTTTGAATAAACTAACCCTGGCTATGCCCGGCTCAAATGTAAATTGACCCTCAACCACCGGCTGGTTAATTTTTTTGGCCAGATCAGAGAGATAGTTTGATAACTTATCCTTATCAATTAGCTGTTGCTGTTCTAAGTTTAAAAAGCTAAGGAGAGTTTTGGAATCAATGATCCAAGATTGATCTTCGAAAGTTAATTTTACCGGATCAACTTGGGAGCTTTCAAGAAATTGTTTAGCCTGTTCGGCTCTGACAGTGGTTACTTTTGGATTGGATATTTTTAAGGGTAATGTGGCAGGGCTGATGCCGGAAACAATGTAATTTTTTATTTCTTTATCCAAAGTGTCAGTGTCCAGCTCTTGTCCTGGTAGGCCGGCGGTGGTTTTTATTTGGGCAGAACTGGTTCCGGGATTTTCCTCAAGAGACAGAGTTGCATCTTTTGGCTTTTGGTAGACTATTTTGGTCAATTCAGCGGTTTGTTTGTCCAGAGATAGTGAAATATCGGGTATAAACACCCTTCCAAAAATTGTAACCTTAACTTGATCAGTTAATTTATCACCCCAGTTTTTTTGATGACCAGCCTCGAAGGCCTTATTTATGGCCGCGCTAGTCTTAACTTCGGCAGAGGTAGTGGCCAAATCAATAAAGTAATTTTTCCCCTTGTAACTCAAAGAGATTTTATTTTGCAATCTGGACTCAAATTTTCCGGAAACTAACTGGTAGGCTTGTGGTTTAGTCAAAAAAACCAGATGGCTGTCGCCCAGATAAACTCTGGGAAAAAATTTGTTTTCAAAGATAACCTCAAAAGTTAAAAATAGCAGCAAGATTAATACTATTACTAAGCTAAAAGGGAGGGCTAGTTTAGGAATTGTTTGCTTCTTTTTCTTGGCCATAGTTGCACTCAAGCGTATTTTACATATAATGAGATATAATTTAAAGCATGATAAAAATATTGATTCCAGCAGGGGCGGTTTTAGTTTTACTGACCATTTTGACCTTGCTGCTAGTTCCCAGAGTTTTAAAAAATCAATCAGGCCAAACCGGTCCAGTGACTGTAAAATATTGGGGTTTTGATGATGAGCTTCAAATTAAACCGCTGGTTGATGAATTTGAAAAAACTAACCCTAGTATCAAAGTAGAATATTCTCGCCAGGTCCCAACCAATTATCGGACCAGAGTCCAGACCCAAATTCGGGAAGGAGTTGGTCCGGATGTTTTTAAGATTCACAACTCCTGGACAACGATGTTTACCGGGGATTTATATCCTGCCCCATCTGATATTTTTAGCCTTGTGGACTATCAGTCTAACTTTTTTCCGGTGGTGGGGGATAGTTTTATTAGCAATGAGAAAATTTACGGAGTTCCCGATGCAATAGACGGATTAGCCCTTTATTATAATGAAGATATCCTGTCCGGTGCCGGACTTAGCATCCCCAAGACCTGGCAGGAATTTATTGATGCCGCCAATAAAGTGACAGTTAAAGATCCCTCCACCGGTGCCATAAAAACAGCCGGGGCAGCACTGGGGTCAACTGCCAATATCGACCACTGGTCAGACATATTGGGGCTGTTACTTTTACAACAACCCGGAGTCAATTTAGAAAAACCCGGCTCAAACGAAGCTGCAGAAGTGCTTACCTTTTATACCGGGTTTATTATTGACCCTAGAAAGAAAGTTTGGGATACGACTTTGCCTAATTCAACCTCGCTTTTTGCCCAGGGCAGTCTGGCTTTTTACTTTGGGCCCAGCATTGAAGCAGCCAGATTTAAACAGGCTAACCCCAATTTAAAGTTTAACATTGCTCCGGTTCCACAACTGCCGGGGAGAAAGGTGGCTTGGGGAAGTTTTTGGGGAGAGTCAGTGGCTTTCAGGAGTAAATATCCAAAAGAAGCTTGGACTTTTGTTAAATTTTTAAGCACCAAAGAACAGGAAAAACAGAAGGCCATGGCAACAGATCCGCTGCTGTCAATCTTTGTTTCGCAGGGACCATTTTACAAATCCTGGTTTTTATCAGGAGGGACACAGGATGTTGGATTAAATGATGAAATGATCAAAATTTGGGAAGATGCAATCAATTCAGTTTTGGCCGGAACCTCTCCCTTGCCGGCTTTGCAAAATGCGGGGGGAAAGATAAAAGCAGTAATGGATAAATATACAGCTGTCCCAACTCCAACTCCAAAGAAATAATATGAAAAAACTCACCAGAGTACAAGTTCTGGTTTTACAACAGGTTGAGAATGAACCGCCGGGGAGGATTCAAACGGTGGCAGACAAATATGGAATTCAATTGGAAGTTATTAAGCTTTGGAAACCAAATTATCAACTTCCGGATATTAAAAAATATCAAGGTTTGATCATAATGGGTGGGCCAATGGGGGTTTATGAGAACTATCCTTCTGAAGAAGAGGAGTTGGAATTGTTGAAAAAAGCAGATGCTGAGGGAATTCCCATAGTTGGTTTTTGTTTAGGCAGTCAATTACTGGCTCATTATTTAGGAGCTAAGGTCCACAAAAATATTAGAAATGGAAAGCACACCAAAGAAATAGGTTATTATGATATTGAGTTAACAAAGGAGGCCTTGCAGGATCCTTTGTTGAAAAGTTTTAAGTCTCCATTAAAAGTGCTGGAATGGCACGGGGATGCTTTTGATCTGCCTGGCGAAGCAACCCTACTAGCTACCTCGCCGCTTTGTAAAAACCAGGCTTTTAGAGTTAGAAATTTATGGGGATTTTTATTTCATTTTGAATTTACTCCAGAAATGATGGATAGGCAAATTGAGGTGGATAGGGAATGGATACATAAAGATTTTGAAATGGATGAAGGGAAGCTTAAAAAGGAAGCCAGGCGGTTTAATAATTTAATGGAAAGGCAGGTGGAGACTTTATTTAAAAACTTCTTAGCAGTTATCAACCCCAAAAAGTAGCATGAAAACAATTACCCATAAAAGACAGCAGCAGTTGTGGGACAGAGAACATAAAAATCCTTTTGCGCTTTTACAAATGGATTCTAAAGAGGCCTCGAGCGGTGTTATAAAGTTTTTTAACTGGCTTAGAGAAAAAGATAAAAAATCTCTGACGGCGCTTGAGCTAGGTTGTGGGAAGGGTAGAAATGTTATTTGGTTGGTAAAACAAGGGTTAGATGCAACCGGAATAGATTTTTCTCATGTAGCCATAAATGAGGCTAAAAAGAGGGCAAAAAGAGAAGGGGTAAAAAAGGCGCAGTTTTTGATCCACGATATCACCAGGCCCTGGCCATTTAACTCCGGCAGTTTTGAGGTTGTAATTGATTGTTTTGCCACCACGGATATTGAATCAATTAATGGTCGGAAGTTTGCGGCTAGAGAAATCGCCAGAGTATTAAAATTAGAGGGCTATCTGTTAGTTTATTCTCTTTCTACAGATGATGAATTTCACAAAGAGATGATTAAAATTTCTCCCGCCGAAGAAAAGAATGCTTTTCTAAATCCTAAAACCGGCAAATTTGAGAAGACTTTTGACAGAGAAGAGTTAATAAATTTACATAAAAACCTTAAAATAGTGATGGAGGAGAGAATTGAAAAGATTGCCGTATTTTTTGGAAAAGAATATAAATGTAAACATCACTGGATGATTTTTCAAAAAGTAAAATGAAAAAAATAAAAAAGGACAATGGCTGGGAATATTTTAATGATTGTTTAATCTGCCAGGCTATGGAGAAGTCAGAAAAGGAAGGAACGAGTTTAAGCGAGAAAGATTTGG
>Ga0209515_10004838_pt1 | contig 17887 bp, 19 predicted proteins | sample Subgroupgradi54m_FD_187454 | JGI IMG/M metagenome (GOLD analysis project Ga0209515, IMG submission 187454) | Subsurface groundwater microbial communities from S. Glens Falls, New York, USA - GMW60B uncontaminated upgradient, 5.4 m (SPAdes)... ...
AGAGTAATATTAGCCCGCAACCAACTCTCCTTTTCCAGCTAATACAATCTGTGATTGAGTATTAATCCAAGGTGACTCTATAGTTTTATTCTCAATAGTCTGAGCTCTATTGGCTTTCCTTAATAAAATTGTATGGAGCCTCAGTATTTGTTCTTGAGCTTTAGCTGCATCTCCGCTTACCGGAAGGCCTTCAATATTCCACTCCTTAATAAGTCTTCCAAAAACAGCTACATATTCTCTTATGCCATAGACTCCGCTAAAACTACTAGCTGCTCCAAACAGATCTTGCCTTAAAGGAGAGGGCGGAACGGAGAGCTAAAATGTTAGGTGAAATGTTGGACTTTACTAAGGAAAACCAAGGAGCTCTCTATGATGTAATTACTGCAATGGAGGATGAAGCGCGTCATGCAGCAACATATATCAGGAAAGATCCCCAAACAGATCAGATAATCATAGACGATCCGACCAAAGTTGATAAAGCCATAGCTAGCCTCACAGAGAGCCTAACAACAGTTATGGATCACCCTGAGGAATTGTTGGGAGTTGAAATAAGCCCAAGACCAATAGATCCTTTTAGCAGCAGCTCAGACAACTCTATTTAATTTTTTTCAAATGTTTAATAGTCCTCACCCTATAAAATAGGCTTATAGTTTGACTCTTATTTCAAAATAATCTATAATTATAGGTTATGTTAGAATCATTAACTCATCCTGGTTTATCACCAATAGAGCAGAGGTCTTTTGACCTATATTCAAAATTTATTAATCCTGACGGTTTACCTACCCATTTACTGGACTGGTTTACCCGAAGCCTGGAGTTTTTTTATAATCAAACTTATAATTCAGAAATTTGGCTACCTCTTAAGTGTAGATTGATAGACCAAGAATTAGAAAGTTTTAGTTTGTCTTTTTTCCCTGCTGAAGCGCAAGTTAGGCGCTTTAGAAGATCTCATTTTTGGTATGAAGCTAAATTACCAGTACGCTACGGAAAAATCTTAGCGGTAGATCCTACTGGAGTTATCAATGCCGCAAATTTTGTAAATGGTAGTCATTTAATATTACTTGCTAGCTCTTATGTCCCCTACTTTGGACTAAAAGATCAAGCTCCTCCTATACACAGGGAAATTTATTTAGCAGGTCAACCATTAGATAGTCTTGGAACTGATTGATATTTGCTGGGGATATTTTCCCTGCCATATTTTAATACTTTAGCCATCCAAATTAATTCTGTAAAAACTCGCTCTATCCTTTTAATATAAGCTTCATCAAGTAACTTACCCTCCTTATCAAATATTTCATCTACTTTTGGAAACCAAACATCAGTAAAGGTTGATACCATACCCATTTCTCTAACCGTATGCACCAATGCTTCAATTGCCCTTACCCCGCCCCACTGCCCATCTGATACCCCGGCAAATGCCACTGGTTTATGAATATAGTTTTTTAATTCACTATCCAACATCCGTTTAAGAGTACCTGGAAAACTATGATTATATTCAGGAGTAACTATAAAGAAAGCGTCTGCATCATAAGTTATTTTGCTATATCTGGGGTCTTTATTATATTCATCGTTTCCATCAGCTAGAAAATTAAAATCAGCCGGATCTAACAGTTGAACCTTAATATCGCCTATTTGTTTGCCTACCTGTAAAATTAATCTAGCAGCATAAATAGATTTTCTTTCTTGTCTTTTTGTGCCTTCAATAATGGGGATAAACAGCTTATCCATAATTTTTACATTAAAAATTCACTTTAATCCTGGCATAATCCAAAAAGGCTTGTGAGCCATCTGAAGTTTTTGCCTGCAGTACGTAAGTTTTAGTGCCAGTTGATAAAGAAAAACCTGAAGAAGAGACCAGTTGCTCACTGGTGGAGGTAGTTGTAATCTCTGAAGAAGTAGCAGAACCGGAGCTTAAATTATACAAACGGGCATAAAGCGTGCCTCCTGGCTGATTAAGCCTCATGGTCACTTCCAGCTGCATATTGGTATAGCCTGGGTATTGTGCAGAATCTAGACTGATTTGAAAAGTTGACAGTGTCACCCAATTGGTATCGCTGATTTGCCCACCAGATCCTAAAGGAATATAGATGGTGGATTTACCGGAGTTTGTGGTGGGGGCTGAGGCAGGTTTTTCCAAAGCAGACACCCGGATTTTCAGTTCTGTCACAGCTGCATCCAAAGCATTCAATTTTGTATCCAACAAAGAACTAGCATCTACTTTGGCAGATTTTACCGAGTTGACCTGAGTAACTATTTTTGAAGCTAAATCTTCCAAAGATTTAACTCTATCATCCAATGTTGCTTCAGGCAGAGTTTTTGGCACTTCAATTGGAGCTTGATCCTGGGCCTGGTCAGATTTTGGACTGTCCAAATTTTGCTTAGTTGCCACATAGCGCCAGTAACCCAATCCCCCCATCACCACTAGTGCTATTAAAATAAAGGGCAGAAATCGAAGCATGTAATTATTATATAATAATATCTATATGTCTGCTCCTAAGCCAAAACATGACCATGATCTCTTACGGTTCCCCCAAGGATTTTTATGGGGAGCTGCCACCTCTAGCTATCAGGTGGAAGGCAACAATAAACACTCTGACTGGTGGGCCTGGGAACAAAACAGGCCTCCCAAATATAGATGTGGTATGAGTTGTAATCAATACGAGCTTTATGAAAAAGATTTTGACCTAATCAAACAACTTAATCATAATGCCCACCGATTATCGATTGAGTGGTCAAGGATTGAGCCAAGAGAGGGGCAATTTGATTCTCATGAAATTGAGCATTATAAAAAGGTTTTACAAGCTCTTAAAGACCGAGGGGTCACAGTCATGCTGACTCTGTGGCATTTTACTTTACCTCTTTGGGTAGCCGAACAAGGTGGTTGGGAAAATGGGGCTACTGTAAAATATTTTGAGCGGTTTGTTAAAAAAATCGTGCCTGAGATAGCAGACAACGTTGATTTGTGGGTCACCCTTAATGAGCCCGGAGTCTACATTTATGAAACCTACATTGTCCGGGAGTGGCCCAATGCCAAAAAAAGTTTGATGGGACAAATTAAAACTTTCTGGAATCTAGCCCAGGCTCACAAAAGAGTCTATAAATTTTTACATCACAGTTTCCCGGCTGGCAAGCCAATTGGCATCGCTCAAAATGTCATGTCTTTTGAACCTTTCCATAAACATTCTGTTATCGAACAGCTAGTTGTGATTACAAATGATCTGTTAACAAATCATCTGTTTTATTTTTTCACCAAAGGCACCCATGATTTTTTGGGCATCAATTATTATTTCCATGGCCGCTTTAAGCATGAAGGACTAATTCCTGAGGCTGTTAGTTCGCTACCCCAAACTCATGATGTCTCGGATCTGGGCTGGGAGATTTATCCAGAAGGAATTTTTGATGTCTTAACGGATTTATCAGATGATATTCCGATCTATATCACCGAATGCGGAATTGCTACCACCAATGATGATAGGCGTAATCGTTTTTTAATTGCCTACTTGCAGGAAGTAGCCAGAGCCATTAAAAGCGGAGTGAATGTCCGGGGATTCTTTTATTGGTCACTGCTGGATAATTTTGAATGGCACAGAGGCTTTGATCCCCGCTTTGGCTTAGTTGAGGTAGATTATTTAACTTTTGAAAGACAGATTAGGCCTTCTGCCTTAGTGTATACAGATATTATTCAACATAACGGGATTCCCCATTCTCTGCTTAGATTTATCGGGCATACTGTTGGGGCGGAGGAAGTATTAGAGAAGCGTTATAAAGAAATAATCAAGGGAAGTAAAAAACTTTAAACTTATTTTATGTCATATTTAATCTTTGCCATTTTGGCCCAATTTTTAAATAGCATTGCCGTCACCATTGATAAATTCTTACTGACTAAAACCATTCCCGATCCCCTAATCTATATTTTTTATTTCAGTTTGATCAGTCTGACAGTTTTACTGGCTATTCCTTTCCTACATTTCCCACCAGTTTTAGTTTTTATCCTTAGCTCTGTATCCACACTGACCTGGACTGCCGGTGCCTATCTGATGTTTAAAGCCTTAAAATCCGGTCAGGTCCAAAGGGTAATCCCTTTAATTGGAGCGCTCACCCCCATCTTTTTACTATTTTTAACTGCCGGACATCACCCCTTAAAAGGACAGCAAATTATGGCGGTGGCAATTTTGATTGCAGGGCTAATCTTATTAACTCTGGAGAATTTGAAAGGGCAGTTTAACAAATCAGAACTGTTACTAGAAATTATCGCTGCTTTGTTTTTTGCTGTTTCATATTATTTACTCTCTTTAAGCTTTGAAAAGCAGGATTATTTCACAGTGCTAGTTTGGTCAAGGCCAATTTTAATTCCTTTGGGGATTGTTATGTTAATGATCCCAACCTTGCGAAAAAAGATTACCTCTTTTATTGCGCTGACCTTCTCATCCCAACCAATAACAGGATCTACCAATAATAAGTGGCCCTCAATTTTGGCTTTTATTGCTGGTCAAATTAGTGCTGCGGCCTCAGAACTACTGTTACTTTTTTCCATATCTTTGGCCAATCCAGCCATAGTTAATTCCCTTCAGGGAATAAAATATGTTTTCCTGCTAGTATTTAGCCTAATTTTGGGAAAAAAATTCCCCACAGTATTTCAAAATAATTTCCATGGAATGTATGGTCTAAGTCAAATCTTAGGAGTAGTGCTTATTGGAATCGGGCTTTATATACTGGCTATGGCTGTTTAAGCGGTTTGAAGATCAGGAGCAAAAAGTACCTGTCCATCAATAACTTGATCCTCAACTATAAAATCAGCCAACCACTCTCCATTATCATAAACAGCGAAAAATTCAGGATAGATTAAATTTCCATTCTTTTCATCCGGCTTACTCCAAGTAATAGCCCAAATCCCATTAGCAGTTTTAACAAACTCTGAAACATATTTAATTGGTTTGGGATCATAAGCGTAAAATGGCCACACTTCATAATAAGGCTCCATACCACCGGTTGGAATTCTTCCTGCTTGTTTATTAGGAAAAACTCTTAAATTAACACCTTCTGGCTCTATAATTCTAACTCCAACTAGTCCTGTGGGTATAACCGGATTACCAAATCTTTGCTCTAATTCTCTTATCCGATCAACTGATTCTGAAGAATGAATTACTGGAGCTTTATTACTTACTGCAATATTTTCCCCTTTATCTAAATTAGCGTTAAAATTGGGCAGGCCTCGTACAACTTGAAAGCCAAGATATAGAGTTGTAAATGCCAAAATACCAGATTCTAAAGGGTGATTTAGTATTCCACCACTAATACTTCTTGTTAATCTAGAGCGACTGATAGGCTCACTCACGCCTCCCGCTTCTGGTTGTAATTCGGAATCTGGGATAGGCTTAGGACCACTTAAAATTTCTGTACTATTTCTCATAATCTATATACATTATACACTATGGGGTTGCCAAAGTCAACTCAGCAAATCCAAATTAAGGTAAACTATTTAATAAATCCTGGGTATTATTAGGATTAAATTTAATATGAACTGTGTCTTGGCTAGTAGTACAAATTACTCCCTGACAGTCAACTGGTTGAGTGCCGGCAGTATCAGTACTAACATTAAAACTTCTTGAGACCTCAAACTGCGCCTTGGCTTTTTGCTGCTGTTTTTGACCACTCAAAAAAATAGTGGCAATTACTCCCATTATTAAAATTAAAACAATTATTAAAGTGACTTTTTGGCTTTTGATTATATTCATCATGCTTTTAATATATAATACATACTAGTTATCCTCATGGACAATCATAGAATACTGAAATACATTCATTGGTCCTAGGACAATATTTCTGCAAATACGAGCCGCAATCTTGAGTAGGCTGGGGTTGTGGGGTGGGAGTGGCTACAGGCACAGTTGGGCTGGCAGATTGGGTCGGTGAAGGAGCGGGTCTTTGGAAAAGTAAGGAACGGTTAGTACTCTGCTCCACTCCATTCTCATCCAAATAAGTAATCACCATTAAATAGCTGGTATTACTATTTAGGTTAAGATCAACACCACTTGAGTTTTGAGGATAAATTTCAATATCTTGACTGACATCTTTAATCACTATCCTAATTAACTGTTTTTGTCTAGGAGTTGATGTGGGATTTTGTGCCTCTGGGCAAGGGTAAAAAGCTGATTCACACTGGTTAGTAGAGCTGCAATATTTACTTAGTCCAGTACAAGATACTTGATTTGGTGTTGGAGTTGGGATTGAAGTTGGGTTTGGTGCTGGAGTCAGAGTAGGTATAGCAGAGGGATTAACTGATGTAAGTGTTGGCGAAGCAATAACTGTTGGTGTAGCTGGTACAGGAGTAGCTGAGGGAGGAAATGCAGTTGGAATTGGAGTTGGTGTTGGTATCGGAGCTAGCGGCGGCGTTGGAGTAATGTTTTGGTTGCAACTACTACCTATCACCTGACAAGAAGCTGTTTCATTACAGAAATATGTAAAAAATGGACAGTCGGTATTTATTGATGGCACTGGTGTAGGAATGGGAGATGAAATAATAGGGATAGCTGTGACTTGAGGAACTGGGGTGGATGTAACTGGTTGTCCACTTTTCTGATAATTTGGTGCCTGCACCGTTGGAGTAGGTATTACTGGAGTAGCTGAAGGAACGACTTGAGTCTGACAAGGCAAAAAGACTAGCTGACACTGATTAGCGGCTGGACAAAAAGTCTGGAAAAATGGACAAGACTGTGGAGTTGGAACTACATAAGGAGTAGGAGTTGGATTAACTGGTGTATTAATTTGACTTAGATTATCGGTTTTAGCTGAACAGATGGGAGTTTTAATACTGACATGACCTTGAGCCAGTAATGTTCCTAACCCGTTATTAGGTATAGCAGAGTAAAAATAGTTAGTGTCTTCTTTTAAAGTGGGGTTATTAAAGTTAGTATCCATCCAGGTATATAAATAGTTGTCAGTTGAGGGTAACTTTTGGTAACCAAAAATAGCACCATTACTGGTATCTGTATATTGATCATCAACCAACGAAATCGGATCAGAGACGTTAATATTACCGTTATTTTTGCCTTGACCTTCTAGATATAACATTACTGCTGAATCATTACTACTTGCTCCAGCCTGGTTGTCTCTCCAAATATTAACAAAAGGCCAACCGCTAGTATTAAAACTTAAAGTCACTTTTGGTTTGCCGTTAACGCAGCTAGTGGTAGCAGAGATCGGAAAAGTGTCAATACCGCTTTGATCATTTAGCGGTCTGGCTGGCTGAGGGATATTAACTGGTGCAGAATTTAGAGCAAAATTACTACAGTTATTGTTTTCATCCAGTTCAAATATTGCTCCACCAGCAGAATATGGATGAACCCTGGCATCAGCACAAACCCTTAAAGTATACGGCCCAGGGCCAGACACTACCCAAGTTGACCCCTCAGAAGAAGTTAACTCTTCACCGCCTCTGCCATTACAGATAGGAATATTAGTTTGACCAATAGCAGTAAACACTTGATTGTTGCGACTATCTAACACTGTAAAGGTAGATCCAAAATTAGATACTCCGGAGGCTCCTTGGATACAATGGTCAGTTTGGTTTTTAACCATAGCTGAGAAGGTGACTGATTTTCCAGGTAGAGCAATATTACCCCCACCCTGGATATTTAATCCATAGCTTGAAACTACTAAATCAGCTTTCTGAGTATTGGTGATTAAACCACCATTAGGGACATTGTTACAAGAGTTAGTAATACTAATACAACCCTGGCCAGGACAGAAATGTTCATAACCAATTTTACATTGTGGTTGAGGAGTGGAGGTTGGGGTGGATACTGGATTGGGATTTGACGGACAACTGTCCCCTGGATTAATACATTGATTAGTCCCAGGACATTTTGTCTGCCAAAAGAATGGGCAAGCTGGCTGGTCACCAATTGGAGGATTAGGTTCTCCATTCGTAATTGTAACAGGCCACGAAGTAGTAGCTAAAACTGTTTCTGATCCTACAGCATGCGCATAAACAATAAGCTTATGGGGACCTAGATTTTCCGAGATTGATATCTTACAAGTATATATTTGGGGGTATTCTTCAGTACAGAGTAATACATTTTTCAAATTACTTAAATTTGTTGGAAATACACTGGCATATGCTGATTTAATGAAGTCAGCTTGCGATTGCGAGCTCGGTTCTAAAACAAAGACTTCTTGGAACTCATCTGTGGTTGTTCCACCCTTTGCTTCTAAAAGAGATACTGTAATTGTTCCACCCGGTTGTTGATCACCACTAATATTATTTATAGTTATTTGATCATCATCAGTTTGACTCTCAAATTCTGGAGTTAATATATCTAAGTCTTCATTATAGATAGGAGGTGTCACCATTACTGGATTGTTCTCAGTTATGTTAGGATTAGAACTTGCAACAGCTATTACGCCTAAGGCTGGTAATCCAATTCCAGCTGATCCACCAATTATAAAGGCTTTGATGTTATCTGCTTTCTGTCTTTCACCTGCAAATATTCTCTCCAGTCTTGTAAAGTTGACCTTTCCTTCTATATAATCCAGCATATCTTGAGGATTTTCCCTACCAAAAATTTTTCTTAAAAGCGTTCCATCATCTGCTGTCAGAGCAAACTCTTTTAAATCAACCCTTGTGAATCTCCCATTACTTCTAGAAATCATATCATTTACCAACTTATTCATAGACTCAAAAATTTCTTTGCAGCAAGGATTATTTTTATAGCGAGAGGGTAAACCTGTTGCATATTCTGCTACATCGTCAGTGCCAAGTTCATACAGAGCTGACATAATCTGTCCATAACGATCAGTCTGTTGAAGATTATAGCTGAAATATTTACCTACTACTCCCGCTCTATTCTGATGAAGAGCTGCTATAGCATGAGTAAACTCATGGGTTAATAAGAATTCATCATCAATATAACTTTTTTTAACAACTACAGTTCGACCGTGAGCAAATGCCGGTGCTCCATAATTAGCTATCTCAGGAAATAATCTAGCATATTCAGCATCCTCAACAGCTATCACCCAACTATTTTCGATTACCTCAAAAATTGCTTGCCTATTAATATTGACTCCCTTTAGAGCACCCGCTCCTTGAAGGCTCTCAAGTTTTGTAACTAAATTCCACATCATCGGCCGTGTGCTATTAGGATCTAAGGCCCAAGCTTTACCAAGAGAAAAGGAATATCTGAGTAAGTTCATAAGGTTAAACCCTTCTGAGGGATACCTACTAGGGAAGATTGGACTCAATTCAGTAAAATTAATTGGTCTTGACCGGAGCCAATTTTCCTGAGCATCTCCTGCTACTGCTTGAAATGAGATAGGTCTATCGCCAGGCCTTAGTTCTCTCACGGCATTCCGTATACCTCTTACATCTTCTACCATCCGACCAGCATTTACTGCTAAATCAGAACCCAATCTAATTCCCCTAACTGTTACTTTTTCTCCAAAACCATAAATCATGGTAAGACCTAAAACTGCATTAAACCTTGTTTCATCAGTAACTTGATTTGGCGGCAAACTCACTACTGCAATAATTGATCTAGTAGCAAATATTGGGTCAGATAGAGTTATAAAAGTCTTTAGAGGATCTCCAAAGTTGGCTTCTTGATTTACTCTGGCCCAACCTCTTTCGTTCCAAACCTCTCTTATATACTGAGCTAATGTTGCTTCATCTATAGTGGTCTTTGTAGCTGTGGCTCTATAATATGCCGTTGGCTCCAAAGATGGATAGTTTGGATATTCCGCTAACTCTGTAAAATATGATAAAAGGCACGGCACTGGATTGTAGCCATTTTGCATCAATTTTGCTGCTAAATCGACTAAATAGTCATCATGGGAATAATTGTTAATAATTTCTTGGGGGGGTTCTGGTGCCCAAATGCAGGCATTCGGACAATATTTAGCATCCCAAGCCTCTCGATTATAGAAGACAATCTCTCCGTTTTCCCATTCTGGGTAGATACCTAAATGTCTCATCTGAGTTTGCCAAATATTAAAATCAGGTCCTTGAGTTGATTGGCTAAGATCTGCGGTACAACCATATTCTCCTGCTCTGACCTGACCAATATTCGTCTTAAATAGTTGACACTTTAGGCCACTAACACATTGATCGTCTTCTGGATCACACGGGTTTTGACCGGGAATATTACCAGCTGCAAATGCTGATTTAATAAATCCTAAACCTTGGGATTTTTTAGGAGTGTTATTGCTATTTAGTATTACTCGATAACTTTTTATTGCAGCAATCGAACCTTTAATATCCTCATAAGTTAGTGTTAGGTGATAAACTTTAGGTTTTAAGTTGTTGGGTAAAGAGTAAGTCCATAAGCCATCTTTGTTTACTTTGATAATTGAAGAAACGCCATTTGGGCTAATCGTAATTGCAACGTTTGCATTTGGGATACCCTTGCCAGTTAAAGTTGCAGGTAGATTAATAGCTTGATCTTTTTTAGAATTAAATGTGACTACCGAATATGTTTGAGGGGGGGGTGAGAGCTGGATGGAGAGTTTATTATTTTTAATGGCCAAAAAAGAAAGAGGGATGGCAACAAGGGCCATGGCAAAGATGAAAACTGCCAGGAGAAATTTTTTATCAGTAAACTGTAAGCGTGATTTAAGTTTACTAAAAAATGACTCATTAGGGGGCATACCTTAAATGTATACCAATCTTCCTTGGGTTTGCAACCTCAAACTCCCCTCTTTTTTGGGTTGCCACGATATAATTCCTGATGAGTGCCAATGCTTATAAAATATGCAATATCTTCCCCATCTTCTTTTATCTCCTCATAAATTGCTCTATAGTCTGCTGTAATATCAATACTTCGATATTCTTTATATTCTCGTTTCAATAGATGATTGTTAAGAACTGGGTCATTGGTATTTCTAGCGAAGATGGCAATTTTCTCTTTGAAGCTGTTGCGGATTCTGACGTCTACTTTCTTTAAAGCTTTAATAAAAGCAGGATCATATTGTCTTTTCATACCAGAGTCATATACCCTGTTTTTCTAACCATTTTATTTCATCAGTTATATTATCAAATACGGGTGATGCTTTGCCATTTTTTCTATTCTCTCTGGCTTTTTTTAGGGTCTTAATAAGATAATCACTTGGTTCTTCATCCCTGGTGCTAAAGGTGATAGTTTCTACAGTAATAAAATGTTTCAGATAATGGTTAATCACGCTGGTTAAACTAAGTCCCATTTTTTCAGCGGTTTTTTGAGCTTTGGCTTTAACTTGTGGATCTGTTTTAACAAGGATTGATGCCGTGTTCATATATATAGTATATATTTTTGATATATTTTGTCAAGGAGCAGATATTCCACAAGAAAACTTCCCTCTTGTGGAATGTATGATAAATATTTTAGAATGCCATTAAAATCCATTCTGCCTCAAAAGCTAAAAAATATGCCCAGAGGAAAAAATAAAGTTACCAAATCAACAGCCTCCCCTTTTAAAGTAACCCTTCTATTGGTTCAATATACTCTCATTAAAATCGGCCAAACTCCTTTATTGTTACTTAAGTTGCTGTGGGGTATTTTTACCGCGATAGTTAAACTTTTGTCCAGACCAAATTTACCCAAGGTCAAGGTCCGACTACCTAAAACACCAGTTATTAACTTCCAGTTACCAAAACTGCGCCGCCGTGGCCGACCCCGCAAACTATGGTTTCTACCTTATTATCTAAAACAACTTAAACTTTTTTATAAAAAAAGGCTCCCTAAAAGAACTAAAATAAGCCTGGCTGCTGGTTTAGTCATTCTATTACTTTATTTATATACCTCTTTTATATTTAGTACAGCCTATCAACTACCCTCTCCTAAAAAACTTACTTCAACAGATAAAGCTTTAACTACTGAATTTTTTGATAGAAACGGCAAGCTGTTGTACCGTCTTTATGAAGGCAGAAACCGAACTCTGGTTAGCTTAAATGAACTGCCTTCATATGTGGCCAAGGCGACTATTGCTGCAGAAGATAAAAATTTTTATTCTCATCCAGGAATAGATTTTTTACCTATCATTCGGGCTACTTTTTTTAATCTAAAAAATCATCCCAGAGCAGATCAGCTAGAAGGCGCTTCAACTATTACTCAACAGTTGATTAAAAATACTTTACTGACTTCAGAAAAAACTTATACCCGCAAGCTTAAAGAGATTATTCTGGCTCTTTGGACTGAGCGACTTTATAGCAAAAATGATATTTTACAGATGTATTTAAATGAAGCTCCCTATGGCGGTCCTGCCTGGGGAATTGAGGCTGCTTCGCAAACTTATTTTGGCATTAGCGCTAAACAGCTTACCTTGGCTCAAGCCAGCTTCCTGGCCGGACTGCCTGCTTCCCCAACTCAATTTAGCCCTTATGGCACAAATCCGGAGCTAGGCAAACAGCGCCAAAAACAAGTTTTAGACAGGATGGTGGAAAATAAATTCTTAACCGAAGCCCAGGAGGCTGAAGCTTTAGCAGTTGATTTACATTTACAACCTCAGATCAATAATATTAAGGCACCACATTTTGTTATGTATGTAAAGGATTTTCTCTCTCAAAAATATGGCCAAAGAATGATTTCTCAAGGGGGTTTAAAAATAACTACTACCTTGGATTTAGGATTACAGGAACAGGTGGAAAAAGCCTTGTCCGGGGAGCTGGAGACTTTAAGTGCATTGAATGTAAAAAATGGAGCGGCTATGGTAGTTGATGGCAAAACCGGCCAAATCTTGAGTATGGCTGGCAGTAAAGATTATCATGAACCTAACTTTGGCTCCTTTAATGTCACCACTGCCCTTCGTCAACCAGGCTCCTCTATTAAAGTGGTTACTTATGCCACTGCTTTTAAACAGGGCTTTTTCCCTGGCACAACTATCCTGGATGCTCCTGTTTCATTTAACGATGGAGTTAATAGTTATTCACCCGTAAATTATGATGGGCGCTTTCATGGCCCGGTCTCAATCCGCACAGCTTTAGGCTCATCATACAATATTCCAGCAGTTAAGATGCTGGCCACTGTGGGAGTAGAAAATATGATTCAAACTGCAAAAGACCTTGGCATTACTACTTTTGATGATCCCAAAAGGTATGGTTTATCACTAACCTTGGGTGGTGGCGAAGTCAGAATGATTGATATGATGACTGTTTATGCTTCACTTTCTCAAATGGGAAAAAGGCAAGAAACTACCCCTATTCTTAAAGTTACGGATTCTGATGGGAATGTTTTGGAAGAATATCAAAATCAAGGTGTTCAAATACTGGCACCTGAGGTAGCTTATTTAGTAACCGATATTTTAAGTGATAACCAAGCCAGAACTCCGGCTTTTGGTCCAAATTCCGCACTTTACCTCCCCGGACATACAGTGGCAGTAAAAACCGGTACTTCTGATAACAAAAGAGATAACTGGACTTTTGGGTTTACACCTGAATTTGTGGTAGGAGTTTGGGTGGGTAATAATGACAACTCTCCGATGGATCCCAGGCTAACTTCAGGCATAACCGGTGCTGCTCCTATTTGGAATAAGATCATGAGAGGAATTTTGGAGGGAAAGCCTAATTTGGCTTTTGCCAGGCCAGAGGGAGTGGTAGATTCAATAGTGGATGGCAGGCATGATCTGGCAATTGCTGGAAAGGTGCCAAAAAGTCTGGTAAGGGCCCGCCGTGAGGAAGATAAAATCACTCTTTTTGATGGATTTTCCAGTTATGCTACCTCTTCTGCCATCACCTCGGCCAAAAATGAGTCTGCCAATTAATCTAAAACTACCCAGCCGCGTAGGTCTTTTTTGGGGATTTTAACAGGTGCAGTTAAAAAACGGGAAGATTCTCCTATAAAAATTAAGCTGGCTACTCTGGAATTTTCTTTTTTTTGCCAATAGTCGTCATCCATGGCTATATCCTTTTCGTACTTGACCCTTATTTCCCTGACATCAAGGGGTGTTAATCCTTCAAAAAAGATCGTTTTTTTTACTCTGAACTGACCAACTATCTCCCCACCAGATGGTTTTATATAAACTAAATCTCCGCTAGATATGACACCATATGGGGCTATTTTTGCTTGGGAAAATCTACTTTCCACTGTTTTTTGGCCTGATAAAATTAACTCTCCCCCTTGATTTTTAAAAATGGCTAGATGTTTTTTCATGGTTGCATTATACACTTAAATTTGCTACACTTGACAAATGGGGTCCAAGATAGGACCCTTTTTTAAATCTTAAGGTTAATATGCCCAATGTAATAAATTTCTTGAAGGAGGTTAAAGAGGAACTAATCAAAGTAGCTTGGCCCAGCCGTGAGCAAACCATCAGGTATACTGTTTTGGTAATAATTGTGGCAGTGGCAGTGGGGCTTTTTTTAGGAGGCTTAGATTATATTTTAACATCAATTACAGCTTTTATCCTTGGACACTATGGACGATAAACAACCAGTAAAAAATTCAGATCAACCAGAGCCAGTCTCTAATGTAGCTGAAATACCATCAGCTGACACAGCACAGCCTGCTGAGTCTTCTGCACCACCGCCTGCTTCGAAAAAATCAGATAATCCTAATGCTAAATGGTATGTAGTACATACTTATTCTGGTCATGAAAATAAAGTGGCTGTAGCGCTAAAGCAACGAGTTGAATCAGAACACTTAAATAATAAGATCTTGGAAGTTTTGGTACCTACTCAGGATAAAATTGAAATAAAATCCGGCAAGAAAATGACAGTTAAGGAAAAAATTTTTCCTGGCTACATCCTGGTCAGATTAGTGTTGGATGATGCTAGTTGGCTAGCAGTCAGAACCACTCAAGGAGTGACTGGATTTGTGGGAATTGGCAATAAACCAACACCCATTTCCGAAGCTGAGGTAGCCACTATTGTCAAATTTACTCAAACCGAAGCTCCTATTTTTAAACAAGTGTTTGAAGTTTCAGATACTGTTAAAATTATCGATGGGCCTTTTGCGGATTTTATCGGTAAAGTAGATGATGTAGATAAAGAAAGAGGCAAAGTTAAGGTACTGGTTTCTATCTTTGGTCGGGAAACTCCAGTTGAGCTTGATTTCTTACAAGTACAAAAGATTTAAGGAAAAATATGCCTATAGAAACAAAGGAAAGAGTAATAACTGTTGCAAAAAGGGTTGGTTCAGTAGTAGGAGGTTTTGTGACTGTACCATCTGGAGAGATAAACCTGATAATGCTAACACAAGGAGTGATTGATGGTTTTGCTGTAGCCACAACTATGGCTGGATGGGTTCCAGATCTAACAGTAACTAGAAATATGCTGTTAGCCACAAGAACGATAACAAATGTATATACCTATGGGGCAAAATATATCCGAGACCATAATGAGCAAATAGAAGATTTTTTAGATGGAGTAGTTGAAAAAATTAAGAGAAAATAAATTATGGCAGTAAAAAAGATAAAAACATATGTAAAACTTAATGTTCCAGCTGGACAGGCCACAGCTGCTCCCCCTGTTGGACCAGCCTTAGGTCAACATGGTCTGCCCATAATGGAGTTTGTCAAAGCCTTTAATGAAAAAACTGCCCAAAAACAAGGCAATGTTTTACCAGTGGTAATCACAGTCTATGAAGATAGAACTTTTTCTTTTATTACTAAAGAGCCTCCGGTAGCAGAAATGATCAAAAAAACACTAAACCTAGAAAAAGGTTCTGGCAATGCGCTAAAAGAACCGGTCGGTACCTTAACCAAAGACCAAGCAAAACAAATTGCCGAAGCTAAACTGCCAGATTTAAATACTAAAAATGTCGAAGCAGGCATCAAAATTGTCGAAGGAACAGCCAGAAGTATGGGAGTGAAGATTCAATAACCAAATGGGTAAAACTAAAATAAAAACAATTGATGATAGTATTATTGAGGAGAAAAAAACCGCTCCTGCACCTAAAAAATCTTCAAAAAAAGCTGGAGAAGATGTTTTAGTAGCCAAACTAAAAGAAGAGCTAGGAATTGAAGAAAAAGAAGCTGAAGTGGTTGGCAAGGTCGTTACTCCAGCTGAGCCAGCTCGTGATCAAAAAAAACAAAAACCAGCAAAATCCAAACCCAGATCCAAAAAATACCAAGAGGCAATCAAGGATTTTGACCGCTCCAAAACTTACCCTATCAACGAGGCTATTGAAATGGTTAAAAAGTTATCTTTAACTAAATTCAATGGCACTTTAGAAGCCCATATCAATACCGTACAAACAGGCCTGCGGGGATTAGTCTCTTTGCCTTATTCCTCAGGGAAAAAATTACGCATTTTAGTTTTTGGCCAGCCAGTGGAAGGGGCCACCCTTGGTGATGATTCTACTATTGAAAAGATCAGTCAAGGTCAGGTTGATTTTGATTTACTCATTACTATACCAGCTTGGATGCCAAAACTGGCCAAAGCAGCCAAAGTGTTGGGGCCAAAAGGGCTGATGCCAAATCCCAAAAATGGCACTATCACCGATGATCTTAAAAAAGCAGTGGATAGTTTTCAGGCTGGGAAAACTGAATATAAAACTGAAAGCAAAGCTCCTGTAATCCATCTAGCTTTAGGAAAGTTAAACCAACCAACCAACGAGCTGGAAGCAAACCTCAAAATCCTGCTTTCCGCTCTAGGCAAAACCAAAATTAAAAAAGTGACTTTATCCCCCACCATGGGAGCTGGAGTTAAACTGAATTTAGCTTCAGTATAATCTTGACAGCAAATTAATAACCTGATAGGATCAATTTTTGATTATGGTAGAAGCCAGAGAAATCTTATCTAGCCCACAAACAGTTGAATCCACTTGGGATAATAAGGACGTTGCATCCTTACTCGATTCCATGCGAGAGTACTTAAAGACACCAATCCATTAGGCGTTACTACTGTTTTTGGTCGTATTGGTTTTTCTAAAGTAGTAGAAGAATATAATAAAAAAAGAGCGGCAATCGGCGAAACTATGGCTAACCCTACCCGCCAGAATACATTACACTTAGTAATTCTAGTAGGTGGCACTGATGCACAAGTGGAAGATGCACGAAGACTTTTTTCTCAAGGCTCAATTGGTTGGAATGACGAGCATAGGGCTTCTGGGCAATTTATTGATATCATGGCGGTTGAGTCTGAATCTAAAACAACTGCAATATTGGTTCAGGAAACAGACCGGTATCACTTAGTATACGGGGGGGGTCTTGACGATAGCTTTGAATTTTCTTCTGAGGATTCTCAAGCAATTGCGCGTGAACAAAAACTGGCCCGCAAAAGAAGAAATGACTGGCAGCCAAGCTCTTCTTACAGGAATATGCTGGTAAGAGAGTACCTTGATTATCAGCCTTCACGAAATCGTGGAATCTCTGATAAAATTCCCCAATCTGAACCCACTGATCTAGCGGCCAGATTTGCTGATCATCAACAAGCTAAAAGAATGTTGGAAAGAGGCTCCTTAAGCTATAGAAATTTTGATTGGGTTAGGTATGCACAAACTACTGCCGTACTAATAGAAGATCGTTTTGACCGGATGCCTTTACAGGATTTTACTAATCAGCGTCCTAAACATTATCGCGGGTATAAAAGAAGAGGTCAGCTAAAAGAGGCTGTAGCAACTATCGTTCAAGAAATGGTTCATACAGGAGCTAAAACTAATCTTCAAGCAGAAGTAGATAATTCCAGGTTCGTACAAAAGCTTATAAGAAGACTTTCCCTACCAGTTGTGCCAAAAACAACTCCAGAACCCGAAACTCCTCAAGCTGAAGCTGAAACTGTAACAGAAAATGGAAAGCATAAGGAGTCGAACTCAGCTTATTTTTTCCGGGCAGCTGTAAGAAGTGGTTTGCCTCATACCCCTAATGACTCTGTTCACTATATCCATCAGCCAGAAGAACGTCGAATTAACTATGATCCTCGAGTAATTCCACTTCCTCCTGTTGTCAGACCAACGCAAACGCTGTGGTAATAATTTAGTAT